>SESH01004801.1_pt1 | contig 17750 bp, 15 predicted proteins | sample 3171561 | NCBI WGS metagenome assembly SESH01 (sample SAMN10866947, study PRJNA518727) | freshwater metagenome | biome: subpolar coniferous forest; feature: holomictic lake; material: water; isolation source: holomictic Lake 442 2011 16.5 m and 2014 13 m | place: Canada: near Kenora, Ontario
TGTGCGCGGGGCAGGGGTAGCGATCGACCTGTAGCCACAGGCGTCCCGGCCTGTGGGTTTGGCGGGAATTCCCGAACCGGCAGGCAGGGACGCCTGCCGCTACAGCCCTACTTCAGCAGCTCCGGCGTCAGCGCGACGAGGCCGGGATACACATTCACCGCCCCGGCGGAGCGCAATTCCTCCGCGGTGTGGGTGCCGGTCGTGACGCCATAGAAGGCGAAGCCGCCGTTCTGCGCGGCGGCCAGATCGTAAGGGGAATCACCGATCAGCGCGGTGGTGGCGGCATTCGCGCCGAGGGTGTTCAGCACATGTGCGGCGAAGGCCTGGTCGGGCTTGAGCCACGGGGTGTCGGTGGCGCCGAAGTTACCGTCGAGCAAAGGCTCGATCCCGAGGTGCGCGCAGATTTTCCGGGACGACGGACCGTGCTTGTTGGTGAAGATGCCGGTTTGGGCGCCGCGCTGCTTGAGCGCCGTGAGGAGTTCCCGGGCCCCGGGCAGCAGGGCAACATCCTCCAGCATGGTGGCATCCCAGTAGGGGCGGTAGATCGCCAGGGCGGCGGCCGTCAGCTCCGCGCCGACCAGGCGCCGGACAGCGACTTCGACCCCCCCGCCGACGGCCGCGCGAACCTGGACGGAGGTCGGGGCGGGCAGGCCCAGCTGCCTCATGGTGTAGGTGTGGGCGCGCTGGATGGCGGCAAAGTGGTCGAGCAGCGTGCCATCAAGGTCAAAGAGGAAGGTCGACAGGCGCATCCGGCGATTTTTCCGCAGGTGGCCCGCGGTGGCCACAAAAAACTCTGGCGAATTTCCCGGCCGGCCTTGACAGTCACCCCGATGACCGAAGCCCCGTCTCCCGCCCGCGCCGATGCCGTTCGAGAAGGCGAGACGCTGGCGCTGCAGCTGAGCGGCGACTGGCGCATCACCGCATCGCATCCGACCTGGGAGCACAGCCTGATCGGGGCGCGACCGGGGCGGGTGGTGCTGCGGGTGGCCGGGGTGGGCGCGTGGGACAGTTCCCTGGCCTTGTTCCTGAGTGCGGCGCGGGTCTGGTGCCTCAAGCACGACGTGGCCCTGGAGGAGACCGGCGTCCCGCGGGAGGCGGGCAAGCTGGCCGACCTGCTGGTGCGGCAGCCGGCGCCCCCGGCGCCTCCACTGGGCCTGCCCAACCTGCTCAGTGCGGTCGGGGCCGCGACCTTCCGCTTCTGGGCCGAGACCAAGGATCTGGCCAATCTGGTCGGCGAGTGCGTGTTCAGCATGGGCCGGTTTGTGCGCGGGCAGGCGCAGTTCCGCTGGCGCGACTGCCTGGCGGAAATGCAGCAATGCGGCGCGATGGCGCTGCCGATCGTCGGGCTCATCAGCTTTCTGGTCGGCATCATCATGGCGTACCAAGGCGCCGTCCAGCTGCGGCAGTTTGGCGCCGATATCTACGTGGCCGACATGGTCGGGCTCGCGGTGATCCGCGAGATGGGGCCGATGATGGCCGCCATCGTGCTGGCCGGCCGCACCGGCGCGGCTTTTGCGGCCACGCTCGGCAACATGAAGGCCAACGAGGAAATCGACGCCCTCGTGACGCTGGGCGTGTCGCCCGTGGACTTTCTCGTCATGCCGCGCATCACGGCCTTGTTCCTCATGATGCCGCTGCTGGCCCTCTATGCCAACGGCCTCGGGGTGTTCGGCGGCCTGGTCATCTCCCGGGCCATTCTCGACATTCCCTCCAGCCTGTACTGGGCCGAGACGAAGACGATCATCGACCTGTCCGACATGAGCACGGGCCTGATCAAGTCCGCGGTCTTCGGCATTCTCATCGGCGTCGCCGGCTGCCTGCGCGGCCTGCAGGCGGAGCGCAGCGCGGCGGGCGTCGGTTCAGCGGCGACGTCCGCGGTGGTGACGGCCACGCTGCTGATCATCGTCTCCGACTCCATTTTTGCGGTCGTGTTCAACATCCTCGGCTGGTGATAACGGCATTCAAAAATTTGACTTGGGCGTACCCGCCATACCTGGTTGTCATCGTGAGGGGCGCGAAGCGCGCCGTGGCGATCCAGCCCCTTCGATCTCAACTCAGGCCATTAAGCCTGTCGCAACCGCTGGATTGCTTCGTCGCCCCGCTTAGCGGGACTCCTCGCAATGACCTTTTGAAGACGTTTTCAAATTGTAGGGCGGGATCGCTGATCCCGCCGGTCGGGAGTGGGTCCGTATGGTGTAGGTCGGGCTTTATGCCCGACACTCAACACAACCTGTCGGGGGTAAACCCCGACCTACACAGCCTTCAGCCAAGCCGAACAACCAAACGGACCCACTACCCGCCGGTCCTATGGCGGGGAGGGACCGCATGAGTCCAGATACCTCAAACCGCCCGCCGGCCATCGAGCTCGAGGGGGTGCAGTGCCGTTACGGGGAGCGTGTGCTGCTCGAGGGCATCTCCTTTGCGGTGAAGCCGGCGGAGATTTTTTTCATCATCGGGGGCAGCGGCTGCGGCAAGAGCACCCTGCTCCGCCACATGATCGGCCTGATCCAGCCGGCGCAGGGCCGGGTGATGTATTCCGGGCGCGACTTCACGCATGCGACTTCCGCGCAGCGGAAGGCGCTGCTCCAGACCTTCGGGGTGCTTTACCAGGGCGGGGCGCTCTGGAGCTCGATGACGCTGGGGGAAAACGTGGCGCTGCCGCTGGAGCTGCTGACCGACCTCGGCCGCCGGGAGCGGGCGGACATCGTGGCCCTCAAGCTCGCCCAGGTGGGCCTGGCCGGGTACGCGGACTACTTTCCCGCGGAGATCAGCGGCGGCATGCGCAAGCGGGCCGGACTGGCGCGGGCCCTGGCGCTCGACCCCGCCATCGTGTTTTTCGACGAACCCTCCGCCGGCCTGGATCCGCTTTCCTCCTTCAAGCTGGATGAGCTGGTGAAGGAAATCCGCGACACCCTCGGCACGACGATCGTCATCGTCTCGCACGAGCTGGCCAGCATCTTTGACCTGGCCGACCGCCTGGTGATGCTGGACCGCGAGGCCAAGGGCATCATCGCCGCCGGGGCGCCCCGGGAGCTGCGCGACTCCAGCACGGATCCCCGGGTGCGGGAGTTTTTGCATAGACGTCCCGACCCGCTTCGGCAACAAACACAGACCGTCACCCCGTGAAATCCAAACTCAGTCCCGCCGCCGTCGGCTTGTTCGTGCTGGGCGCCCTGCTGCTCTCGGTGGTCGCCTTCCTGTCCTTCGGCGGCACGAACGTCTTCAGCAAGCCGACGCGCTTTTTGGTTTATTTCGGCGAATCCGTCAGCGGCCTCGACCCAGGCGCGCCGGTGAAGCTGAACGGCGTTCGCGTGGGCCGGGTGGCGGCCATCAACGTGCGCTTCGACCAGGCCACCAAGGAGTCGCTCGTGCAGGTGGTCTGCGAGATCGACCGCAACATCCTCGCCGACCAGGGCGGGCGCACGATTGACCTGACCAATCCGGCGGAGCTGAGCGGGCTCGTGGACCGCGGCCTGCGCGCGGGGCTCAGCCTGACGGGCATCACCGGCCTGCTGTTCGTGGAGCTCGAGTTCAACGACGTCCGCAAGTATCCCGCCAACCCGCGCTTCATGCTCGAGCCCTACCCGGTGGTGCCGTCCATCCCGTCGCCCATCTCCCAGGTGCAGCAGAGCATCGTCGAGATCGTGGCCAACATCAAGAAGGTGGATTTCGCCGAGTTGTCCAAGGAGCTGAAGACCGTGCTCAGCACCACCAACCGGAAGATCAACGAGCTCGATCTCAAGGGTCTCGCCGAGCGGGTGGGCCGCGCCGCGGATACCGTGAGCACCTACCTCAATTCGCCGGACGCCCAGAAGACCTTCGCCAATCTCAACGGGGCCATCGACGAGACCCGGGCCATGATGGCCAAGATTGACGGCCACGTCGGGCCCGTGGGCGACGAGATGAAAAAGACCCTGACGGACGCCCAGACGGCGCTGAAGAGCCTCGACGCCGCCGCGGCCACGACCCGCAATTTTGTGCGCAACCAGGGCCAGGTCGGGGACGAGGTGACCGCCGCGCTGCAGCAAGTGGCCGATGCGGCGGCTTCGCTCGAGCGTCTGGCCGATGCCATCGACCGGAACCCGAGTTCCCTGATCGTGGGCAAGAAAAAACAGCCCTAAGCCGGCGCCTAAGCTCCCCCAGCCCTCTCCCCATGAACCCAGCTTTTCACCGATTGATTCCGGCCGCGGCCGGCTCCCTGCTCCTCGCCCTCGGCGCCTTGCTCTTGTCCGGCTGCAACCTGCTGCCCGAGCCGCAGGCCGACACGGTGCGGTTTTTCACCCTGGGCAGCGCGGCCGTGCCCGCGCCCGTCCCGGGCGGACTGGTGGTGCGTCCCGTGAAACTGGCGGGGCATCTGCACGGTCGCGACATGGTGGTGCGCGTGGCCGAGCACGAGGTGATCTATCTGGAGGATGTCCGCTGGGCCGCGCCGCTGGACAGTGCGCTCACCCAGTTGCTCCGGGCCCGGTTGGCCACGGTTGGCGGAGGAGCCACCGTCACGGTGGAGGTGCAGCGTTTTGAGCTGGTGCGTTCCGAGGGAAACAGCGTGCAGCTGGTCGCCAGCTACAGCCTCTTGCCGGCCGGCGGGGACAAGGACACGGCGCCGCAACGAAGCTTCCGGGCCGCCCCGCGCAGCTGGGACGGCAAGGACACCGGCGCCCTGGTCGGCCTGCTGGCCGACGCGGCCAACGAACTGGGCGAGGCGATTGCCGCCGCGGCCGCGGCCCCGGCCGAGCAGAAATAGGCCGGCGGCCGGGCGGCGCCAAGCCGCCGAACCGCCCCGAATCCAGTTGCCCTGCGCGGCGGAGCCGTTACCGATTCCCGCAGTGCCATGAGCTCGCCGAGCCAGAAAACATGAAGGACGGTTTTTTTGTGCTGCGCTTTGGCCAGGTCTTCGGGGCCGACGGCCGCTGCACCCAGAATATCCAGCAGTGCGGGCTGTTCGACTCGCTGGAGGCCGCCTTTGACGCCGCCCGCATGGAGGTGCTGCGCGAATGGCATGAGACGCACAATGCCCAGGATTTCACCGCCCCGCAGCAGCTCAAGCTGGAGATCTGCGACACGGAATGGGGCTACGATCTGAAGCAAAATGGCCTGATCGTGGCCCGCTTTCTCGTGCACGATGCCAGCCCGGCGGAAATTCCCGGACTGGATCGAGCGGAGTGAGCTGGCGCAGTTTAAATTGAAGTATAGCCGCAACCCCATCCTTAGTCATCGCGAGGGGTGCGAAGCGCGCCGTGGCGATCCAGCCGGTCGATACGACTCCGCTCCTCGCAATGACAGAAACGGCTATGGAAAAACTCAAACCGCTCTAGTATCCAGTAGCATCAAATAGTTTGGATTCCTGGCGCGGCGGGCAGGGATTTTGTCACAAAGGACACCGAGTTTTGACCCGGAGTGCACCGAGCCCATCTCCTAGCCCAACATCTCGCCGGTCATTCCTCTGTGACCTCTGTGTCAGTGCTCCGGTTTGGCTCGGTGGCCATCCGAACAATCACACGATACAGGCGACTAGCGCCTAATAAATAGTAGTGTAGCCGGCAAAGATCGGCCGCACCAATTCGGTGGCGCGAAGCCGGCCAGAGGGTGAGGGCGGATCGGCCCGGCGACGTCGGCCGGTGGCTATGGACTGAGCAGCGTGCTCCTACGTAATTGCAGGCGATTTCCCGGTTCGGTCTGCGCGTGGGCTTGCGCTAGTGTCAGGGCCGGGCCGAGCCACCTGCTGAATGGGCGGGTTGATTTCCCCGGGGAAAAAACAACATGAACACACACAACAACCGAAAGCGTTCGATCTTGATCGCTCTCTTCCTCGCCCTGCTGGGCTTGACGGTCCTGCCGGGCTTCAAGTGCACTGCGGAAGACGGAAGCGGGAACAAGATCACGGTCGAACAAGGCTAAACGTGGGAGGGAGGCCTTGCGGCCTCCCTCCCATTTTTCCGATGAAGCCGGCCTTTGCCCTTCTCCTCTCCCTGTTCGTGCTGGCGGGCTGCGAGCTCGGCTTGCTGGCTGAGGTTGCCGCGCAGCTGCGTGACCCCCGGCGCTCCCTGGAGCTGGTGCGCGAGGGCGAAGATTTTATCGTGCGTTTCCGGCAGCCGATCATACCCCGCTCCAGCCTGCCCGCCTTGGGCTTCGGGGGGGCGATTCCACCGGGGGCGTCGGTCCGGGCGGTATATGGGCTGGAGGTGAACGGCTCGGCGCGACGCGAGGTCAATGTCACCCTGCATTTCGCCGGAGATTATCTGCAAAGCATCAGCGTCCCGGGCCTGCTGTTCGATCTGCTCGGCCGGCCCAATATCGAGGCCATTTTCCGCACGGCCGGGGGCGCGGATCTGTCCGATTGGACGGGCGATCCGGTGGCGCCGGCGACGATCGAGGCGGCGCTGGCGGCGCAGGGCTTCACTTATGATCCGCGCGGCGATTGGGTCCTCGTGAAACTATCGCCAACCGCTGCCGCGGCCCGCTGCCTTGTGGTCAAGTTGCAGCGCCATCCTCCGGACGGGGATTTCAAGGACATCACGGTGTCCTTCCGGAAGTGAAAGCGAATGGCTATCCGGTTCGCCGGAGGGCCCGCGTCCCGGCGGGCCGATTAGTTTTCCCCCCTCCGCATTCTTTCGCTCGGATTGATTCTCCTCAAAGTGGCGAGAACGAGAATGATGATGAGAACGAGAAGGAATCAATCCAGCGCTGGAAACGGCCCGCCGGGACGCGGGCCCGCCAGGAGGCAAGGGCGTCAGTCGGGTCCGCTCAGCGCAGGGCGGCGGCGATGCGGGTGAGGGCGGTCGTGACGTTTTCGCGGGAGTTGAAGGCGCTGATGCGCACGTGGCCTTCGCCGCACCGGCCGAAGCCGGCGCCCGGGGTGCAGACCACCTGCGCCTTGTGCAACAGGAGGTCGAAGAATTCCCAGGAATCGCGGCCCGTGTTGACCCAGATGTAGGGGGCGTTGTCGCCACCGATGCAGCTCATGCCGAGCTGCTGCACGGCCTCGCGGATCAGCTTGGCGTTGCCGAGATAAAAGTCGGTCAAGGCCCGCGTCTGCGCCTGGCCCTCGGCGGTGTAGACGGCGGCGGCGGCCTTTTGCACCGGGTACGACACGCCATTGAACTTGGTGGTGTGCCGGCGATTCCAGAGCGCGTGGATGGCATGCTCGTTCCCGTCGGCATCACGGGCCTTGAGGCTTTTCGGGACGACCGTGTACGCGCAACGCAGACCGGTGAACCCGGCGAGCTTCGAATAGCTGCGGAACTCGATGGCCACGTCGCGGGCCCCCTCAATCTCATAGATGGAGCGGGGAATGCCCGGTGTGCGAATGTAGGACTCGTACGCGGCGTCGAAGAGGATGACGGCGTGGTGCTGCTTCGCGTAGGCCACCCAGGCGGCCAGCTGGGCGCGCGTGGCGACGGCGCCGGTGGGATTGTTGGGGAAGCAAAGATAGATCAACTCAGCCGCCACCGCAGGCGGATTCGACGGGCTCACCGCAGGCGGATTCGACGGGCTCACCGCAGGCGGATTCGACGGGCTCACCGCAGGCGGCGCGGGCACGTAGCCGTTGGCCGCGGTGGACTCCAGGTAGGTGATGCCGGCATACCGTCCATCTTGGTTCGCCCCCGTGCGGCCGGCCATGACGTTGGTGTCGACGTAGACCGGGTAAACGGGGTCGGGGATCGCCAGGCGGGTGTCGGCGGCGAAAATTTCCTGGATGTTGGCGACATCGCACTTCGAGCCGTCGCTGATGAAAATCTCGTCGGCCTCGATCGGGGCGCCGTGGGCCTTGAAGTCATGCTGGGCGACGGCTTCGCGGAGAAACGCGTAGCCCTGTTCGGGCCCGTAGCCCTTGAAGGTGGCGCGGTGCGCCATCTCGTCGGTCGCGGCATGGAGCGCCGCCAGGCAAACCGGCGGCAGCGGCTCGGTGACGTCGCCGATCCCGAGGCGGATGATGGGCAGCTGGGGATGGGCCGCGACATAGGCGTTCACGCGCTTGGCGATGTCGGCGAAGAGGTAGGAAGCTTTCAGCTTCGTGTAATTTTCGTTAATTCGTATCATGGTAGAGAGTGTAGAGCATGTGAGCCCGCCGCCGCCAAGGCTATGGCGGGTTCGTCCTCAGCCGAGCTGAGGCGAAGTGAAGTGTTCGTTGATGCGGATCATGGAAGGGAAAGTAGCGAGTAGCGGGTAGTGGGTAGCGAGTAGGAGGCGAGCATGAAAGGCGGCATGACGTGGTGGGCGGGATGCTCGCTCCTCGCTACTAACTACTAACTACTAACTACTGGCTACTGGCTACTGGCTACTGGCTACTGGCTACTGGCCGAGCGAATGCGAGGCTTGATAAAGGTAACGGCTTATGGATAGATCAAGTCAGTTCCGGGCCATGCAAAAAATCGAAAAAATCAGCGCCATGCAGGCGGCGGCTCAAGCCTTGCGCCAAAGCGGCAAACGGATCGCCTTTGTGCCCACCCTGGGCGCTCTGCATGCCGGTCATGCCAGCCTGATCCGGCTCGGCCGCGAAAAGGCGGATGTCGTGATCGTCTCTACGCTGGTCAATCCGCTGCAGTTTGGTCCCAGCGAGGACCTGCTGAAGTATCCCCGCACGCCCTTGCCCGATGCCCTGCTGGCTGAAAATGAAGGGGTGGAGGTGCTCTTTTCCCCCAGTGCCGAGGAAATGTTTCCGCGGGGTTTTTCCACGCTGGTGCTGGAGGACACCGTCAGCAAGCCGCTCTGTGGCGTGGTCCGGCCGGTGTTGTTTCGCGGCGTGCTGACCTGCTGGCTGAAGCTGTTCAACATCATCCAGCCCGACGTCGTTGTCCTCGGCGAGAAGGACGCGCAGCAGGTGGCGGTGCTCCGCAAAGTCGCGGCGGATTTGCTGCTGCCCCTCCAGATTGTCACCGGTCCGGCCGTGCGTGATGTCGACGGCCTGGCCATCAGCACCCGCAACGGCTATCTCACCCCGACCCAGCGCGAGGAAGCGCTGGCGGTGTACCGGGCACTGCGCCGGGCGAAGGAAATGGTGGAATCCGGGGTGAAAAGCGCCGACCGGCTCGTGGCCGAGGTCACCCACCTCATCGCCGAGAAGCGGCGGCTGCGGGTCATCTATATTTCGGTCGTGGACCGGCACACGATGGATCAATTGCGGGAGATTGTGCCGGGTAATTGCCTCCTCGCGATCTCGTACTGGGTGGATGAGGTGCGCCTGACGGACAACATCCCCTTGTGAGCCGCCCCACGGGGTGTGAATAACTTGTCAGTCCAGCCGGGGTTTCTCTCGGAGAAATCCACCGGTCCAGTCTGTGAACAGCCTGTGCATATGAAAATGGCCGGCCCGGCTGCTTGCCGCGGCCGCAGAAATGACCGCTCAGAATCCCAGTATAAGGTTTGGGCGTCTTGGGCGCTAATTTCTTAAAGACCTGTCAGGAAGCGGTTAAAATTGCATCGAACCATGGACTGAGCGGGATTTCGGCACGAATGATAGGGACAGGTCAAAAAAAACGACAGCCCGCACCCACGATTTGCTATCAGCCGGATCAGGCCAGGGCGGGGTTGGTCGCTTGGTTACGGCGGTGTTAAGTCCGAGTGTGAATGAATCCTGGTTTGCGGGGGCCAGGCGATCAGAGTGTTGGGTTGTATTTTTCCACTAACTTTGTGACGACTGGGGTGTTGTGAGCTCTCCCTTTCCCGCCAAACCACGCATTGCCATCATCGGTGCCGGCGCCCTCGGCTGTTACTACGGCGCGCGCCTCGTCAAGGCCGGTGAGGATGTCCATTTCCTGGCCCGCACGGGTCGGGCCGCGCTCATGGCGCGGGGCATTCGCATCAAGACTCCGACCGAGCGCATCCATCTGCGCAAGGTGCAGGTCTATGGTTCCCCGGCGGAGATTGGCCCGTGCGATTTGGTGATCATTGCGATCAAGGCGACGGCGAATGATGTGCTGAAAACCCTGCTGCCACCCCTGCTCGGGCCCGACACCATGGTGCTCACCCTGCAGAACGGGCTCGGGGTGGAGGAGCCCGTGGCCGACATCGCCGGGGCGAACCGCGTCTTGGGTGCGATCTGCTACATCGGCTGCATGCGAACGGCCCCGGGCGTGGTGGAGTGCTCCTTTCCCGGGCTCATGACGATTGGCAAGTTTGGCAAGCCCGCCGGGGACCGGACCCAGGCGCTCGCCGCCCTGTGGCGCCGGGTGGGCGTCAAATGCGAGGCGCTCGACAACCTGGAGGCGCAGCGCTGGCACAAACTCGTCTGGAACGTGCCGTTCAACGGCCTGGCCATCATCGCCGGGGGCATCACGACGGATGTCCTCCTGGCCGACGAGGGTCTGCGCACGCTGGCGCGCCGCCTGATGGAGGAGATCGTGGAGGCCGCGGCAAAATTTGGTCACGAGATTCCCCGCTCCTTCCTCGATCTGCAATTTGAGCGCACCGCCAAGATGGGCGCCTACCGCCCGTCGAGCCTGATCGATTTCGCGGAAGGCCGCGACGTGGAGCTCGAGGAGATCTGGGGCGAGCCCGTGCGCCGCGCCAAGTCCGTGGGCGAGCCCGTGCCGCGGCTCGAGATGCTGTACTGGCTCATCAAGCGGATGCTCGCGGCGCGGAAGCCGGCGAAGAAGGGGCGGTGAGTTTTGGTTGCTTGGAGGCGGGACTATCAGCCTATATTCCGCAGTTCGATCTCGTCACTGAGGACACAGAGTCAGGCAGGAGCCCAGTGAGAAATACTTACTGGGTGGTGATTCGCGAATTTGTATTCACCTATCGGGTGGCGGTGTCTTTGGGTGATGTTCAGAGGCATTTCTCTGTGCGTTCGGTGCTTACCTCTGTGCACTCTGTGTTCAACGGCATTTTCTAGGATCAGTCCCGCAGGTTGCCAGCAGCAAGCCCCTGCCTCGCGGGACTGATAGTCCCGCCTCCAATCAGACGGCGCCAACTCCGGCATTGCCCCCTCCGGGTCCCCCGGCACGCTTGCCGGGAAAATTACCTATGGCCCAATCCCCCCTGCCCAAGTTCGAGCCGTTCATCCCCGCGTCGGCCCACCTGGCCGAGTTCACCTTCCGCGCCGTATTCACCGGTGCCGTGCTGGGCCTCGTGTTCGGCGCCTCCTCCCTCTATCTTGTGCTCAAGGTCGGCCTGACCGTCAGCGCCTCGATCCCAGTGGCGGTGATTTCCCTCACGCTTTTCCGCGCCCTGTCGAAGCTCGGCGTGCGCGACGCGACGATCCTCGAGCATAACATCACGCAGACGGCCGGCTCGGCGGGCGAGTCGCTGGCCTTCGGCGTCGGGGCGACGATGCCGGCGATCATGATCCTTGGCTTCGACCTCGAGCTGATGCGCGTGATGTTCGTTGCCGTGCTGGGCGGCCTGCTTGGCATTTTGATGATGATCCCGCTGCGCCGCGCCCTCATCGTGAAGGAGCACGGCATCCTCAAATACCCCGAGGGCACCGCCTGCGCCGCGGTCCTGAAGGCGAGCGTGGACGACGTGTCGCGGGCGGCGGCCTCGCCGTCGGCCAAGGCGGAGATGGCGGCCGCCGAGGCGGCCGGGCTCGGCAAGTCCCCGGGCGCGAAGGTGGTGTTTGCCGGCTTTGGTCTCGGCCTGCTCTACAAGACGGTCATGGTGGCCTTCAAGGGCTGGAAGGACATTCCCGAAAAGGTCTTCGGCGCGCCGCTCAAGGGCGGCTCGGTCGGCGCGGAGATCTCACCCGAGCTCGTGGGCGTCGGCTACGTGATCGGTCCGCGCATCGCGGCGATCATGTGCGGCGGCGGCGCGCTGTCGTTTTTGGTCCTGATCCCGCTCATCCGCTTTTTCGGCGAGGGGGTGCCGACGCCGATCGCGCCGGGCACGATCCCGATCGCGGACATGGACCCCTACGGCATCCGCCGGGCCTACGTGCTCTACATCGGCGCCGGGGCGGTGACGGCGGGCGGCATCATCAGCCTGATCAACGCCCTGCCGACCATCTGGCACAGTTTCAAGGCGGGCCTGCATGACGTGGGGCTGAAGCGTGGCGGCCGGCCCGCCGGCGAGACAGTGGTCCGGACCGACCGTGATCTGTCGATGAAGTTCATCGGGGCCGGCATCGTGGTGCTGCTCACCTGCATCGTGCTGGCCAAGCCGCTGCAGATGAACCTGCTCGGCGCGATGCTCATCGTGGTGTTCGGCTTCCTGTTCGTGACCGTGTCGTCGCGCCTGACCGGCGAGATCGGCTCCTCGTCGAACCCGATCTCCGGCATGACGGTGGCGACATTGCTGTTCGTGTGCCTGATCTTCCTCATGGTCGGCTGGAACGGCAGCACCTACTACGTCACGGCACTCTCGATCGGCGCGATCGTGTGCATCGCCTCGTCCAACGGCGGCACCACCTCGCAGGACCTGAAGACGGGCTTCCTCGTGGGGGCGACACCCCGGCTGCAGCAGCTGGCGATTTTGATCGGGGCGTTCTCCTCCGCGCTCGTGCTCGGCCCCATTCTCATGTTCGTCAACGATTCCTCCACGGTCTACGTGCCGGTGGCGCAGGTCGCGCCCGCCGGCCTGACGGTGGCGGCGGCGAAGCTGGACGGCGCCAAGGTGGAGTCGCTCATTGGGCCGCAGGGCCGCGCCGACACCGCGAGTTACCGGGTGTGGCAGAAGCGCGACGATGCCGGCGGGCCGCCGGGCAAATACCTGGTCAACGCCCAGGGCGCCGCGGTGTGGCTCGTCGACCCGGGCATCAACGGCGCCTACGGCGAGCGGCCGGATGGGACCAAGGTGCAGAAATTTGCCGCACCGCAGGCGCGCCTCGTTTCCTACATCATCATGGGCATCCTCGACCAGCGGCTGCCGTGGGCGCTGGTGATGTTCGGCGTCATGATTGCGGTCGTGCTGCAGATGAGCTTCGTGCCGGCCCTGGCGTTCGCGGTCGGCGTCTATCTGCCGCTGGCGTCGACGACGCCCATCTTCGTCGGCGGCCTGATCCGCTGGTTGGTCGACCGGCGCACGCGGCAGAAGCCCGCCTACGCGGCGATGTCCGAGGAGCAGTTCAACGCCGAGAGCGACAAGAGTCCCGGCGTGCTGCTCGCCTCCGGCTACATCGCCGGCGGCGCCATCGCCGGCATTTTCCTGGCGATTCTGGCCGGCGCGCTCGACAAGGTGTTCCCCGCGCTGGCGGAACTCCTCGCGCGGTTTGACGCCGCGATGACCGGGTGGGCCGTGGCGCACAACCCGTTCTACGCCGGGGCATACGCCGACCTGCTGTCGCTGATCCCGTTTGCGGCGCTGTGCCTGTTCCTCTTTTTGGTCGCGCGGGAGAAGGTGCTCAAACCCAAGGGGGGCTAGGGCGGTTATAGGTCAGGCCGTAGCCTTGGGCGAAGACTGATCCCGGATCCGCCGGCGTGCGTTATACCAATCGCCCTTTGAAATTACATCATAACGCGGCCACATGGGTAGGGCGGGCATTCCACTGCCCGCCGGCGACCGTGGCGCGGGCTAGGCGCGGAGCGGAGTCCGCGCCCTACCGGACGACCTCGTTCACCACCGGATTGGTGAGCGTCCCGATCTTCTCGATCTCGATGCTCACCGTGTCGCCGGCCTTGAGCCAGACCGGGGGGGTGCGGGCGAAGCCGACGCCGTGCGGGGTGCCGGTGAGGATGACGGTGCCGGGTAGCAGGGTTTTGCTGGCGCTCAGGAATTCGATCAGGGTCGGCACGTCGAAGATCATGTCGTTGGTGTTCCAGTCCTGCATGACCTCGCCGTTGAGCACGGTCTTGATCTGCAGGTTGTTGGGCTCGGGAATCTCCTCCTTCGTGACGAGCACCGGGCCGAGGGGGCAAAACGTGTCGAAGCTCTTGCCCTGGCACCACTGGCCGCCGCCGCCGTCGCGCTGCCAGTCGCGGGCGCTGACGTCGTTGGCGCAGGTGTAGCCGAGCACGTAGTCCAGGGCTTCAGCCTTGCGGACGTTCTTGCAGCGCCGGCCGATGACGATGGCCAGCTCGCATTCATAGTCCACCTTCGTGCTCGGCAGTTTGACGGGGATTTCGATGGGGTCGCCGGGGTTTTGGACGCTCGCGGTGTTCTTGATGAACAGCACCGGGTGCGCGGGCGGCGCGTTGTTGCTCTCGGCGGCATGCTTTTTGTAGTTGAGCCCGATGCAGAGCAGATTGGCGGGCGCCAGCGGGGCGAGGCGCTTGCCGGGTATGACCGTTTGATCGGTAACGCGGAAGTCGCCGAAAATGTCGCCGGCGACGACGCGCGCCGAACCATCGGATTGCAGGGCGGCGTAGGCTGGACCGCTGGGGGCGAGGTGGCGGATGAGTTTCATGGGGGAAGTTGAAAGTTGAATGGTGAAAGTTGAAAGCCCGGAGTTCAACCCCAGGGAAGCCCGGCATCCTTCAACTGGCTGCATCGTCCGGTCCGGGCAAGGCAACCCGGCACTTGACCCGTGCGTTGACTCAGCGGCATGGCTTGGTACGTTGCTCCTTCGTCATGAAACTTCGTTTGCCGCTGAATCGGGCCCTGGGCGCCAGTCTCGTCGCGCTCGCAGCCGGCCTGACCCGGGAGGCGGCGGAACAACTGGCCAGCCTGGCACCGGGACCCGTGGAGCCGGTGCATCGGGCGCGGGTGGCGTTGAAGCGGGCCCGGTCCACCTTGCGTTTGCTGGAGAAAGCCGGGGCGGATTGGGCGCTGGTGCCGCGCTATCGCCTGGCCCATTTGGCCGGCTTGATGTCGGCGGCGCGGGAAACGGCGGTGGTCGCCGCCTTGGCGAGTAAGCTGGCCCAACAGTTGGCGGAGGGTCCCCCGCGGGAGGTGGCGTTGTTGTTGGCCGCGAAGCGCGGTCGGCTGGTGCCGCCGGAGGTGGATTTGATCCGAGCAGCTTTGCGGCAGGAGGCGCAGCAGCTGGCCCAGGCCCCGGTGCCGGTCATCACGCCGCTGCAGTTGCGACACCTGCTGCGGCGGAGCCTGGTGCGGGCGGACCGCCAGTACCGCGATGCCGCGCTGCTGGCGACGCTGGATTCCTTCCACTCGTGGCGCAAAGCCGTGATTGTCCTGCGCGACCAATGCGCACTGGCGGCGGCCCGCTGGCCGTCGGGTGCGGGCGGCGCCCATCCGCTGCTCTTCAAGCTGGCCCGGCAATTGGGCCACGGCGGTGATCTGGCCTTGTTGGGGCAGCGCCTCGAGCGCCTGCGCGTGCCGCCCGGGTGCGACTCCGCCCGCCGGGAGCTCATCCGGCGATTGCAGGCTGAACGGCAACTGGCCATCGCGCAGGCCCTGCGCCGCTGGCCCCGGCTGGAAAAGCAGCTGGCCTATTTCCTCAGCGAAAGAGATCCCTATTTCGCCACCCCCGCCGACCACCCCCGCTGAATCTAGAAACGCAGTTGGGCACAGAGTGCACAGAGGTAGACACAGAGTTCGCAGAGTAAGACCTCCGCAAACTCCTCCTCCCCCATCGCTCATCATCCAACGGACGAATTCAAATTTGCGCTGCACCGACTGGTAAGTATTTCTCACGGCACTCCCTCCTGCCTCTGTGATCTCTGTGACGAGATCGATCTACCTGATTTAGATGTGAATTCCTCATGACCACCCCCGATCCTTCCCGTCGCGATTTTCTTAAAACCTCCACCCTGGCCGGCCTGGGTGCCTCTCTGGCGGGCGTGGCGCTCAGCGGCCCGCGGGCGACGGCGCAGACGGTCAAGGCCTCCCAGGATCTTTCGAGCCTGAGTACGGTCCGCCCCCGGCCGGCGGGTCACAAGCCGGTGCAGACCCTGAGCACTCGCCCGTTGGAGCGGGTCCGCGTCGGGGTCATAGGCCTGCATCGCGGCCTGACGCATGTCGAATCCGTGCTGGGCATCGAATTCGCCGACGTGGTGGCGGTGTGCGACATCTATGCCGACCGGGCCAAGCAGGCGGCCGATGCCTGTGAAAAGGCCGGCCGGCGCCGGCCGATGGAATACAGCGGCAATGAAAACATCTGGGAGCAGTTGGTGGAGCGCGACGACCTCGACGTCGTCTACATCGCCACTCCGTGGGACTGGCATGTGCCGATGAGCCTGCGGGTCATGGAGCGCGGCAAGCATGCCTTCGTCGAGGTTGCGGCAGCCGTGACCGTCGACGACTGCTGGCGCCTGGTCGACACGAGCGAGCGCACCCAGCGCCACTGCGTCATGCTGGAGAATTGCTGCTACGGGGAAAACGAGCTCTTCGTGCTCAACCTGGCCCGCGCCGGGGTGCTGGGCGAGCTGACCCATGCCGAGTGCGCCTACATCCACGACCTGCGCGGCGTGCTCTTCGAGTTGGGCTACGAGGGCGACTGGCGCCGCAATTACCACTGGAAGCTCGACGGCAACCTGTATCCGACCCACGGCCTGGGCCCCGTGGCGCAATACCTCGGGCTTGGCGCGGGGGATCAGTTCAAGTTCCTCGTGTCGATGAGCTCGCGCGAGCGCAATCTCACGAAGCATCGCGACGAGACCCAGCCCAACGGGGGCCGGCATGCCGCGGAGAAATATGTCTGCGGCGACATGAACACCTCGCTGATCAAGACCGAGCTGGGCCGCACGATCATGATCCAGCACGATGTGGTCAGCCCGCGGCCCTACAACCGCATCAACGCCCTCTCGGGCACGGGCGGCACCTTTTTCGACTACCCGGCCCGCCTGGCGCTCAATGACCCCAAGGTCCACGGGCTCGACGCGAAGGGCTCCCACGAATGGCTTTCGGCGAAGGACCTGGCCACCATGCGGCGGAAATTCACGCACCCGCTCTGGGCCATGCTTCTGGAGCGCGCGAAGGGCGCCGGCCACGGTGGCATGGATTTTGTGATGAGCTGGCGTCACCTCGACTGCCTTCGCCGGGGCATCACCCCGGACAGCGTGGTCTATGATGCCGCGGCCTGGAGCAGTATCATCGAGCTCTCGGTGCACTCCGTGGCCACGGGCAGTATGCCGGTTGGCATCCCCGACTTCACGCGCGGGCTGTGGCAGGAGATCAAGCCTCTGGGGATTGCGGAGGCGGCGAGGGTGGGGGGGTGAGGCAGGGCTTCTGACGGAGTTGAAAGTTGAGGGTTGAAAGTTGAAAGACGGCAAAGCGGGTTGCGGCGGCTTGGTTCCGCCTCTTTCAACATTCAGTCTTTTGGAAGTGCTGTTTGAATCGCTATAGCTGCTTGCACCCAAGGTGGCGACGACGCGGCGGGATACGTTGTAATAACTCCGACTAATCCCGGGCTTGCGGGGGTGGGGGTTTGTCGTAGGGTGCCGGCATGAGCTTCCAGGAACTCCTCGCTGAGCTGCCGTCGCTGACGGTTGAGCAACGACAGTTGTTGATGCGGAAGACAGCCGAACTGGATGAGGCCATTTTGTCACCGGCAGAAGAGCGGTTGGTGGAGGAGCGGAGGGCGGAATACCGCCGTGACCCGGCATCAGGGGTCAGCCTCGATGAGATGGAGAAACGTTTACGGGCCAATCTCGGTCCGTGGCCTGGAATGTAATCATCAGTTTTCACGTCGAGGACGACGTTGCGGCCGCCGCGCGGTGGTATTGTAGGAGCGGCTTTACGCCGCGATGCGAACGTGATGATGCCCGCGAATCGCGGCATAAAGCCGCTCCTACAGCAATCCAAGCCGGAGCGAGCTCCGGGGTATCAAACCCAGAGCGAATGAAAAGCCCCGCTGGGAGGCGGGGCTGGTAGGTATCGGGGCGTAAAGCCCCTCCTACAGTTTGGAATTAGTGTGCCACTTTCACTCTCACTTGTCACTCGCGGCGCTCGGCGCCGCGTACGCTTCCATCCCCACGCACGAG
>SESH01033542.1_pt1 | contig 17713 bp, 6 predicted proteins | sample 3171561 | NCBI WGS metagenome assembly SESH01 (sample SAMN10866947, study PRJNA518727) | freshwater metagenome | biome: subpolar coniferous forest; feature: holomictic lake; material: water; isolation source: holomictic Lake 442 2011 16.5 m and 2014 13 m | place: Canada: near Kenora, Ontario
ATAGCCGGTCGCGCGCGGGTCCTTATAAGTTCGCCTCTTGGTTCAACCGGACGCGGCCGGTACGGCGGAGGGGTGCACTGTGGGCCAACCGGTTCAAGCACACGCTGCTGGAAGAGGGCGTGGCGGTCTGGGATTGCTGGAAGTACATCGAGATGAACCCGGTACGGGCGGGGATGGTGGAGTATCCGGCGGACTACCGTTTCGGCAGTTTCGGGATCTGGAGCGGGAGGGGCAAGCATCCCTTCCACACGGCGATCGAGGCGCGGCTGATGCCGCGGTTCAAGGGGCTGCTGAACGTGAAGAGCCAGCGCGAGCTCTACGGTGCGCTGCGCCGGGAGTTTGCACGGCTGAAGACGCTGCGCCAGCCTCTGGCGGCGATTGAACAGGCGATCGCGGAGGCTGGCAAACCGCTGGCGTTCAGCACGCTGGCCAGCCGGCGGATGCGCTACTGGACGGACGGACTGGCGATCGGCAGCAAGCTCTTCGTCACCGAAGTCATGACCAAGGCGCGGGGCGCGGAGCACATGGCCAAGCGACGGCTGGCGGTGGCGGCGGAGGAGACCGTGGCGGGACTGCGGCTCTGCTGCTACCGCCGGCTGCGCGCCACCGTCACGTGACGGTGTGCGCGGACAGGATTCCCGGCGGCGCCGTGCGCTGCGATGGTCGGAGTGTGTCCGGCCGCGGGCACCTGTTTGCAGGCAGTGGTCTTGTTTCAGTCACGCGCCCAGGTTGAGCCGTCAGCCCGTCAACTCTTCACCGCGCGCCTCTCCCGAAGGACCACCGCTTGTCGGATAGGCGCCCTCCTCGCGCCTCCCGCGTGCCCCTGCATCTACCCAACCCCCGCCCTCGGGCAGGCGGCACACACATTTCACCCACACATTTCACCCGTCCCCATCCTCCTCCACACATTTCACCCGTCCCCATCCTCCCGACACATTTCACCCGTCCCCATCCTCCTGTTGCGCATGGGGGTGTCCCTCGCTTTCCGTTACTGGGCGTCGTCCCATTTGAGCGCCAGCATCGAGTGGGGGGGCAGCGCGATGGCGGAGCCGCTGGCAAAGTCCTTGATCGTCTCCTCGGCGACCTTGACCTGCGGCTCGCCCGTCTCGTACTCGTTGTTGGCGGCGATGGAATCGGCGGCAAGCCGCCAGGCTTGGGCGACGCCGTCCCGCACTGCTGCGGGCAGTGTCAGTTTCACGGTGTGCGCGGCGGTGGTGTCGAGGTTGAACAGGATCAGGCCGCGCGTCTTCCCGTCTTTGAAAGCGTAGCTGCGCAGGGTGGCCAAGGGGCCGAATCCGGCGCGGTCGGGCTTCGTTTCCCATTCCCAGGGATTGAACTTGGGTTCATCCTGAGCGTGCGAGGTTTCGACCAGGTCGCCGGCGATGACGTGGTTGGCGATCTCGGTGGCGAGAAAGTTTGGCCGGTAGCGTTGCGCCGCGAGGTCGAGCCCGGGCATGAAGCCCCACACCTTGACCCCTTCATTGAAGGCTTTCTGGTTCAAGTTGAAGAGGCACTGGCTGCGCAGCTTGAGATCGCGCATCATGTGCAAGGAGTCGTTGACCAGGTTGATGCCGCCGCCGAGGGAGGCAATGTAGCGGTTGCGCAGTTCGATCGGCGCGCCGCCGTCCTTCACCGCCGGGCCGGTGGTGTGGTAGTTGTGTTCGTAGATGGCGAGCTCGATGTTGGCGGCGCTGGCATAGCCGAAGTTGCGCCGCATTGCGCCCTTCTCGTGGTCCACGCGGTAGTCGGCGTACCCAAAGACGTAGCGGAAGAGTTTGTCGTCGGTATCCAGCGGGGCGGCATCGGCGGCCGTCAGGGAGTCGATCAGGTACGGGGCCATCCCCACGCGGTCGAGGTTCGGCGAGTTCTTGATCACATTTTGCGCGACCTCGGGCCAGCCCGCCTGCGAGCCGCCGACGAAGAGCACGTTCTTTCGGTAATGCGGCGAGGCCTTGCCCAAAGCGGTCATGTCCTTCCAGTGGTCGGGCCCATTGAATGAGCCGGTGACGTAGTAGCCGGCGGAGTTCCAGGCTTCATTTCCATACTCGACGTAGATGTTCCGGAACACCTCCGTCCAGGGCTTGGTATGGCCCAGTTCGGCCCGGACCTTGCCGTAGCCCACGTCGGCCGGGGCGCCCAGGTACTCCATCAGGGTGTTGATCTCCTCCTGGTGCAGCGTCCCGGGAATGCAATACCACGGGTCGGCGCCGATGTACTCGCAGAGGACATAGAAGTCGTGGAGGTTGAACGGATAGCCGTCGCCGCTGTTGCGCCCCGGGTTGGCGAATTCCTTCCATTCCCGCGTCCAGCCCAATTGCTTGAGCGGCGGGCGCAGGTTCGTTTCAAAGTCGCTGCCGCCCATCTGGAGGTAGCGCAGGATGCCGGGGTGCAGTTTCTTGAGGGGATCCACAACGATGTCGCGGAAGACGGTCGGGTTGCGGCTCTCCTCCTCCTTCCAGATCTCGATATCATCCACCAGCACCTCGCCGCCGGAGCAGCGCAGCTCGAACAACATGTTGAGATCGGCGCGCACCCCCTTGGCCTCGAGTTTCAAGTCGTACTGTTTCCAAGCCTCGGTCACCGGCGCCTCGACCTTCTGGTTGAAGGCCCCTGCAATCTCCTTCAGCACCACGCGGAAAGAGGGCTTGCCCGCCTTGGTCTTGGCCCAAAGGCGGACATGCCAGATGCCATCCTGATTGTCCATCGGCCGGTAGATACCGGCGTAGTCGTAGAACACTTCCTTCTCGGAACCGCGCATCCAGAGCGCCGCCTTGCCAAAACTGCCAGGCGGCACGTCGCCGATCTGCACCGTGTTCTCGGCTGAGTTCCAGCCATTCTCAGTGCCGTGGTCCATTTTGCCGTGGTCTGGCTTGTCGTACTCGAGCAGGACGCCCAGTTTGTCCCCGAGCGTCGGCGTCACAGCCTGGTCAAATTCGATATAGCACACCTCGCGTTTCTGACCGTCGGACGGACAGACCTGCAGGCGAACATCCTTGACCAAACCGCTCTTTCCCTTGTCGGGACCGCTGAGCAGGGAGTAGCGCACCTTGCCAGCCATGGACTTGCTTTGCGCCACGTCGCTGGTCGGTCGGAACCAGACGTAGATGCCTTTGGCGTCGATCTCGGGACCCCAGGTGACCATGCGAAAGCGCAGGCCCTCGAAGTTCTCCGCCGCGCGCATCTTGAGGATGGAACTGTCCCAGTAGTTGTCCCCGCAAAGGTTGATGCCGAGGCGGGTCACCTCGGGCACGAGGGCCTTGTCGGTGACGGTGATGGCAACCGGCTCCGCCGCTTGTACGGAAGCCCAGCAGGTGACGAGCAGCAATCCGGCGGCCAAGATGCGAGGGGCCAGCAGGCATTGCCGCCATCCTCGGTTCTTCATTTCGTCTCTTGGATCATTCACTGCAATCTCCCTTCAGTGATAAGAAATCGCTTTCGTCACCCCCCGGACAGCATCGGCCCACGCGGGCCGAAAACATGCTGAAACCCGAAACAGTGGCGAACCGGCCGGTCGCGCCCAACGCTCATCGGATCGAGACAATCGTGCCTTTGGGAAGCGCCTGGGTCATCTCCAACCGGATTGCGTCGGCCTGAGTGTTATGGGTGCCGGTGGCGTTGGGCGAGAGGGTAACGCTGAATGTTCCTCCTGCAATAAGGACATTGACGCCCAGATCGACCCATGACACCTTGCCGGAATTCGGGGCGCCGCTCGCGATGTCGCTCGGCGCCGTACTCTGATTCACGATTTTCGACTGCCCCGTGGACAAAGTGTAGAGGGCCTGCACATTCCCCCACGATTGCGCTGCGTACGTGGCTGAGACGCGGTAGATCCCGTCGGGCAGGTTGTTCGCCGTCCAAGTCGCCGTGCCGCTGCTGATGCGGTTGAGTCTTCCCGACTTGCCGTCCCCCCCCTTCAGAAAACCCCCAAAGTCGAAGTTTTCCCATGTGCCCGTGGTGCTGAAGCCGGGATCCTTGTTGTCAATCGCGATCACGTTGCCCAACGTCGTCGTCCCGAGCACGGAGCACGGCGGATCGTTCAAGCCCACCCGCACGGCGTCGGCTATCAGGTAGTCCGCGCTCGTGTTATTGCCCACCCCCACCGTAATCGTTCCACTGCTGTCCGCGGTGGAGCCCAGACTGGCCCACGTGGCGCCGTCGTAGAAACGCACCTCGTCGAAAGATCTCTGGCTCAGATGCAAAACAGGATTGCTGTTGACCGTATAGGCTGCGTCCGTCGTCCTGTTTGCGTTTATCGTCCACTTAGCATAGACCCTATAGGTTCCTCCGGCCAACCCCGTCAAGACCCACGCGGCCGTGCCCGAACTCGCGCCAGGGCCTGAATAATTCTGGGTGCCCGCGTATCCATTGCCACCGTCGGCCGCCCACGTGCCGGTCAAGGTTCTGCCGGTAGCGGTATCATACGAAATCTTGGTGTCGGCCAGAACCGCACCGCCGAACCCGAACATTGCCACCGCCACAGCGATGCTCCCGCCCTGGAACAGATGGAATCTTTTCATCGCGTCCTCCTTGTAGAGTTACGGGTGATAGTCTAGGCGGCTCCGGAGGAAAAGGAAGTGGGTTTTCTTGAAAACGTTTACATGCGGGATCAGCGTGGTATGATGGATCAATGCGAACAAGAGTCCAGCGCGCGGACCGCGTCCTAACCATTCTCGATGTGGCGCGTGAAGCGAAGGTGTCAATCGCCACCGTCTCACGAGCCTTGAGTGTCGATCCCGCCTGCGCTTCCCGCACCCGCGAACGTGTGTTGGAGGTGGCCAAACGCATGGGATATCGCCGCAACCCCGCCGGAGCAATCCTGGCCTCAACCGGGAAGGCGCAACACGGCGCCGGCACCCCTGCCGTTGCGCTGATCGCCATGCCGGCGCCTGGCAGACAAGGATCCGACAACTTGCCGGCGGAACTCCTCCTGTTTCCCGAAGCGGCGCGTTCGCTGGGCTACGCGGCCGAGACCGTTTGCATTCGCTCCCTGAGCGAACTGGGGCCTGCCCTCGACAGGGTATACGCCCGCGGCTGTAGCTGCCTTGTGTTGTGGCTGATCACGCGTGAGCCGTACTGGCGCCAGCCCATCGACTGGCGGCGCTTCTCCATCGTCAGCATTACCCTTGAACGCGAAGATACGCCCTTCCACAACGTGCGACGGCGGCGTTTTGGCGACATGGTGCGCGCGCTGGAGGAACTGAGGGGACGGGGTTACCGGCGTATCGGCGTAACCCTGCTCCGCCACGGATACGAGGAAGCGACCGATCTGGAGTGGCTGGGCGCGGTGCGGTCGTTCCAGTATCTCCGATTGAGGGGCTCGGCACGCATATTCGTGTTGAGCCGCGGCGAGTTTCCGCCGCCGGAGTTTCCCGACTGGTTGCGACAGCACCGACCTGACGCGGTCATCAGTTTCAACCCCGCCGCCTGGGGGTCGATTAGCGACACAGGACTGAGGCCGCCCCGTGACATCGGCTTCCTGACCCTGCACCACGCCGGGATCGAGGTGGCACAGGAGCCGGGTGAACATCGTATCGTGAGCGGCTTCGCCGAGGACCTCCGCGCCACGTTGACCGTCGCTGTGCGGCATGCGGAGCAACTCTTCCGTCATTCCGTATTCGGCATCCAGGAGCGCAGAGAAGTGCTCGAAATCCCGGCAACTTGGATCGAAGGCTCGACACTAAGCCCGCGTGACGGCTGATCCTTGCGCGCGCCCACCGCGCCACTGAGATGGGCCGATCCGTGCAATCGCAGGGTCTGTTTCAAATGGCTCCTGCCGGCCGCTCATCGTGTGAGGTGCCCGGCTCTCACCGGGAAGCGCAACCCGCAAATACGCCAACCCGTTAAGGGGTCCCCGGATATCCCCTAGTCGGAAGGGCCAGCGATTTTTTTCATGCCCATTGTCGTTTTTGCAGTTTCGCATCATCGGTTGTCGCCATCGCCTATATTCAGACCTCCTGACCTGTAGTTTTTTGCCTTCAACTCAGCGTTCTCGGAATTCCGAGTCGTGACGCTGGATTTTTGAGGTTCGGGGCTGTCGGGGCGAACGCACCTGCAGGTACCCCCAAGAGGCAGGAATGCGGGGGCAGTTCGGTCTTCGGCAGATCGCCGGGGACAAAACGTCGGCCGCTCCAGGCGTCAATCCAGACAAGCTCCGGCAACTTACCTGCGTGTTCGGGGGTGCAGGCCGGGCGCGGGGCATCGCTCCAGTTGATGGCGGCGAGGATCGGGCCAGTGCCGCGTTCAGCCAGCAGCAGGCCCGACAATTCGCTCTCGATGTCCACTGGCGAGGCAGCCACGCCGCCCGTCAGCCGACACGCGCACTCGAGCAGTTGCAAACCCTGATCGTTCAAAAGGGTGAGGCCGTCTGAAAGCGTGGCGATGCCGCCGCCGAGGATGACGCAGGTGGCCCAGACGCGCGCCTCGTCCGGGCTGAAGCCGGGTGTTTTGCCGTGGCTGGCAGCGCGCCAGGCCGGCAGGCCCTCGGTAGGCGACAAAAGGCGCGCCGAGGTGGCCGCACCGCGCACCACCAGGAAATCCGGATCATTGAGCCAGATGGTGCCGTGCATCGCGCCAGCACGGCAGACGCTCTCGGCCACTACCTTGGCCACGGCCCAATCGACGCAGATGTCGCCGCTGGTGCGGGCGGCGTCCATGAGCCCGGCACCGGTGGCCCAGATCGCGCCGCAACCCAGCCAAAACGAATCTTCACCGATGGCCGCGCGGATTGTCTGCATACAGCGGCGATGGGCGCGGTGCAGGCCGAGCCCACGGTCGTGAAAGGTCAGGACTCCGGCCAGCTCGATGTCTTTGCTCGAACCCCTGTCGAGAAAGGGATTGGTCAGGAAGTCGGTCTTGAAATAGCGGAACCCCCAGCCCCGGAGGCGCTGATATAACTGAAACACATGCTCGACCACACCGGGATGCGAGGGGTCGAGATAATAGCGGTCGCCCCAGGGCGGGGTGCAACCGGCCTCGGCATTAGGCGAGAATGGTTTGCCGTTCTTGTGCACAAACCACTCCGGATGCTCGCGCCCGACCTTGCTTTCAAGATCCGCGAAAAAAGGCGCGCTCCAGATCCCGGGCACGAAACCAGCGGCGACGATATCCGCGGCCAGCGCCGCCATGCCGCGCGGAAACCGATCGGACACCTCCCAATCGCCGGTGCCGCTCTGCCAACCGTCGTCGATGATGATGTAGCGTACATGCCGCCTGAGTTCGGGCCGTGAGCGCAAGAAGGCGAGATGTTCGAGTACCGCAGCCTCGTCAACCGCCAACTTGTAGTAATCCCACGTGTTCCACCCGCCGTGGAAGGCAGCCTCCTCGGGACGACGGCGGGCGACCAGGAACGACTCCGGGCCGGTAAGCGCCTCCCGCGGCGCAATGCGCGGGTGGACGGCCAAGCGGTCAAGACGCAGGGACTCGCCCGGCGCCGGGGTACAGGCGAACACGCTGCTGCAAACCAAACCTGTACCCTTGCGCTCGACGCGGTGCAGCCAATCAGCCGGTAGGTGCCAGCCCAAGGCCACGCCGTCGGCTCCGGGCCGATGCCAAACCGAACGCCACCACGGCACGGTTTCGGCCCCGGCTGGTCCGGCCACCTGACGCCCCCAGGTGGTGTAAGGCAGCCCCCAGCAGCGCAGGTCGCTCTCGGCCAGTTCTCCGCCGGAAACTTTCCAGGTCAGTTCCTCGGCGCTGAAGCCCGAGCCCTCACCTTCCAGCACGCCATCGACCAGCAGCCAGCCGGCTCTTTCCTGGAAATCAAGATGGATCCGCCAGGGACCGGTCTTGACCGCCAATCTCCCGCCGGAAAGTTTCGCCCCGGTAAAAGATGATTGCCGGAGTTCCGCACCTTCTCGCCAGGCGAAAGCCGGCTCCAAACGCAGGCCTTGCCAGACGAATGCCTGCCCATCCCAATTAATATATGCTGCGGGTTCGTTCATGGTGATCATATTATCAGCGGTAAATATCAGGCGTTCTTGAAATCCCGGCAGGCCTGCACATAGGCCATGACATTGTCCCATGGCACTTCCGGTTCCAGAAGGTGGCTGGGCGTGCAGAGTAGACCACCTTTGGCATCGGCGATCGCCAGATTGCGCATGACTTCGCGTCGCACATCCTCCGGTTTGCCAAAAGGCATGGTTGTCTGGGTGCCGATCGTGCCCCAGAAGGACAGTCGGTCACCGTATTTAGCGTGGATCTCGGCAAAATCCATGCACTCCGGTTGCACCGGGTTCAATACTGACACTCCGACCTCGATGAAGTCGTTGATCAGGGGTTCCACGAAGCCACAGGAATGATAGGCCACCAGGATGTCTGGTTTTTCCTTGCGGGCCGCGGCAATGACCTTGGCAAAGCGGGGTTTTATCCATTCCCGGTACATACCCGTTGACATCATGAGCTGCGACTGCATGCCCACATCGTCCCCGGTGTGCAGAATGTCGAGTCCGGCACTGGCATAAACCCGGGCCCGGACGCAGGCCAGCTCCGTCACCTTGTCCAAGAGAAAGATTGCCTTGGGGTCTTCGTCGGCGATGTCCATCATAAGCTGCGGCATGCCGCGCAGATACCAAGCGATCTCCCAGATCAGGTCGCCGATGCAAAAAAATGCGGCGTACCCCTGCTGGTGCAGAGTCTTGATTTCGCTCGCAAGCTTGGGGTAGGTAGCATTCACAAAATCTGGATAGGGATAGGTCTGCAACTGCTCCAAGGAAGTGGCGCCCTCCAGCGGGTGGCGCATCCGGGTCATGTGGAAAGCCGCAGCGCTGCCCGGCTCATGTGCCACGCCCCAAGTGTCGAAGAAAACTCCATTTTTTAGCATCCCGGGGTAAAATTTACGCCAGTCCACCGGCTCGGCGGGCGGTAATTGTGGAACTGAGACCCACCGCCAAGGGAACTCAAAATAGTCAGGATAGTCGACCTTGCTGCCGGTCTCTGCCTGATAAGTTTTTTTCAAGGACTCGCAAAGCGAGAACTGGCAAGGAATATTTTCCCAACCTTGTCTACGTAGCAGCCGCAAAATATTATCTCGAGCATTCATAATAGATTGTCTCCTTTCAGTAAACATACTTGGCGCACATCAATGCCGTAGTATAGGCCCAGCTTCGCCACCGACAAGGAGGGGGCACCGCAAGACTGGATGGCCGCCTTCAGTGTACAGCTCTTGCATCTGCTCCTTTTGGCCGGTATATCCCGGCGCTCGACTGTCCCCGGATCAGTCCCGGATCATCCATGGGGCGTCAGTTCTTGACGGGGGTGGGCGCGCCGTAGCAGGCGACGCCGCCATTGCGCAGGGGGACGATGATCCGGCCGTCGCGCTGAATGCAGAGGCCGTCGCGGACGGGCTCCGAGGGGAGCGGCTGCTCCCAGAGGGTGGCGCCGTCGGTGCGCGACTGGCCGAGGAGCGACCAGACTTTGTCCTTGGGCGGCCGCTCGGACGCCTGCGCCACCACCAGTGCCGCGGGGGTCAGGGCCGTTGACGCTATCCACTGGCTCAGGGGGCCCCAAGCAACAGTGGGGTGGTCCCACTTCGTCTTGGTCTTGGCGATTTCGAGGCACTCAAACCACTGCGGCCACTTGCCGGCGAGTTTCGGCTGGCCCTCGGGCACGTCGAGCGCGGCGAGGAAGGCCTTGGTGTTGTAGGCCCAGATGAAAAGGCCTTCGGCGCCGTTGCTCACGATAAGTTTGTCGTCCCAGGCGGGGAGGATTCTGCCGGCGACGGAGGGCCAGGCGGTCTGGCTGAGGATCTGGCCCTGGGGGCCGATTTCGTGGATGGCGTAGTTCTCGAAGTTGTTCGAAAGATCGTTGTGGTGCTGGTACTGTAAGGGGCCGCCGGTGAAAAGGTAGCGTCCGCCGAGGACAATGATGCCGGTAGGACTACGGCCGTGGAAGGCGCCGATCTTGCAAGGCTCCACGGGGGCGAGCGTGCCGGTGGCGAGGTCGAAGGCGGCGATGCGGAAGGGGTTGCCGGCGGCGAGCCAGAGTTTGCCGTTGAGGATGGTGAGACCGCCGGCGGCGCTGACGCCGCGTTTGTTGGGGTCTTTGAGGTCGCTTCCGGCGGTGTTGTTTTGCCATTTGAGGGCGCCGGTGAGGGCATCGAGGGCGTAGACGTAGGTGCCGTCAACGGCGTTCATGCCGGCGGCGGCGTAGGCGACGCCATCCTGGATGACGATGCCGCTGTGGACGGGCCAGGTGTCGGAGAGAGTGCCGTAGACGCGGATGCGGCGGGGCTGGGGGGTGGCCTGGAAGCGCCAGAGGGCCCGGCCAGTGGCGGCTTCGAGGCAGGTGATGAAGCCATCAGCGGAGCCGACGTAGGCGCGGCCTTGCCAGACCGTGGGCGGCTGTTTGATGGCGCCGGCGGTGAGGTGTTCCCATTGGAGTTTGCCGGTGGCGGCCGAAAGGCAGCGGACGCGGCCATCGTCGGTGCCGAAGCAGACGAGGTCGCCGACGGCGACGGCGGCCGTGGGGTAACTCTTGGCGGACGGGGCGTATTCCCAGAGCTTCTGCGGGTCGGAGGGCGGGGAGACGGTGGAGGCGGCGGTGTGGTGGGTGTTGGCGCGGAAGACGGGCCAGTCGGCGTCGGTGGTCTTGAGGTCGGCGACGGTGTCGGATCGGGGGAAACGTTCCAGACGGTCGGCTTCGACCACGGGGGCGAATCGGGCGAAGCCGGCGGGCTCGGCGGCGAAGGCCATGGTGCCGTAGAAGGCGCGGCTGCATTGGCAGGCGTCGGGGACGGAGAAGAGCATGCCCATAGCGGGGAGGGTGCTGGAGTAGCAGGAGGAGCGGATGCCGAGGCTGCCCCACTGGGCCGGCGTCTCGGGGGCTTGTTTAATGCGGAATCCTGTCTGGCCGTACATGCCGAAGGTGGAGGCGGTCATGCGGCTGCAGGTGCTGCCGCCGAAACGTTCTTTTAACAGTTCGCCGGTGAGGGGCTTGACGCGAACCGACCAGCCGCTCCAGCTGGTGTGGATGAGGCCGTCATAGTAGAAGGCGTGGAGCCAGTTGCAGGAGGAGTCGTCGAGAAGGCCGCCGACGGGTTTGTTCCACAGGAGCTTGCCGTCGGTGGGCGAGAAGCCGAAGTAGTTGTGGCTTCCGACGCGGTGAAGGGCGAGGGCTTCGGGCGTGGCGAGCAGGCAGGGCGCGGCGCTGTGATTGGCGAGGCCGGAAGGTCCGTTCGACCAGACGGAATAGTCGCGGATCTTCCTCTCTTCCAGCAGGCGGGTCGCCTCGGGGTCCGCGTTGGTCCAGACCAGGCGGCCGGTCTGGACGTCGATGCAGCCCAAGCGACTGGCGGGGGAGTAGAAGAAGAGGCGGCCGGACTGGACGGCCAGAAAGCGGCCATCGATGGGCTTGGGCTCCTTGTGAACCCAGAGGGTCTTGCGTGTTTTGAGGTCGAAGGCGGCGAACTGATCGCCCATGCCGAAGAGCATTTCGCGGCCTTCGGCGCGTTCCTTGGACTTGGCGAACTTGGGTCCCTCGGAAACCGCCGGATCATTCTCGCCTTTGAAGACCAAGAGACCGTCGCCGGACTTGGCGATCCACTTCGCCTGGCCGGCCGTACCATCGAACGCGATGCGCGCCTTCTCGGTCCCGGTCTGCGCATCCAATTCGACTACGTCCCCGCCACCTTCCAGAAGATACAACGAGTCGGCCGTGGCGATCATACCCGAGCGAAGGCTCCAGTAGTCCTTGGGCAGTTTGTGTTTCCAGAGGACGGCGCCGTTGCAGGCGTTGCGGGCGACGACGAGCCCCTTCATGTCGGCCCAGCCGTCAACCTGGTCGATGTCGTAGCCGCTGCCCCACCGGAGATCGGCGGCTTGGCCGTGGTTGTAGAAGATCCGCCCGGCGGCCGCGACGACGGTGCTTTGGATGGGGGCGAAGAAGGGGACATCGTACCATTGGCTGACATAGGGCCATTTGAGCTCGGTGTCGGTGGAGACGGGGTTGTTGTCGGGGCCGTGGTACCAATGGCTCCAGTCGTCCCAGGCGGCGGGAAGGGGCTTGGTGATGCGGCTCTGGATGGCGCCGTCCTTGACGATGAGCGCCAGGCCGCCGGGGCAGAGCGCGCGGCGGATTTCGGGTTCGGCGATGGCCCGGGCGTCGCCGAGGACGATCAGGTCGGCGTAGTTGTCGGCCAGGGGGATGCGCTGGGCCTTGGAGAGGCCGACGAAACAGCGGCGGTTGAGGAGGCCCTGGGCGTCGATGCGCTGGCGGGTGTCTTGCAGGGAGGTGGGCGCGGTCTGTTGGACGAGGAGCGTGAGTTCGGTGCGCGCGGCGAGGTCGAGCGCGAGGTCGGGGGCGCAGTCGATGAGAACGCCGATGCCCCGAGTGCGGGCATCGGCGTTGAGCACGGCGTCGGCGTGGGCGGCGTGGGCGAGGGAGGGGAGCAGGGCGGCGAGCCAGAGGGCGGCGAGGAGTGGTGCGACGCGCACACAGAGGGGGGCGTTCTTTCGGGGTTGAGGCATCTGGGTCTCCTGCATTCGGTTGGCGGCGAGCATAGGCAAGCCGGCTGTAGATTCCGGAAATTCTGGCCCGCAGGCGCCGGGAAGATGATGACTTCCAGCACTCCACCCTTGTCTGCCTCGGAGGTCAGGTCGACTTCGAAAGGCGTGTGCATACCCGCCACAAGGCTACTTCGCCTCCCTGGCCGCCGTGATTGCCAGCACCACCGGGACGCCGAACTGGTTCTTTACCGTCGGGTCATAGGCCACGTCGATCGTCGCGATCTCCACGTCCGGCCGCGGATTAGTCCATTGCATCTGGTACACGACCGCCTGGTCGCCGGAGTTGTCGCCCGGGAACGCCGTGGCCCAAGCCACAACAGCGTTCGGCAGGCCCGCTGGCGCCTTTTGCACCCAGTTGCCAGCACCTTCGCCGTAGCGTACCAGCGCCTCGGCGATCTGGCCATCGGTGTAGTGGATCACGTACTTCCAGACCACTGGCGGCGTCTTGTCGCCCTTGCCCGGCAACTGCCACTGTCCGGTCTGCTTCCAGGCGTGCAGAAAGAACAGGGCGTCGGTCCGCTTGCCGACCTTGATGTCCTTGACTTCCATCGGCTTGTCCTTGAGGTTCGGACCCGCAAGGGCAATGGCGACCGGCAGCGTTGAGGTCTTGAAGTCGCGCACCAGGTAGGTCACCCCAGCGAGCTTTTGCTCGCCCACAGGGAAGTGACTCAGGTCCCGCGGCTCGTCGCCAAACCATCCCTTGTCTTTAGTCAGGTACTGGTTGCAGGTCTCGTTCATGGGCACCGGTTCATACACAAGGTTCGCTCCTGCCACGACCATCTTGCCTCCAGAGAACACTGCTCCGGCATTCCGAAGAAGCGTGGAGACGACCGTCTTCTTCTTCTGCGCGTTCTCTGGGAGTTGTTCCTGCTCTGGAACATTCAACTGGCAGAGAATCACGCCGCCCTGCCCTTGCGGGTACTTGACCAGCGCTCCGATATTCAGCAGTGGCTTCACCTTCTGGAAGAAGTCCGCCGGCCGCTTCACCTTGAGCCACAGGTTGTCGATCCCGACGCAGTTGGCGGTCTGCTTTTCTTCCCAACTCACGATCTTCAGGTGGATTTTCTTGGCCTTCCGTTCCGGCAGCGGGAAGGCCTGCTCGATCCCCTGCGGCTTTACGTCGAGCGTGATCGGATTCTTGTCGTCGCCGTCGTATGTGAGCTGGATCTTATTGAGGAGCTTGTAGAAGGCGTTGGGGATCAGCGTGATCTCGGTCGGCGTCTCCTCGCGAGGCAACTCCATGTCCCACTCCAGGAACTCCGGTTTGATTGGGATCTGAAAGATGTAGCGCCAATCATCGCCGCTTGTGAAGCCATTCACCAAATTGTGCGGGACCTTGTCCGGGTCAGGCTGGTCCTTGCCGGGAGTGAACTGCTTCCAGTCGGGCATCTTGAGGAACGGCGCCGCGTCATCAAAGTCGACCACATAGCTGAAAACGTCGGAGGCCATGTAGCGGCCGGCGTAGAAGGCGATCTGCTGCCCCGACTCCATGACCACATCTCGCAGGGTCAGCCCCGAAAGGATCGGATCGCGCTGCGCCGGCAGGGTCACCCGCTCGCGGATGAACGGCCGGATCAGATGCTCGACCCCTACGACCTTGTTGAAGTCCGCAAGTCCCTCAGGGGTAAGGCCCCACAGGAATAGCCAGCCGCCCTTCTGCGTGAAGGCGCGGATCGCCTCCATGTTGCCCGCGAGCGCCTTCAGGTTCTCCGGCACGGCGTCCAGGACTACGATCTGCGCCTTGCCGCCTTGGATTGCCGCCAACGGATCTGCGGCCTTCTCGTACATAAGCCCGGACTCTGCGAGAAGCTTGCCGCGCGGCGTCTTCTCGTCAAAGACCACGGCCGTCGCTTTGCGCGCAGACTGATATGTTGTCGCATATGCCAGCATATTGTCGAAGAGCCGCTGTGCTACCGGGTCCGTAGCAAGCTTCGTCCCCACGAGCATCTGGCAGGCAATCAAGAGGCCGTCGTTCACCTCGCACTCCGTGAGGCAGGTGTATCCGAGGTCCTGGTCGCAATGCGCCAGCGACTTGGCGCCACGAGTCGCCTTGCGATATACGTTCCGGTACACCACGTGGTCCTTCGACCATGTGAAGAAGTCCGGCTGATCCAGGCCCTGGAACACCGGATGGTTCAGGTTCTCGGAAATGGCGACGCGGCCCACGAACAAAGTCGCTTCGAGATCTGCGGGGATCGCGGCAAACCGCAGCGGATTGGCTTGATCGAGCACCAGCACCCGGCCGCCGCGTGCGGCCACACTCTTCCACTTGGTATCCGTGGCTTCCCGGGAATCCAGAGCATCCGGCCCCACGACCACAACCCTTACCGCGGCGGGTATTTCGGCACCAGGCTTCAGCTCGGTGAAGGCGACCCCGCGTTTCCCGAGTCGCGCCTTGACCGCGCCGTTTGGATCGAGAACGGCGAGTTCCTCGGCCTTCAGCGCGGGCTTGGGACCTGCTTCAGAGTCTATGACCCAGACCTCTTTGACATCGCGAAACAGTTCTTTGCCGCCGCGGCTGCAGGTCAGAACGAGTTCTCCCTTCGTCCGCTCCTTCACCGCCGGAACAGGAAGGCTGATCTTGACCACCAGCCCTGTGCCGGGGGCCACGGCATACGGTTTCTTCTCGCCTCCCGCCTGTTTGTCGCCGACCTTGAACTCCCAAGCCATCTCGATCGGTTCCATGACGCGAGTGTCATTCAGGATTTTGAGCGTACGTTCCACCGCGGTGCCGCCCGCGAAGGTCCAGTTCCATTCGCGACACAACACCGCCACGTCCTTCCAGCTGTTGTAGTAGTTGCTGACCGAGGCCTCATCCAACCAAAAATGGAATGCGGCCGTCTCGTGCCAGCGGTAGCCCTCTGAGAGCATCTTGGCAAAAAGGCCGGCGCCGGGGCGGCAAGCGCTCCAGCCCACGAAACACCCTTCGCCGCCGAACTGGGCGAATGCGGCCGGCCGCTCCCCACGCAGGTAAAAGCTTTCGCCATTGAAAATGGGCCGGTTCGGCACAAGGCGCCACGGGCTTGCGCCCCATAAGTTCCAGTTCGCGCCCTTCTCATGCGACTTCTCCGCGAGCGCGAAGGTGTAGGCCTCGTCCGGATACTCGCGCCAGTGGGTTTCGTCGTAGTGGCAGCCATTCACCGGAAGCTCTTCCGTGATGAGACACCGGCCGCCGTCCACCATCACCGGCCGCGTCGGGTCGAAGGCCATCACCGCCTTGCCGGCCTTTCCCACAAGCGGCTCCACGGCCTGCGACAAGCCGAGATTGCGGGAATTGATGAAGGTGATCTCGTTCTCGATGGACCAGATCAGGATCGAAGGATGGTTCCTTTCCTCCTTCACCCAGGCCAGCAGCTGCACGGTCCAGTTGTCGAACAGCGCCGGGTCGGCGAGGCGGTGTGAGTACTGGGCGCCCTGGCCGTCGAAAATGCCTGACCGCCGCACCGCGATGCCGCTGGCGTCGAGGAAGTCCAGGGTCTCATTCAGGGACTTGCGGGATTCGCCGGCCACGGTGGCGCCGTACAAGCTGCGGCCCCAGAATCGCATCATGTTCTGGCCGTGCTCTCGCCAGATTTTCAGGCTTTCCTCTGGGGTCGCTGCTGACGTCGTGTCAGCCCGGAAGTGCCATGGGATGCCGTTCAATCTGAACTGGCTGCTGTCCCACTCCCACTCGCGGAAGCCAAACTTGGTCCGCCGGAGGTCCACAACCTTGCCGCCCACGCTCACGCTCGTCACGGCCACGTACTGCTGGGGGTCGTCGGGCCACCAGAGCTTGGGATTCTCCCAGGCGTCGGTGAGCTTGACGATGGCCTCCTGGCCCGCGGAAAGCTTAACTTCCCTGGCCGTCATCGTCTTCTCCGCCGCCCCGCCAGCCAGCGGTTCGATCGCAGCCTCCACCTTGACCGTCGCTTCGGCCGGGCCGGGATTGCGCAAGGTCACTTCGAGGGTCAACTGTTTCTTCTGCACCAATGGGACCGCGAACACGTCCGCGGCGTAGACGCCGCCGCACACGACCAGGGATGGCGCGGATTCGATCAGGCCGGCTTCGGGATTGCCGGCCACCGGGAAGTCAAGAAAGGGCATGACCCAGCTCTGCTGGAGCCACGAGGCGGGAGTGAAGGCGGTACGGTGCCAGGGCTGCTTCGATTTCTGGGGGCTCATGCCGTAGTAGGTGTCCTTGATCACGACCCAGATTTCGTTCACCTCGCCGGGCTTCACGGCCGGCGTGATATCGCAGTCCCAGGCCGCGAGCATGCCCTTGGACCAGCCGCAGAACGTCCCGTTCACGTGGACGCTGGCGATCATATTGAAGGCCGGGATATGCAGGAAGAAGCCTCGTCCCTTGGCTTCGGCCGGGATCTTCGCCCGCACGCGATAGATCAGCCGATGGCAGAGGTTGAGGTCCGGTCGGACTTCGTACTTGTTTCCAGGCACTGGAATCGCGCTCCAGAAGCAGTCTTCGGCCTTGGGCAAGGTCTTGTCCGGACCGGTACGGTCCGCGGCGTCCCATTCGTCGAAACGGGCGACCTGCCAGGGCCCGGCCAAAGACAACTCGCCTCGCGCGCCGGCCGGGACTGCCTGGGCCTGAGCCGCGGGCATCTCGTAGACCTTGGCCGCGGCATCCTTGTCCTTGTCGCTCATCCACTCCGCGCCGGGCTGGTGCTTGCCGTTCGGCAGGAATCGGCCAGGCGAGATGCAGAAGCAGTCCACGCAGAAAATCGTGCGCTGCGGCTTCTTCTCCACCACATCCTTGCCCTCGACCTGCTTCTTCTCCTCCAGAATCGCCGGCGAGATGCGGATCTGGAGCTTGTGCTTGCCTGCCGCGAGGTCCGCATCGCCCATCTTCACCCAGCTCACTTCGTTCCAGATCGCGGGGTCCATGAGATCGGTATAGGGATAGGTCAAGGCCGGGACCGCCTTCCATTCGCCCTCGTCCAGGCGCCAGTCAAAAGAGGATCGGACCGATTCCAGTCCTAAGCGCGCCCAGAGTTCGTGCTTGCCGGCCTTGGCCGGCTCGAACTCGTAGACAAGCTGAGCGCCGTCCGCCGGAATCTTGGCGTGATCCTTGTCCTCGACCGTCATCATCAGCCACTGTCCACCGGACATGTACTCCGGCCGGCCGCTCGGCTGCGCCGCGAAGATATCGGCGTTCTTGGCCGTGGGCGACTCGCCCTCGATCCAGACATACTCCCCGCCGTATGCGACCAGGGGCA
>SESH01100538.1_pt1 | contig 17677 bp, 14 predicted proteins | sample 3171561 | NCBI WGS metagenome assembly SESH01 (sample SAMN10866947, study PRJNA518727) | freshwater metagenome | biome: subpolar coniferous forest; feature: holomictic lake; material: water; isolation source: holomictic Lake 442 2011 16.5 m and 2014 13 m | place: Canada: near Kenora, Ontario
TATTCGGGCAAAATGGCGTCTGCGGATCGATGGCACACCACCTCCGCTCGTAAGTACCGAAGATTGTCCCCCGATCTGCCCGTTGCACTCGCCCGGTGTTGCCTGTTGAGTGTGGAGCAAGGAACAAAATTATGGAGTTCAAGACGACCGACCTTTGCGACGCGCACGAGGATGTTCAGGTGGCCGACCCGCTGCTGCGGCACTTTGGCAAATTGACCCGCTTTGTCGGGCAGGTGACGACCCTGAAGATCTTCGAGGACAACACCTTGGTGCGGTCAGTCCTAGAGGAGCCGGGGGCGGGGCGGGTACTCGTGGTGGACGGCGGCGGGTCGCTGCGTTGTGCCCTGGTAGGCGACCAGATTGGCGCGTTGGCCGCGCGCAATGGCTGGGCCGGGATCGTGATCTACGGCTGTGTGCGCGACCGTGTGGAACTGGGGAAGCTACCTCTGGGGATTATGGCCCTGGACACCCACCCACGGCGCAGCATCAAGCGTGGTGAGGGGCAGCGGGATGTGCCGGTGCGCTTCGCTGGGGTCAACTTCAGCCCAGGCCAGCAGCTCTACGCCGATGATGATGGCCTGGTCGTCGCCGCTGCGCCGCTGGACTAAGCGGGGCTGTGCCCCGTCAAATCTCCCGCAATTTGCCTCTGTACACACACGAACTGGCGAGTCCGCGCTGGCGAATGCCACTGAGGAGATGGCAGAGCGCCTACACGCGGTTGCGGGCATGGCTCGACGTTACCTCATCCGGCAGCGTCACAATCGCCATCCCGAGGCCGGCGGTACCCCAGAAGAGGGCGACCATATGCCCAAACTCAATGTTGAAGAAATAGTGATCGGCAACCCCGACCACCAGCGCGGCGACGAGTCCGGCCTGAGCGCCAAGCAGCCACCCAGCCCGCTCCTCGTCCATCTGGCGTAGCGCACGAAGCGTGATAAAAAACCATGCCGCCGCGAGGCCGACAAAAGCTGTGAGGCCAACTAGACCCATGCGCTGAGCAATCGCCAGGTAGATGCTGCTCACCCCGGCGGTCAGATCGATATCGGGGGCAAGGCCGAAGCCAATCCCGAACACCGGGTAGCGGGTGATGATCGCGATGGCGTTCTGGTACTCGGCGAGGCGCATCTGCTGGGCCTGATCTTGCAACTGCACGCCAGCAAACAGGCGCAGGATAATATCGTTGGCCAGGCCCAGAGCCACAAGCATACCACCGCCGAGCAGGCCGGCACCAAGCATGGCCCACCAAAGCCGCCGGTAGCGCAGGGCTGCCAGATAGATGGCAGCGGCGATCAGGCCAAGCAGCGCCCCGCGCGAGAACGTGAGCATGAGCGCCAGGGTGAGTATGGCAACGACACTAATAAGTATGCCGCGCGGGAGCAGCGGCCGTCGGGCAAAAAGGAGGGCAAGTGCGAACGCCGTCACCAGCGCGAGCATACCGGCAAAGCTGTTCGGGTCAACCGAGAGGCCAATCGCGCGCTCAAGGCCGGTGCCAGGGCCATCCTCAATATAGCGCAATACTCGGCCTGTAGTGGGGTAGCCGATCCGCCCAAGCGTCACCAGGATACTGAGGGCGAGGCGATCTGGGAGTGCCACGAGCAGAAGCGCCACCAGCGCCGCCAGGGCACCGCTGAGGATCAGGGCGCGGATGATCATGCGGGCCTGGGCGCGGGTGAGTATACAGTTCACCACGCTAAAGTAGAGCAGCACGCTAAGGACAAATTTAGCGTAGTTATGTAATGTCAGCGAGTCCGGCATGCCACGGGCGCCGAGAACAAGCGAGAAGAGAGTCAGCCCGACAAAGCCAAGGATCGGCAGGCCGAGTGGCGTCACCCGCAGGCCGTAGGCGTCGGAGCGAGCCAAGAGGCGCAACACCCATACGACACTGAGGCCAACGAGGGCCAACTCTAGGAAGTTAGGAGTGATGATCGCTTTAAACGGCAGGGTGCCGAAGGGGAGCAGCGTAATGATCGCAAAGACGGAGATCATGCCCGCCTCGGTGCTGACGAAGATGGCGACCCCCGCCAAAAGCGCGAGGAGACCGGCGAGGGCGTAGATCGGGCCAAAGGCGGCGGCGGTACCCACGAGGCCGCCAACGCCGAGGGCGATAGCGGCAATCAATGAAGGAGATCGCGCCGCCGCATCACGCAGGCGGGAGGGCGCGTGGGGGAAAGCGTGCATAGGGCATCGTAGGGGCGGCGCATGCGCCGCCCGTACAACCAGACCATCCGGGGGTACCAAAGAATCGATCACGCATATGGCATATTCGAGATCCGCATAAGCTTGTCCCAGCGGTGGGTGGCCGAGATATAGCGTACGGTACCAGAGCGGGCGCGCATCACCACGCTGTGGGTGCGGGCACCGCCGCCAAAGTATTCGGTACCGCGAAGGAACTCGCCGGAGGTGATGCCGGTGGCCGCAAAGAAGACATCCTCGCCACGCACGAGGTCGTTGATCCGATAGACCCGCTTCAGATCGACCTCGCGCTCGGCAGCTATCTGACGCTCCTCTTCGTTGCGCGGCCAGATCCGGCACTGGATCTCACCACCAGTACACTTGAGGGCGCAGGCGGTGATCACCGCCTCGGGGGCACCGCCGATGCCCATCAGCATATCGGCGGGCGGGCTGTCGATCGCCGTCATCACCCCGGCGCTCACGTCGCCATGGAGAATCAGCTTGATCCGCGCGCCGGTCTCGCGGATCTGCCGGATCAGATCCTTGTGGCGCGGTCGGTCGAGTACCACCACCGTCAGATCTTCGATCTGCTTGCCGAGGGTGCGGGCCACAGCGCGGACATTGTAGGCCACCGGGGCATTAATATCGACCACCCCGCGCGCCCGCTCGCCGACGGCGAGCTTGTCCATGTAGGCGAAGCCATCCCAGTTATACAGCGAACCCCGCTCGGCCACCGCTACCACGGCGATAGCGCCGGGCATGCCCTCGGCCAAGAGCGTCGTCCCCTCCACCGGATCCACGGCGATGTCCATCTCTGGGCCGTCGCCGCTGCCGACGCGCTCACCCGTGTAGAGCATCGGCGCTTCATCCTTCTCGCCCTCGCCGATCACGACGACACCGTTCATCGGGACGCTGTCCAGCGACATCCGCATCGCATCGACGGCGGCCTGATCCGCGCCTATTTTATCTCCACGGCCCATCCAGCGGGCGCAGCGCAGAGCCGCTGCCTCGGTCGTACGGACAAGATCCATCGCCAGGTTGCGCTCGATACGCATTGAACTACCTCCCTGTAGCCACGAGCTTCACCCAGCCCGATTGTAGCACACCGGCGCGGGGCTGTCGAAGTCGAAAGATATGCATCGTGATGCTTGCCAACGGGCTACTCGTAATGCTGGTGATTGCCCTGGCCCTGACGCCCTTCGGTGTTGTCTTGGCCCTAATCCAGATCTTCAGCATCGGTGTAGCCTGGCTCTGGCCAACGGTCTTCAGCATCGGCGGGTTGCTGGCACTCTCCAGCGTAGCGCTGATGTGCTGGGCCTACGGGCGCTATGAGCCAGCTGAATAATGCAGAATGTTGAATGTTGCGCTCACCGCTCGCTGAGGTTGCGCTGTTGGCAGATGAGCTTAGACTTTGCATTTTTTGACTGATTTCGTGTGCATCAAGCAGTTTTACGCCATTCTATGCCTAGTCGTTTTTATCGCTTTAGACCGTCCTGATGCGGAACGACTATGCTTGCACAACCTTTGTTCAATATTTGCATTTATTCACGGCTATTGACTATCATGTTATAATCGTGCTGCATGAGCGTAGTTTCTAGTCCTTACTACTACCCTGACGTCATCTTCTGTGGCGTGGTTAGGCCAGTTGCGCCTGTGCTCTGACTATCTGTATCGATCAGCAAAGGCATAGGCTTGGACATCGCACAGCATAAAGCGCGCCTTCGCCACTACTTTGATGGGGTCGGGTTTGCCCGTTGGTCTGCGATCTACGGCGATGCGGAACTTTCGGCAGTCCGGAAGACGATCCGGGCCGGCCACAACGTGATGCTACAAACGGCCGAGGCTTGGATAGGCGAAGCGTTTCCGCAGCCCAATGGTGCCACGGCCCTCGATGCGGGCTGTGGCACCGGGTTGTTCAGCCTCTCCCTTGCCCGGCGCGGCTTTCAGGTTTTCGCCGCCGATCTTGCCCCGCACATGGCCGCTGCCACCGCTGCGAACGCTGCGTCTGCCGGCCTGTCTGATCGGGTGTCCGCTTGGGCCGCCGACCTTGAGGAAGTTGAAGGTAGCTACAACTTGGTGAGCTGCTTCGACGTCCTGATTCATTATCCTGCTGAAACATTCAGCGGGATGCTCGCGCATCTGGCAAGCCTCTCGAACGGCACACTGATCTTCACCTATGCCCCTTACAGTACACTCCTCGCCGCGATGCACCGGGTCGGTGCCTTCTTCCCCCGCAGCCAGCGCCGTACCGATATCAAGATGATCCGTGATACTCAAGTGCGCCAAGCGCTTGAAGCTTCCGGCATGCGGCTGCGGCGCGCTGCACGGGTCGGTAAAGGCTTCTACCACGTCATGTTGGTGGAGGCGGTGCGGTCTTAAGGGCCAGATGATGGTTCCTCAGAATAGTCTCGAAGGCCGGCATTTTTCGTCCATGTAGTTCATACTCTGTGCTACATCTCACGAGGAATGAAGACGACAGCTGCGCGAGCCAATCCACGGCGAGCCGAGCTATCGGAGTCCGGTGAAGCGCTCCAAGGCGAACTGGCTGCGCCGCTACCTGATCCCGCATAGCAGCCTAGCCGAAATAAATGAGTTGGTGGAATACCCGTAGCTGCGTGTTGCGTGTGGCGCGCAACATGCAACACTCGCCGGAGACCCTATGGAAGCAATGCCCGATCTGAGTGTACCCTCCCGCCATGCACTTCAGGAAGCGGTGCTGACTCCACGTTTCGACGCCGCCGACTTTCAGATGATTGACGCCCTCGACATTGACAAGAATGGCCTGCGTGACAAGTTCGGGTGGATCAAAGATGAGTTCGCCCTCGACAACAAGAAGAGTCACTTCCGGCGCAACGAGGGGTTCCTGGCCGACATGACGCCTCAGATCGCCACACCTGCGAATGCGTGGAGGGGTCTCCAGGGCTTCCCGAACTATCCCGGCCCGGATCACATGCTACGAGTTGCCGCCGCCGATTAACGAAGCTATGTGGCCGAGGCATCACATATGCCTCGGCACTACATACTTCAACCATGTACATATCATGCGCTTCGTTTTTCTCACCATAGATGGTAATCACGCCGCCGCATTGCGGCTGGCCGCCGACCGGGTGCGCCGGGATCATGGGGTCGCTATCACCGTGGCCTTCCACGACGCGACATCGCTGCGTGATGCAGCGGGCTGGCAGCGCCTGGAGAAGGATCTCGCTGGGGCCGCGTTTGTCTTCGGTGCCCGCCTCTTCGGCGAGGAGTACGTGCGCCCGCTGGAGCGGCTGCTGCTCGCCGCCGCATGCCCAGTGCTGGTGATCACCTCGAACCCGGCGCTTATCCGCTGCACGCGGATCGGCAAGTTCAACATGCACGCTCGCGATGAGAGCGAGAAGCCGGGGATCATCCAGCAGTGGATTAAGAAGCTGCGCCCTCAGGGCGGCGCCGGTGAGGCTCGCCGCCAGCTGGCGGTGCTGCGCAACCTGAGCAAGGTACTCAAGCTCATCCCCGGCAAGGCTCGCGATATCTACGCCTTCGCCGCCGCCCATCAGTACTGGCTGAACCCCTCGCCCGAGAATCTCTTCCGTATGATCTGCATGCTTGCCGACGCCTATGTGCCCGGCATGCACGGGAAGTTGCCCCAGGCCGACCCGTTGAGCTATCCCGAGCAGGCGCTCTTCCACCCCGAGGCTCTCGAGCCCTTCGAGCGCCTCGCCGACTATGAGAAGTGGCGGCGCGGTCGAAAGCTGGCGCCTGGCGCGAGGCGCCAGGATGTCGGCACCGTGGGTGTGCTGGCCCTGCGCGGCGTGGTGTTGAGCGGGAACACGGCCCATCTGAAGGCGCTGTCGGCGGCACTGGAGGCACGCGGCCTGACGGTGCGGATGGCCTACGCCTCGGGCCTCGACCAGCGTCCAGCGGTCGAGCAGTTCTTTGTCGGCGACAAAAAGACTCCCGGTGTCGATCTGCTGATCAACGCTTCAGGCTTCTCCCTGGTGGGCGGGCCGGCGGAAAGCCGCCCGGTTGAGGCCCGCGCGACGCTTCAGGCGCTTGATGTGGGCTACTTCGGCCTGGTGCCTCTGGCCTTTCAGCGCGTTGAAGACTGGCGGGACGACCCGACCGGCCTCTCCCCCGTTCAGGCGGCCCTCAGCGTCGCGGTGCCCGAACTCGAGGGTGCCTCCGAGCCGCTGGTCTTCTGCGGGCCAAGCGCGGCTGGCGATGGCATGGCCCCCCTGGTAGACGAGATTAACCAGATCGCCGACCGGGCCGCCCGCCGGGCGATCCTGCGGCACAAGGCCAACACCGAGAAGAAGCTGGCCCTGGTGATCTTCAACTACCCGCCAAATCTGGGCAATGTGGGGACCGCCGCCTACCTGGATGTCTTCCAGAGTATCTACGAGTTGCTGCGGGCGCTGCGCACCGATGGCTACACGCTGGATCTGCCGGCCAGCGCCGATGAGTTGCGACGCATGGTGGTGGAGGGGAACGCCCTGGCCAGCGGGGCCGACTCGAATGTGGCGGCCCGCCTGCCCGTGACCGACTACCGCCGACTCTTTCCCGCTGAGACGGAGATCGAGCCCTTCTGGGGCCGCGCCCCCGGCGATCTGCTTAATGACGGGAAGAACTTCCTGATCATGGGCGTGCAACTGGGCAATGTGTTCGTCGGCGTGCAGCCCTCCTTTGGCTACGAGCGCGACCCGATGCGCCTGCTGATGGCGAAGGATGCTGCGCCGAACCACGCCTTCGCCGCATTCTACACCTGGCTGCGCTATGTCTATAAGGTCGATGCCGTCGTCCACTTCGGCACTCACGGTGCCCTGGAGTTTATGCCCGGCAAGCAGGTGGGCATGAGCGCGAAGTGCTGGCCCTCTCGGCTGATTGGCGAGCTGCCCAACTTTTACTACTACAGCGTGAATAATCCCAGCGAGGCGGCCATCGCCAAGCGCCGCAGCGCGGCCACGCTGGTGAGCTACTTGGTGCCGCCGCTCCAGCAGGCTGGGCTCTACAAGGGTCTGCGTGCCCTCAAGGATACCCTCGACCGCTATCGCGCTACGCCTGACCCCTCGATGCTGGAGGATATCGTGGCCCAGGCCCGGAAGCTGGGGATCGAGAGCGTAGAGCTGAATGCGGAACAGGCGGCTGACTCTGAACCCAGCGCCAACCACCGAACCTCTATTCTTAGCTCCACCTCCTCGGCAGAGCGCTATATCGCCACCCTCGGCCACGAGTTGCTCAAGATCGAGGAGCGCATGATCCCGGCCGGCCTGCATGTGCTGGGCAAGAGCCCGGCACCAGCTGAACTGGTGGATTTCTTGGCTCTGACCGCCAGCTTCCGGCCCGCCGGTCGCCGTAGCGCGGCGACCTTCCCGGCGATTGTGGCCACCAGCCTGGGCTATGATTACGTCAACCTACGCGACCGGCTCTCGATTGATACGACGGCCCAGGAGCGCTGGCGTCAGGTTGAGATGATCTGCAAGGAGGCTATCCGGCGCTTTGTGGTCGGCACTCCCGCCGAGCGCCAGCGCAGCGCTGACGGATACCTGCGCGAGACTGCCGGGCTCGCGCAAGGGTCGCTGGGCGAGCAGTGGGCCTTCCTGGGTGATATTCTGGCGAAGCTGCTGGCACCTCAGGAGGTTGCGGGGTTGCTCCACGGCCTGCGCGGCGGTTTCATCCAGCCATCGCCGAGCAACGATGTGGTGCGCGATCCGGGCGTCCTGCCCACCGGGCGCAATGTCTACAGCCTCGACCCGTATCGAGTGCCATCGCAGGCGGCGATGGAGCGCGGCGGACGCCTGGTGGATGAGCTTCTGGCCCGCCTCGTGCTTGAGCAGGGCGCGCTGCCGCAAACGGTGGCGGTGGTTCTCTGGGGCAGCGATAACCTCAAGTCTGAGTGTGAGGGTGTGGCCCAGGTGCTGTCCATGTTTGGGGCCATACCGGTGATAGACGAGTTGGGTAGCGTGAGCGATGTGGCCCTTGTTCCTCTGGAGGAGCTTGGCCGCCCACGGGTGGATGTGGTGGTCACGGTCAGCGGGATCTTCCGCGACCTGCTTGGCAACCAGATGCAGCTGATCGACCGGGCCGCCCGGCTGGCTGCCACGGCCGACGAGCCCGAATCGCTGAACTTCGTGCGCGCCCACGCCCTGTCTCAGGCCGCCGAGCTTAACATAGATATCGAGGATGCCGCCGCTCGCGTCTTCTCGAACGCCCCCGGTAGCTACGGCGCGAACGTGAACAACCTAGTGGACAGCGGCACCTGGGACGATGATACGCAGCTTGGTGAGGCGTTCCTCAGCCGCAAGAGCTTCAGCTTGGGGCCAAACGGCCAGTGGCGCGAGTCGCGGGCGGTGCTGGAGAAGGCACTGGGCACGGTGGACGCCAGCTTCCAGAACATCGACAGCTTCGAGGTCGGCCTCTCGGACATCGACAACTACTACGACAACCTGGGTGGGATCACCAAGAGCGTCGAGTTGTTGCGCGGCAGCCGCCCGAAGACGATGGTGGCCGACGCACTTGGCACAACCAACCGGGTCAGTTCGCTGGATCAGGCGGTGCGGATGGAGACGCGGGCCAAGTTGCTCAACCCGAAGTGGTACGAGGCCATGTTGAGCCACGGCTACGAGGGCGCCCGTGAGATCGAAGCCCGGGTGAACAATACCTACGGCTGGAGCGCCACCACCAAGTCGGTGGACGGCTGGGTCTACCAGAGTGTCGCCGAGACCTTTGTTCTCGACGATGCGATGCGCGAGCGGCTGGCCGCCCTCAACCCGACAGCCGCCGTCGGTGTGGTGCGCCGCCTGCTCGAGTCGAGCGGGCGCGGCTTCTGGGATGCGGATCCCGAGACGCTGGATCGGCTGCGCGAGATCTATGCCGATCTTGAAGATCGCCTTGAGGGTGTCGCAGTAGATGGATAAACGTGGGGGGCGCAGAAGACTCTGTGAGGACTCGGTGCCCTGTTAACAGGATAGCGATTTCATCTTACGTGGTAGGTTGCCCTGCGGCGTAAGAGGAGGAGATCGATGAAGAGTTATGATGTGGTGGTGGTTGGCGGCGGGATCAGCGGGCTGAGTGCGGCCTACACGCTCTACAAGCGCGGCCTCGAGGTTCTGGTGATCGAGGCCGGTGATGAGGTCGGCGGGGCGATGCGCAGCATCACAACGCCCGAGGGCTATGTCTTCGACTGCGGCCCAAACACCCTTGCGACGAAAGACCCGCGCCTGTGGGCCGAGCTTACCGACCTGGGGATTGCGGATCGCGTCGTGACGGCGGGCCGGGCGGGGAAGCGCCGCTACTTCCTCAAGGACGGGAAACCCCTTGAGATACCGAACGACCCAGTGGGCCTTGCGCGGATGAAACATATCTCGCTCAAAGGTAAGCTGCGCATCTTACGTGAGCCCTTTGTGCCGCGCACCACCAGTTCTGACGAGAGCGTAGCGGGATTCTTTGACCGGCGTATCGGCCCCGAGGTCATGCAGCGCATGATCGACCCCTTTGTTTCTGGCGTCTACTCGGGCGACCCGTCCAAGATGTCGATCAAGGCGACCTTCCCCGCGATCTGGGAGGCCGAACAGCGCGCCGGCAGCATCATCAAGGGCTTGCTGGGTGGGCGTAACGGCACGAAAAAGGGCGCGGTGCAGGGGCCGAAAATGCGCAGCGTGACCTTGAATTTCAAGGGCGGCATTGCCGAGTGGCCCAAGGCCATCGCCCGCGTCCTCGGCCCGCAGCGGGTCTGGCGTAAGGCCCGCGCCACGGGCCTACATCCGGTTGGCGCAGGCTGGGCGCTGGTCGTTGATCGCGATGGCCAGATTGAGACCTTAGAGGCCGCGAGTGTGGTGGTGGCCGCGCCCGCATACGCCGCCGCCGACCTCGTATCCGAGTTTGACGCAAGCGCATCCACCGCCCTGCGCGGGATGACCTACTCGTCAATGGCAGTTGTAAACCTGGGCTACCGCCGGAGCCAGGTGGCGCACCCGCTCGATGGCTTTGGTGTTCTGGCACCCTCGTGTGATCGGCGCAACTTCCTGGGCCTGCTCTGGGCCTCAAGCCTCTTCCCGCCCTTTGCGCCGGAGGGCCGGGTCAACATCATCGACATGATGGGTGGCTCGCTAAACCCAATCCGCGATACCCAGAGCCGAGAAGATCTTATCGCCAATGCGGTCACGGATAGCCATGCGGTACTCGGCGCGAGCGGCGCGCCCGAGGTGGTCAACCTCACCCGCTGGCCACGGGCCGTCGCCCAGTACAACTTTGGGCATGTTGAGCGGATTGCGGTCCTGGAGCGCTTGGAACAGGCGCGTCCCGGTCTCTACTTTGTCGGCAGTTACCGTGGCGGCGTCGGCATGCCGAAATGCTGGCGCAATGGGGTGAACACGGCGGATCAGGTCGCCACATTTCTGGCGGCGCGGCCCGCGTTGGCCGTCGCCGACTGACTGATGCGCGTTGGTTAAGCGCATCTGAGCCATAGCCGACAGAGAGAGCTCGTGGGCGATGCGTGATGTTGACGGCTTTGAGCTCTTGTGATAACGTTCGCTGTCGCTGAGATTTGCCTAGGTTTAGGATTAATTGCAGGTATTTCCAAAGGGTCGCGCGATGAACCTCCTGCTTGCTGGCCTCGATCATACAACCGCGCCGGTGGAGATCCGCGAGCGCCTAGCTTTTAACGCCACCGATATTCCGGCGGCGCTGATGCAGCTCACGATGCCTCGCGGGCCGCGCCCGCCGCTGTTTAGCGAGGCTGTGATCCTCTCCACCTGTAACCGTGTGGAACTCTACGGTGTGGCGTCGGACAACAGTACCGCCCAAAGCTTGGCGAGCTTCCTTGCGGAGTTCCACGGGCTTGATGAGAAGCACTTCGTACACACGCTGTTCTTCCTCAACGGACCCGAGGTGGCCGGGCACCTTTGCGCCACATCGTCGGGGTTGCGCTCTCTGGTGCTCGGCGAAGCCCAGATCCAAGGCCAGGTACGCACCGCCTTTGAGATCGCTCAACAGGCCAGCAGCGTTGGCCCGGTGCTGCACCGGCTGTTCCAGCACGCGCTCACCGCAGGCAAGCGGGTGCGTCACGAGACGGCCTTGGGACAAGGGGCGGCCAGTGTTTCGCAGGCGGGCGTCGAGCTGGCTCGCCAGCGCCTCGGCCACCTCAATGGTCGCTCGGTGCTGCTGGTTGGCGGCGGGGAGGTCAGCGAACTGGCCGCCCAAAACCTGCTGGCCAATGGTGCCGACCGGCTGACGATTGTCAACCGCACTCTTGCGCGCGGGCGTGAACTGGCCGAGCGCTACGGTGCCGAGGCCATGACCTTCGAGGAGTTGCCCCACGCCCTGGCCCGCGCCGATATTGTGATCAGTTCCACCTCCGCCCCGGTGCCGATCATCTATCGCCAGCACGTAGAAGAGGCGATGCACGCCAAAGCCATTGCTCGCCACGGCGATGGCCCGCCGCCCTCGATGCTGCTGATTGACCTGGCTGTGCCCCGCGATATCGCGAACGAGGTCTCTCAGATCCACGGCGTCCACGTCTGTACAGTGGACGATCTGCACGAGGTGGTTCGTAACACCCTCGACCAGCGTGCCGGCCTGACTCAGCTGGCCGAGTCAATCGCCAACAGCGAGGTCGATGCCTTTCTGGGCTGGCTGCGCAGCCAGGAGGCGGTGCCCACCCTGACGAGCCTGCGCGACTACGCGGAGAGCCTGCGCTCTAGCGAACTCGACCGGGCACTGCGCCGACTGACCAGCCTTTCCCCCGAGCAGCGTACGGTGGTGGAGGCCCTCAGCCGCAGTATCGTGAATAAGTTGCTCCACTCGCCCACCCGCCGCCTGCGCGATGCCGCCGCTCAGGGCGACGGACGGCGCTATGCCGCGATGCTGAGCGACCTGTTCAACCTCGAAGAACGCGCGTATGCGGTGGCTGAAGACCGATAACTGGCGACCGATAATCAACGACATAACGTAAGGTATAGCGATGACCCGTCTCATTCTTGGCACCCGAGGCTCGAAGTTGGCCCTTACTCAGTCCGAGATGATGGCCGCCGCCCTGCGCGCCGCTCACCCCGGACTCACGGTCGAGCTGCAGATCATCTCCACGAAGGGCGACCGCATCCTGGACGTGGCCCTCTCCGCCGTGGGCGATAAGGGTCTTTTTGTGAAAGAGTTGGAGCAGGCGCTCCTCGACCACGAGGTTGATTTCTGCGTTCACAGCTGCAAGGATTTGCCCTCGGATGTTCCCGACGGCCTAACTCTGGCGGCCTTCCCTCCACGCGCCGACTCACGCGATACGCTTGTGGTGAGCGCTGCGCTGGCCGCAGGCGATTATACGCAACTGTCAATTCTTAGTTTGCCGACGGACACCGTCGTTGGCACGAGTTCGCTGCGCCGCGCCAGCCAGATCCGTGCGGTGCGACCGGATCTCACGCTGCGCGATGTGCGCGGCAATGTGGACACACGCCTGCGCAAGCTGGCCGAGGGGCAGTACGACGCCCTGGTGTTGGCCTCTGCCGGGCTGGATCGCCTGAGCTTCACCGACGCCTCCATCGATGGGCCGCGCCCCTTCACGGCGGTGGATGCCCACTTTGTGTCGCTGCCCATCCCCGCCGACCAGATGCTCCCCTCCGTGGCCCAGGGCATCCTGGCCATCGAGTGCCGCGCCGATGATGCCGTGACGCTTGCTCTGCTGGCCGCCCTCGATCACGCACCATCCCGCGCCGCCGCCCTGGCCGAGCGTGCCTTCCTCGGTCGCCTTGAGGGTGGCTGTCAGGTGCCCATCGCCGCAGCAGCTACGCTAGACGGCAACACCCTGCGCTTGCGCGGCCTGGTCGGATCCCTCGACGGCACAACGCTGATCCGGGGTGATCTTACCGGCGACTTGGCGGATCCCGCCGCTATCGGCACGGCGCTGGCCGAGGATCTGCTGGCCCGTGGTGCCGCCGAGATCCTCGCCGAGATTGCGGTGCAGGCAGGCAAGTAATGATGACCAACGACCGACGACCGACGACCGACGACCCTGAAAGCGACGTGCTGGGCGGCGAGGCCCACTCGGCGTTGGTCGTTGGTCGTTCGTCGCTAACCGGCCAGCGTGTTGTGATCACCCGCTCGGCGGGGAAGACCGACGGTATGGCCCGACGTCTGCGTGATCTGGGGGCGGAGCCGATCATCTACCCAACGATTGCCTACGCCCCGCCCGAAGATTCGGCACCCCTGGACGCAGCCCTGGCCAGATTGGCCGCCGGGGAGTATGCCTGGCTAGTGCTGACCAGCGCTCAGGCCGTGCGGATGATCGCGGAACACGCAACACGCAATACGCAATACGCAACGCTCAACATCGCGGCCATCGGTCCGGCCACTGCCGCCGCCTGTGTCGAACTGCTTGGCGTGAACCCGTCCACCGTCCCCGAACAGTTCATCGCCGAGAGTCTGGCCGCCGCCCTCGGCGATCTGGCGGGTACGCGGGTGCTGCTGCCCAACGCCAACATCGCCCGCCCGACCCTGGAGGATCGCCTGCGCGAGGCTGGTGCCGCAGTGGATCGTGTGGTGGCCTACCGCACCGTGCCCTCTCCCGACAACCGTGTGGATATGGCCGGTATGCTGGCCGCTGGGCAGATCGGCGCGATCACCTTCACCAGCGGCTCGACGGCCCGCGCCTTTGTGCAGAAGGTTGGCCCGGATGCGCTGGCGCAGTCCCAGCGTACGGTGATCGCATGCATCGGCCCCTCAACCGCCGCCGCATGCCGAGCCGTCGGCCTCGTGCCACACGTGGTGGCCGAGGTGTCTACTGAAGAGGGGCTGGTAGATGCCCTGATCGCCCATATGGAGGTGCGCCGATGACCGCATATCCCGCCAGCCGCCCACGCCGCCTGCGCCTCAACGAGAACATGCGCCGCTTGGTGCGTGAGACGTCGCTCAGTGCTGACAACCTGATCGCCCCGCTCTTCATTCGTCACGGCAAGGGCATAACGAAGCCGATCGGCTCGATGCCTGGCCACGCCCAGTTCTCGGTGGATACCGCCGTGCGCGAGGTCGAGACTTTGGCCGAGTTGGGCATCCCCGCCGTGCTGCTCTTCGGCATTCCTGATCACAAGGACGCCGTGGGCAGCGAGAATTTCGACCCCGAGGGGATCGTGCCCCAGGCGGCCTACGCGATCAAAAAGGCCGTGCCCGAGATGTTGGTGATCTCGGACATGTGCTGCTGCGAGTATACGGATCACGGCCACTGCGGGGTGCTGAATTTCCCTGGGGTCGAGGGTTACAACGAGCGGATCGCCGAGGGCTACCTGCTCAACGACCCGACCCTGAGCATCCTCGGCAAGGCGTCGGTGATCCACGCCCAGGCCGGTGCCGATATCATCGCACCCTCGGGGATGATCGACGGCATGATCGGCACGATCCGCGCCGCCCTCGATAAGGCCGGGCTTGAGCATACCACGATCATGAGCTATGCCGCCAAGTACTCGTCGGCCTTCTACGGGCCGTTCCGCGATGCCGCCGAGAGCCCGCCGAGCTTCGGCGACCGCAGCCAGTACCAGATGGATCCTGCCAACAGCCGCGAGGCTCTGCGCGAGGTTGACCTGGACGTGGCCGAGGGCGCGGATATGCTGATGGTCAAGCCGGCTCTGGCTTACCTCGATATTATCCGCCAGATAAAGGATCGCTACAATCTGCCCCTGGCGGCCTATCAGGTGAGCGGGGAGTACAGCATGGTCAAGGCCGCAGCCGAAAAGGGCTGGATCGACGAGCGCCGGGTAGCCTTGGAGACTCTCATGAGCATCCGCCGCGCCGGGGCCGATATGATCATCACCTACTGGGCGAAGGACGCTGTGCGCTGGCTAAAGTCGTGACAAGATGGCAGGGTGGCAAGGTGCTTCGGACGCATCTTGCCACCCTGCCACCCTGTCACTTTGTCATTTTGTCATTTTGTTAAAGGTAAAGCAATGAATGACCGTGTCCTAAAGGCCGCCCGCCGCCAGCCGGTGGATCGCACCCCGATCTGGTTGATGCGCCAGGCCGGCCGCTACATGTCGGTATACCGGGCCATCCGCGAGCGCCACGGCTTCCTCGAAATGGTCAAGATCCCTGAGGTTGCCGCCGAGGTGACACTCCAGCCCGCCAATGCCTTCGACATCGACGCGGCGATCATCTTCGCCGATATCTTGCCGCCCCTGGAGGGTCTGGGTATCCAACTTACCTTTGAGAAGGGTGAGGGGCCGGTGATCCACAACCCCGTCCGTAGCTCGGCCGACATCGCCGCCCTGAAGACGTGTGACCCGCGCGAGACGACGGCCTACACGCTCGATGCCATCCGCATCGTGCAGAAGTCCCTGGCCGGGCGCATCCCGCTCTTCGGCTTTAGCGGCGCGCCCTTTACCCTGGCCAGCTACGCGATCGAGGGCGGTGGCAGCCGCGAGTACCGCCGCACTAAGCAGTTGATGTACCGCGACCCGCAGAGTTGGCACACCCTGATGGAGAAGCTCAGCGTCCTGGTGAGCGACTACTTGATCGCTCAGATCGAGGCGGGCTGCGATATTGTGCAGATCTTCGACTCGTGGGCCGGTTCGCTCTCGCCCAATGACTTCGCCGAGTATGTGCTGCCCCACGTCCAGAAGGCGGTAGCCGCCGTGCGCGCCGCCTCCGATGTGCCGATCATCTTCTTCGGGACAGATATGCACGGTATGGCCCCGCAGCTACGTCAGGTTGGTGCCGACGTGATCGGCCTGGACTGGCGCGTGCAGCTGGATGAGGGCTGGGCCGCCCTCGGGCATGACGTCGCCGTCCAGGGCAACCTCGACCCGATGGCGCTCCATGGCCCCTGGCCCGAGATCGAGCGCCGCGCCGCCGACGTCCTGCGCCGCGCCGGCGGGCGACCCGGCCACATCTTCAACGTCGGCCACGGCATCCTCACCGAGACGCCTGAGGAGAATGTGGCCCGCCTGGTGGACTTTGTCCACAACTATGCCGTCGAGCCGGCATACGCCAAGTAGTATCACATGCTGCTGCTGAGGGTTGCTGGCGAAACTCGCAACCCTCAGCAGCAGCATAAAGAATTATGACGGGGAATGTCCCATGACCTTGACTACCACCGACCGATACGCCCGCTCGAAAGAGCTTTTCGCCGCCGCCCAGGCGGTGATCCCAGGCGGTGTGAACTCGCCGGTGCGCGCCTTCCGTGGGGTTGGCGGCACGCCTATCTTTTTCGCCAGCGGCAGTGGTGCCCACGTCGAAGACGTAGACGGCAACCGCTATATCGATTACGTACTCTCCTGGGGGCCGCTGCTGCTCGGCCACGCTCACCCTGCGGTGATCCAGGCCATCACCGAACAGGCCGCCCGTGGCACCAGCTTTGGCGCACCCACCGCGCTGGAGACTGAACTGGCCGAGTTGGTGATCAAGCTGGTGCCCAGCATCGAGCAGGTGCGCTTTGTGAACAGCGGCACCGAGGCCACCATGAGCGCCCTGCGCCTAGCCCGTGCCCACACCGGCCGCGAGAAGATTGTCAAGTTTATCGGCTGCTACCACGGCCACGCCGATATGCTGCTGGTGCAGGCCGGCAGCGGTGTTGCGACCCTCGGCCTGCCCGATAGCCCTGGGGTACCGGCGTCTACCGCCGCCGCCACCCTTACCGTCGAGTATAACGATCTGGAGGCCGTGGCCGAACTGTTCCGCGTACACGGCGACTCGATTGCCGCCGTGATCGTCGAACCGATTGCTGCCAATATGGGCTTTGTCTTGCCCGAGCCGGGCTTCCTCCAGGGTCTGCGCGATCTCACCCGCGACCACGGCACCGTACTGATCATGGACGAGGTGATGACCGGCTTCCGTGCGGCCCCCGGCGGTGCCCAAAGTGTCTGGGGGATCGACCCGGACCTCACCTGTCTGGGTAAGGTGATCGGCGGCGGCCTGCCCGTCGGTGCCTACGCCGGCAAGAAGGAGATCATGCAGAAGGTAGCCCCGGCGGGGCCGATGTACCAGGCCGGCACGCTCTCGGGCAACCCACTGGCTATGGCCGCCGGGTTGGCTATGCTGCACACGGCATTCGACTCCATTGACGGTGCCCCCACGCCCTTCCAGCGCGCCGCTGGGCGTGCCCAGACCCTCGCCGACGGCATGCGTTCGCTCAGTGAGGAGACCGGCGTGCCGCTCCAGGTCGGCAATGTGGGCACCATGTTTGGCTTCTATTTCCTGAAGGATGCGGGGGCGAAGGTGCGCAGCTACGCCGAGGCCAAGCAGCGCGTAGACGCCGACCGCTTCACCCGGTTCTTCTGGGCCATGTGCGAGCGCGGGGTATACCTGGCCCCGTCACAGTTCGAGGCGGGTTTCGTGAGCTCCGCCCACGACACGGTCGATATCGCCGTTACCCTCACCGCTGCCCGCGAGTCGCTCCTCGCCGCGCGGGGGTAGAGTTAGAGTCAGAGGCCGGAGGCCGGAGGCAAAATGCGCGGCATGCCTCCGGCCTCCGGCGCGTACGTAGCGCGTGACCTGCCGCATGCCTCTGTGCCCGCCGCACCTTTACAATTGAGTAAATATAACTATAGAGGTGGAA
>SESH01081970.1_pt1 | contig 17629 bp, 15 predicted proteins | sample 3171561 | NCBI WGS metagenome assembly SESH01 (sample SAMN10866947, study PRJNA518727) | freshwater metagenome | biome: subpolar coniferous forest; feature: holomictic lake; material: water; isolation source: holomictic Lake 442 2011 16.5 m and 2014 13 m | place: Canada: near Kenora, Ontario
AGCCCCTGCGGAGTGTCACAGGAAGGAAGTCCTTATATGAGGCGTGGTGGTGTACTCATCCTACTGATCGGCCTGATCGTTATTGTTGGCGGCGTCCTGGCCTTCATGTTCTTCTCGGGGGATGGCACGAGGAGTATCCTTGGCGTGGGCGGTACTGGCAACGCTCCGACGGCGCTGCCCACCGAGCCGCCCCCCGTCGATATCGTCCGGGCGCGGGTCGATATTAAGGCCAACACGGTGATCTCCGATGCCGCGCAGCTCGAGATCGCCCAGATCCCGCAATCCGAGTTCAATGTGGCGAAGGACTTCTCGAAGATCTCTGATGTCCTGAATAAGCTGGCGACGCGCGATATTAAGTTCGGCCAGCCGGTCGTGAAGTCGGATCTGACTGAGCCGGGGCTCTCGCAGCAGATCCCGACGGCTGAACCTCAGCGCCCGCGTGATAAGGCATACCCCTTCATCGTCAACAACCTCTCCGGCGTGTCCGACCAGATCAAGGCCGGCGACTTTGTTGACATTGTGGCCACCTTCGTGGTCACGCGCCGCCAATCCTACCCCACCGGGCAGACGATGGAGGATCAGAACGGGGTGAAGGTGCCGGTACTCCAGCGCGAGCTCACGGAGCTAACTTTCAATACCACGAAGACGATCATCCAGCGCGCCCAGGTGATCAAGATTCTGCGCCCTGTGGTCGCCGCCCCCGATACGACTCCGGTGGCGACCCCCGGTGCGCCGCCGCAGTCGAGCAGCCTGCCGCAGGTAGACGCCTCGGGCAAGGTGATCGACCCGAACGCCAGCGGGGCGGGCGGATCCCCCGGATCGATCTCCCAGGGCGCATGGACACTCATCCTGTCGGTGAACGACCAGGAGGTCGAACTGCTGGAGTTTGCGCTCGCCACCAACTCGCGCACGGTACTCGTGCTGCGCGGTGCTGGCGATACCACCTTCGACCCTACGATTGGAGCCTCCCTCGATCTGCTGGTCTCGGAGTTTGGCCTCCCGAATCCGCAGTCGCTGCCGCCGAATGTGATCAGCCCCAGCCAAGCGTTTACCCCCGCGCCGACCCGCACCCCCGCGCCCACCAGGGTGCCCTAGCCCAGAATACGTGATCGATGATGCGTGATGCGTGGCCTGTCAGGTCACGTATCACGCATCGTCGATCACGCCCCGCCGCGTGGCTTTGCGCAGAGGGCCGCCGAAATGAACAGAAAAGTGGTACCATATGCGTACGAGATGATCGGTCTAACCCGCTGAGCCGGCGCGCTGCCAGCTGATCGCATTGAGGAGCCAGCCCATGAGTGAGGGCGACAAGATCCGCGTGATGATTGTCGATGACATCGTCGATACGCGCGAGCAGTTGGAGAAGCTGCTATTTTTTGAGAAAGACATCGAGGTGATCGCTAAAGCGAGCAATGGGCGCGAGGCCGTCGCTTTGGCGAAGCAACTCCGGCCTGATGTCATCCTCATGGACATTAATATGCCCGATATGGACGGGATCGCAGCCACTGAGGCGATCATGTCCCAGGACTCGTCCGTCCAGGTCATTATTATGAGCGTCCAGGGCGAGACCGACTACCTGCGTCGGGCAATGCTCGCTGGGGCGCGCGAGTTTCTCACAAAGCCGATTAGCGCCGATGACCTGTATAAGTCGATCCGCCATGTCCATCGCTTGGCCGCAACTCGGCCACGGCAGATGGCCGTGACGACCGACTCGGGCGGCAGCAGCAGCGCGGGCGGCCCGGTCAATGAGGGCCAGATCATCGCGGTCTTCAGCCCGAAGGGCGGCGTCGGCACATCCTCCATCGCCGCAAACCTGGCGGTCGCCCTGCGTCAAATGACAAATAAGAAAGTTGCCCTCGTTGACGCAAATGTGATTTTTGGCGACCTCAGCGTCATCCTCAACTTGCGCTCCGATAAGACGATCATTGATCTCGCCACCCGCATTGATGGCATTGATCGCGAGTTGCTTAATGATGTGTTGGCCACCCATACGTCGCAGGTGAAGGTGCTGCTTGCCCCGCCCGACCCGCAGCGCGGCGAGCTGGTGACGTCGGATCATATCCGCACGATCCTCGATCTGATGCGCCACGAGTTTGACTACGTGGTCGTCGATACACCGGCATCCTTCCAGGATCGCTCCCTGGCCGTCCTCGATATGGCCAACCGGATTGTGACCCTGATGACCTTGGAGATGCACTGTATCCGTAATATTAAGCTCTTCCTTGAGGTGGCCGACCTACTGGAGTATCGCCACGAGAAGGTGATGCTGGTGCTGAATAAGGCATCGAACCGCACCGGCATTCGCGCTGAGGACGTGGAGAAAAACATTCAGCGCAAGGTGTCGCTCCAGATCGGCGATGCTGGCCCCGATATCACCTTCTCGATCAACCAGGGCGTGCCGCTGGTGATTGGTAAGCCCTCCCATCAGGTGGCGCGCGATATTGGTGCCCTGGCGAAGGAACTCGTTACGGTCACGAAGACGGCTGAGGCGGTTGCCGCTGGCCAAGTTCCCGTGCCCGAGAAGAAGTCTGGCCTGTTCTCACGGCTCAGCACCCGGCGCTAATCAGCACCGGCGCTCGGGCGGGTGCCGCTCGCCCCAGCGTCTCCCAGCGGAGGAAAAGCGTCTATGTCTCTCCTCAAGCGAATCGGCGGGGTGGTGCCGAGCGAAGCGCAACCGGCCGCCCAGCGCCAGGGTAGTTCGACCCAGCGCTTTGATACGCCCGGACGCCCCGCCGGTAATAACGACGAGGCGTTTAACGAGATCAAGATGCGCGTTCAGAATCGCCTGATCAACGAGCTTGATCCGAAGCTCGACCTTGCCAATAAGGCGAAGGTGCGCAAGCAGGTTGAGGAGACATTTAACACGATCCTTGACGGCGAGAGTATCGTGATGACTCGCGGCGAGCGCACAAGGCTCTTCGAGACCATCGAGGCCGATATCATTGGCCTTGGCCCGCTTGAGCAACTGCTCTCCGATGATGAGATTAGCGAGATCATGGTCAATGGTCCTAAGCGGATCTACATCGAGAAGAAGGGCAAGCTGGTTCGTACCGATATCACCTTCGCCAACGATGACCATGTACTCAGAATTATTGACCGGATCGTCGCCCCCCTCGGTCGGCGCGTCGATGAGTCCTCGCCGATGGTGGACGCCCGCCTCCAAGATGGCTCGCGCGTCAACGCGATCATCCGGCCCCTCGCCCTCAACGGGCCGACGCTCACCATCCGCAAGTTTCGCAAGAACCCGCTCTCGATCAATGATCTGGTACGATTCGGAGCCTTGAGCCGCGATATGGCCGACTTTCTGGAGGCATGCGTCAAGGCCCGGCTGAATATTGTGGTGGCTGGTGGTACCGGCTCTGGCAAGACAACCCTGCTTAACGTCCTCTCGTCGTTCATCCCCGAGGACGAGCGGATCATCACGGTGGAGAATGCCGCCGAACTCCAGTTGGTTCAGGATCATGTGGTCACTCTTGAGTCGCGGCCACCTAATGTGGAGGGTCGTGGCGAAGTGACCATCCGCGACCTGGTGATCAACTGCCTGCGTATGCGCCCCGAGCGAATCGTGGTGGGTGAGTGTCGCGGCGGCGAGACGCTCGATATGCTCCAGGCAATGAACACCGGCCACGATGGATCGATGACCACGCTCCACGCCAACACCCCGCGCGATGCGATCGGTCGAATCGAGACGATGTGCCTGATGGCCGGCATGGATCTGCCGGCGCGGGCCATCCGCGAGCAGGTGGTCTCGGCAGTGCATATCTTCGTGCAGCAGTCTCGCCTGCAGGATGGCTCGCGCAAGGTGACCCAGATCACTGAGGTGACCGGGATGGAGGGCGATGTGGTGGTGCTGCAGGACATCTTTGTCTTTGAGCAGACCGGCATTGATGAGCGCGGGAAGATGGTCGGCCAGTTGCGGCCCACCGGCGTGCGCCCCAAGTTTATTGAGAAGTTCGAGTCGCTGAATATCTACCTCCCTTCGCATATCTTTGGCATCGGCGGTGATAGATTCTAACGTAGCCGTGTGGGCGTAACCTGCTACGCCTCAACGCTTCGGAACACTATGGATAGGCTGGCATGATGCCGATTATTCTGACGGGCGCAGCCCTGCTGGTGATCCTGATCCTCGCCGTGGTCTGGATCGTCGCACGCCGATCACGCACCCCCGATGTCTCGCAGCGTCTGACGGAATTTGCCGGTCGGGCTGATGCGAAGGCGAGCGAGCCGGCCGCAAAGCAGGCCATGGAGCGGATCGACAGTGTTGTCTCGAAGAGCAAACAAGGCGGCAATATCGCCCGCGATCTGGCCCGGGCCGACCTGAAGCTCACGGTGGCCGAGTTCATCGGGGTGAAGCTGCTGTCGGCGGTGGGCGGCGTAGGGGTGGGCATGTATGTTGGCCGGGCCAACCCGGCGGCGATGCTTGCGGCAGGTCTGGTGGGCGCGATTATCTTCTCGTTTGCGCCAAACATGTACATGAATTCGCGGGCGAAAGGGCGGATTAAGTCCTTTAACAACCAGCTCAGCGATACGATCACGATGATGGCCAACGCGCTGCGCGGCGGGTTCAGCTTCCTGCAAACCCTCGATATGGTGGCCCGCGAGGCTCCCCCGCCGATGTCGGCGGAGTTCCGGCGGGTGGTGCAGGAGGTGGGACTCGGTCGCAGCACCGAGGAAGCGCTCCAGAGCCTGCTGCGCCGCATGCCCTCTGAGGATCTTGACCTGCTGATCACGGCGGTGAACATCCAGATGGAGGTGGGTGGCAACCTCGCCCAGATCCTCGATACGATCGGTCATACGATCCGCGAGCGGGTGCGAATCAAAGGCGAGATCTCGACCCTCACCGCCCAGGGACGGATCTCGGCCTGGGTGATCACCGCCCTGCCGGTCGGCCTGGCAATCTTTATCTCGATGGTGAACCCAGGGTATATGGCACCGATCTTTACCTTCGGCATGCCGCCAGATTACTGGTGTTGCCTGCCGCTGGCCTCTGCCCTGATGATTGTGGTCGGCTTCTTTACAATTATGAAGATTATGGACATCGAGGTCTAATGAGGTGCTGCGATGACTCCTCTATTGATGTTGGCACTGGCGGTCGTGGCGGGAGGCGGGCTTATTGTCTTTGGCCTGACCCGTGTGCGCCAGCCTGACGCGATCGGCGAGCGGCTCAACCAGTTCACTGAACGGCAGATGACGCTTGAGGAGATGGAGCTTGATCAGCCGCTGATGCAGCGGGTGTTTGTCCCTGCCGTGCGGTCGGTTCTGGTGATCCTCGGCAAGTATGGCCCGAAGCAGAGCGCCGAGCGCCTGCGCACAAACCTCCAGCAAGCTGGCAACCCCGGTGGCATCACGCCGACGATGTTTGTCGGTCTGCGCGTGGTGCTGGCTCTCCTGCTTGGCGTGATCATCACCGTGGTGACGATGCAGTCGATGCAGATCTCCGAGGGTTTGATGTATAGCGCCGTCGGCTTTGGGCTTGGCTATATGCTCCCCGTGATGTGGCTCGGTCGGAAGATATCCGGGCGTAAGAAGGCGATCACGAAGGCGCTTCCTGATGCCCTTGATCTGCTGTGCATCAGCGTCGAGGCCGGCCTGGCGTTCGACCTGGCCCTCCAGCGGGTGACCCAGAAGTGGGACGATGAGCTGGCGCGTGAGTTTAAGCGGGTGCTGTCGGACGTGCGCCTCGGCCGCACGCGCCGCGAGGCGCTGAAGGATCTGGCGGTACGCACCGGCGTTGAGGATGTGCAGACCTTCACCGCTGCCGTGATCCAGGCCGACCAACTGGGCGTCTCGATGTCGAAGATCCTGCGCCTCCAGTCGGATCAGATGCGGGTGCGCCGCCGACAGCGCGCTGAAGAGGCCGCCCAGAAGGCACCGATCAAGATGCTCTTCCCGATGGTGTTTTTGATCTTCCCCGCTCTGTTTGTGGTGATCCTCGGGCCGGCAATCCCCCGGATCATGAAGAGCTTCGGCGGAATCTAGCGCCGACCTCTGTGGACGCCCCCGACCGCTCCGCTGGCCGGGGGCGCTGCGTGTGATGAACCTCCACCTGCGCGTTACCAACACCACCCGCGATACCCTGCTCGCCGAGCAGTGCGAGCAGGCCCGCAGCTTCTTCGCTCGTGGCCGTGGGCTCATGGGCCGCGAGCAACTTGGCCCCGGCTCTGGCCTGCTGATCGACCCCTGCGCTAGCATCCACACGTTCTTTATGCACTTCCCAATCGACGTGGTCTTTATCGACCGCGCCGGGCGGGTGGTGGGCCTGCGCGCCGCGATGCGCCCCGGCCTACCCTACGCCGGAGCCTGGCGCGCCCGCGCGGTGATCGAACTGCCCGTCGGCGTGATCGCTGCCAGCGAGACTCAGATCGGAGACCTGATCAAGCTGAGGGACTCTTGAATGCCACATGCCACATGCGGAGTCTGAAATTTTACACGTTGCATTTCGCATGTTGCATTGGAATCTACCTGCTTACGCTCACCCATGTCCACACCTTCGACGCCCTCTCGTACATCCTCGATGTTGACCGCAAGCCCTGGCCCGAGCTGTTTCACCCGCACCATCTGGCCTACGGCCCGCTCGGCGCACTCATCCGCGCCGCCGCGCTACAGCTCGGCTGGCGCGGCAGCGCGGCCACGCTCATCCAGACGGCCAACGCCTTGGCCGGTGCCACCGGCGTGACGATCTTTGCCGGGGTGGTGCGCCGGACCACCGGGCGGGCTGACTTGGCCCTCGCCGGGGCGCTGCTGCTCTCATCGAGCTACGCCTTCTGGTACTACGCCGTCGAGGTTGAGGTCTATACGATTGCCGCGCTCTTCCTGATCATCGCCCTCGCGCTGATCGCCGCCCTGCTGCGCCGCCCATCCCCCGCCCTCGCCGCCACCCTCGGCCTCGCCCAGGGCATTGCCGTACTCTTCCACCAGACGAACGTGCTGCTGAGCGTGCCGGTGGCGGTGGCGCTGCTGGTCGGTGGGCGTTTGCCGACCAGCAGCGCAGACTCACGGGGAGGGGCCGCAGGCTCCCCCGCCCCGCCTCGCCTCTGGCTGCTCGCCACATATATTCTTCCATTAGGCATGGTGGTCGTCGGCTCCTACCTGTGGGTCGGCCTGGGGGTGAGCGGCTTCCGCAGTTGGGCCGAGCTGTCGGCATGGATGCAGGGCTACGCCAGGACGGGCTGGTGGGGCGGGGCGGTGAACGGGGCGAAGGTCGCCGGGCTGGGCCTGGGCCTGAGCCGGGCGGTGGCCCCGCCGGGCTGGGAGATTCTGCCGATTGGGCTACTCGCCGCCCTGCTGGTAAACCTGCGCGGCCTGCGATCTGCGCCGCGCGGCCTGGCCTGGATGCTGCTGGCCTGGCTGCTGACCTACGGAGCCTTCTTTCTCTGGTGGGAGCCGGATAATATCGAGTTCTGGATCGCCAGCTTGCCGCCCTTTTACCTGCTGCTCTTGTTAGCGGTTGCCTATCGACGAACGACGACTGACGAACCACCAACCGCTTCATCCATCGGGCGTTGGGCGTTGGGCGTTCGTCAGTCGCCAGCCATTGCCTTGTTCGTCCTTGGCCTAGCCATGCTCGGCGTCAACCTGGGCGCGATTCGTCAGCGCGGCGATGCCTCGACCGACCTGCAGCGGGCTACTACGGATGCACTGGCGGCTAGGAGCGCGCCCGGCGACCTGCTGGTGCTGCCCGATGGCCTGCTGGAACTCTACCTGCCCTACTACGCGGGCCGCGAGAGTGTGATCTCGCTGACCCAGGCGATGACGGCGGGCGGCGGCGACTGGGCGGCGGCCTGCGGCACCCTGCGCAGGCGGGTGGAATTGTCTCTCGCCAGCGGCTACGCGGTTATCGCGGTGGGCGATGCGCTGCGCCCCAGCTTGGCCCTCCCTGGCGAGCCGCCATCGATGCTGGAGCGCTTTCGACTGACGCCCGACCAGGTGGCGGCATGCTATGCGCCGCTGTCCCCGCTGTTTGTTGGGGCGAGCCTCGGGCCGGGGCTACCCGACTACCGCCGGATCGCCCCGGCTCAGGAACTGGCCGACGGCGCGGGATGGGACTTCCGGCGCGGGGCGTGGGGCTGGCGGGCGGCGAGCGTCGGCGCGACCGAGGTGAGCGCCGACGGCTGGGCGCTGACCCCGGAGGCCGACCCGTCACTGAGCAGCCCGCCCCTGGACATCGACGCCGCGCGCTACGCGGCGGTCGAACTGCGGCTGGCGGCGTCCACGGCGGCGCGCGACGCCCAGATCTTCTTCCTAGATGCGGGTGGGCGGGCCAGCGAGGTGCGCGCACTGCGCTTCACGCTCCAGCCCGGCCCGGCGATGCACACCTACCGTCTAAACCTGCGCGGCGCGCCCGGCTGGGTCGGTCGGGTCGGCGGGCTGCGCCTTGATCCGGTGGGCACCGGCGATGGTGGCGGGGTGACGGTGGAGTCGATTAGGCTGCTGCCGTAGTTTTTTTGTATGATTGATATGCAGTTTCACTGCACATCAATCATAGGATTAGATTCGCCCTGCGCCGAGCAGGTAGGTGTAGAGCGCCAGTCCCGAGCCGAGGGCGACCAGCAGCTTGACGGCGAGGGGCAGGGCCGAGGGCGAGATGAATGCCTCGATCACCCCGGCGATCACAAGCAGGGGCACGCAGCCGAGCAGCAGCAACACGGCGCGGCGCGCGGCCAGCACCAGGGCGGCCCGGCGGGCGAGCAGGCCGGGGTGGAGCAGCGCCCAGCCGAGTTGGAGTCCGGCGCCGCCAGCGATGAAGATTACACTCAGCTCCACGACGCTGTGGGCCGCCATAAAGCCCCACAGGTTGGCCGCAAAGCCGAATCGCTGGGCCGCCCCGGCCACCACTCCCAGCAGTAGCCCGTTGTTGGCCAGCACGATTAATGTGTAGACCCCGAAGGTGATCCCACCGGCGAAGGCACGGACGGCCACCCCGATATTGTTGGTCATGATCTCAGCCGAGCTGAGGCTGCGACCATCGGCGTTAATCCGCTGCCACCACTCGGTGCCAGAGCGCACATCGGCAATCACCTGCTCGGCACCGGGCACCAGCGCGCTGGCCAGGGTCGGGTCGCGATAGGTGAGGGCGAAGGCGGCGATGGCCGGGAGCAGGAACATGAGGAAGGCAGCCAGGGTGAAGGCCCAGGTGGCGCGGAAGGTGCGCGGGAGATTGATCAGGAAGAAGGCACCGAGCTTGCCGCCATGCCCGTCATTGTCGCGGTAGATCGCGCCGTAGCCTCGGGCGACCAGTCCGTTGAGGTAGTGGCTCACCTGATGGCGCGGGAAGTCGCGCCGGGCCAGGGCGAGGTCGGAACTCGCCTGGCGGTAGAGCCGACCTAGTTCCTGGATCTCCTCAGCCGAGAGCGCGGCGAGGCTGGCCCCGGCCCGGTCGAGCAGGGTGCCCAGCCGCTCCCACGAGCTGCGCTTGCGCTGGATGAAGTCGTCGACGTGCATCCCATCTCGATTATCATGTTACCTATGACAAGGTTTCATGTGCTAGGTTTCAGCTTTACCGTTTGGCGATGCGGCGAGGACGCGACGAGGCGATGCTATCGCATCCTTGCCGCATCGCCAAATGGTAAAGCTGTTCTGAACCATGTCCAAGAGATAGAGATCATTTTGAGGGCCGCAGGCTCTACCCCGCACGAATAATCGTCCCGGAGTCGATTGTCCCATCTCCGAGGGCGTCGGCGAGCAGGCCGGGGCGCGCGCCGATCAGGCGTACCTCCAGGCCGGGTGTGGCGGAGACGAGCCGCCACATCAGGTCGAGCTTGCTGCGCATGCCGCCGGTCACATCCACGGCGTGAGATCCGCCGGCACCGTGCAGTACCGCGTCGAGGTTGGTGGCCGTGATCAGCGGGATGCGCTCGGCCTGCGGCTCCGCTCGGGGGTCGGCAGTGTAGACCGCGTCCTCGCCGACGAGGATGATCCGGGCGGGGCGCAGGTCGCTGGCGAGGGTCAGGTGGGCTAGGAGTTGCTCGGTGGAGATGATCGCGCTGCCCTGCTGGCTATCGAAGGCCACGTCGCCGTGGATCACCGGGGTGAGCCCGTGGGCGAGGGCGGCGGCGACGGCGGCAGTGTCCCAGGCAACGATCTGGCTACCGCTACAGCGCAGAGCGGCGGAGGGCTGGATCTCGACGGCGGGCACGCCGGCCGCGAGCATGGCGTCCACCACGATCCGGTTGAGGCGCAGGGCGGCCCCGGCGGTGAGCGCGAAGCCCATCCAGTCGGCGTCGGGGGCCAGGCCACGGTGGACGCCGTATTTGGCGGCGTAATGGTGGCCGAAGGATCCGCTGCCGTGGCCGATCAGCAGGCGTATGCCGGGGTTGGCGGCGCGGGCCTGGGCAACCTCGGCGGCCAGCCGGGTGATCAGAGGTAGGTCGGCGGCCTCGCGCCCGGCCTTGTCGGTGATCACGGAGCCGCCGAGCTTGATGAAGGTGTACATAGGCGTGAGAGGGGCGCAGCAACCTGGCGCTGCGGCACCCTTATTGTCTGGCAGCCCCTATTTTGGAAAGAGCAGCAGCACGGTGAGTACCGCGATCCCCCAGAGTACGACGCTGCCAGCCAGAGGCATATCCTTGAGTAGCAGTTCGTCGGGCGAGCCGCCCTCGCCGCGAATGTAGATCAGGTAGAGGTAGCGGAAGATCGCGTAGATCACAAAGGGGATGGTGGCCATCAGCATCGGGTAGGGCTTCTGGGGGGCCACGGGTGCCAGGAAGGCGGTGATGCTGTAGGCCATAATGATGCTCGCCGTGACGATGGACATCATCTGATCGAGCATGGGCAGGGAATACTCCTGGAGGATGCGTCGGTGCTCGCCAGCCCCGCCCTCAAGCAGCACGAGTTCGTGGCGGCGCTTGCCGATACCCAGGAAGAGGGCCAGGAGCAGCATGCAGAGCAGCAGCCAGGGCGTGATCAGCACATGGATCACGAGCGCGCCGCCGATCGCCCGCAGCACAAAGCCGGTCGCCAGGACGAGGATGTCGAGCAGGACGACGTTCTTGAGCCAGTAGGTGTAGAGGAAGCCCTGGACGGCGATGTAGGTGGCGAGGACGCCGAGGAAGCGCAGGCGCGGGTCGATCAGGATGGCCGAGGGGATCACCGCCAGGATCAGGACTCCGGCGGCGATGATCCCGACCGTTGGACTCAGCCGACCGGAGGCGAAGGGCCGGTTGCGCTTCTTCGGGTGGGCGCGATCTTTCTCAATATCCACCAAGTCGTTGACCAGGTAGATCGCGCTGGCGGCCATGCAGAAGGCGGCGAAGGCAGCGGTCACCTTCAGCAGAGGCCAGGGATCCTGCCAGAACTGCCAGAGCCGCTGCTCGGAGAAGGCCAGGGCGGCGAAGACGAAGACGTTCTTCACCCACTGGCGCGGGCGCATAGCCCGCAGCAACTCAGCAAACATATGGGGGCGTGCGGCAACGGCAACCGCGTCAAGGGGGCTATCTGTCGAGAGATTGCTCATGATCTCCTGTCGGGCGGGTGGTGTAAAGCGGTTAGATTGTACCCGAGCCGCCTAGAGGCGTCAATTGCCCCTTGACAGGCTGGCCCGTGGGAAGTAAATTCTAGCACTATGCATGAGCTCCTGATTGCCACCCACAACCCCGGCAAGCGGCGCGAGTTCGCCGCGATCTTCGACGGCCTTGGCCTGACCCTGCGCACCCTCGACGACCTCGGCATTCGCGAGGATGTGGAGGAGACGGGGGCGACCTTTGAGCAGAACGCCCGCCTGAAGGCCGAGGGCTACCTGGCCCTCAGCGGCCTGCCTACCTTGGCCGATGATAGCGGGCTGGAGGTGGCCGTCCTCGGCGGTGCCCCCGGCGTCTACTCGGCGCGCTACGGCGGGGTGCAGGGTCCCGCCCAGCTCCAGTACCTGCTCGATCAGATGCAGGATGTGCCCTGGCACCAGCGCTTGGCCCGCTTTGTCTGCGTGATTGCCCTGGCTCGCCCCGGCCAGCCCACCCAGTTCGCCCACGGTGCCCTGCCCGGCGTGATCGAACTGGCCCCGCGCGGCTCCGGCGGCTTCGGCTACGACCCGCTGTTCTACCTGCTCGACTATGACCAGACCGTGGCCGAGTTGCCGGCCGAGCTGAAGAATCAGATCAGCCACCGCGCCGAGGCGGCGAGGATGGCGCGGACGATCTTGGAGCAGTGGTGAGTACGATGGCATAGCGATATGCGCCTGCTCCAGCAGACAATGTGGGGGCTGTAGGCCCCCGATATGAATCATAGCGTTGGTTGAACCCGCCAGCAAAGCTGGTGCGTTCAACCAACGCTATGGCAGGTTTTAGGACGGCAGCCCTACCATCGCATATTTGGAGGTTGATCGATGCCGATCGCGAAGATGGACTACATCTGGTTTAACGGCGAGCTGGTCGAGTGGGACAAGGCGACAATCCACGTGCTCTCGCACGTGGTTCACTATGGCACGAGCTTCTTCGAGGGCGTCCGCTGCTATGAGACGCCCAAGGGCACGGCGATTTTTCGGCTGACGCCGCACATGCGGCGGCTGGTGGATTCGGCGCGGATCTACCGCACCGAGATCCCTTATTCGCTTGAGCAGCTGGTGGCCGCCGTAAAGGCGACGGTGCGGGCCAATAAGCTGCGCGCTGGCTACATCCGCCCGGTGGTTTACCGGGGCTACGGCGAGATCGGCGTGAACCCGCTGGGCAACCCGGTCGAGGTGGCAATCGCCACGATCGAGTGGGGCAAGTACCTGGGCGCCGACGCGATGGAGAACGGCGTGGATGTCTGCGTTTCGTCGTGGAACCGCTTCGCCCCCAATACCCTGCCGGCCATGGCGAAGGCCGGTGGCAACTACATGAACTCGCAGCTGATCAAGATGGAGGCGCTGGCCAACGGCTATTCCGAGGGGATCGCCCTCGACAGCAACGGCCATGTCAGCGAGGGCAGCGGCGAGAACCTCTTCATCATCCGCGATGGCGTGGTCTACACGCCGCCGGCCAGTTCGTCCATCCTCAGCGGGATCACCCGCGACACGGTGATCACGCTGCTGGGCGCAATGGGCGTGGAGGTGCGCCAGCAGGTCGTCCCGCGCGAGATGCTCTACGTGGCCGATGAACTCTTCTTCACCGGCACCGCCGCCGAGGTCTCGCCGATTCGCTCGGTGGATCGCATCACCGTGAGCAAGGGCCGGCGCGGCCCGATTACCGCCGAGGTGCAGGCGGCGTTCTTCGCCATCGTCCACGGCGAGCGCGCGGATGCCTACGGCTGGCTTGAGTACGCCGATGCGTAGGCGGGAGGTAGCATGCGGGAGGCATTTCCTTGCCTCTCGCATCCTGCCCGCTATTGCGCAAGCGGATTCCTTGGGCTATAATGCGGCCTTGTGGGCGGCCTCGGGCCGCCACTATGCTGGCAATACAAAAAGGCCAGCGTCCTGTCTGGGACACTGGCCACTCTTGTTACGGCTGCTGCGGTGAGGCTAACGAACCTTTGTCAGCGTTCGTATGCACTGGGTGCAAATACGAATCTGCTCAGGTTTGCCCTCAGTGTTCAGAACCGTCGTCTTCTGTAGGTTCGGTCGCCACATGCGATTGGTGCGGCGCTTTGAGAAGCTAACGTTGTGGCCGAACGAGGGAGACTTGCCGCACATCTTGCACTTCGCCATTTTGTGGTACTCCAGATGGTATCGTAATAAAGCCTGTATTTTTTCGCGTATCTGCGAGAATATACCATACCGCATCCCCTTTGGCAAACGTTTGGTGTTTCGGCTTGGCCGCCGCCGCCCTTGGCAACGGTCAGCCTGACATGAGTATAGGTATCCTAATGGCGAAGATAAAAATTGTTACCGATGGGACGGCTGATATCCCCGCTGAGTTGGCCCGTGAACTGGGCATCGAGGTAGTGCCGCTCCTGATCCACGCCGACGATAAGGTTTATCGGGCCGGCATCGACCTCACCGACGAGCAACTCTACGATATGCTCATGTCGGGGCACCCGCGATTTAAGGTGTCGTCGCCCTCATCGGCGGTGTTCGAGCAGCTCTACCGGCGTCTTGTGGGTGATGTGGACTATGTATTTTCGATCCATCTGAGTACGCATCTGGGCAGCATCTACGCCAACACGGTGCAGGCACGCAGCAAGGTGCCCGCCTCGACGACGCGGATCGAGCTGGTTGATAGCAAGTCGGCCTCGACCGGACTCGGCTCGGTGGTGCTGGCCGCCGCCCGCGCCGCCCGCGAGGGTGCCACGCCCGATGAGGTCAGCCGCTTGATCAACGCGATGGTGCGCCACACGCATGTCTGCTTCTTCGTGGATACGATGGAACACCTGGAGTCAGCCGGTCGCCTGACGATCACCGGCTCGGTACTCGGCTCGATGCAGCGGATCAAGCCACTGATGATCCTCGACGAGGGCGAAATCGTGCCCTACGAGCGCACCCGCACCCGCGCCAAAGCGATCGAGGGCCTCTTCACCTTTATCGAGGACTTCCCGCGCGTCCAGGAGGTGATCGTCCTCTTCGCCACCACCCCCGAGGATGTCGAGAAGCTGCTGGAGAAGGTTGAGCCGATCTTTCCGCGCGAGAAGGTGCAGATCGCTCGCTTTGGCCCCGGTGTCGCCGCGCATCTCGGCTCCGGCGCCATGGGCGTGACGGTGTTTGAGGGATTTGAGGAGTAGGGGCGCAGCGTTCGCCTTTATCGCTCTGCGACAAAGATGAATGCCTTGCTCTTACAGGCGATCCGACCTATGCACAACCCGGAGCATATTATCCATCTGGGCAAGGTTCTGGCCAGCGAGCAGCGGCGCGGCTGCGATGATGCCACCACTGCCGATGGCCTCGACCGCTTCCTCGACCTCTGGCAGGCCCAGGCGGATGTCGACCTGGGCCTTGATGCGGTTCAGGTCGCCCTAACTCTGCTTGATGATTACGCCGGCCAGACGATCCGCGAGCGTCAGATGCGGGTCGCCCAGGCCGTCGAGGGTCTGCGCGCGCTGTTTCGTCCCGCAGACCGGGAACCGGGGCCCGCGCCACAGGCAAAAAAGCCCCGCGCAGAGCCCAAGCGTCTGCCTAAAGCCACGCATCCTCCGCCGGTGGCTCCTCAGCCGATAAATTCCCAGCCAATAGATCCAAACCCGCACCACGCACCACACAACCCGCACCACGCACTACTCAGCCCCGGCGACCCGCTGGATCTTGTGCCCGGTATTGGCAGGAAGGACGTGCTGGCCTTCAGGCGTCTCGGGCTGCGCACGATTGAAGATCTGCTCTACCACTTTCCGCATCGCTACGATGACTACAGCTCGCAGAAGCAGATCGCCGACCTAGCGGTGGGCGCAACGGAGACGATCATCGGCACGGTGAACGACGTACGCCTGGTCGGTGGCGGCCCGCGCCCGCGCGTCGAGGTTACGGTGGGGGATGCGACCGGGGTGATCAAAGCGGTGTACTTCAACCAGCCCTGGCTCACGAAGCAACTCCCCGCCGGAAAAATGATTGTCCTCAGCGGGAAGATTGGCGCGTACGGCGGCGTGCGCCAGATGACGAGCCCGACCTGGGAACCCTACGTGCCCGACAGCGACGCGCTGATTCACACCGGGCGGCTGGTGCCGGTACACCGGCTCACCAAGGGTCTGCTGGATCGCAACGCGCGCAAGGTGATCAAGCACCTGGTGGATCAGGTGGCACCTCGGCTGCCCGAGTATCTGCCCGAGGTGACGCGGGCGCAGGCCGGGCTGCTCTGCCTGCCCCAGGCCATCGCGCAAATCCACTTCCCTGCCACCGCCGACGCGCTCGTGCATGCGCGCGCCCGCTTGGGCTTTGACGAGTTTCTCTTTATTCAGATTCACGTGGTGCAGCGCAAGCTGCTCTGGCAGGGCGAGCTTGGCTACCAACTGCGTTTCGTTGAAGATGTCCACGCGGATCTTCTGGCCCAACTGCCCTTCGCGCTCACCGGCGCGCAGCAGCGCGCCCTGGGTGAGATCTTCGCTGATCTGGCCCGCCCGGTGCCGATGGCCCGTCTGCTCCAGGGCGATGTCGGATCGGGCAAGACCGTGGTGGCCGCCGCGAGCCTGCTCCAGGCGATTGCCAACGGCTTCCAGGGTGCCCTGATGGCGCCCACCGAGATCCTGGCCGAGCAGCACTACAAGGGGCTGAAGAAACTGCTTGGCCGGGTGCGCGTGCCCCGCCAGACCAAGCAGGAGGCCGAGGGCGGGGGCTGGCGCGCGCGTATGAGCGCCGAGGAGGCCGCCCAACTCGCCGAGATCAAGGCGCTGCTGGGCATGACGGTCGAGGACGATATGGATGGCCAGGGCGTGCGGGTGGCCTTGCTCACCGGCAGCCTCGGCGTCAAGGAGCGCCGCCGCGTGCTGGAGGGCATTGCCAAGGGCGAGGTGGATCTGGTGATCGGCACCCACGCGCTGATCACCGAGAGCGTGCAATACCACAGCCTGGGCCTGGTTGTGGTGGACGAGCAGCACCGCTTCGGCGTCGAGCAGCGCCAGCGCCTGCGCAACAAGGGCTTCAACCCGCACCTGCTGGTGATGACGGCCACGCCCATCCCGCGCACCCTGACGATGACGATCTACGGCGACCTGGATGTCTCGGTGCTTGACGAGTTGCCCCCCGGCCGCCAGGTGATCCGCACACGCTGGACCACCCGCAGCGACCGCGCGAAGGTCTACCGCCACATGCGCAAGGAGATCGAGCAAGGTCGTCAGGCATTTGTGGTCTGCCCGCTGGTTGAGGAGAGCGATAAGATTGACCTGCCCTCGGTAGAGGAGATGTACGAGACGCTGCAGAGCGAGGTTTTTCCTGACCTGCGCGTGGCCCTGCTGCATGGCAAGATGTTGCCCCGCGAGAAGGATCAGATCATGGTGGCCTTCCGCGACCACGCCTACGATATTTTGGTGGCCACGGCGGTGATCGAGGTGGGCATCGACATTCCCAACGCCTCGACCATCCTGATCGAGGGGGCCGAGCGCTTTGGCCTCTCGCAGTTGCACCAGTTCCGTGGCCGGGTGGGCCGTGGCCAGCACCAGAGCTTCTGCATTCTGATCCCGTACAAAGAGAACGAGACTAGCGTGGATCGCCTTGAGGCTCTGGTACAGACCAGCGATGGCTTCAAGCTCGCCGAGATCGACCTACAGCTACGCGGCCCCGGCGAGTTCTTCGGCACCCGCCAGAGCGGCACGCCTGACCTGAAGGTGGCCCAACTCGCCGACAGGAAGCTGCTTTCCGCCGCGCGCACGGCGGCCGAGGCCATCCTTGGCGCTGACCCGCTGCTCACCCAACCCGAGCACGCCCTGCTCAAGCAGAAGGTGGACGCCTTCTGGGTTGAAGCGCGCAAGGCGGGGTGATATCTGGGGATGACTGCGCCCTTCCAGGGCGGGCGCAACATGCCTGGGGGCGCCCCAGACTTCGCTTTTTGGCGAATCTACCCCAAATCCCCGCCGAAGGCGATGCTGCAACCGCCCAGCCCCGTCACTCCGTCACCCCCCCCGCCGGGTGTATAATTGCATGCACGGAGAAGCATGGAAACGCTCTGGCTCGGCTATGACGGCCTCGATCTGCCCTTCCGCGAGATTGTGGCGGTGCTGCTCTACCAGCCCGCCCTCGATCTGCGGATCACCCTGGCATTCGGCCAGGGCGGTTGCAAAGTCGCCTCCGGCGGGGGTTTGGGGG
>SESH01002513.1_pt1 | contig 17625 bp, 14 predicted proteins | sample 3171561 | NCBI WGS metagenome assembly SESH01 (sample SAMN10866947, study PRJNA518727) | freshwater metagenome | biome: subpolar coniferous forest; feature: holomictic lake; material: water; isolation source: holomictic Lake 442 2011 16.5 m and 2014 13 m | place: Canada: near Kenora, Ontario
TTGCCATCGCGTAGCCTGCGCTCCCAGTGGGTCCCCGCTACGCAGAGCCCCCCGGGCTCTGCTACACGACCCACTCAGGTCGCGCACGTGGCAAGCCCGGCCCCTGTTGGGGCTTGGCTTGTCATCGCGTAGCCTGCGCCTTCGCTGGTCTCCGCAAATCGGCACTGGCCTGCGGTCCCAGTGGGTCCCCGCTACGCGGACCGCGCGCGCGTACTGGCTTTTTCTACCGCAAAATCCGCGCAGCGGATTTTGCGCCAGCACGACACACAGAGTAGAGCGGACACAACCCGCAGGTGGCGCGCTTCCGCACGCCTGGACAATCACCGAGGATGCCCAGGTGGCTGATGGCGAAGTCGTAGCGCAGGGGGTCCGCGGGATAGAGGCGGCGCAGAGCAGCGGTGATCTCCTGCGCCATCTTGCCATCGGGGGTGGCCCGATCAGTGAGACCGATGAAGCGGGAAATGCGGGCCACATGGGTATCGAGGGGGATGATCAGCTGATCGGCAGGGTAGTGGGTCCAGAGCCCGAGATCGGGCCATTCCGTGCGCACCAGCCAGCGGAGAAACATGCGCCAGCGCTTGCAGGCAGCGCCTTCCAAAGGATCCGGTAGTGAGAACCTAGAACCGTACGTGGGGGGAAGTTCCCTGCGGAGGCGGTGGACCAGGCGGGAGAGGGTCAGGTCCGGCGTTGCTCTCGGAGCCGGGAGCAGGTGGGCTGCGAGCCCGCCCCCACTTTCAATGGCCAGTCGCCGCCAAGCCAGCAGCCATGCGGTGAGATCCCCTGGGGTGTGAAAGCGCCACACCCAGGAGGAGAGCCCAGCCAGCAGGTCCTTTCTGGCCTCGCCTTCTGAGCGCAGGAGGAGCCAGTCTGCCCAGTGGGGCCAGGGCGGTGGTTATGGCGCGGAGCATGGGCTCCACGCGACCATAGGCCAGGTTGGCGGCCACGAAGGCAGCGACCTCCTGGTCCAGGTGGCCCGGATAGGCCAGCGGCACAGAAAGGGGGTCCTTAGCCAGGGCCATGGGGGTGTCGTAGCGGGCGCAAAGCCCGTCCAGGCGGGCCTTCAGGAGGGTGCTGGTGGTGCGCATGGGCTCCAGTGTCCCAGGCCGCGGAAGGGACCCGAACGCAAAATAGGAGCCCCGCCTGCCTAAAATCACTATGTAGATGAAGGGGGAGCCGCTAGTCTAATGGACGGTGGCCCGTGGCCCCTTTGGAGTAGCAACCGCACATGATGAACCTGCGTGGCCTTGGCAACCTGGCGAAGATCCTGGAAGAAGCAGCAAAACCCGATTCCGTGTTACGGGAAGATCGAGAAAAACCCAAGCCCAAGGTTCTCAAGAAGGGTGAGAAAGTCGGCAATACCCGGATCATGGATCCGAAGCGGAAGATCTGGTATCAGAAGCGCCTGAAGGAAATCACCTCCAAGGCCACTGAAGTCACTGAGGGTTCCGCTGCGGGCCCCGTGACTGCCCCGGCCGCCCCTGCGCTGGCGAAGAGTGTGGCCTCCCTGATGGGTGGTTCGCTCTTGCAGACCCTGGCTGCTGCCAAGGATGCCAAGCCGAAGGCCGAGGGCACCAAGCGCTCCGAAGCCTGGCGCCGTAAGCCCGGAGAGTCGATTTTCTAGCATGTCTGGCAGTCGGAAATCAGCGAAATCAGCGAAATGACCAGGGGGCGCCGCGGCGCCCCCTTTGCTTTTGTTCTTGGGGCTATCAGCTACCGGATCCCATGCTTTCGCCCGATCCAGGTGGCGGCCAGGGGCCGCTCCCAGCGGCCATGGCGAAGCTCCCCAAGGGTCAGTAGAGCCAGGTCCAGTACGGGGGTAGTCGCAGAGAGCGTGCCGTCCGCCAAGCGGGCTGCCAGGTCGGCCCGGGGAATGGCACGGATCCCGTCCGGCAGGCGGACCAGTACTGCTTCAGGATCCTCCAGGGCCCAATTCAACCGGGTGATGGCCTGCTTGATGCCCCGCAGCATGCCATCAATGGCACACCCCGATGGCTCTGCAGCCAGCGTGGGTTCCGCGATGGCCAGGATCCGGTGCTCCAGGAGGGTCCAGGCGGCCTGGTAGCGGGTGCCCTTGTGCTGCCAGCGGCCAAGGAAGGCCGCTATCTCTGGAGTCAGCACTGAGGCCTCTGCTGGTCGCGTCAGGGCCAGCAGCCAGAGGCGGGCGTCATCGGGCAGGGCGGCTAAGGCGGATAGGGGCATGGGAACTCCGGGCAACAGGACAGTCTATGTGATGCCTGGGGCTGGCCCCCCATTCCCTCTCCAGCCCATCCCTGCCCAGGCTTCCGTGACAATTGGGCCGCTGCCTCCCGCGTAAGGTGGAAGGATATGCGCGACACGGCCATTCTGCTTCTCAACCTCGGCGGTCCAGTGAACCTGGATCAAGTGGAGCCATTCCTGGTGGCCCTGTTCAGTGATCGGGACCTGATCCGCCTGCCGGTGCCAGCCTGGCTGCAGCCTCCCCTGGCGCGGCTCATCGCGCGCCTGCGCGCTCCCGGCGCGAAGGCGCGCTATGCGGAGATCGGCGGCGGTTCACCCCTTCTCCGGGAGAGCGCTCTGCAGGCTTTGGCCCTCCGTTCGAGCCTCCGCGCCGCGGGCCGGGAGGAGGCGGTGAAGCTCTGTTTCCGCTATGCGACGCCGCGGGCAGAGGGACTCTTGCGGGCCTTGCAGCGCGATGGCATCCGGAAGCTGGTGCCGGTGACGCTCTATCCCCATGACTGCCGGGCCACCACCGGCTCGAGCCTGCGGGAGCTGGCGGTGGAGGCCGCCAAAGTGGGTCTGGAGATCCTGCCCGGCGTGGACCACTACGCCACCGATCCGGATTACCTAGATGCCCTGGAAGCGCCGCTCCGCAAGGCTCTGGAGGCGCTGCCAGAGGCCACCGTGATCTTCAGCGCCCACAGCCTGCCCGTGCGCCAGATCGAGGCGGGGGATCCCTACGAGCGGGAGATCCACGCCACCCGCGATGCCCTCATGGCGCGGCTTGGCGCGATCCCAGGGGGCTACCGCCTGGCCTACCAGAGCCGCACCGGGCCCGTGAGCTGGCTGGAGCCGCCTCTGAAAGCCGTGCTGGAAGCCCTAGGCGGCAAGGACGTGATCGTGGTGCCCCTGAGCTTCGTCAGTGAACACATCGAGACCCTGCACGAACTGGATATCGAGTATCGCCAGGTCGCGGAGCAGGCCGGTGTTCGCACCTATCGCCGCGTGGCGGCCCCCGGTGCCGATCCGGCCTACATCCGCTGCCTGACCAGACGCATCCTGGAGGTTCTGCCGTGAGCACCCTGATCCTTGGTGGCGGCGTGACTGGCCTTGCGGCCGCCTGGCATCTGCAGCGGCGCGGCGAGGCCGTAGAGGTGTGGGAGGCCGGCGCGAGCATTGGTGGCTGGATGAAGACCCTGCCCTGGGAGGGCGGGCACTTCGAGACCGGTCCCCAGGGTGTGCTCTGGCAGCAGGGCACTGTGGTGGATCGCCTCTTCAGCGCCATCGATCTGCCCTTTAAGTCGCCAGGTACGGGCGCCCGCTGGGTGGGGAAGGGCGGTCGCCTCATCCCCGTCCCGGCCTCGCCGCCGGCGCTGCTGTTCTCAGACCTGATGCCCCTGAGCGCGAAGCTGCGGATGATGGCTGAGCCCTTCATCCCCGTGCGCGGGGCGGAGCCTGAAGAAGGCCTGTCGGCCTTCATCACTCGTCGCCTGGGTCGGGGTGTGGCCACCGAGCTGCTGCCGGCCATGGTGGCGGGGGTGCTTGCGGCACCGGCGGAGCTCCTGTCCGTGGATGCCATCCCCAAGCTCCGACAGTGGGAAGCAACGGGCAGTCTGGTGAACGGCATCCGCAAGAGTGGCGTCAGCCACATGGTGGTGCCCACAGGCGGCATGGGTCAGCTGCCCATCCGCCTGGCGGCTACTCTAGCTTCGGTGCGCACCGGCCTGCGGGCTGAGCGCCTGGAGGCCCTGCCAGACCGCCACTGGCAGGTGAGCGGGGGTGGTGAGGTCCGCGTGGCCGACCGCGTGGTGCTGGCACTGCCGGCCTTCGAAGCCGCCGCTCTGCTCGGTGCCGTGGCCCCCCAGAGCGCTGCGGCCCTGGCGGCCATTCCCTACACCTCGGTGGATCTCTGGCACAGCCGCCACCTGCCGCTGCCAGCTCTGAAGGACAGCTTCGGCTTCCTGATTCATCCACCAGAGGGCCACGGCTACCTGGGCTCCCTGGTGCCGTCCTGGATGGACCCCCAGAGCTCGCCGGAGGGCCTGATGCAGCTGCGGAGCTTCATCGGCGGCGCCTTCGGCAAGCCTGCCGACTTGGAGGCCTGGGCCGGTGTCCAGGCCCGGCTTCAGCACTGGATCCCAGCCCTCAGCGAGGCCCAGGCCGTGCGGCACGAGCGGGCCGAGCGGGCCATCCCGCGCCCAGAGCTGGGGCATCGCGCCCTGGTGCAGGCGGCGGTGGCGGGCCTGCCCAGCGGCCTGGACTGGCTCAGCAATGCGCGGTTTGGGCCCGGCGTGCGCGACATCCTGGAAGGGCTGGAGGACTGGATCCGCTAGGCTGGGCCTGGGGTTTCCTTTGAGCCCCTGTTCGGAGGGCCGTTTATGTTGCCTTTCTGTTTGTTAGATGGACCGCTTGCCGTAGGCGCCTCGCTGTGGCGGCTCACCCAGCCCTGGTGGGAGTTTGTCCTCCGCGGCCTGCTGGTCTATGGCTTTCTGCTGATCATGCTGCGGCTGACGGGCAAGCGACAGGTGGGACAGTTGGCGCCCTTCGACCTGGTGCTGCTGCTGGTGCTCAGCAATTCGGTGCAGAACAGCATGAACGCCGGTGATAACACCGTGGCCGCAGGCTTCATCTTGGTGGTCACGCTCCTGGCCGCCAATGGCCTCCTGTCCTGGTTCACCTTGAAGAGCAAGCGGGCGGAAAACCTCCTGGAGGGTCGCCCGCAGATCCTCATCCACAGTGGCGCGGTGGATGAGGCCATGCTGGCCTCGGAGCGGATCACCCACCACGAGCTCATGGCCGCCGTTCGGCAGGCGGGGCTCACCGATGTGGCGGATGTCCGGGTGGCCATCCTGGAAACCAATGGCCGCATCAATGTGATCGCCAAGGCCCCCACCGCCCCTTGACTTGGCGAATAAAAGGCGAAAACTGAGACCATGACATCGCTGCCATGGTCTCAGGTGCCTCCTCCGCTGTTCCCGGGCCTGCTCGTTGAGCCCGAAGAAGCGCGCTCCATTCTCCGGGCCCAGAAGGATGCGCGCTACGGCTTCGGCTTCGCGCTGAGCCCCTACCGTGGCTGCGCTCACGGGTGTCGCTATTGCTATGTGCGGGACTATCCCAACGCCTGCCATGGGCCGGAGGCCTGGGGTGGCTGGGTGGCCCCCAAGCTGAACGCGCCCGAGCTGCTCTGGTCTCAGCGCCATCGCCTCCATGCCGCCCGGGTCTTCCTGGCCTCCGCCACGGATCCCTACCAGCCTCTGGAGAGCCAGTTCCGGCTGAGCCGCCAGTGCCTGCAGGTGCTGCTGCTGTGTCCCACCACCGAAGTCATTGTCCACACCCGCTCACCCCTGGTGCTGCAGGATCTGGAGCTGCTGCGGGCCTTCGGGGACCGAGTTTCGGTGGGCATCTCCATGCCCACAGACGATGACCGGGTGCGGCAGGTGGTGGAACCCCACGCTCCTTCCATTCCCAGTCGCTGGGCGGCGGTGGAGCGCCTGGCGGCGGCGGGCATCCAGGTCACCATCGGGGTGGCTCCCCTCCTGGTCCTGAAGGCTCCTCTGGCCTTCGCTCGGCAGGCCCGGGCCAGTGGCGCCTGTAACGCCTGGGTGGGGAACCTCCGCCTCCTTAAGCAGGATCCCTTCTACCAGGTCCTGGCGGACCACGGCTGGCTCAGGTGCCTGGCTCGCGGCTACGGTGAGGACCTCCGCGCGGCCATCCACGCGACCTTTCCGGCCCCACGCAAGCGCGGAGCGCGGGCCACGAAGCCGGCGGCACCCCCGCCAGCGCCCATCCACCAGCCGAGCCTGTTCGATGGCGCGAGCGGGCCCGTCGCCCCGCCCGCTGCTGTGATATCTGGCCTGACGACTGCTCCTGCCCTATGGGAGACTGAGTAGCCATGACCACCCTTGCCCTCAAATACCGTCCCCGTCTGCTGACCGACCTGGTGGGCCAGGAAGGAAGCGTGAAAGCGCTCTCCAACGCCCTGCGCCGGGCCAAGGAAAGTGGGCGTATCCATCAGGCCTACCTCTTTGCCGGGGTCCGGGGCACAGGCAAGACCAGTACCGCGCGCATCCTCGCCCGGGCCTTGAACTGTGCTGATGGCCCCACGGCCACGCCCTGTGGTACCTGCGATCCCTGCCGCGCCGCCGAGCAGCCGGACAGCAGCCTGGACATCGTCGAAATCGATGCCGCCAGCCGCGCTTCCGTGGCGGATGCCCGGGCCCTGCGGGAGCAGGTGCAGACCCGCCCCGCCTTCTGCCGCTACCGCATCTACATCATCGATGAAGTGCACATGCTCAGCACGGAGGCCTTCAACGCACTCCTGAAGGTCATCGAGGAGCCACCGCCCCATGCCATCTTCGTCCTGGCAACCACCGAGCTCCAGGATGTACCGGACACCATCAAGAGCCGCGTGCAGATCTTTCCGTTCCGGCTCATTCCCGTGGGTCTCATCGAAGGTCGCCTGCGGCATGTGTGCGAGCAGGAGGGCGTGACCGCTGAAGGGGACAGCCTGCGCCTGCTGGCTGAGGCAGGGCAGGGCTCCATGCGCGACGCCCTGACCATCCTCGACCGCGTCATCTCCGCCGGGGACGGGGTGGTGCTCGAAGAGGCCGTGCGTGAGCAACTGGGCATCGTCAGCGCCCATTTGGTGCAGGGCGTGATGTCGGCATTGAGCATCGGCGACACCGCGGCCCTGGTGGAGGCCTGTCGGGAACTGGCGGAGCAGGGGGCCGACTGGGCCACCTTCTGGCGGGAACTGGTACTCGCCTTCCGGGATCGTCTTGAACAGGCGGCCAGGGCCGCCAGCGCACCCCAGGAGCTCCTGCGTTGGGCGCGGATGCTCAACCTGCTGCTGAGTCGGGAGCGGGATCTGCGCGATAGCAGCCTGCCCCGGGTGGTCGTCGAGTTGGCGCTGATCACTGCCGCCCAGCTGCCCCATCTGGTGCCCCTGGATGCCCTTGTTTCTGGGGCGGCCAGCGCCACGCTACCTCCGCCAGCAGGTCCCCCCCCGGTCCCTTCCCGGGCCCTCCAGGCCGCGCCGGCGCCTGAGGGGCCGCGCCGACCGGCCCCCGCTCCTCCGGTGCCAATTGCTGTAGCAGTCGCCAGGGCCGCCAAGGTCCTGGTGGCTCCGTTGGTGCTCAGTGAGCTCAGGGCGGCCTGCAGCGAAGCCCTGCGGCAGGCCCCGGGCCTTCGGGCCCTGGCCTCGGCCCCGCAGATGGCTACGGAGCTCCACTGGGAAGCACCGGTCCTCCGCTTCCGCTTTCCGGGCAATGTCCGGCACACCCTCCAGGATTTTGAACGAGAAAAGGACAGCCCCCATGTTCTAGCGGCCTTAGCCTCGGTCCTGCCGGGGCTGAAGTCAGTGGAGCTCTGCTTCGATGCTGAGGGGGACTCGGCCGCCTCGGATGGCCCGGAGGAGCGGCTTCGCAAGGAACCAGCCTTCCAGGAGCTGTTGCGCATGAGCGGCGGCGAAGTGATGGAGATCCGCAAGGACGGGTAGCCCTTGCTGGCGAGGAAGGACGACCATCATCCGCCAGAGACCGGCGGCATCAGGGCCACCTCATCCCCCTCACGCAGGGGTGTTGAGCGATCGGCGAAGGTCTGATTCACCGCCAACAGCGCATCGCCGGGGAGTGCAGCGAAGCGCGGATCCCCCAGCATTTCACCGAGGGTGGGCGCGGTCGCCACTTCGAGATCGGCGAAGCCCAGCAGCAGCCGGTAACGAGCGAAGCATTTCACGCGAATCATCCTTTCATCCTCCTACCGCTCACCGCCCACAGCCTACTTTGGGCTCCAACTGTGGCGAACCTCCCCTGATGGCTCCAGTCCTGAGGTGCCGCCCTTGGTGGCACCCAGTTGCAGGATGAGGCCCCCGAAGCGCCATTCCACCTGGCCGGAGGTGATGTTCAGTTCGCCGCTCTTCTTGTGGGAAAGCACAAGGGCACTGCGCTGCCCAAAGAGGTTGATGCTTTTGCCCAGGGTGACTTCGGTCTCGGTGGTGCCGAGGGAAGTGGTGCGCACGGCCACATTCACCCGGTCCAGCCCTAGGGTCCGGCGCAACTGCTCCTGGAACGGCGCGAAGGCCAAGGTGGTAATGAGTCCAGACCCGGCGCTGGCCAAGCCTGAGGTGATGGCGCCCTGGGTGGCACCGGATGTCGCCCCGGCGATCCCCACACTGGCCACATTGCCCGGGTTGATCAGGATGGCCACAATCTCATCCTGACGCAGGCTGGGCGTGGAGCTGGGGATGATGGCCAGATTGCTCAGGGTGCCCCGGATGTCCATGGTCACGGTGTAGCCCGGAATGGAGCTGAGGCTGCCTTGCAGGTTGATGACTGGGTCCATGGGGCGGGATTCTGAGAAGGCGAGGGTGCCCCGGTCCACCACCATGTCGCCGGCCGGGAAGATGTTGGTGATGCGTCCGCCGGGCTGGAAGACCATGGTCCCTCGTGGCACGGGATGGGCGAGAGTGCCGAGTACCTGGAAGGGGCCTTCGGTACGGCCCTCCAGTTTCAAGAGGTTGGTGTCGAAGCTCCAGGGCGTCCGAAGGTCCAGATCGAGGTCGAGGCGGATTCGATTCAGCGGGTCATCCAGATCCAGTCCCGACAGGCCACCGCTATCGCCGAGGGCGCTGCGCAGGATCAGATCGGACAGCTTCACTTCGGTCTGGTAGCCCAGATGGTCCGCTCGGAGCTTGCCCTTCAGCAGGCCCCCCTCCTCTCCGCCCTCCAGAGTGGCCTGGAGGGAACCCTGAAGGTCTAGGCCATCGGGTACATCGCGCAGTTGGAAGTGGGCGAGGGAGGCCTTCAGGGCGTAGCTATCAATGCCCCCGGGCTGCCAGGCTAAGACTCCACTGGCGGTGAGATCTCCATGAGCCAGGGTTCCGCGTAGGGGCTTGGCTGCAAGGATGGAAAGGGTGCGGTCCTTCAGCACTACCTCGGCCTGAAGATCCTCGACTCCCTGGTAGCGCGGGAGGTGCAGTTGAGCCTTTTCGAGGGAGGCGTTGCCGTCCAACAGCGGCTCAGCATAGGTGCCGTGGGCCAGGATATCGAAGCGGCTCAGACCCTGCACCCTCAGCTCAGAAAGCAGGCTGTATTCGTCCACTTCCATGACCCGATCAAGGATGGTCTTCAGGTGGGCGAGGTTGGCTTCACCGCGGGTCTGGATGGTCATGGGTGCAGATGCCAGGAAGGGGATAGTGCCTGCTACCTGCATGCGCGCGGCCTGGGCCGTCAGTTGCGCATCAGGGCCCCGGGCACCTCCCTCCAAGGCAATGTCCACTCCAGCGCTGAAGGCATCCCCGTGCAGCGCTGAGGGTCGCGTTTGGTGCAGGTCGAAGGCGTTGAAGCGCGCTGACAACTGGTCGAGGGAGCCGGTCCAGGTCAGTTTCCGGCCCCCCTGCCAGCGCCCCTCGATCCGCGCCTCCAGGCTGAGATCCTCGAGCAAATCTTCGGTGATGCTGCGGGCGATGGAATCGCTGTGGGCATTTTCCCGCGAGATGCTGAGGGCCAGGTCACCCTGGAGATCCGGACCATCCTGGCGAACCCGGAAATCAAGCAGGGGGCGGGCCATGCCTTCCATGGCAACCCGACCCAGCAAGCTCCCCCGCTCCAACTGGAGGCTGCCGGTGAGTCCTTCAACGCTGCGGTCGCCAAAGAACAGGCGACCACGGCTCAGCTCAATCCGTCCTTCCGGCAGATCCAGGGCGCCGAAGGGGGTGGTGATGGGGCCGAGCAGGCGGGCGGTTACCTGGGACTGGAGGCGGGGTCCTGGCAGGGCCAGCAACTGGGAGTCCATCCGTCCAGAGAGCTCCACCCACCAGCGGCTGTTCTGGAAGTCCATGTCGGCTTTCCCGGTGAGGGCCAAAGGGCCTTCGGGCGGGAGTTCTCCCTGGCCAAGCAGCTCCGGGCGCTCAGCCACACGCACATCCTGGAGTTTCAGGCGCAGATCGCCCAGGTCCAGACTGAAGTCCGAGGAGGCCGCCGGAATGGCGATGCCGTAGGCTTCCCCAGCCTCCACCTGGGCGGCTCCGGTGAGACGGATGCGATCGTAAGGCCCCCACAGACGGGCCCACCCGCTGGCCGTACCCGTCAGGGGGAGGGCGCCGAGGTCGGCTGCCTTCAGGCCTTCGGCGACTGGCAGCCGATGGGCGGTGTAGCACATGTCCATCTGGTCCTGCCCAGGAGCCAGCTTGGCCCAGGTCAGCCACAGCTCTCCACCGCCCTGGCCAGCGCCTTTCCTGACTTCAATATTCCTGACCCAGAGATTGGAATCCAGGATCTGCACCTTCCCCTGAATGCTATCGGCCTGGGCTCCGTGCCAGCGGGGACGCTCGACCTCGACGGCACCTTCCAGGGCAAGCCCCGTGGCGGGCTCCCAGCGCAGACGAGCGTGGGCCTTGGCTTGACCCTCCATGTCCAGGTCAGTGACCTTCCAGACGGACAGCGCCCGAGCCACTTGGCTCACCCTGACTTCAGCGCGGCCCTCGCCTTCCATCTGCAGCAGTCGGCGCGGTCCCATCAAGACCGAGCCAGAAGCTTCGGCCTTGAGTGATTCGAGGTCCAGGGTCAGTTGTTCCAGTGTGCCCCGACCGTGATCAAGGGCGGCCACCAGTTCGCCAGCGGCTCGTCCCTGCTGGGTCAGGGCAACTTTCAGCGAGGCCTGCCAGCGGTCCAGACGGCCCGCTTCTGGCCAAGCGCCGGGGCCCTCAAAATGGGCCTGCAGGCTGCCGTAGGTGCCCCGGAGTTCCGGCAGCCGAAGGGCACGACCCAGCGCCTCCAGATCGAGATTCGATCCTTCGAGGGCCACCTGGGCTGAGGACTGCCGCGACCAAGTTCCCGTGGCGGCCAGAGTTCCCTGGGGTGAGGTCCAGCGCAGCTGGTCCAGGCGGGCGGCCTCCATGCCTCCAGCGGCCTTGAATTCAAGATCGCCTGGGGCAAAGGAACCCCCGGCAGGCTTGAGGTCCTGGCCTTCGATGGTGAGGGTCCAGGTGGGCTTGGCTAGGGAACCCTGGAGCGTGCCACCAAGATCCACGCTGCCGGATAGGGCTGGATGGGCCTTGCTCCCCCAGCGGGAGGCCTGGGCCAGGTCCAATAGGCCTGTGAGACGGGCTTCCAGGCGCGCAGGCACCTGGGCGGTTCCTGGCTCGAAGCGGCCGCTGAGGCGGAGCTGGCTCTCTCCTAGGCGCAGGTAGGCTTCCTGTATCCCCAGGGCGGGCTCGGAGACCTCGCCGTTGAGGTCGAGCCGCCCCTTCTGCCAGCCTCCTGGCGCAGCCACGGCGAGCTGGGGGCCGACCAGATCGAACCGCAGAAGGTTCGGGCGGGGGCCCGTGGCTTTCAGTTCGAACTGGTAGGACAGGGCTGGAATGCCGCGAAGGGGCTGAGGCACCATGATTTCAGCGCCCGTGAGACTGAACAGGTCCAGTTGGAACCGGGGCAGAGGGGTGGTGCGGGGGGGTCGGCTCTTGAGGCGGAGTTCGGCGAGTCCAGCTTCTGTCAGGCGGAGGTGGGGGTGCTCGATACGCACCCAGTGGACGCGATGATTCGGTCCCAGGAGCGAGGTGAGATCAGCCTGGATCTCGGCCCGCTCAATGGTCAGCAGGTCCTGGCCGAGGCGAATGTCATGGAACACCACCGACCCCAGCATGGGATGCAACTCCATTCGTCCGATGCGGAGGTGGAGCCCCGTCTCGTCCTGCACCAGGGCATCCAGCCGAGCCTCCACGAGGCGGAGGACTCCCGGACGAGAGGCCAGCCAGGGAGCAAGGGTGACGGCAGTGGCACCCGCCACGACGAAGTAGGACACCCGGCGCACCCACCCGCGGCCCCAGAGGGCCTGAACAGCTCCTTTGGTCGCCTGCCAGGCCATCAGTTCTTTTCGCCACAGTTGGGGCACACCACGGCCATCCGGGGGAGCTGCTTGTAACAGAACCGGCAGAGTGTGTTGCGGGTGCCGGCTCGCATGGTCCGGTGCGGGCCCGAAGAAGAGGAGGTCATGACGGCAGTGCCAAGGGGCCGCGTCTCCCGCGCCACGCTGTCCTTCAAGCGGCGGAGGGCCTCCAGGAGGGCCTGGGCAGAGAGATAGCGCTCCCCCAGGTTCACGGCCAGGGCCTTCATCACGACTTCAGAGAAGGCCTTCGGGACGATCGGATTGCGCAGGTGGGGTGCTACAACCTGCTGGGTGGTGAAGGCCTGGGCGATCTTCAGCGGATCCGCATCGTAGAAGGGCACGGTCCCTGTGAGCATTTCGTAGAGCGTAATACCAAGTGACCAGAGATCGGACTGGAACACGGCCCGACCACGGAAATGCTCAGGAGCCATGTAGGGCGGGGAACCGATTCGAGTAGGAGCGAAGGGGACATGCTGCATTTCCAGTACGCGCGAGGTCCCGAAGTCCGTCACTTTGGCCACTCCCTGGAGATTCACCAGGATATTGGCGGGGCGCAGGTCCCGGTGCAGGATCTGGTGGCCGTGGGCGAAGGCGATGGCACTGCAGACATCGAGGCCGATTTCGAGGGCCTGGGTTGGCTGTAGGGAGCGCTCCCGGCGGATGAGGCGGTCCAGCCCTTCGCCTTCCACATATTCCAGGACCATGAAGAAGATGCCGTTCTTCCGCTCAACGGTGATGAGTTCGACGATATTCGGGTGCTTCAGGCCCGCCATGATGCGCGGTTCCTTGAGAAGGTCCACGATCTCATCCTGCTGCTGGTGCGGGACCTTGAGGGCCACCTTGCGGTTCACCCAGGTATCCATGGCCAGATACACAGTCCCGAAACCGCCCGAACCTAGGCGGTCCAGGATCTGGTATTTGCCCAGGGTCTGGTCCTTGGAAAGCACAGTCAGCGGCTCCGAAACGATGGGTTCAGGATGACCTAAAAAGCCCCGCCAATGCGGGGCTTTTTAGGTATTTCCAGGACTGCTCAGCCGAGGAAGGCCTTCAGTGTTTTGGAGTAACGCGGATGACGGATCTTCCTAAGCGCCTTGGACTCGATCTGGCGGATGCGCTCGCGGGTGACAGCGAACTCGCTGCCGACCTCTTCCAGCGTGTGCTCGGAACCGTCGTCGCCCACGCCGAAGCGCATGCGGAGGACACGCTCTTCGCGCTCGCTGAGGGTGTTGAGGACGTTGCGGACGGTCTCCTTGAGGCGCTGCTGGACGACCTGCTCCACGGGGGAGACCACGGTCTTGTCCTCGATGAAATCCCCCAGGTGGGAATCCTCCTCCTCGCCAATGGGCGTTTCGAGGGAGATGGGTTCCTGGGCAATCTTCATGACCTTGCGGACCTTGCCCACCGGCATGTCCATGGCGTGGGCGATCTCCTCGCTGGAGGGCTCCCGGCCAAGCTTCTGGACGAGCTCACGCTGGGTGCGGATGAGCTTGTTGATGGTTTCGATCATGTGCACAGGGATTCGGATCGTGCGGGCCTGATCGGCGATGGCGCGGGTGATGGCCTGCCGGATCCACCAGGTGGCATAGGTGGAGAACTTGAAGCCGCGGCTGTACTCGAACTTGTCCACAGCCTTCATGAGCCCGATGTTGCCCTCCTGGATTAGGTCCAGGAACTGCAGTCCGCGGTTGGTGTAGCGCTTGGCGATGGAGACCACGAGGCGCAGGTTGGCTTCGATCAGTTCGGCCTTGGCGGCGCGACTGATGCTCTCCGCACCCTTGAGGCCATTGAAATCCTTGTGGAAGTGTTCGCTGGTCGTCTCGTACTTGATGAAGAACTCAGCCAGGGTCTTTTCGATATGAGCCAGTTCCTCCTTGTAGCGATCCTTCAGCTTGGCGAAGGCGGGATTCTTCAAGCGGTCCCGCAGTTCACGGCACTTCCGTTCGCCGGCCATGACTTGGCTGTGCTGATGGGTGATCCGGTCGATGAGGCGGGTGACGGCCAGGCTGTTGAGTCCCAGCTTGCGGATCTGGCGGGACAGGCGACCCCGGGCCTGCAGGATCTCCCGGCCCAGTTTCCGGCGCTTGGGCAGGGTCTTGGTGCCGGCGTCCACCTGAAGTTGGAGGTTCAGCAGGTCCTGCAGGGCCTGATCAAAGACCAGCATCTTTTCAAACTGGTGGTGGACGTGCTGGGTGGCGGAAGTGCTTTCGGCATCTTCATCGTCATCCACCTCATCGGAGAGACCCACCACTTCCCGGATCTTGCCGGGGTTTTCCTTTAACATTCGGCCGATATCGATGAGCAGGCTGGCGGCCAGGCGTGACCGGGAAAGGGCGCGCATGACGCTGCGGACGCCGATCTCGATGCGCTTGGCGATCTCGACTTCGTCCTCGCGCTTGAGGAGGGGCACCGTGCCCATCTCCTTGAGATACATGCGCACCGGGTCGTTGAACTTGTCGCTATCAGGACTATCGATTTCGACTTCGAGATCTTTGTCCCCCTTGGCACTGGGTTCGACCAGGACAAATTCGGGTTCGATGGCCTCACGGGCCGCTTGGGCCTCTTCCTCGGTGGCGCCAATACCCACGCCAAGACGCGAGAACAAACCCATGAGCACTTCCAAGTCCATGGGACTGGAGGTGGTGTTTGGGAGAAAATCGTTGAGTTGATCAACCAGCAGGAATCCGTTCTTCCTTCCGATCGAAATCAGGGCTTTGGTCAGGGGGTAGTATTCTTCGCGTTGTGGCGTCGGAACCATTCGGACCTCAAAGAGCGCTGCGAATATCGGACCGGGGACCCGGTGGCCGAGTGAAGTGCAGAACTCGGCCAATGTACCGGCCGAGTCCGGAACTTTTCAGTATAGGGAATCGGCGGTCGAAGGCAAGGGCTAGGGTCAGCGTGGCGCCCGGCGACGGCGAGAAATCTGCTTCTGCCGCGCCAGCAAATCGTTCTGCCGAGCCATGACCCGGTTCAGCAGAGGGGTATCGATGAGGGTGCTGGGATCCTGCAGCAACCGGTTGTTGGCCTGGAGTTCCCGCTCCAGGTAGCCATTTTCCAGCTTGGCGAACAGGGCCTCGATATCCCGGCCGGCCTCGTCCGTACTGCTGGCCTGGGACTCCAGGTGGCGCAAGGCCGCCAGGGCGCCTTCGGGCAGCCGAGAGGCATCCCCCTCCGCATCGAGCAGGGCCTGCAGCAGGGGGGCTCCGGACAGGCTTTCCCACCAGGCCGGGGGAGTTTCCTGGATGCGCCGCCAGTGCCCCGCCGTGCTCTGAAGCAAGAGGCTGCGAATCAACTCATCGAGGTCCGGCAGGACCGGCACCACGGGGGCAGTCTCCTCGGCGGAGTGGCTGGGTGCCTGCCGAACCTTCACGGCCCGGTCCAGCTCCTGCAGGGGCACCTGGAGTTGGTGCGCCAGGCTGGAAAAGAGGTCGCGGCTTTCAGTCGTGCGCGGCAGGTAGGGGAGGAAGTCCAGCAGGTCCTTGAAGGCCCCCATGCGATCTGTGATCCGGCGAAAATCCTTGCCTTCCATGGCGCGATCGACCATGAACGATGTCCAGTCCGGAGAGGCCCGGAGCAGGTCGCGGAAGGCTTCACCTCCCAGCTTCAGGCACCAGCTATCGGGATCCTCGCCCTTGGGGAGTTCCAAGAGGCGCACCTCGAAACCCAGGGGCAGGGCCATCCTCAGGCTCTTTTCCATGGCCCGGCGGCCGGCTGCGTCACCATCAAAGCAGAGGATGACGCGGCGGGTGAAGCGCCCCAGGGCTTTCAGGTGCTCCTCGGTCAGGGCGGTGCCCAGGGGGGCCACCGCCTGGTGGAGGCCATGTTGGTGGAGCTGCAGGACATCGAAGTAGCCCTCCACCACCAGGGCTCCGTCCTTCATGGCGCCCTTGGCCCGATGGAAGCCGAAGAGCGTGCCCCCCTTATGGAAGAGAGGCGTGTCGCGGGTGTTGAGATACTTGGGCTGGTGTCCGAGGGGGCGGGCACTGGGCGGGTTCCCACTGTCTTCGCCGGCGGGCAGTGGCCCATCGGCCATGATGCGGCCGCCGAAGGCCACCACCCGGCCGCGGGCATCCTGGATGGGAATGGTGAGGCGGTTGCGCAAGAAATCGATCTGAGTCCCCCGTTCGCTGCGACTGGCCAGGCCCGCCTGTTCCAAGAGCTCGCCAGAGAAGTTCAGGCCGCGCAGGTGGCTAACCAGGGCATCCCAGGAGTCCGGGGCCACGCCGAAGCCCGCCTCAGAGAGGAAGGCCCCTTCGTAGCCGCGCTCTCGGAGATAGGAGCGGGCCTCCGGGTGCCGGGTCAGCTGGGCCTCGAAAAAGGCCTGGGCCGCCTCCAGAGCGGACCGCATGCGGGTCTCCAGGTCCACCTCGGCGGAGGGGCGCTCCCGATACTGGGGCATATCGATGCCCGCGGCCCGGGCCAGCTGCTCCAGGGCTTCGGGGAAACTCAGGCCTTCCCGGTCCATGAGCCAGGCGAAGGCATCTCCGTGCTTGCCACAGCCAAAGCAGTGGTAGAAGCCCCGGTTGGCCACCACCTGGAAACTGGGACTGCGTTCCGCATGGAAGGGGCAGAGTCCCACATGGGCCGAACCCTGCTTCCGCAGCTTCACCGCTGAACCCACCAGCGTCAGCAGGTCCGTGGCGTCCCGGACGCGGTCGACAAGTTCGCGGTCACGCATGATTGGAGGGATCCTCAAGAAACGAAACCACACTCGCCGAGGGACGCACAGGTGGCTGAGATTAGAGAGTCAAGGCCTCCAGACAGCATACCTCCGCGACCAGCCCCTTCCTTTTGCAAAGCTCTCACCATCCCTGATTGCCCTATCGCCCTGGCATGGCATGCTGGGGGATTCGTTTGGTGACTCCATGACCCAGCTCCTCGACACCATTCTGCTGTTCAGCTTGCCCGCTTCAGGCAAGTCGGAGGTGCGGCGCTACCTGGCCAGCCTCGCGGCGGAGCAGTGCCGCCTGGACTTCCACATGGGCCCCACCCTGCAGCTCGATGACTATCCCTATGTGCACCTGATGCACCGCATCGATGACGAGCTGCAGGCCCAGGGCCTGGACTACGCCTATTACCACGGCCCCAATCGCCCCTTCCGCGACAACTGGACCTGGGCTGTGCTCATCGAGCTGCTGAACGAGGACTACGGGAACCTCATGGGCAGCCGGCAGGTGGCAGTCACCAGTGCCGCCCAGCACCTCTTTGATCGCCTGGACGCGGCCCATGAAAAGACCGGTCTCGCCCAGCCCATGGGGGACCTCCCGCACCGCCGGCGGGTGCGCATGGCCGAGACCCTGGAGGCGGAGTGTCGCGCTGAACTGGATGCCCTCAACCGCCAGAACGCCCAGGACAAGACCGGTCGCACCCTGGTGATCGAGGCCGCCCGCGGCGGTGCCCACGGCTCCGCTTTTCCGCTCTGCCCGCCCCACGGCTACGGCACGGCGTTCCAGACCCTGGCCCCGGCGATCCTGGAACGGGCTGCGGTGCTCTATGTCTGGGTGGACCCAGTTGAAAGCCGTCGCAAGAACATCGAGCGGGGCCGAC
>SESH01057728.1_pt1 | contig 17616 bp, 18 predicted proteins | sample 3171561 | NCBI WGS metagenome assembly SESH01 (sample SAMN10866947, study PRJNA518727) | freshwater metagenome | biome: subpolar coniferous forest; feature: holomictic lake; material: water; isolation source: holomictic Lake 442 2011 16.5 m and 2014 13 m | place: Canada: near Kenora, Ontario
CGTAGCCCTCATTCGCTGGAGCGCGACAGCTTGATTGTGTTATCGTCCATCATGATGGTATCATTGCGTATCAACAGATTATTGCCGCCCGCGATAGCATCGTAGCAAGGTTTGCTACGTGTGCCCCTTACAAATCATACAACGTCAACCCCCCCTAGACGTGGGCATTCGCCCTAATCAGGTGGGCGGCACCCGCTCAAAGATGCGGGAAATAATGTCGCGTACTGCGAGATTATGTGGCACACTAACGCCCTCAGAAGAGCAGCTTCGTCGCTTCAGAGCCACTCACTACGCTGTGGCAACAGCCTGTTGATAGAAGCCATTTTGATTGACACTGCTATACAATCGTGGTACTATTGCAGCACAGCCAAGGGGGAGCAGCGACTATTTTGTTACTCGACGCTTTTGGCATTTAAGCAAAAAGACATGTTGCAGCCGTCTCAGAGCCCTCCTTCGCGGCCGAGGCACCGCAGCACAGCCGGTTCAGGCTGCCAGCCTATCTGGCCTTAGTTTGTACGTAACTCATCCTGGAAAGGTACACATGCGAACACTTATCTTTACCGGCAAGGGCGGCGTAGGAAAAACGAGCGTCGCTGCAGCCACCGCGCTACGCGCCGCCGACATGGGCATGCGCACCTTGGTCATGAGTACCGACCCGGCTCATAGCCTCGCAGACTCGCTCGATCTCGAAGGCCCGCTTGGGCCTAAGCCCGTGAAGATTACGCCCCATCTGGACGCACTTGAGGTCAGTATCCATCACGATATCGAGTCAAACTGGGGCGTGGTGCGTGAACACTTCGCTCAGTTGATGGCCGACCAGGGTGTGCAGGGTATCTTGGCTGATGAGATGAGCATCCTCCCCGGTATGGATGAGGCGTTCCCGCTCATCCGTATCAAGAAGCACAAAGATGAGGGCGACTACGATCTGCTCGTGATCGACTGCGCCCCCACCGGCGAGACACTGCGGCTGCTCTCCGCCCCCGAGACCTTCAAGTGGGCCATGGGCATGCTGCGCGGGGCCGAGAAGTTTGTGATCAAACCGCTCCTGCGCCCGATGAGCAAGATCAACCCCGCCCTCAACCGCATGATTGCCCCGACCGAGGTCTACGAGGCTGTCGACGATATGTTCGAGCAGATGGTCGGCGTCACTGAGATCCTTACAAACCCGCTTGAGACCTCGGTTCGGCTGGTGATGAACCCCGAGAAGATGGTCATCAAGGAGAGCCAGCGCGCCCTCACCTACCTCTCGATGTATGGCATGACGGTCGATACGGTCGTGGTCAATAAGATCCTGCCGGTCGATCAGGATAGCGGCTACTTGAACCACTGGAAGGACGTGCAGCAGCGTTACCTCCAGGATGTGCAGCACTCGTTCTCGCCCATTCCTATCTACCACGTGCCCTACTACGCCGAAGAGGTGGTCGGCATCAAGAAACTCCGCGTCATGGGACTCGACATCTATCGCGATGCGGATCCGACGGCGCTGGTCTACAAAGAGTCCCCGATGGATCTTGCGAAGCTTGATGACGGAACGTATCGCGTCAAGCTCAAGCTGCCCTTCGCCGATGTGAGCCAACTCGACCTCTTCCAGAATGGCGATGAGCTTGTGGTGCAGATCGGCGACTTCCGGCGTATCATGACGCTGCCGGTAAGCTTGTCCGGGCTTGAGGCAGGTCAGGCCGAGATGGAAGGGCAGTGGCTGATCGTGCCCTTCTATGCAGCCCAGGGGGCAGTCCGTTAACACAGGGGTCTACCGGGGCTCCGCCCCGTAGCCTATAAGGGAGCGTCCGGTTTACCTGAGGAGGTATTTTCATGGCCACGACACGAGGCTGGTTCTCGGAGTCCGCAGGGCAGGTGGCGCAGATCGGCGACATCATGTTCCAGGGACACTGGCAGTGGGTTTCCAATCTGTTGCAGGGCACGTCGGCAGCGGTAGAGACAATCAACCGTAACGCCTATCCTGGCATCTCCCGCAGCGGCAGCGGCGAGGGTGCCTACAGCACCCCCGACGTGAGCAGCTTCCGCCCGAAGCGCATCAGCTCGCGCTTCAATCGCTAGCCGGGCTATAGGGTACAGAGCACAGGGCACAGGGCACAGATCGGCACAATGCCTCGCTGTACTTTGCGCCCTGCACTCTGTACCCTGTACCCAATACCCTGATGATCAACCTGCTCTACTATAGCCATACCGTTGTCCCCGCTCACCTCGAAGAGCTTGAGTCGCAGGGACTTTTGGAGCGTGATGAGCAGGTGCTCGTCGCGCTTGACGGTGTGCTGCTCGATGCTAGCGGCCAGCGGCTGAGTGGCCCGACCTTACACGATTACTGCCTGCTCACCACGCTGCGCGTGCTGCTCTGGGCGCGCGATTACGGCGGCCATATTTGCTATGCCTTTCCACTCACGGAGCTGACCCAGGTGCAGGGGATCGGGCTTGACCCAATCCACGCCCAGATCTCGCTCTCGTTTGTGGCCCCTGAAGAGGAAGAGCAACGCTTCTCGCTCACCCTTCTGCCTATCGCGAGCCTCCAGGCATCGCAGACTCTGCTCCGCAGCGCCGCAAAGGCCGCGCAGGATCTTGCTGCGTCTGGTGTTGGTGCCCGCGAGGCCGGCCCGGAAATTCTTTCCGTACTCGGCGAGCAGATCTACGGCCACGTCGATGGACTGCGGCCTGGCGAACGACCGTATCGCTGGACTGGGGCACCCAGCCAGCCGCTGACGCCCGGGGCTGGCTTCAGTCAGGATATCGTGAGTTTACCCCCCGAGCGGATCTATACCGCCGGGCGACTGGCCCGATCTGCATGGGATACGTTGCGCCGCTCGCTACGCGAGACCGAGTTGCCCTTCGACCTGAGTGGGTCAAGCCTGCGGGATCTGACTGAGACAGTGCGCGCAGTGAATGATCTGATGCAGACTATGGCCAGCAACCCGAGCGCCCAGCAGATGGCCATGGCGTTCTTAAACCGTCAGGGCACTCGCAACGGTGGCGGCGCAGCCGCGCCCGAGAGCGCGGCACCCCCAGCGCCCGCAGCACAGACAGAGTTCTCGGCGGCCTCCGCCTCGCAGGACAACATCTACCACGAGATCCCGCTGCGCCGTAAAAGTTCCTCCACTCCGGAGCCGAAGGCCGAGGTTTACCCCGCAGATGCGGCAACCCCGCCTGACCGCCGCGAGATCCCGCTGCGCCGTCGCGGGCCGGCCAATTCTGCGCCCAGATCCTTCTCCCGTACCCCTAACCCGATCAGCGGCTCCGGCGACGCGGGTGTGGATGATGGTCGATAGCGGTGGGCCTGATGATCCGGCCTAGCACCAACGACCAGTTTCCGTCGGTCGCTCTAAGCGCTTTAACGTAGCCTTTGTAATATACGCACAAATATATTATAATGCCCCATGTGATTGCGCATGAAGGCCGCTCGGTACCCAAGAGCGAAGTTTTTACGCGAAACACAATGCGTGTAAGGTAGGGCTTGCCAGTGCCGAACTGGTCGTCTCGGTCGTGGCTATGTCGAGACGTAAACCCATCCTGCGGACTGGCGGTAAGACCATCCTCGGGTGGCACGCTGGGATGAAGCAGGAGTTTCTTGCGTACGTTCGGGTACGTAGAAAGTAGCAGGTAGACGATGAGTACCCGCCCATACCTCGGCACAAATGTTAATCTAGGCAGTGCCGAAGAGTTGCGCCAGCGCGGCATCATCGAAGAGGACGAGACCTTGCTCGCCCTCTTTGATGGTATGCTGCTCGATGAGAATCGCCGACGCATCGGCGGGATATCCGTCTGTGACTTTGTCGCCCTCACCGACCGGCGTCTGATTACTTGGGCGCGCGGTTTCTTCAACGATACCGTCGATAGTTTCCCCTGGCCGGATGTCGATGTGGCCAAGGCCGAGACCTGGGATCCCTGGCATGGACGGGTTATACTCGCCTTTCGCTTGCCTGCCGTCGCCCCACGCACGCGCCGCATTGCGGTTCGTGGAACAACTGCAGATCGCGCCCAAGGCGAGCGGGTGATCGTTAACACGCTTGACTACATGCCTTCTGATGATGTCACCCCGCTGTCCAATATCGTCGCATGGACGGGCGATCAGGTGGTCTCTGGGGTGACCGGTGAAAAGTTGGTGGCGGCCTTCGCTGAACAGTTCCCCCCGCCGGATCGCCAACCGGTAGTCCCTGTCTACTTTACCCCTGAGCCGCCCCCGCCGGCTAGGCATGTCGAGAAGCCCCGACGTCGCTGGTGGCAGCGCGCCGTTGATGGCTCAGAAGATGCACCCAAAAGCACCGGCAACCTGATTGCCGACTACGAAAGCCGACGCAGTAGCCTGCCCGTCGGCGATGGTGCGCCAGCGATGCCGATGTCGAGCCAGATGCCGATGTCAAGCCAGATGCCGATGATGCCCGACCAGTTCAGCATGTACGGGATGAGCCGCACGTTGCGGCTGTTCCTCGAAGCGCCGCGACGCCTTGCCGGGAGCGTGCGCCGCGTCGGCGAAGTGATGAGCGGGGCCACCGATCTGGTGAGCAATATGCAAGACCCGCAGGTGCGCCGCAATGCGATGTTCGGCATCTACCAGGCCGCCGCCCAGCAAGAGGCGTCGAATGGCCCCTTTGCCCCAGTCGGCCCGGTCGTGCGGGCCGTCGTTCGCTTTAGCGAGTCCCTGCCAGACGAAACTGTTGATACTCAGGCCCAGGCCCAAGTTCGCCGTAGCCGCATCCAAATGCGTGCGCCCGCGCAGCATGGTACTCCGGCCCTAGCTGAGTCTCTGTCCACAGATGCGCCAGTCATGGATCTGCCGCCGATGGTTTCCGTCTCCGCTGGCCCCGTGCGCCGTAGCGTTAGCGTACGCCGCGCGGAGCCGTCATCTGAAGCGCTGGATCACGAAGCATCAGCCCCTAAGGCGGCAGAGTCCGAACTGTCCGTCGCTGAGGGCATGGCCCCCGTGGCCCGGCGCGCCCCCGTACGTCGGCTCGGGGTCAGCCGTGTTGGCGACGAGTCGGCTCCCCAGCAGCAGCCCGTGTCGGCAGGCGTCAGCGACGACGAGCGGTAGCGATTGCGCTTCTGCGTCGGGTATAAACGCACTCTGCGGCTATACCTGACGCAAGATATGGTTGACACCATCTTATGACGCGAGTCATCATCTACTCAGGTAAAGGCGGAACTGGCAAAACCACCCTCTCAGCAGCTACGGCGACACTGCTCGCTCGTATGGGGCGGCGTACGCTCGTTCTCTCAAGCGACCCCGCCCATTCGCTGGCTGATGCCCTCGGTACCGAGATCAGCCGCGACCGGGCAACGCAGATTGCGCCATGCCTCTATGGCCTTGAGGTGGATACGATCTACGAGTGGCGCCAAAACCTGAGCGGGTTTCAGCAGTTCGTCACCTCCACCTACTCGAACCGTGGGGTCGAGCGATCAACGGCTGCCGAGTTGGCAAATCAGCCGGGGCTTGATGAGATCCTGGCGCTCCAGCGGGTGATGGCGGAGGCCCAGAGCGGTCGCTGGGATGTGATCGTGCTTGATACGGCGCCTACCGGCAACACCCTGCGCCTCTTGGCCTATCCTGAACTGATCATCGGCGGTGACGCTGGCAAAAAGTTCTTCCGGGTCTACCGGGGCATCGCCAATGTTGCCCGGCCCTTCCGCCATGATATGCCCGAGGATCGCTTCTTCGATGAGGTCGGCAACCTGCTAAACAAGATGGAGCAACTGGCGAACTTCTTGCTCAGCCCCGAGGTCAGCATTCGGCTCGTACTCAACCCCGAGAAGCTGCCGCTGATGGAGACCCGCCGGGCCTACACGTTTATCAATCTCTACGGCCTGATGCTCGATGCGGTGATGGTTAATAAGATCTTACCCCGCCGTGCAGACCTTGGCCCCTACTTCGATTACTGGGTGAGCCTCCAGCGAGGCTACCTGGCCGATATCGATGGCAGCTTTACGCCGACGCCGATCTTCCGCACCGTGCTTCAAGAGGGTGAGCCGATCGGCATCACCGCCCTTGAGGCAATCGGTCGTGCGACTTTCGGCGACACCGACCCGGGTGCCCTGCTCTTCGACGAGCGCCCAATTTGGCTCGACCAATGGAATGACGAGGGTGAGCCGGGCCTCTTCGACCTGTGCCTCCGCCTACCCTTCCTTGATAATGGGAGCATGGCCGATCTTACACGCAACGGCACCGACCTGACGATCACGGTCGGTCGGCTCCAGCGCACGATCGCCCTGCCACGGATCCTCTACGACTGCACGCTCGGAAAACATCGCTACGAGGATGGCGTGCTCCGCCTAGAGTTTCATGAAGCCCCAGGGGGCGGTCAGCCTGAACGTACGCCCGACTCCGCCGATAAGGTGCGCGTTGAGGCGGCCTGATACACGTGCTGATATGGTGAGCGCAAAGCGCGTACCATCCAGCACACCACACTCATAATGCGATTGTTGATCTTCTCCGGCCACACAATGCTCCAGCGCAGTGCCGCCGCCATCGCCACGGCATGCCACGCCGCCCGACGAGGACAGCGCGTACTGCTCGCCTCCACCGGCCCTAGCCATCTGATCGGTGCGCTTCTCGGCCAGAACCTTAGCTCACGCCCACTTGAGTTAGAGCCGAACCTCGCCGCGCTTGAGATCAGCCCGATTGACGAGATCGGCGCACGCTGGGATCAGCTACGCCCGGCGCTGCGCAACGGGCTGGTTTCACGCCTGCACGATATCAGCAGCGACGAACTGCCGAGTTTCCCCGGCATGGATGCCATCAGCGCGCTGATCGTGTCTGAGCGCGCACGCCAGACTGGACACTTCGACTTGCTGGTTGTCGATGGCCCCGCGCCGGATAGCCTCTTCCGTGGGCTGGCGCTGTGTGACGCAGCGCGCTGGCTGCTCCGGGTCACCTTCGGCCTCGACCGTGGCCCTGGGCGCTCGCGCACCTCTCAGGATGCGGCGCTCATCCCGTCAGCGCTCATCCCGACCAGCACGATCGCGCCGCTCCAGGATCTGCGCACTGAGTTCGAGGAGTACCGCGCTCGGCTCGACGCCGCCGCCGGTGCGCGTGTACGGTTCGTCACTAGCCCCGAGGAGTTACGGCTGTCGCCCCTGCGCAGCGACCTTAGCACATTCGGGCTCTACGGCGTAGGGGTAGATGAACTGGTTGTCCCCGCCGAACCAGCGGAAGTAAGCTTTGAAACGCGCCAGATCTTCGGCCATGAGGGCGGGCACGCCCGCCCGGCGCTACGCATCGAGCCGCTCGCCACGACGCCGGCCGACCGCGATACCTGGGCGTTGCGCGGCGCGATCCTCTATCGCGATGGCGATATTAATGTGCCCCCGGCACACGTACATGTCGTGGAACGCGAGTTGCGCTTGGCGATTCCCTTCCTCAACGCCAAGGCTCTCGATATCGCGGTGGCCAACGAGGAGGTGATGGTACGCCTCGATCAGATCCGCCGCCATATAATCCTGCCTGGCCTAAGCGAGGGTGGGAAGCTGCGCGCACGTGTTGAGGGTGAGATCCTGCGCCTGTGGGTTGAGTAGCGAACTGTCTATCTATCTATCTATCTGTCTGTGGTTATGGAGGTATACGATGCTGAATAGTGTCATTGCGGTCGATCTTCCGCCACAGACGTCGATGCCGACCGCAAAATACACATCGTATCGAGCTGAGGTTGAGACAAAGCTAGCTGGTAAGCTCAGCCAAAGTGAGTATCGTCGGCTTGAACACGAGCTTGAGTTGCTCCGCCGCGCGAAGTTCATCGAGCTGAATGGGATCGTCCACCACTACCAGGATGTCGGCCCACGCGATGGCGAGCCGCTTATACTCGTGCATGGCTGGGATTGCTCGGCGCTCTGGTGGCATCATATTATCGATCCCCTAGCAGATTCTGGCTATCGGGTGATCAGTTATGACCTCAAGGGGCACGGATTCTCCGACAGCGACCCAGCGAATGGCTATACAGTGGCCAGCTTTAGCAACGATTTGCAGACCCTTGGCGATGCGCTTGACCTTGGACCACAGCACGTGGCGGCCTTCTCGCTTGGAGCCTTCGTCGCTCTGCACTATGGAGCCACCGCGCCCGAGCGGGTACGCTCGCTGACGTTCTTCAACTTTAGCTTGCTCACCTATAATCGCCTGGCGTCGGCTCTTCTCCCGCCAGTACTCACCACGATCTTCAACCGGGTGCTACGCCCGATCACAAATCGTGGCATGTGGTGGCTTCCGTTTATCTACGCCCGTTTGGTGTTGGCCCAGAATACGCCGCCGGTGAGCGACGTCAAGCTCGGCACGTTGAGCCTGCGCTGTTGCGACCCTGAGGCGATCCGGGTCTCGACCCACGAACTGACCCGACGCGAGGTACTCGATGCCGTGCCTGAGCAGATGCGTATGGTGCAGCAACCGACCTTGCTCGTCGCTGGTACCGGCGACCCAGTTATGCGCCCGGCGGATGGGCGAAAGCTGATGAACCTAGCCCAGAACGGCACGTACCTGGAAGTGCCGAAGTGTGGCCACCTAATCTTGTTTGAACTGCCCGATCAGGTAGTGCAGATCTTACGACTCTTTCTCCGTGGTGTAAGGGGGTAACCATGCAACTGCTTCTCCGTTCCGGCGGCCAGCGCGTAGCGGTGGACATGGAGCGAGCTGGCGGTCAGACTCTGAACGTCGGCGAGTATAGCTATCGCCCTACGCACATGGCGCGCAAGGTGCGGCGTCTGGCAGCCCAAATGTGGGGGTCAGACCTCGCCCCTGGTATCCTAGAACAGCGGCTTACCTTCGAGGCCCTTGACGGCGGAGTTGGCTCAAGCCCCTGGAGCGATAGCGGTAGCTTCTCACCCACGAGCGGATCGATCGTGAGCCTCGGACGCTGGGACGAAGATGGTAGCATCGGCATCGCGCTCCACGAGCTCGCCCACGAGATGCATATGCGCAGCGGAGGCTACGATAACAGCGATGGTGTGCTGCGCGAGGCGCTCTCACTTCTGGCTGAGCGCGAGTCTGGCCTGCGTCGCACCTTCGAGCGTGAGCCCTACTACACCGCGAGCAATCTGATCAGTCAGCTCTGTGAACTCTCAAATTTCGCCCGCCAGTCTTTCGCAAAACGCTGGGACGAAATTGTCACCCTAAGCAATGATGTTGGCCTGTCTGACCTCGTGAACTTCTACCTTGACCGCAGTGAGCGCCTGGGTTTAGGTCGCTGGCTCAAGCGCTATAGCGATAATCTTGAGTTACGGGATGCTATCCTCAACCGTATCGCCGCCGTAACCTTGCGTTACAGCCTAAACTATCGCCGCTATTTTATTGAGCGAGTTGTGCGCTGCAATAGCGAGATTACGCCTGACCAACTCACGTATGTGTTTGAGTCGATCACCACGCTTGATCGACGTTACCCGAACGACGATCTTGAGCAAATCATCGCCGTCTGCTTTGCACCGCACACCCGCCAGCGGCGACGGTTGCTTGCGTTCGGCTAGATGATCGTTTGTCGTACTGAGAGGCAATGTTATGGGCAGGTATGATGAGAACAACAACCCGTACAGCTGGATGCCGAGATTTCTCCGTCGGTTTTTGAACCTTACCTACGATGAGATCCAAGCTCCTGGGTCGACCCAGGACACAAGCCAGGCCAGCTTCAGCTACGCGCCCCCGTCAGCCACGACCTCAGTTGCCTGGACTCCACGTAATGCGCCGACCTTTACGGCGTCGAACATGGAGAGCTATCGCGCGCCTGCGGGGGCTACCCCGGTCGCCAGTTATACGCCGCCGCCCGCCCCCACGCCCCGCCCGCCCGCCAATAATGCCAGCGCGATCCCGAGCAGCAGTGCGGCACCCGTCCAGTCCGATGGCTATGTTATTCTGCCGATAACCGATGTGCTGCGCGGATTTCTGCGGGGCGTCCTGCCTCCGCAGGGCCTTGAGGCATTCGCCAAAGAGGTTCGCACGACGACTACCGCCGTCTGGGATCTCTATAGCCGCTGGTTTCAGTTCCAGACTGATGAGCCATTCCGCTTCATTCGGGCGATTCTTGATACGGTGACCGCCGGTGCCACCTCTGCGTCAAGCGGGGCGGTCTCCTCCACCCGCCGGATCAAAGTCACTATTGCAAACGGCGATGATCATGCCGATCCTACCGCCGCAGTTGTCGGCAGCAGGAGCAAGGCATAGCGAATAGCGTTTCCCACTGGACACCCCACATCTTCATGTTGGTTGAGTGCCTTTGGTTCCAAGAGGATATGCGCCGCCTGTCGCCGCACTGCTGCAAGCGCTCCCAGCGCACAAGCGGAAAAAGAGACCCCTATGAGCCGGCCAGTTGTGATCGTAGGCGGGTGGCTCTCATCACCTGCCGATTACGCCAGGATGGCCCGCACCCTCGCAGCACCGCCCCACAGACGCATTGTATACATCACCGATATTAGTCGGGCTGAGTGGGCCGGCCTGCGCGACCCTCACTTTACGCCAGTACTCGACCTTGTGGCGCGCACTGTCGCGCTCGCCCTACGTGAAACAGGGGCGGATCGGATCGACCTGATCGGCCATAGTGCGGGAGGCCGAGTCACCCGCGCGTACCTCGGCCATCTGCCCTATGCCGGCATCATCTATGACGGCCAGCGCTATGTGGCGTCGCTCACGACCCTCGGCACCGCCCACGAGACGTATGAGATCTGGGTGAAGGAGTTCGCTCACCAGATAAACCATCATTACCCCGGCGCGTTCTACAAGCATATCGCCTACCGCTCGGTGGCAGGCGAGAGTGTTCGTGGGCACCGATTTGGTGGTATTGAGGAGATGGTGGCCTATCGCTCCTACCAGACGGCGTTTGGCGATGGCCACCAGATCGGCGACGGGATTATCCCGACCTCCAGTTGTTACCTGCGCGGGGCGGACAACCTCGTGCTTAAGGGTGCCCGCCACGCGCCCTACAACGCGCCAACTATGTGGTATGGGGCCAGCGATGTTATCCCACTGTGGTTTGATGCGTGATACCCGTGCGGGGTGCGCCATGCCACGCTCCTCGCGCGACATTAAGATTCTATGCGCCCACTTGTGATCATTGGCGGGTACTTCACTGGCCCAAAAGACTTCGCCGGCCTTGCACGTATTTTGGCTCAACCGCCCTATAGCTACAAGATATTTGTCACCCCGATCAGCCGAACACACTGGGCATTCACGCGCGATTGGGATCTTCGCCCAATCGTCAGACTTGTGCGCGCCACGGTCGAGCAAGCGCTTGCACTCAGCGGTGCCGATCAGGTTGATATCTTGGCCCACAGCGTTGGTGGCACACTCGCGCGGATATACTTGGGGGATGCGCCATATCGCGGCGAGGTATATGGCGGTCGACGCTATGTGCGCCACCTGATCATGCTCGGGACGCCACACCACAGCCAGGAGCGCTGGACACGTCAATCAATCGGCTTTGTTAATGACACCTACCCAGGCGCATTCTACCCCGAGGTACGCTACACATCAGTGATCGGGCATGTCATCTGTGGCAACCCGCGCGGAACGATTGTCGAGCGGGTGTCGAGCAGTAGCTATGTCACGGTGTCTGGGCCGAGCGCACGCGAGGCGTGGGGAGACGGGATCACAACCCTAGAATGCGCAGCCTTAAGCGGCGCTGAATATCTGGTAGTCCCAGGCGTCTCCCATTCGCCCTTCCACGGGCGTCCCTGGTATTGTGATCGCGAGGGAATCACGCGCTGGGATCGCGTATTGCGCAGAGCAGAAGCGTGATCTGATCGACCCTTACCCGAATCCCGAAGGGTGATCGCCACCTCGGGTGAAGATTTAGGGGTGGCTTTGCTACCCCTAAAAGATCTTTTTTTGCACTACCGCAAAAGATACAAAGATACGCGGTGCGGAGGTACTCGCCGGGGAGCTAAACTTCCGGCGAGGTCTACAACGGCCGCTGACGCGACCGTCGTAAAATCTAGCCCGCCCGTTTACAGGCCGGGCGCGTGGGACGCAGCCGCAGGGAGATTGCCACCGCCCGAGATCGCCACCGCCTGTTGTTTGAAATATCTACTTTTTGTACTATAATACAAAGATATATGGACTTCATCAGCCGGATCCTGCTCCCGCCACGCACCCACGACGACAGCATCTCCTACGAGACGATCCTCTGTAGCAATGGGCGATATGATCACGACTCCTGAACAACAGGTGCCGCTCGCCAAACGCATTAGGGCACATATCCAGTTGGCCGATCCTATTACGTGGATCTCGCCCGCAATGATCTGTGTGTGCGGTGCGATCGCCTCCTCTGGGCAGGCCAATGCCTTTCAGTGGGAGAACGGTCGGCACTGGGGGTTGGCGCTGCTCGGTGCCCTGATGATCGGCCCGTTGGGCACCGGCTTTAGCCAGAGCATCAACGACTACTACGACCGCGATATCGACGCAATCAATGACCCATCGCGGCCGATCCCGGCCGGGTTGGTGAGCCTCGCCGGCGCGCGCATGAACTGGCTCATCCTTGGCACGAGTTCCTTCCTGATCTCGCTGCTATTTGGCAACCTGATAATTACCTCCCTCGCCGTGTTTGGGATCATCCTCTCGGTGATCTACAGCGTGCCGCCGATCAAGCTAAAGAAGCACTACTGGCTTGGCCCCCCCGCTGTTGGGGTTGGCTATGTAAGCATTAGCTGGATGGCGGGGCACCTAATTTTTGCACCGATCACGTGGCAGAGCATTATGGCCGCCTGTATTAACGGTGGCCTTACCGCCGGGTTGCTCTTACTCAACGATATTAAAAGCGTTGAGGGTGATCGACAGCATGGACTGCAGTCTCTTGCGGTGGCGATTGGAGTGAAGAAGACCCTGATTGTCGCCTATGGGGTGATCAATGGCTTTGAGGCTCTGCTGATGGTTCTGGCGATCACATGGGGCAGTTACTGGGTGGCAGCGTTCATCTTCTTCGCCCTAATGGCACCGATCTATAGCCAGATCAAACTCTACCGGGAACCTAACCATAAAAACTTCATGCGCTACTTGCTAGCTAGCAACCCATTCGTGGCGCTGATCCAGATTGTCTCTGCATTTCTCGTCGGTGGCTATTTCGGATGATTGTAGATCGTAGACGTTCACCATCTGCGATCTGCGGTCTAGTTTTACAATCGGTGATATACAAGGGAGGTCTGCAATGGCCGAAACTCAGGGCGAAGTACGCGTGCGCAGCGTCCGCACACAGCGGGGCGATGGCATCGTAGAGACTGTGGTGGGGTTCGGAGGTGGGATTTTGCGCGCGGGACTTTCGGTCGCCGCACTGCCCCTTGGGCTACTCCCGAGCGAGTCGCGCATGCATCTGCGTAACGCGGCGAAGGAAGTGTTGCATGCGTTTGCCGGTCTGCCCGGCGATTTCGCCAAGGTGGCCAGCACAGTGATCGAGGAGTGGGCCGCCAAGACGGATAGCGACACCACCGCGAAGACCGCTCCGAAGGACGAGTTGGCGACCAGTTAGTGTGATCGGTGCGGTATGCCGCGCCGCTCAGTGAAAGAGAGTATTCTGATGAGTAATGTCGAGCGTGATGGTCTACTAGGGGTCGGTGCTGCCTTGGTGGGCGGAACAGTTCGCCTGGGCCTGACGGTCGTTTCTGCCCCGCTTGACCTGCTACCCGGCGAGACGCGCCGCCGCGTACGCACGGCGATCGCGGAGGCCGCCCGCGCCATGATCGCCATCCCCACGGAGATCTCCAACGCCTCCGAACGGATCGTAGATGATATCTTCTCCGGGGCCGAGCCCAGTCTGAATCTGCCGAGCGTCGATCTGTTTGGTGAGCGCGCCCGCGCCTTCACGGCACGCCTCGCCCGCGCCGCCGATGAGTTTAGCACCGGCATCGGCCGCGTCGCAAACCAGGCCGTCGATGAGGTTGAGCGCACCGCCGCGCGCGTCGATGAGTGGGTCGAGAAGCCGTCGACGACACCCAAGAGCTAACCCTGCCCGTAGGCGGATGATAAGGTGGCAAGGTGATCGGGCAATGCGCTCTCGGTCACTTGTCACCTTGTCGCTTTGTCACAGCCAGCGAAAAAAATATGGTATTCTCTGAAAGCAAGAGAACCCTCTCTTCGATAATGAGCAGCACACTATGAATATTGTGATCCTCGGGGCCGGCTACGCCGGGCTGCGAACGGCCCTTAACCTTGATCATCAACTGCGCGAACATGGGAAGGACGATGCGGTCACGCTGATCGATCAAAATTCCTACCACCAGCTGATTCAGAAGATCCATGTTACCGCCACCTCCGGAGTTCATGGCTCTGAAGCTATTTATAATCTTGGGCAAATCCTTAGCAGCCGACAGATCAACTTTGTCCAGGGCCGGGTACGCACGATTGCGCCGCTCGACCGGGAGGTGCTGCTTGAGGATGGCCGCAGCCTGCCCTATGACCGCCTAGTGATAGCGCTCGGTAGCGAAACGGCCTACTATAATGTGCCCGGTGCCCGTGAGCATAGCCTGCCCTTGCGCACCTACACCGAGGCGACTACGCTGCGCGACCATCTCGTTGCCCAGTTCAGCGCCGCCGCCGCGTTGAGCGACCCCAAGCAGCAGCGGATCATGCTTACCACCGCCATTGTCGGCGGCGGCTGCACAGGCTGCGAGCTGGCAGGCGAGTTGGCGGCATGGGTTAGCTCCCTCAGCAAGGAGACGGGCGCGCCCCGCAGCGAGGTGCGGATCGCCTTGCTTGACCGTAACAAGCTGCTGCTCAAGCAGTTTGGCCCCTGGGCGACCCGTGAGGCCGAGCGCGTCCTCGACCAGCACGGCGTCAGCGTTTACCTTAGTACGGCCATCGAAGCAGTTGAGCCACACATGCTGCGCGTCAGCGGCGGTCGCGTCCTGCGGGCCGGTACAATCGTCTGGGTCGCCGGCATTCGCGCCCCAAACATCATCGCTGACGCCGGCCTGCCGGTGAACAGTGCTGGCAGAGCGACGGTCGACCACTACCTGCGCGTGAGCGGCCAGGATGCGATTTTCGCCCTTGGCGATTGCGCCGCCATCCCTGCCGGGGCGGACGGCAGCGTGCTACCGTCCACCGCCAGCTACGCGATGCGCCAGGGTGAGTATCTGGCCGAGACGATTTTCGCTGAGATTGTGGGCAGGATGACTCGTAGCTACGAGCCCATGAAGCTGGGCGAGTTGGTCTCGCTTGGCCCCGATAATGGCGTGGGCAACCCCCTTGGCATGCCGATCATCGGACAGCCCGTCCTGATACTCAAAAAGGGCATCGAGCAGTACTATCGCAGCTCGATCACGGCACCATAGCGTACTGAGTAGAAGGATTGTGCCGCTGAATCACGTACTTCATCATTACGGCCCTACTTCATCACCTATGACTATGACGACACACACGATCCACGAGCGATGGCTTGATGGGCTCCACGGCCCAATGCGCTACTGGCAATCAGAGCCGACGCACGGGCTGCCCGTGCTATTCATTCACGGCTTTGGCGCGATGATCGAACACTGGCGTGCGGTGATGCGGCCTGTCGCTCGCCAGCACCGGGTGTTGGCCCTCGACCTCTACAACTTCGGGCGCTCGGCCATCCCCCAAGCCCTGCCCAGCCGACGGCTCTGGTCCGACCAGATCGCCGAACTGATTGCCGATGCCAGCCATGGGCCGGCCATCATCGTCGGCCACTCGATGGGCGGCATGCTGGCCGCGCAGGTTGCCCACGACTACCCGCAGTTTGTGCGCGGCCTCGTCCTCGTCGATAGCACCGGCCTGAATGCCCCCAAGAACTCGCCGTTACCGTTGGACTTGGAGGATATCTTCCGCAACGTGATGCAGTCCCCCGGCGTCGGCGAGATGCTGGCGAACCTGCTTGGGAACCCCATAGGTGCGCGCCAGGGACTGTTCTCGGCCTACCACCGCAAAGACCGAGTCACGCCGCAGCTGATCGAGCAGTTCAGCGAACCCCTGCGCCGTCAGGGCGGCAAAGATGCCTATCTGGCCGTCAGCCGTACCTTCCCCGATCTCGTCCTCGACTTTCAGAAGGGCGAGGTGCAGGTGCCGACCCTGCTGATCTGGGGCGAGCACGATGCCTCGGTGCCACCGTCACTGGCCGAGTATTTCAAGCAGACCCTGCTACCTCAGGCCGAGATCGCGATCATCCCCGAGTGCGGGCACTGCCCTTTCGATGAGAACCCCGAGACGTTCTGCGATATCCTCCTGCCCTGGCTCGATAGGCTGAACGCTGATCATTGAGCAAGAGGTTCATATGCCGACAAGAAGCGAATGGCAGCAGATCCTTGAGCAGAAGCTGCCGCCGAAGAACCACTACACGGATCGCAACCGCGCGATTACGGCCTACTACGCCCAGTGCTACCTCCAGCAGCCAGATGTGTTCAAATGGGCGGGTATGGCCGCGTTTGCCTCCAACCAGGTGGGGGTCGCTCTGCAGGTAGCGGAGTTGCTGATGGCTCCGCACGCCCTGGTCGCGGTGCCGGATCGTGAAAACGATGACGATCTGCTCGCCATCGGCTTGCGGCTGTATCAACTGGGGCTGGGACTCGCCTTCACCGTGCCGGTCGCGCTCCACGCTGCGACAACCCGCCCGCTGCTGCTCAACGACCTCGATCTGCTCAAGCAGGGGAATGATCAGATCTTTGATGATATTGCTTGGGCGCACCTAGCCTATATGCAGGCAGGGATTGGCGCGATCGAGGCGAATGTGTCTGAGATCGAACACCCCTATCTGTTACAGGGCTTCCGCCTGATCGACGCGGGCGTGAAGAAACTCGCCGATCCCGAGCAGCGCGAGGCAGGGAAAGCGCTGATCCGCAAAGGGAACATTACGCTGCTCAGACAAGAGCAGGAGCTGACTCTGGCTAGCTGTATGGGTAGTCTGTCGCGTATTGGTAAGCTGATCGTCTCGCTTGGTGGCGCGATGGACTTCCAAGAGGCTAACCGGAATACGGCTGGGGGATCGTGGTTCACGCGCTATTTCGGCATCCTGCCGGTTTTATCGGGGCAGGTCTCGCTGGCCCGGTTCGAGGATCGCTGGAAGTGGCTTGAGGATGAAGCGCTGCCGCTCTGGGATCAAATTGATACGGCGTACGCTCCGGCGACATCGTTCCACCGTCGGCTGGTGGCGATGGCCGAGCGCGAGCCGTCGCTGCTCCAGCAGATCACCAACCTGATGACACGCAGCTACCAGGTCGTGGGTCTACAGCGGAGCCTTGCGTAAGCGCGATGTGTTGAGTGTTGAGCACAACGCTCAACACAGGCGAGCAAGCAGGAGGAATATCGTATGGCCCAGCAGCACCGCTTTAGCCCGCGCGATGAGATCTACCTCAGCAGCACCAGCTTCGAGGTGTACATGGTCACCGGACTGGTGTTTCTCTTTATCTTCACCGTCACCTTCGTCACCAGCATCAAGATCCACTACGAGTGGATCCTCTGGCCGGGTAGCTTCGTGGCGGTTATTGCCGCCTACTCGACGCTCAAGTGGCTTGAGCGCCGCGAGCATATGCGCAAACTGGCGGAAGTCGAGGCGAACCCGCTCCCGACCGAGGATGTCGCCACCCAGTAACCTCGCGGTTGCGGTGAAAATAGCCGATAGCCGATAGCCGATAGCCGATAGCCGATAGCCGATAGCCGATAGCCGATAGCCGATAGTACTACAACTGTAGTTGCCAACATCGCCA
>SESH01017535.1_pt1 | contig 17559 bp, 10 predicted proteins | sample 3171561 | NCBI WGS metagenome assembly SESH01 (sample SAMN10866947, study PRJNA518727) | freshwater metagenome | biome: subpolar coniferous forest; feature: holomictic lake; material: water; isolation source: holomictic Lake 442 2011 16.5 m and 2014 13 m | place: Canada: near Kenora, Ontario
CGGTAACAGCATTGTCCAACGGGCCCTGACAAACCGCTGGTTGCACGAACAAGGGGTTCCTGACATCAGGACGCAGTGGATTGTTCTTCACTACGGGGAGAAGGCCCGTGCCTGAGCGGAACCGCCGTATGCGGACCCGCACGTACGGTGGTGTGGCACCCGGGGCTGGCCTACTTGGTCAGTTCCCGGGGAGCCGATTCGGCTCTCAAGTCATTCCATTTCCCGGTGACCACGAGGTCTCCGACCTTTGTTACGAAGTCCTGCCCCAAGGGCATGGTGAGCAGTGTGGAGTTGGTGATCGTACGCCCATCTCCGAAAGTCTTGACCCGCCATGTCACCTGATAGACGAGACTGGATGTCAGACCGGCCGCCGTCTTTGGAACGAGTGACAGGCGCCAATCCTTCTCCCTGCTGTGCGTTCCGGGGAGGAACATCGGCAGGCCGGACAGACGAAAGGCGTCGTTCGATTCGGCTGCACGGAAGAACCAAGTGAAGTGCTCGGAATGGGGGACTCCTGGCACGACGACCTCCGCTTGGAGCGACCACATGGCGTTGGTGGAGGTGCTCGCCGCGTACTCGGGCTGGGCCTGCAAGCAAGCGCATCCTGCAAGAAGGATCGCTATTGTCAGTATCGTCTTCATGGTTGTGCCGAACCGTTAGGGCTCTGCGGCGGCGCGTAGCGGCGTACGCAGCAGCCGATGGTTCGCCTTTTGAGAATACACAACATAACTCTTGGTAATACCCCAGACCTTTTCGCGCCAGATATTGCAGCCAGGGAATATGTATAATAGCTCTCGGTAGGTCAGCAGTCGAATTGATTCAACTTCCTCTAGGGCCGCATAGAAGTTGCTTCTCCTTTTCCACCATCCAAGATTAAACCTGCTATGAAGGAATGCTCTCAACGTGTTTGGGAGGAATTGAAAACCAGGAAATAAGAAGTGCGGTTCGAGTGGAAAATATCGATTTGGCGTCTGAACAAAGTAGTTATTTCCAATCCGCAGACATTCCTGAGCCATTGCCTTTTGATCGCGTAGTCCGCCTACATGTTCTATGACTGAGTTTGAAAACACGATATCAAACTGATGATCTGCAAACATTGTCATGCTACGTGCGTCACCTACGCAGGAAGAGACGAAAGGGAGATTGGTGTTTATGGGAAACAGGTTGAGGAGTGTAATGTGCAATTGAGGCCAATGGCTCATATCTAATGCTTTCCAGAACTCCTCCTGACCGCCAACATCAAGAACGGAAATCGGAGGCCTTGTGCTGGAAAGCATATCCAGCAAAAGCGACATTCTTCTTTGCCGTAGCCGATTTGCGAACGAGTTCTTAACCCATCCGTTGGCAAGCTGCTTTATCATGCAAGTTATCATGGCGAACTATTGTATGGTGCCAACTTTACAATTGCCGGAAAGAGCCGGTTATTGGCATCTCCATGTTTTGTCTCATCCTGTCACTCGGCAGGGCTGGCGTCAAGCAGGGCTTTGCCTCCTCATCCTTCACAGCACGGCCAGCTCCTTCGTAAGGGGTTGATAGGCAACCGGATGTATGGCCGGGAAGAAATAGTTGCCCCTTTTCTTCATTTCTTTCCGGAAAAGCTGCCTTCTGAATTCCTTAATTAAGCAGGGGCTACTGCGACCAGTGCGGTTGGCAAAAGCGGGGTTTTGCCGTGGATAGGCCAAGTGGTCCTATCCTGTTAGGGGAGAAAATCATGGATAAGCTTCACAGCCACAATGAGTTGGAACTTAGCCGCTTCGCGGAGTACATCTTGCAGACGCGTATTGTGCCCGAAAAGGAGCCTGACGGGGAGGAAGTCGCTGGGTTACTGGTTAGGGAGGCGCGGTGGTGGCAGGGCGGTGGTGACACCAAGGGCTGGCGGGGGTGAGGGGTGCGTCCTACGTGCGGGTCCTGAGGAGGCTGCTCTCAATGATCGCACCAATGAGGTCGGGATAACTCATCCCCTGCTGCGTGGCGATCATCGGCAGGTCGGAGTGGGTGGGATGAAGGCCGGGAATGGGGTTGACCTCAAGAAAGTGCGCCCGCCCCGTCGCGTCAAGCCGCACATCCACCCGGCCGGCATCCCTGCATTCCAGCGCCACATAGCAGTCCAGCGCGAGCCTCTCGATTTGCGCCGCCAGCTTGCGGTCACGCAGCGGCGAGTAGCGAACAAGCTCCTCGCACCGCTCCTTCATGTCGAGCGAGTAGATCGACCTGCCCGATGCCGGAAGCACTTCAACCTCCATGGTTCCCAGCACCCGCGCATTGCAGCCGGTTCCAAGTATGCCCACCGTGAATTCGCGGCCGGGGAGGAATGTTTCAATCAGCACCGGCTGCCGGAACCGCTTCAACAGCCGCCGGCATACCTTCTGCAGCGCCTGGTGTGACTCGATCAGCGAAAGCTCGTCGATTCCCTTGCCCGTGCCCTCGGCAATGGGTTTCGCAAACAGCGGAAAACCCATTCGGATGGCCACGGCGTCGGCAGGGCGCCGCACAACCCTGAAATCGGGTGTTCGCAGCCCGGCATGGCGAACTATTGTCTTTGCCGCGGCCTTGTCGAGCGTGACCGCGCATGCGAGGGGATCCGAGAAGGCATATGGTATCTCGAAGAGCTCGAGCACAGCTGGAACCTGGGCTTCCCTTGACCTGCCGTACAGGCCCTCCGCGATGCTGAAGACCAGTTGCCACCTGTCCCCGGCGGCAAGCCGGCGGCACAGGGTGCGGGCGTTGCCGATGCGGTCCACCCGGCAACCCAGTGATCGCATGGCGCCGGCAAGTTCCGCGACGGTCTCGTCGGAGTCAAACTCGGCCACTTCTTCCTCTGAATAGCCGGCGGCAAGGTATTCACCCCGCAGGTCGTAGACAAGGCCGACCCTCAGCCCCTTTGGGATGCTCTTTCGGGACACTTTTCACCTCAACAGGCGGTGCAAGCTCTCTGCCGGCGGCTCTTACGCCCGCCCTTTGCGGACTTGGAATATTCCACGTTCCGGCGACCGGTTGCCGCCGCATCGCGCACCACCGGTTCCGGGTAGCCGGCCCGGACCCCGGCACCGTTGCGGAACACGGTCTCTGTCGGACTCTTCGACACAACATACTCCGGGAGGACCGGCACCTTCCCGCAGCCGTCGGGCAGATCCACGACGAACGTGGGGATCGCGATGCCGCTCAATCTCCCGCGCAGGTGGTTCATGATCTCAATACCCTTTGAGAGCGGTGTCCGGAAATGCTCAACGCCCGCCACAAGGTCGCACTGGAACAGGTAATAGGGGCGAACCCTGATGCGCACCAGCCCGCGCAGCAGGGTTTCCATCACTGTCGCGTCGTCGTTGACTCCCTTGAGCAGGACCGACTGGTTCCCAAGCGGGAAACCGGCGTCGGCAAGCCGCCGGCAGGCTTCGGTTGATTCAGGAGTAATCTCGCACGGGTGGTTGAAGTGGGTGTTGATCCAGATCGGGTGATACTTGCGCAGGCGGGCGACCAGTTCGTCGGTGATCCGGAAGGGCAGGGTGACGGGAGTCCTCGTTCCTATGCGGATGATTTCCACTGAAGGCACCGACCTCAGCGCCTCAATGATAGCCTCGATCGCGCTGTCCGACATGGTCAGCGGGTCGCCGCCCGATACCACCACGTCCTTGATCTCCGGATGCGCTGTCAGGTATTCCACGGTGTGTTGAAGGCGGGCTGCCGAAATCTTCGACTCTCGCTCGCCGGTGACGCGCTTCCGGGTGCAGTGCCTGCAGTAGACCGGGCAGGCGCTTGTGACAAGGAACAACGCCCGGTCCGGATACCGGTGGACCAGCCCCGGAATCGGCATGTGGCTCTCTTCAGCCAGTGGGTCATCTTTCAGGAAGGGCGGGTTGAAAAGTTCATCGTGCTGGGGCACGGACATCCGGAGTACCGGGTCGGAGATGTCGCTCGTCTGGGCAAGCGACGCGTAGTAGGGCGTGACGGCCTGCGGGAATTTTTCTGCCGCCTTCAGCGCGTCCCGTGAGATGTCGAGGCGCGGAAAGAGCTCCGCAAGCTTCGCCAGGCTGCGGATGCGGTTGCGTAGCTGCCAATGCCAATCGCTCCACTGCGGGGAACGGGCCATGGCCCTGAGGGTGGGGGACGCTGATTGGCGTATGGAACTGGCCGCTGACGAATCAGGCGCGCACTTGCGCAGCAGGGGGGGCTCATCGTCCTGTTGCACGATGTCGGACGCCTGGGCGCATTCTATGCTGTTCTCCATACGCCGGTTCTTCTCCTTTCAATGCACTCCGTATCGGTTGGCAGGCCCGGCTGGCGGGTCTCCGCGCGACACAGCGCCCGGGAACATCCAGAGGTGTGTGCCGCATGTTCGTTGAAGCACCTCTTTACAGTGAATCCACCGGCGCTTGAAACCGGTCTTCACACGAGCGTCCACAGACCCGACACCGGAAGACGTTTATTGGGGGGGAATCTGCTCCGCCCGCTCGCAACTGTCAACAGAAAACTACGTGACATGCCTGCGGCAGGCACGGCGGACAAGGCTATGGGAAGAAAACCGTGGACCTTGGATATTAGACCCTGGAGGTAATCGTTGTCCTGCAGAGAACGCAGAACATCGTGCCGCGGGTAACGCGGGCGCCACCGATGGACGGTGCGCTGGCTGAAGGGGAATGGTGCAATGCTTCCGCCATGACAGGCCTGATCAGCCAATTCGGCCTCGGCGACGCACATGAAGAGCTCACCGCCGCACTCCGGAAACACCGGTGGACCCGTCGCTGGCCGCCTGGCTTGGCACGGCGTACCAGTAATCAATCACTGACAGATCAATATGGCACGGAGCCCAGGAAATCAGTTCCATGTCGAACCGGAAGTCTTTCGTGAACGGAATACGGTCGAGGATGTTGAATCGGTTGACGCTGGAGTGTCCAGGGTGAGGCCAACCGCCGTCGGCACGTGTCTGATTGTGATAGGCGTGCGAGAAGAGGGCCCAGTCACACCAGCCGCAACCGAAGTAGTCCTCGGTGCCGGTGCCAAAGTGGCTGGGAAACGTTTCGCCATCGACGTAGATCTTCTCGTCACCCTCGCCCCACCAGGTCGCCGCTCGCTTGTAGACGTTTAGCAACATGCCTGCGAAGACGCCTTTTCCTGCCACAGTGAGGTAGTTCCAATCCCGGCCCGACGGTGTCACCATGACATCCCGTTCAAAACGCTCCCTCGCACTGAAATGCATGGTTCGCCCGGTCCACACGTACGGCGCTGTGACGATCTCGCCTTCAAGCGCCACGGCGCCACCGTTCTGGTTGATCGCCCTGATCTCGGCAGACCGGCGGAAGGGCATCACCCAGCGAGAGTCCATGCGGCAGGCGCCGGCCGTGGCCAACGGCTGGTCCTGGCCGCCGTAGACAACCACGCTCATCGGCAATGAGTCGTACGGATTGATCCCGGGCGCAGACCCAAAAAAATCGCCAAGCGGCGCCTCAACAGTCGTCTCGCCGTCGAAAATCATCTGCAAAACGACCCCGTGAAGAGCCGGTTCATTGCGGTCGCTGGAAGGTGCCCACTTCAGGCTAAAACACCGTATCGAAGATGGACCACTCAACTTGCAGAGTGTGTTGGTTGCGCCGCGGGCGATCGACACGTCGAACTTCCTCTTGGCGGAGTTCGCGGGCGGACGGTTCTGCATGCCCGGCGCCGCCAGCCCTGCTGCGAGGGTTTCCAATTGCTCACTCATCGCGTTGATCTGTCCATTGGTGAACGACACCACCTCTGTCCCGGCGCCATAAGTGCGGTAGTTGAGATGGTATGTCAGGCCTTCACCGGAATCGGTCGTGACGACGCATCCCCTGGCATAAGGAATCGGCATGTAGAGGTTGTAGCCGGAAGCGTAGACACCCGCTATGGGGCGGGGCAGTCCGGGATAATTGCCGCCCATGAGCTCGAACATGGACGCCTGCAGCACCGGCTGATCCGCACCGTCGATATAGATGCGCAGAGTGCCGGTGGGATTGGGAGACCATATGCGGACGATGGCGCCAGGCCCCGTGGTGTCCATCATCACACGTTCAGTTCGCCCGTCCCGCTGTACAACGCGAATGTAATTCTTGTAGTCCGTATTGGCAAACCAGCCGGGTGTCCCGGGAGATACGGAGGCGCGACTGTAGGAGGAGAACTGTTTGCAGGTGTAGGCCGGTTCGGGGAACTCGGACATGGACTCCAAACTCGTCATTTCGTCCAGCAACGACTCTGCAGAGAGTTGGGTGGTCACCATTATCGTTACCGTTGACGGGGCACTGCTCAGCTTGCCGTCGCTCACCTTGAAGGTGAATCTGTCCGGGCCACTGTGGTCCGGGGTTGGGGTGTAGGTTAGATTCGGTGCGGCCCCTGTCAGTTTGCCGAAGGACGGCCTGCTCACAATGGTGTAGGTCAGGGGTGAACCTTCAATGTCGCTGCCAGACAGGACAATCGCTTTGGGCGTGTTCGGCGCCACGATGACTCTCTGTGGTCTGGCCGCTGGCGCGCAGTTGGCCGGGGAAACCGCATACCGCACTATCACGACCCCGGAGCCACCATTGCCGCCACGCCCGGACGGCTCTCCCCCGCCCCCGCCGCCGCCGGAACCTGTGCCGTCCTTTCCGGCCGTGGCGAAGTGAGCCTCGCCCTGGCCGCCATTTCCCCCGACCCCTGATCCGCCCAATCCCATGACGGGAGGGTATTCCGGCGCCCTGAAAACTCCACCCCCGCCACCGCCTGCGTACCAGGTCTCTATTCCGCTTATGCTGTTCTTCACACCCGGGCCGCCATTTCTTCCGGGGCCGCTGCCATTGCCGTCAGTGCCCTTGCCACCCGCGCCGCCGCCACCTCCGCCGGCATACCAGCCAGCCCCGCTCCCGCCGCGGCAGCCCTGTGAATCCGTGGCCGCGCCCCCAGCCGTTCCGCCCGGGCCGCCACCACCGCCGGAACCGCCAGAACCACCCGGCAATGCGCCTGAGCTGCCGCCGCCGCCGCCGCAGGCGACCAGGCTGCCGAATACAGAATCACCCCCGGGAGCACCCGCCGTCGCCACCCCGTTGTTCATGTTGCCCTCACCGCCGGCGCCAACGACAACCGCATAATTGCTGCCTGCGGCGACATGGAACGCCGCGGTGTAAACCATTCCGCCCGCGCCGCCACCGCCCGAGTGCCGTGATCCACCGCCACCGCCGCCACCCACAGCCAGCACGTCCACAAGTCCCCCGGATGCGACTGTGAAGGTAGATGTTCCAAGCGCGGTGAACATATGAACCCGATAGGTAGTGCCGGTCTCTTTGCAGGTGCTGACAGTCCCGCCCGTGGCCGAAACGAACGAGGAATCGCCAGCAGCATTTGACGCTTTTGCGCGCGGACCGATCAGTGATGTCATGGCGACCAGCATCAAGATGCAGACCAGCTTTGCCATCGACGTGAGCCCCATGCTCCTCGACTCCATGTCGCACATATCCTTTCGTGTGGTATGGCACCTGCGTGTGTTGCGTGGGTGTCTCATCCCTATCGCTCGAACCGTCAGGCCAGACGTATTCGCTGACGGATCTCGTTTGGGCACATAACGCCGCGAATGTTTCCACTCTTCCCTGAACAAGTCGACCCATATTTGCTTCATGCGCAGGGTGGTTGCGCCATAATTGATGTTACCCAAGGGGACGATGTTCGCGGGGGACAGTCACCCGCGGGTCCTTTCTGCCTGCACATATGCGAGTGGTATGGGCGCATTCTGTTTTGGTTAGAATGCAGCTTTATGATAATTTGTGTGCCCTTGGAGGAGTGAGGCTGCCGGGTCGGGAGCTGGGAAGCGCCGGAGAGAAGACGAGTGTGCGGCCGCCCCCAATGGAAGGATAGTTGCGGGTTGAACGATGTTTGGAAAAGTTGTGGCCTGGGACACTATTTGTCCGTGCTGTGTGATAGGATGCAGCAGACAATGAAGGTGAAAACCCGGGATGTGAGGTTGAAAGAGACGCATTCGGGCGGAAGCCTCGTGAGGGGCGCCAAGTTGGCGGGATGGCCGAGAAGAGTCCTCAATGGCTAAGATCATAGTTCACAGTTCGTCGGCGCCACGTGCCTTGCTGGACAAGGCAACGGAGTTGCTGCTGCCGGCTGCCGGCTCTGCGGATCCGCTGCAGACTCGTTGGGTCATCCAGCCCGGCCGGTTGTGGGAACAGGCTCTGCGGCGAAACCTGGCCGACAACGGTATTTCAGCATCTCTCACATTCGGATCACTCCGCCTTACCCTTGAACGCGCCTTCAGGCTCGTCTGTCCCGGTCAGCCACTCATGAACGAGGACGACCTGTTCTGGAGCATACTCAACTTCCTTCTCAGGTATCGTGACGATCCGGCTGCGATCGGGCTTTACGACGGGACGGCGCCGGCTGCATGGCTGAAGGCGAATGAAGGGAATGCGTCACTCGCCCGGGTGCGGCTTGCCCGTCTGCTTCAGGGGATTCTGGACGACCATGCGTCCTACCGGCCGGCTGAGGTGCTGGGCTGGCTCAGGCATCCGCCGTCTGCAAAAGGAGATGAGGCATGGATAGCTGCGCTGGCCCGGCGGTTATGGGCTGACGGGAAGGCGCCATGGCCGCTGCCAATGCGGCTGCCGGCGTTGATTGAGCGGATTTCATCGGCTTCGGCGCCACTTCGCGGTTTTCCTGCTTCAGTGGTTGCCATTCTCACTGGAGCCCAGCCGCAGGCATATCTTGAGGGCCTCGGACGCATTGCGAGGGTCTGTCCGGTTCATCTGCTGGTGCTCGAGACCTGCGAACCAGGTTTGGCCGACTCGATGGCCACCTGGGGGAAAGTACGGCGGATGTGGAAGAAGTCAGGGTGCGGCACTGATCTTGCCAGCTACGCCCGCGACCAGCATTGGCTGGTTCCTGGCACATTGCAGTCCTGTTGGGGCGACCTGGGCATTGCCCTCCAGCAGCAGCTGGTGGACCTCGAGGATAGTCTCAAGAACGACGGAATAGCCTTTGAGGATTTGCAGATAGATTCTGCCGTAAGCAAGTGCGCGAGCTCAAGTGCGCTTCAGGTCCTCCAGCAGGATATAAGGGTGGCGCGGGACCGTCGGCCGAAAGATGAACGGCTTGACCGCCATGTCCTGGACACAAGCGCTGTTCTCATAAACGCGCCTTCAGCTCTTCGCGAACTCGAGGGTGCAAGGGACGCGATTCGCGGAGCGCTTGCGAGCGATACGAGTCTCCAGCCTTCGGATGTGTTGATGATACTGACCGATACGCGGCGCTACGCGCCATTGCTGCCCGCGGTGTTTGGTTCAGAGAAATCCAGGGAGGGACCGGACGGGCTGCCGCGGATCCCGTGGCATCTGGCCGACCGGTCACTGTTGGTGGACAGCGACATCATGGCTGCAGTGCTCTTGATGATGGAGGCGCTGCGGGATCGGATTACTCTCCCGGTAATTGGCGACCTCCTGGCGCAGCCGGTCATCCAGGCAAAACTAGGCCTTAGCCAGGATGGCGCCATGGGGCTTGTGGCGTATCTGCAGAGCGCCGGATTCCGGTGGGGGCTGAACAGCAGGGACAGGAAAGACGCCGATCAGCCCGGCAGGGATGACGGACTATGGACTTTGGATTTCGCATTGCGGCGCCTTGCGGCAGGTTTTGCGCATCCGGACCGGACCCTGGATCCGGTTGGAGGCGGTGAAGGTATTACTCCGCTGTCGGCCTTCGAGGGGTCCGGCACGGCGGAACTGGCCGGTTTTATCCGCTGGGCGAGTCTGCTTGAACAGGCGCGCGAGGCTTTTTGTGGTGAGCGGCCGCTGGATGACGGCGCCTCCGGGCCTGGCACCTGGCTGGGTTGGCTGCAGGAATGGATGCCGCAGTTACTGGAGATCGGCGGGGATCGCGAGGGGCAGTCGGTATGGCTCGGCGAAATGACCCGCTCACTGGCTGGCGGGGCGCGAAGGCTGGACAAGAGCGAGAGCCTGTCAACCGAGGCGTTCACTGCATTGCTGGACGAGGCTGTGGCGGCGGTCGAGCAGGCGCTGCCACTTGGCAGAGGGATGGGCGGCATGGTTGTGGCATCGGCCAGAATGGCCAGGGCGCTTCCTGCCAGGGTGATCGTTGTAGTGGGCTTGTCTGACGGAGTGTGGCCACGGCAGGATCCGCTCCGTCCGCGTGGTCTGCTCGCCACCCCGAGGGCAGGGGACCGTATGCGGCGTGAAGAGGACCGGCTTGTCACGCTTGAGTGGGTTCTTTCGGCGGAGACCATGCTGGTCTGGACCTGGCAGGGGCGCGATCAACAGAACGGTGCGCCAATGCCGGCATCAGTGGTCGTTGATGAGTTGCTGGATGTGTGCAGGACCACGTTCAAGAAATCGGGGGATCTCGTGAGCAAGCTCCCTCTGCACGCTTTCGATACCGCGTGTTTCAAAGGCCCGAACAGGTCTTTCGACAGGATTTCAGCGGCTGCCGCCCTGAATCTCCGTGACCGGTCCACCGGGAAGGCCGGTAACGGCGCGTCAGACGCCGGGAACCGCTGGACTGCGCTGCCGGTCAGGACTGATTTATGGGATCTGCCGGGATTTACGGATTTCGTGCTGAAGGGTTCGCCACCTTCATGGACGCGGGACATCTGGGCCAGGTTTGCCGGAGAGCTCGTCAAATTCTGGCGTCTTCCCTGCCAGGCGTTTCTGAGGAGTATCGGTGTTGGTACTGAGGATGAGTACGAATTCCTGCCGGATCGTGAAGCGCTCAGGTTGGACAGCCTGGAGGGCTGGGGGGTGCGCGATGTGCTGATCAAGGGGCTGCTGGACAACAAAGACGCAGCGGCGATTCAGCGGCAGATGGCGAGGGCCGGGCTTCTCCCTCCCGGGAAGGTTGGCGCAGTGGCGTTCAAGAAGGCTCTTGATGAAGCCACGGCTATTGTAGCGAAGGCGAAGGCGGCGGGTGCCGATGTCCGGCCGCTTTCGGTGATGACATGGGAATATGCCGACAAACTCGTCCGCGCGACGGCCAGCAAGGTTGGCGGGAAGCAGTTGCTTCAGGCCCGCATAGAGCAGATGGTTCTGGCGGCTCTTCACGATATGCCTGTCGCTTCCGAAGTTTTCGGGAACAATGGCCGGATGGTGGCATTGCCGGCGGTCGGGAAGATCGACGCGCTGCAGCAGTTGCAGCAGTTGTCGGCGCTTGCGATGCTCGGCACGGCATTCCCGCTGCCGTACTTTCCGGGCGTCAGCTCCATGTACGAGGCGGAGAGGGATAGCGTGGCGTGCGCCGAGGAGTATTGGAATGGCCCCTACACTGGAACGCCAGAGAGCGACACCCCCGCCTGCCGCATTGCATTCAGGGGGCTCGATCCGCTCGGACTTGGACTTCCCGAAGCGCCCAGGTCTCCGGAAAACTGGCAGGCGCTCATCTCCATCTGCAAGCTGGACAAGGATAAGCTGTTGTTCGAACAACTGGCGCTGACGGTTTACGCATTCATGGAAGAGATAAAAAAGAAAGCTAGGGAGCAGGCCGCGGATGACGGAGTCGGCACAGTGAAGCCGGCGAGCGGAGCGGGTGCGGCGGCAAAGGGTGTGAAGGCCAGGGGCGGGAGGGGGAAACAATCATGAGCCCTTCCATCAATCCGGCGATGACCGTCCGCCTCAATGGTGTTGTTGCCCTTGATGCGAGTGCCGGCACCGGCAAGACCTATTCGATTGCCCTGATCCATCTCCGGCTGGTTCTGTCAGGAGTCGGGGTGGACCGGATTCTTGTGACAACATTCACAGAGGCGGCTGCATCGGAACTCCGTGAGCGGCTGCGCAAACGCCTTGCCGACGCCCGCGACGTGCTGGCCGGCGAGGCGACAAAGGACGATGATCTGCTGGCGGTGCTTGAAAGTGCGGCAAAGGACTTCGGCGGGAAAGACAAGCTGAGGAACCGCGTGGAGGCAGCGTTATCCTGTTTCGATCTTGCCCCGATCTGCACAATACATGGATTCTGTCACCGCTTGCTCAGGGACTACGCATTGGAGTTGGGCGCAGATCCTGAAGGTGAGATCGGTTCCGATGATCCTCGCATTGCACGACTGGTCGGGGACTACGAAGCCAGAATGGCAGAAGGCGGCGATGCCGGCGGCGAAAGTGCGGCAAAGCCTGACGGCACCACCTGCGCAAGCATCGCCGGCACCATCAGGGAATATGATCTGAAGCTGCCTCCCCAGGCTACCCTCGACCAGATGCTTGCGAAGTGGCGTGTCACGGCGGAGGAGACCCTGGAGTCGGCGAAGGCTGACTGGGCGAAGCAGAAGGACTCCATATCCGGTGAGATACAAGCCCTCGTCAACGATGGCAAGATCACCGCTGGCGTCTTCGACAACGCCGGTGCAGCCGAAGCCAGCCGATGGAGGAAGTTGACGAACTCGGTGGAAGATGCGACTGAACTGGTGAGTGATACGAAAGCCCGCGATCTCAAGTTCTCCACGGGCGCCGGCCGGCTATTCCCTGATGCTTTGCGGAACTCGGCCACGGAATCAGGCAGTCATGCGGTGGATGCCCTCCTGGCCCGGCATTCGTTCTTCCGCCACTGGCAGGACCTGAGCCTGCTGGCAACACGAAAGAAGAACGTATGTGCCCGCTCATACCTCAATGAACTCTTGAAACTGGCCGGAGAGCTCAAGCCGGACAGGAATCTTATCTTCTCGGATCTGATCAACTCTGTTTTCCGGAATCTTGAGAACGCGACTTTCGTCGGGACGGTCCGTGATTCGCTGGACGCGGTGCTGGTGGATGAGTGCCAGGATACGGATGGCCGGCAGATCAGTATATTCCGGAGGTTGTTCTCTGATGAGGCGTGGTTGAGGGAGAAGTGCCTTGTATGGGTAGGTGACCCGAAGCAGAGCATCTACCGCTTCCGCGGAGCTGACATCGACACCTATATTGATGCCAGGGCAGGAGCAGGGAAGAACATCACGCTCGACGTCAACTTCCGTTCTGATCCGCCGGTTGTGGCCGCAATCAATGCGTTGTTCAATGGTCCGGGCAAGCCGGCAGCATCCATGTTCGGCCGTGACATCGGCTTCACACCCTCAAGTTCAACAAAAGAGGTGCGGATCCGCTCCGGCGGAAGCGCGCAACCGCCGGCATTCTGTCTTCACGGCTGGAAGAGCGGCGATGAAGTGTCTTCCAAGAACAAGATGCTATGGCCGGTTCTGCGGGATTGCGCGGAGCAGATAAGGAACCTCCTGGATTCCGGATTGGAAATACAGGACGACGAAGGGCGGTGGAACCGCGTAAGGGCCAGTGATATCGCGGTACTTACCAGCCGCCACAAGGATCTGGTGACTGTCCGGCGGGACCTTCGTGCGCACGGCATTGCCTCGGCCTACCGGACGGACAGTTCTGTCTTTCTGGAGGATGCGGCAAGGGATCTGCAGCTGCTGCTGAAGGCCCTCGCCAGTCCGCGGCCAGACAGCCTCAGGAGCGTGTTGCTCACCCCGTTCTTCGGCTATCTCATGGCTGAGGTTGCGGGACTCAGTGACGCTGAGCTGGACAGGCACCAGGCATATCTTGCCGGTCTTGCTGAGCGCCTGAAGGGCGAAGGGTTCATGTCGATTCTCTCCGCGCTTCTGCGCGATGCAACAGGCGGGCGGCCAAGCGTTCTTGAGCGGCTGGCTGCGGACCCGGAAGGCGAACGCACCCTCACGAACATCATTCAATTGGGCGAACTCCTCCAGCAGGCATGGATGGACAGCCATGTGCGCAGTCCCGAGGCCCTGAAGGATTACCTCGACCAGGCCGTCGCGCAGGCGGGGCAGAACGCAGGGGCCGAATCCGGCGAAGAATCCAAACTCCGGCTTGAGACCGATTCACCTGCTGTCGTCCTCTCAACCATCTATTCGGCAAAGGGGCTGCAGTATCCGATCGTGTGCCTTCCCCTCGTTTGGGCCCAGGCGGCCGCCAGGACACCGTCATTCATTGTTTCCCGCAAGGCCACCGGCGAGATCTCCCTTGTCCTTCCCGGGGACCCGTTGTGGGAGGAAAAGCTTCCCGGGGAGCAGGCGTGCCTGGAAGCGGAGCAGATGAGGCTGCTGTATGTGGCGTGTACCCGCGCCAAGCATCAGGTGCATGCCTGGTGGGGAGGGGCGAAGAGTTCCGCGTGGAATGTCGCATCCACCAACACGGCCTTCGGTCGGCTCCTCCTGCAGGAGCGGAGGGATGCGGACAGCTACCTGGATGATGAGTGTTTCACGGCTTTTGAGTCCGCAATGAAGCGTGGAGAGGGGGCCACCTTCGAGATCAGTTGGCTCGGACAACAGCCGGCCTGGGCTGCACCGGCAAAGCGGCAGTCTGCCGGCAAAGCCACCGACCAGAAGGATGGCGAGAGGCTTGCGGCGGCCGAATGGACCCGTGAATACCTTTCCGCGGCGCCGCTCCAGGCGAGTTATTCCTCTCTACTGCGCAGGAATCCGGAGGCGCATCGCGGAGATGATGAGCCCGCGCTGGCGGCGGATGGTGGAGAGGAGAGTCTGGTTGCAGCCCCGGCGGATGAGCCGGTTGTTGATGTGCTCGAACCGTTTCGTGCCGGCAAGGTTCTGGGCGACAGGGTCCACTGCGCCCTTGAGGCAGCCATGTCCGCCGGGTCAGTCGAACAGGCGGGTAAGTCGTTCCGGGAGATTCTTGCCCCGGACCTGCACCTCCTGCTCCGGGGCGGTACGGCTGCGGACGGGGCGGAGTCGCCGCAGGGAGGCGGCAAGGCGCAGAAAGTGGAGACGGACTGCGACAAGATAGCCGGCCTGTTGTGGGAGCAGACGGCGGGAGCCCTGATCGGCGATGAGAAAGCGGCACTTGCCAGCCTCCTGGCTGAACCCCACGCGCCCGAGTGGAGGTTCCTTCTCCCGCAGAAGGCGTCTCTTGATCCGGTTTCGCTTGCCGCGGCAATGAAGGAGTACGGGAAGGGCTCCCCATGGGGTGGCGAAGCGTACACCGACCGCGTGAAGAGGCTCGATTTCCTGCCGTTGCAGGGCTACTTCGAGGGGATTGTCGACGTCCTGGGCCGGCTTCCAGGGGCCGGGAAGCGGTGGGTGGTGATTGACTACAAGACCAACCGGCTTGATGACGGGTACGCGGCCGGCCATCTCAATCACGCCATGGCCGGATGTCACTATCTGCTACAGGCGCTGTTGTACTCCGTCGCGGTGAAGCGTTGGCTCGAAAAGTCAATTGCGGGTTGGGAGTATGGCCGGCATTTTGCCGGCACGGCATATATGTTCCTCCGCGGGTTGAAGAAGGGCTCGAGCCAGGGCGTATGGTTCGACCGGCCGGCACTGGAGCTCGTCGAAGCCGTCGATCGCCTGCTTTGCGGGGAAGGGGGCAGGCAATGAGCGGGACTGCAATGACAGCAAATGATCTTCTCAGCCTCCCGGGGGCTCACCTCGGCAGGATGATCGCCCGTGCGCATGGCGAGAAAGATGACTCGCCACTGTCGTACTGGGCCGCCCTGCTGTGTGCCAACCTGCAGGAGGGGCGCGTGTTTGTGGACATCGGGAAGCCCTTTGAAGGCCTTGAAGCCGAGCCGGTGACGATGCCGGTGCTGTCCAGCGGGTCTGCGTGGCTGGAGACCGTCGAGCAGGGCAAGGCGGCCTCGGGCACCAGGCCTTTGGTTTTGAGCGGACGGTGTTTGTGGCTGGCCCGCTACTATGACTTCGACTTCCGGTTGAAGCAGATGATTGATGCGCGCAGGCAGAAACCTCCGGGAAAGATTGACGCGAAGGTGCTGGGTGAGGATATCAGGCAGCTCTTTCCGCAGGGAGGGGCGTCCGCGGAGGTCCGCGGGCAATTGATGGCGGCGGCGACTCTTGTTGACCGGTCGTTCGGCTTGCTCACCGGCGGGCCGGGCACAGGGAAGACCACCTCACTAGCCAGGCTGCTGGTGCTCTACCTGCGGCAGGGCAACCCGGCCGGAATGCAGTCGATCCGCCTGCTTGCCCCGACCGGAAAGGCCGCCGCGCGGCTGAATGCGAGCCTCAAGAACGCGGTAGGCAGACTTCGCGGGGACTTACGAGGCTCGGAACTCGGGGATTTGCTGGACTATCTGGATCCGGATTCGGAGAAATGCCTTGTGGAAACCGGGACCATCCACAGCGCATTGAGCGTGCGAGCTTCCCGCCGGGAAGGGCAGGGACCGTTCTGGCACGACGTCGACAACAAGCTCAAGGCGTCTGTGGTCATTGTGGACGAGGTGTCCATGGTGGACCTTGCCCTGATGGCCCGACTGTGTGAATCGATTCCGGACGAGGCGCCGTTCATCCTGGTGGGTGATGCGGAGCAACTTGAGAGCATAGAGGCCGGCTCTGTATTACCGGAGATAGTGAAGAACCTGGCGACAGTGCAGCCGGAGCGGCTGCAGTTGATACGTGACAGGACCGGCATTGATACTATCGGGGCCAACGATGAGAATCTGAAGGGAGCCGACCATGTCCGGTTGACATACAATCACCGGTTTGCAACCGGCTCGCTCATTGGCAAGCTGGCATCGGCAGTCAATGGCGGCCGCGACGACCAGTTCATCAACCTCATCAGCGGCAATGATGCGGAAGCGCAGGGGGTCACCTGGCTCAGATTGCCTGCCGCCGGGCGCGATCAGCCGGGCGAGATCTGGCAGGCCATGCTGGGTGATTCCGGCTACGGGCCGCTCCGTCGACTGCTCGACCGGGAGAGGGACATCGATGCGGCAGGTGCGGTCGCTGCCTTCGACCAGTTCCGTGTGCTCTGCGCGATACGGAAGGGGCCGGACGGCGTTGAACGATGGAATGAGCGGTTGCAGAAGGCGGTTGTGGGCGACCTGCGGGACGGCATACCGCGCGCGGTAATGATAACAGTCAATGATGGCGCGTCGGGTCTGTGCAATGGCGACACCGGACTGGTGTTGCCGTCAGCGGATGGCTCGCGTCTGTTGCATTCGAGTGACGGAGCAACCAGGCCGGCATCCCTCTTGCCATCGAGCGAACCAGGCTGGGCTATTACCATCCATAAGAGCCAGGGCAGTGAGTACAGGGCTGTGGCCATAATTGTGCCGCGCCAGGGCGGCGGGCGGCTGTTGACAAGGAAGCTTCTGTATACCGCCCTGACGCGTGCCCGGGAGCGGGTGATCATTGTTGCCACGGAGGCGGCACTGCGTGAGGCGGTCCGTTCTTGAACCTGCCCGCGGTTCCATCCCGCACATTTGCCATGGTGAGAGTACCTCCTTTTTTGAACTTGTTCGCGGGCCTGCGTTATGCCATAAGCATGCCCACCAAACCTTTGCCCGATGGTGTAATGGTAGCACAACAGACTCTGAATCTGTTTGTCTAGGTTCAAGTCCTAGTCGGGCAGCCATCTCAGAAGGATGGAGGCGGAAGGCTGAAACCTGAAGCCGGAACCCGACTTCTGACATTCGGATCAACACCATTAAGTGGGGCGACCACATTCTTCCATGCACATTGGACGTCTCTTGGGGATAGACCTCGTCGCCACAAAGAGGTTGTTGGGTTGCCAGGTTGCTGAGTTGGAGCGAACGCCCAGTCTTTGACAACCCAACAACTCACCGGCGGAGTGCGCTGGCTCCGCCCGAGGCGGAGCCGCCCTC
>SESH01058135.1_pt1 | contig 17556 bp, 14 predicted proteins | sample 3171561 | NCBI WGS metagenome assembly SESH01 (sample SAMN10866947, study PRJNA518727) | freshwater metagenome | biome: subpolar coniferous forest; feature: holomictic lake; material: water; isolation source: holomictic Lake 442 2011 16.5 m and 2014 13 m | place: Canada: near Kenora, Ontario
CTCACGTTCCCACGCCGAAATAACCTGCAGGAATGCCTCGTGCTCGGCCTCCTTGACGGCCGTGTAGGCGGATACGAAGCGCTCGCCACAGACGTCCACCAACGGCCGACACTCGCGCAGCAGACGCAGCGCTTCCGCAAGCGTGCGCGGCAGCTGGAAGGGCATGTCGTAGGCACTGCCCGTAATCGGCTCGGTGGGTTTGAGACCCTCGACCATCCCAAGATATCCGCAGGCGAGCGACGCGGCCATCGCGAGATAAGGATTGGCGTCGGCGCCGCCGCAGCGGTTCTCGACCCGGCGCGCAGCAGGCGAGGACATCGGCACACGCAGCCCGGCGGTACGATTGTCGTAGCCCCACTGGACGTTGATTGGGGCCGAGTTGTGCGGAGTCACGCGCCGGTAGCTATTGACGTTCGGTGCAAACAGCGACATCGCCGCCGGCAGGTAGCGCTGCAGCCCGGCGATGTGCGAGAAGAACAGCGAGGTCGGCGAGCCGTCCGGTGCACTGAAGATATTCTTGCCCGTCTTGCTGTCCACGATGCTCTGGTGCAGGTGCATGGCGCTACCTGGCTCCTTTGCGTGGGGCTTCGCCATGAACGTCGCGTACATTTTGTGACGCAGGGCCGCCTCCCGCGCCGTGCGCTTGAACAGGAATGCCTGATCTGCCAGCGACAGGGCGTTGCCGTGCAGCAGATTGATCTCCATCTGTGCCGCGCCAGCCTCGTGGATTAGCGTGTCGATCTGGATTTCCTGCGCCTCGCAGAACGCGTAGACGTCGTCGAACAATGGATCGAATTCATTGACGGCTGCGATCGAGTAGCTCTGCCGGCCGATCTCCGGACGGCCCGAGCGCCCGATAGGCGGCTTCAAAGGGTAGTCCGAATCGATGTTCGGCTCGACCAGGAAGAATTCGAGTTCCGGCGCGATCACCGGCTCCCAGCCGTGGCCGGCGTACAGATCGAGGACCCGCCGCAGGACGTATCGCGGCGCCATCGGTACCGGGCGTCCGTCGCCGTAGAAGCAATCGTGGATGACCTGCGCGGTGGGCTCAGCAGCCCAGGGCACGACGCGAATGGTGGTCGGATCGGCTTTCAGGACGATATCGATCTCGGACGGATTGATCGCACTGTCGTCGTCCGGGTATTCGCCGGTCACCGTCTGCAGGAAGATGGACTCGGGCAAGCGCATGCCCTCCTCCTCGACGTACTTCTGGGCCGGAACCACCTTGCCGCGGGCAACGCCCGCCAGATCCGGAATGATCGCCTCGACTTCCTGAATACCGTGATCCTTCAGGAACTGCCGAACGGGACTAGTCGTCATGGGTCACCTACCAGCGTTCGCCGCGGCCGCGCCGCGTGCGTGGGCCCGCGCTGCGTCACCAAACGCAGCGAACAAGGCCTTGGAAAATTCGTTCTTAAGCACCTGCCACTCGGGGTGCCACTGTGCCGCGAGTGCGAACCCGGGAGCATCGGCAACACTGAGCGCCTCGATCAACCCATCGGGCGCGCGCCCCTCGGCGACAAGCCCGGCGCCGAGCCGGTCAATGCCCTGCGAATGCAGCGAATTGACGCGGATACGATCGCAACCGGCGATACGCGCGAAGCGACCACCCGGCGCCAGCAGCACCTCGTGGGACTCGGCGTACTGCGCCTCCAGCGGCTGCGAATCGTCTTCCTTGTGCGCCAGCAAGCCAGGCACTTCGTGCAACTTCTGGTGCAGCGTACCGCCGTAGGCAACATTCAGTTCCTGGAAGCCGCGGCAGATCGCCAGCAGCGGCAAACCGGCGGCGACCGCCCGCGGGATCAGCGGCAACGTCGTCGCGTCGCGCTCGGGGTCGTGCCAGGTACCCGCCGCACTAGCCGGCCCATCGTAGTGATGCGGCTCGACATTCGAGGGACTGCCGGTCAGCAGCACGCCGTCGCAGCGCTCCAGCAGGACTTCCAGCTCCATCCGTTCGCCAAAGGAGGGCACGAGCAGCGGCACCGCATCGGCGGCATCGATGATCGCGGCGAGATACTTCTCGCCGACACAATGGAACCAGTGACTGCCTAGCAGTCGACGGTCGGCGGGGACGCCTATGACGGGTTTGCGCGGACGCATGTTAATTATTTTGAACAGCTGCCCATCTTTGGGGGCAGCAGAACGACCCTGATTTAAGCATACCGGAGGGTCGCTCGTCGCCTCCCGCAAGGCCGAAATATGTCCCTAATGGCTTTATTTAAGCCATTTTGCGTCGCAATATCGACATGGTGGCGACACTTGAGGCTGTCGCCGCCCGGAAAACACCTTCAGGGTCGGCTAGTAAGATCTTAAACGGCGCGCTTGACAGCGCGCCGTCTTTCCGGGCGTTGGGGTCCCTTCAGGGAACCTGACGGATCAGGTAACAGCGATGGATCTTCGCGTTGCGCTCGAAGTCCTTCGGGATCGTCGCGCGGGATATGTCCTCGATCTGCAGCCCTGGCAGAGCGGCCACCTCAAGGTCGAAGCGGGTGTAATTGGTCGAGAACACCAACAGCCCACCGGGCGTCAGCAGTCGGGCCGTGTGCTGCAGCAGGCCGACGTGGTCGCGCTGCACGTCGAGCGTGCCTTCCATGCGCTTGGAGTTGGAGAACGTCGGTGGGTCCAGGAAGATCAGGTCCCAACCGGCGGCGGGCGCACTGCGCAGCCACTCAAGCGCATCGGCCTGAACGAGCACGTGCTCGCGGCCTGGAAAGCCATTGAGTTCGAGGTTGCGGCGCGTCCAATCGAGGTAGGTGCGGGACATGTCGACGGTGGTCGTCGACGCGGCACCGCCGGCAGCGGCGTACACACTCGCTGTGCCGGTATAACCGAACAGGTTCAGGAAGCGCTTGCCGCTGGCGAGCTCGCGCAACCGACCCCGCGTCAGGCGGTGGTCGAGAAAGATCCCCGTGTCCTGATAGTCGTCGAAATTCACCAGGAAGCGCAGCCCACCCTCGACGACCTCATGAAACTCCTGCTCCGAGGCGAGTTTGGTGTACTGGTCGAGGCCTTTGCGGCGACGGCGCGTACGGAACCAGATGTTGTCGGGGTCCAGCCCGAGCACCTCAGGCAAAGTGGAAACCGCCTCCGCACGCCGCGCACGCACCTTTTCCTCCGCAACTGTCGACGGTGCCGCGTACTCCTGCACGAACGCATAACGGCCCTCGGCGCCGTCGCCGTAGAGATCGATGGCGAACGAATACTCAGGCATGTCGGCGTCGTAGACACGAAAGCAGCTGACCTGCTCGCGTCGGGCCCACTTGCCCAGCGCATCGAGGTTCTTGCGCAGTCGGTTGGCGAACATCTGTGCACCCGGCGACTCGCGCTTCGCCGGATCGACCGGCGGCAGCCGGCCGGGCCGCGACTCGCGCGTATGGTGCTCGGCGGCGATGTCGAAGCGCAGCAGCTGCACCTCGATCGGACCGTTAAACAGCTTGTGGCGCCGCCGTGCCTCGAGCTTGAGCTCACGACCGAGCCCGAGGTTGCCGGTCAGCACACCTGCCTGCCAGCCATCGAATCGCTCGCGCATCACCGCGCCGAGCTCAGCGTATAACGGCCGGAGCGTGTCCACCTCGCCGAGTCGCTCGCCGTAGGGCGGATTGACCAGCATCAGTCCACGCTCGGCAGGACGGCGCAGCGCGCCGACCGGCTGGCGCTCGATGTTCACGATCTCAGCAACGCCGGCAAGCACAGTGGCCGCACGAGCCGCCGCAACGGCGCGCGCGTCCTGATCACTGCCAAAGATCCGGCCCGGCGGGAACGCCGAGGCGGCGCGCCGCTGGCGCGCCTCCTCGCGCAGACGTTCCCACAACGGCGCGTCGTGCCCAGCCCACCCGATAAAGCCGTAGTACTCGCGCATCAGCCCGGGCGCCGTATCGGTGGCGATCAGCGCCGCCTCGATAGGCAACGTACCCGAACCGCACATCGGGTCGACAAACGCACCACCCGCTGCCGCGATCTCCGGCCAGCCACAGCGCAACAGCAACGTCGCCGCCAGGTTTTCCTTCATTGGCGCGGCCACACCTTCCCCACGCCAGCCGCGCCGGTGCAGGCTCTCGCCGGCAAGATCCAGCGCAAACACGGCCTCATCGCCGACAATGCGGACGCTGACACGCACGTCCGGTCGCACGGTGTCGACGTCGGGACGAACCTCGCGCAGCTCCCGCAGCTGATCGACGATCGCGTCCTTGACCTTCAGCGCACCAAAACGGGTGTGGGTGATCGCCGAGCGCGTCGAATCGAAGTCGACCGCGAGCGTGGCGCCCACTTCAAGATGCTTGGACCAGTCGATTTCCCGGGTCGCTGCATACAGCGCCTCAGGCGTCGCGGCCGGGGCCATGTGCAGCCGCAACAGGACCCGGCTTGCGACCCGGGACCACAGACAGGTTCGGTAGGCGACCTCGAGCGGACCGCTGAACGTCACGCCCCAGGGCCGGTCGCGGCAGTTCTCCGCGCCTTGGGCGGCGAGTTCCGCGGCCAGCAGGTCGGCGGCGCCCGTCGGCGCGGTAACGAGGTATTCATTCATGGCTTGAGCTCGACAATGCGCGCCACATCCGGCGCTGACAGGAATTTCTTCAGGATACGGTAAACGTCGGGGTCGAACGGGACGGCGTCTGCATCGAGCCTGAGCGCCTCCTCCGGCTCATGCACAGTGCCAAGGTAGCGCCAGCTGTCGAGCACGTGCAGGTCCTCCTGGCCGCGCCAGTCGCGCTCAGCCACCAGTATCCGCCCGGGGTACGGCCACGGCTTCAGGCGCAGCGAGGCGAGCGCGAGGCGCACACGGGTGTCGTGCAGCACGGCCGACTCTTGGCCGAGGCAGGCACCCCGGCAACGCTTGAGCTGGAACGCGAAACAGGAGCCCGCTTCAGCGTCTGCACCGGTGCCGCGCTCCAGGCCCAGGGCCCGGGCGCACAACTGGTGGGCCCGCACGATCTCCTCGACCGCGCGTGCCGCTGCACGCCGATCCCGGTAAAGTCCGTAGACCTCGGCGCGCGCGTCGACGTCCAGAGCGTCTAATTCGACGATCTCCAGCAACGACGGTGCGCCGTCCCGCGGCGCCAGGCGCAGCGTCCATGGCGCCTCAGCGCCACGCAGCCGGCGATTATGCAGCGGCCGCTCATTCTTGACCGCGCGCGCCTCGATCAGCAGCGCGCCCAACTCGCCCGCGGTCTCGGTCCATTCCACCCGCCGCACCTGCTGGGCGAGCCGCTGCTCGGTGGCCGAGCGATGATCTGCGGCGAAGTGCTCGAGCACGCGCTTGCGGATGTTGCAGCTCTTGCCCACGTACAGCAGTGCGCCTTCCTCGCCGTAGAAACGATAAACGCCAGACAGCTCCGGCATCTCGTCGGCAAGCCCCGCTGGCAGCTGCGCAGGCAGCGGCGTCTCCTGCAGCAGCAGATCGATCATTTCGCCGAGGCGAACCGGCCCAACTGCGCGTTCGAACACGCTTAGCAGTTCATGCAGCACCTGCGCATCGCCAAGAGCGCGGTGCCTGGCGCTGCATGACAATCCATGCCGCTCCATGACCGAATCTAGGTTGTGGCGACGTTGCTCCGGGAAGAGCCGCCGCGATAGCTTGACCGTGCACAGCACGCGCGCGGTGTAACTCAACTCCAGCCGGGCGAGCTCGGCCCGGATGAAGCCATAATCGAAGCGCGCGTTGTGCGCGACGAAGACCCGCCCCGCGAGCCGCTCGAGGAGCTCACGACGGACATCCGCGAACGCGGGCGCATCAGACACCATGTCGTTACTGATGCCGGTGAACGCCTCGATCTGCGCTGGAATTCGAACGCCCGGATTGACCAGCGTCGACCACTCACGGGTTGTGCCGTCGCGGTCGACCTCGACGACACCGATCTCGATGATCCGATTTCGGCTCGGGCTGCCGCCGGTCGTCTCGAGGTCGACGCAAACAAAATCGCGATCGCGACCCGCAGGGGCAACGCTCGTCATGCAGCCGCCAGCGAGGCTGGCGTCATCCAGACGGCGGCGGGCGTGACGCGGGTCATGCTCTTTATCCTGTCCTCGAGGGGTAGGGGGTCGCCACGGTCCGATGGCAAGCCGTCGGGGCTTGGGGTCGCTGCACGCTCAAAACGTCGGCGGGGTACTGGCGCTGATGATCTCACAGTCGTCGTTGCCGGGATTTCGGAAGCGGTGAGGAACTGCCGTAGAAAAATAATAGGCATCGCCCGGCCCGAGCACGCGGACGGCGCTACCGACGGTGATCTCGATGCAACCACTGACGACGACGCCACCCTCTTCCCCCGGATGCGAGAGCATCTCGGCGCCGGTGTCGGCCCCGCCGGCGTAACGCTCGCGCAGGATCGACATTGCCCGCTGCGGCCGGCGCGCGGCCACCAGAAACAGCTCCACCGGTGGCGCACCCATGGGCGTCAACTCGTCAGCGCCGTAGAACACCTGCGGCGGCAGCGCGATATCCATCGTGAAGAACTCAGCCAGCGACATCGGAATGCCGTCCAGCACCTTCTTCAGCGAGCTCACGGACGGGCTGACCCGGTTCTGCTCAATCAGCGAAATCATGCCGTTGGTGACGCCGGCACGCTTGGCGAGCTCGCGCTGTGACAGACCGTGCAGCTGCCGTATCGCCCGCAGGTGAGTGCCGACATCGATACCGGTCTGCGTACTCACAGGCATTGCGCGTAAAGAATAATAAACATTAGGAGCCAAATATGGCCCCGAAGCGCCAAAAGTGTCAATTATCCTGAACGGAACGACTGCAGGGGCCGGCCACGGCCTACAGACCGTGGCCGGATCCTTGCCGCAATTAGAACTTGTAAAGCGCCTGGACAGCCACTGATGTCTGGCTCTTGGCGACTTCCGCAGCCGCGATGCTCTTCACGAAGGACTGCACGTCCGACGAGTCGGCCCGAACCTCAAATCGCAGCTCGACCGCCTTGGTCGGCAGATACGCAACCGTGCCGGTGACTTCCTTCCACTTCTGCATGACGCCCGTCCGGTAGCCATCCTTGTCGTCGAGGTACTCGGCGCGCAGCGACACCTTCCAGCTGTCGCTGACGGTGTAGTTCGCGTATCCCGCCAGTCCGTTCCACGTTGCATCCACGGGCGTCGACTCACCGCCAGTGACATCCGCCTGCTTGCCGTAGTCGTAGTTGAGAACGAAGGTCAGCGCGTCGGTAGCGTTCCAGGTCGCAACCACGTCAATGAGCGTGCGTTCGCCCTCGGGCCCAGAGCCCACCAAGCCACCGATTCGCTCCTTACCGAAGTAGCCACTCGCGGCGACCGTAAACGTCTTCACTGGCACGAATGTCGCGCCAACTTCTACGGTCTTGGCCGTGTTGGTGTCCTTCAGCGCATCCCAGCCATTGTTGACGCCCAGGATCAGGTTCACGGTATCGGCAGCCGCGAATGTCGCGCGAACCCCAGTGTGCGTGAATGGGATCGTATAGCCGAACAGGATCGAGCGAGAGAAGTTCGCGCTGGACGGCGAGCCGATCACCTCGGCACCTGCAAGCGTCACAAACTTACCGACAATGACCGTGTAGTTGCTGCCGGCGTACTGCACATACGCCTGCGTAACGTCGAACTTTGAGGTCTTGCCCATGGCGTCATACGAGGCAATCAAGTCGGCGTCATTACCCGCCGTCAGATTCACGAACGCACCGAAGCCCTCCTTCGGCTGGTAGCCAATGCTGATCGCAGCCTGCTGGACGGCAAAGCCGCTGGGCTGCGTGTCGAACACGCGATTGGCGACACCGCTAGTGAATAATCCCTCGCCGGACAGATGGCTATAGGACGCTTCGACGTAGCCGTTCAGCGTCAGTCCGGAGGATGCAAGCACCGCGCCGAACGTCGGCGTGACGGGCTTTGGCGGAGCGTCCTCGGCGAACACCGAAGTCGCGGCGAGCAGCGCAATGGCGCCGGCGTAGGCAGTGATACGAGTCGCGATCATTAGCGTGTTCCCCTTCCATAAATTCTTCGTTCCCGCAGGGGACATTGCAGGGATCGTGCCGACCTCCAAACGAGCTCACACGACGCGTAAGTGGCTGATCCTGCGAGCGCACCCGGAATTCAGGCGCACCGGGGCTGTGCAACGAATGCTGCAGCGCACCGCGACGGGGCAGCGCCGGTCACCGAATGTGGACTTCCCACTACGCCGACGGGCAATGCGGACGTAGCATGGGAACGCACACCAACCCCAAGGAGGAGTGGCGGTCATGACCACTCGATTGATCCCCGAAGTCGGCCAGTGGTACGCCCATCGTGACAAGGGACAAATGTTCCAGGTCGTGGCGGTGGACGAGGCACAGGACGCCGTCGAGATTCAGGACAGCGACGGCGATGTCGATGAGCTCGATCTGGAATCGTGGTTCGCGATGACGATCGAACTGGCAAGCGCGCCGGAGAATTCGACCGGGCCTGCCGACGATCCGGACAGCAGCGAGCGCGAGTACACGCTGTCGGCAGATGGCGGCGAACGCGACTGGCGCGACCCGCTCGATCAGCTCGCCTCGGCGGTCGACGAAAGCGAAGACGATGAAGACGAAACCAAGGCCACGGCGGTCAGACACTGACCGCCGTGGCGCCGATCACGAGCGCCTGGACTAGAGTGGCGGCAGCAGGATCGGTCGGTTGGCCGCGCGCCGCGGCACGGGGGTCTTAAAGCCCTCAGGCTTGATGATCAGCACGTCACTCTTCAGGCTATCGAGCACGCGCTCGGCCGTATGGCCGATGAACAACCGCTTTAGCCCGGTGCGCGATACCGCTCCCATTACCACGACGGACGCATCAATCTCGTCAGCCAGCACCGGCAACTCGTCGACCGGCAGACCGTTGCGCACGTGCTTACGACCTGCCGTCAGTCCATAGGGAGCCACGAGTGCATCGAAGGCCTTGCCGATGTCACCTGCATGCTGCTCGGCGATCTCCACCGGCAGCGGCAGCGGCTCGATCATGAAGCCTGTCGATAGGGGCGTCCCTAGCGAGTAGAAGTGCGCGGCGTGCAATTTGCCGCCAAACGCTGCGGCAAGGTCAGCGCCGGCCGACAGTAGCAGGGCATCAAGCGCGACGGGCTTCGCATGGCCGTGCAGCGGGTCGATCGCCGCCAGTACGCGCGGCCGCTCATAGCGCCGGGTGGTCTTCACCAACAGTACCGGGCATGGGCACAGCCTAATCACCTGCCAGTCGGTATTGGTGAGGATCAGCCGCGCCGCGATGCCGTGGCGGTGGCTGCCGATCAGCACCAGATCGACCTTCTCGCGGACCGCCTCGCGCACAATACTATCGTGCACCGGGTAGTCCCATCGGCAGCGGACATGCACGGGAATGCCAGCAGCGCGCAACGGCTGCGCCAACTTCTCGAGCGCTTCCTTGCGGGCATTCACCGCCGCCTCGATGTCACGCTGCAGCTCGACCGGACTGTAGAACTGCTCGCCGGCCAGATACGGACTATAAAGACTGTGGAAGAGTGTCACCTTCGCGCCGGTCTTCGCGGCAATCTCGGCCGCGCGGGCGATGGCAGGAGCTGACTTGGTTGCGGTATCAGCCAACGCGACCAGGATGTGCTTGGACTTAAACATGTGCCGCCTCCCTGTGGATTGCAGGGATCCAGCCTACGCCGGCGACAGCGAAGCAGGCATGCCCGCTTGTGCTTAAGCGCCTGCGCACACTACCTAAGCGCCGCGCGGCGCTGTGATCCAGGGGAGCGCGTCCAGATCCACGTTGCCGCCGGACAGCACTACCGCCACGCGGCCATGGGCTATCTTGCCCTCGAGCAGCGCGGCAACCGGGACCGCGCCGGAGGGCTCAACGACCATCTTCAGGGCCTCGAACAGCAGCCGCATCGCAGCAACGATCGCGTCCTCGCTAACGGTGACGATGTCGTCGACTCCCGCCCGGGCCATGCGCAGCGTGCGCGGCGACATCGCGCCGCGCAGACCGTCGGCGATCGTCTGTGGTGACCCAGCAGGCTGCAGCAGGCCGCTGTGGAACGAGCGGGCCGCGTCGTCGGCGCCGGCGGGTTCCACGCCGATTATCCGCGCCCGCGGCCACAGGCGGCGGCTGGCGATTGCGGTGCCAGCCAGCAGCCCGCCGCCGCCGACCGGCACCAGCACGACCTCCGGGGCCGCCAGCTGGGCCGACATCTCGACCAAAGCCGTGCCCTGACCTGCAATCACCAGCGGATCATCGTAGGGATGCACGAGCGTCGCGCCGGTCGAGAGGATCAGCGCGGCGGCGGCCGCTTCCCGGGCCGCGAGAGTCGGCTCGCACTCCTGCACGCGCCCCCCGAACTCCTCGACCGCCAGCCGCTTGATGCGCGGCGCCCCACGGGGCATCACAATGTAGGCGGGAATCCCGCGCAGGCGGGCGGCCCGCGCCAGCGCCGCGGCGTGGTTGCCGGAGGAATGCGTGGCCACGCCGCGCGCGGCGTGTGCGTCATCCAAGGCCAGCACGGCATTACAGGCACCACGCGCCTTGAAGGCACCGACTGCCTGCAGGTTTTCGCACTTAAAATCCACGCTGGCGCCCAGCAGACGCGACACTTCCGGCGAGGACAGGACCGGCGTACGCCGCACGTAGGGCTCGATCAGACGAGCGGCGGCCGCGACGTCTTCGAAGACAGGATCCAAGGTCGCGCTCACGGGTCGCCTCCACGGCTACTGGGCGGGTCGTCATCTGTGCGATCGAGGGGCTTGCCGCCCCCGCGCCTCGCAGACCCACAATACTGCAGAACCGGCTGCCGCCGGGCGCAGCATTGTGTAACCTCGGGGCACGCCATCCGGCGCCGGAGCCCGTCCATGACCCAGATCGCCTCCCCCGCCGACGACCACTCGCTGAGCCGATCGCTCAAGCCCCGCCACGTCACCATGATCACCATCGGTGGCATCATCGGCGCTGGACTGTTCGTGGGCAGCAGCGTCGCGATCCACGCCGCAGGTCCGGCGATCCTGATCAGTTACGCACTGACCGGCACACTCGTCCTGCTGATCATGCGCGCCCTCGGCGAGATGGCAGTCGAGATGCCGCACGTGCGCTCGTTCACCGAGTTTGCGCGCGCCGGCCTCGGCAACTGGGCGGGGTTCTCGGTCGGTTGGCTGTACTGGTACTTCTGGATCATCGTGATCCCGGTCGAGGCCATCGCCGGGGCCAACATCATCCACGACCACTATCCGATGCTGAACCCGCTGGTCACCGGCCTGGGCCTGATGGCGGTGATGACCGCCGTCAACCTGATGCCGGCGCGCACCTACGGCGAGTTTGAGTTCTGGTTCGCTTCCATCAAGGTGGCGGCGATCGTCTCGTTCATCCTGATCGGCGGCGCGCACGTCTTCGGCATCCACTCCGAAACAGGCCCTACCCTCTCGAACCTGTATGCCCATGGCGGCTTCGCACCCAATGGCTGGTTCGCGGTGCTGGCGGCGGTGACGACCGTGGTCTTCTCAATGATGGGCGCCGAGGTCGTCACGATTGCCGCCGCCGAGTCAGAAGAGCCTGCCAAGCAGGTCGCCAAGATGACCTCGACGATCATCAGCCGCATCCTGATCTTCTACGTCGGCTCGATCTTCGTCGTCTGCAGCCTGCTGCCGTGGACCGACGTCCAGCCAGGGCACTCGCCGTTCACGATGGCGCTTGAGACGCTGCACATCAATGGCGCCTCGAACATCATGGACTTCATCATCCTGACCGCGGTGCTGTCCTGCCTGAACTCGTCCTTCTACGTTGCCTCGCGCGTGCTGTTCGTGCTGGCCGAGAAGGGCGATGCCCCGCATGCGCTGGTCAAGACCACCAAGCAGCACGTGCCGGCGCGCTCGGTGCTGCTGGCCAGCGTCGCCGGCTTTGCCGGCCTCATCGCCAACTACATGCTGCCCAAGGTGGTCTACGCGTTCCTGACCAACGCCTCTGGGGCACTGATCGTGGTGATCTACGCCGCGATCGTCGTCTCGCAGGTTGTCGTCCGTCGTCGCCGCGAGAAGGCGGGCATGCCCGCACCGGTCCTGCCGATGTGGCTGTTCCCGTGGCTGAGCTACATCGCGCTGGCCGGCATGCTCGCGGTGCTGGTGGCCATGGCGATCACGCCCTCGCATGTCGATGAGTTCTGGGCAAGCATGGTCTCGATCGCCGTCGTACTCGTGCTGTACGTGGTCTTCCGTCGCGGCCGCGGCGCAGCGGTGCCAACGCTGTGAACGCAGCGGCGGCGGCCGGCGAGGAGACCGAGATCGCGCGCCTGAGCGCGATCCACGCCCGCCAGCACGCTGCTTTCGCTGCCGACCCCTACCCCGACGCCGCCTCGCGGCGGCGCCGACTGAAGGCCCTGCGCGCGGCGTTGCGCCGCCACCAGGACCGGCTCGCCGCCGCCATGAATGCCGACTTCGGTGGCCGCTCCGAGTTCGAGTCGAAGATGGCCGACGTGCTCGGTCCGGTGCTTGAGATCAATCACGCGCTGGGCCGACTGGGACGTTGGATGCGCTCGCGCCGACGCCGCACGGAACTGCTGTTCGCGACCAACAGCGCCTGGGTGATGTACCAGCCAAAGGGTGTGGTCGGCATCATCTCGCCATGGAACTTCCCGGTGTACCTCGCACTCGGCCCGCTGGTGACGGCGCTCGCCGCCGGCAACCGCGCGATGATCAAGATGTCAGAGTCGACACCGCGCACCTGCGCTGCGGTGCGCACAATGCTCGCAGAGTGCTTCGACGAGAATGAGGTGGCCGTGATCGGCGGAGCGGTCGCGGCGGGACAGGCGTTCGCGGCACTGCCGTTTGATCACCTAGTGTTCACCGGCTCACCTGCGATCGCCCCGGCTGTCATGCACGCCGCTGCCGACAACCTTACGCCCGTGACATTGGAGCTAGGCGGCAAGTCGCCGGCGATCGTTGCCCCTGGCGCCGATGTTTCCGCCGCCGCGGCCGCGATCGCACACGGCAAGGCCTTCAACTGCGGACAGATCTGTGTCTCGCCAGATTACGCGCTGGTGCCAAAGGCACAGGTCGCGGAGTTCGCCGCCGCCGTAGTCGCAGCGTTCAAGGCACAGGTACCTAGTACCACCGGCAACCCCGACTACACCGGCATCGTCAACGACCGTCAGCATGCGCGCCAGCTCGCGCTGATCGAAGACGCCCGCCAACACGGCGCCGAGATCCTCGTCGCAGGCACGCCAGGCACCGACCGACGCCTGCCGCTGCATGTGATCACCGGCGTCACGCCCGCGATGCGCATCGCGCGCGAAGAGCTGTTCGGGCCACTGCTGCCGGTGATTGGTTACGACAGCGTCGATGCAGCGCTCGCCTACGTAGCAGCGGGCCCGCGGCCGCTGGCGCTGTATCCTTTCGGGTTCCACGGCGAGGCGCTGGCCTTGCTGCTACGCCGAACTCACTCCGGCGGCGTCACGGTCGGCGACTGGGGCTGGCACGTGTTCAACCACGACCTGCCGTTCGGTGGCTCGGGCACCTCAGGCATGGGCTCGTACCATGGCGAGGAAGGCTTTCGCGAGCTGTCGCACGCGAAAGCGGTGTTCCGTCGCCACCGCTTCTTCCCGGTCGGACTGTTCCGTCCGCCTTACGGCCGCTTCGTGCAACGGCTCGTGCTGCGCATCTACCTGGGCAAGCCGCCGCGCTGAGCTGCGCCGGCGCGCCACTCGGCCGCCGTCTGCCCATATACCTCGACCTCGATGCCAATCGGTGCCGGCATCAGCGCACGGCGCTGCCAGCGCGAACCGAGCCGCTCGGCGAGCGCGACAGAGGGTCGGTTGGCCGCATCGATGCAGTGGATGAACTCGTTCCAGTGGAGCGTCGCGAGCGCCCAGTCGATCGCCGCAGTGGCGGCCTCGAAGGCGTAGCCCTGCCCCTGCGCATCGCGGCGCACCCCCCAGCCGACCTCGTTGCCTGGCCAGCCGTCAGGGCGCCACGGGCCGACCCGGCCCACCCAGCGGCCGGTGGAACGCTCAATCACCGAGAACATCCCGAAGCCGTACAGCGCCCAGGCGCCCGCCATCAGGCCGAACGCGCGCCAAGCCACCGCCCGTGGCTGCGGGCCACCGAGAAAGCGCGTGGCCTCCGCGTCGCCGGCGAATGCCGCCCAGTCGTCGAAGTCGTCGCGACGCGGCGGCCGCAGCAAGAGCCGCGGCGTCAACAACTCCAGTGTCGCGACTGACGGCGAGGTCAAAGCCACTCGGTCAGCCCTTCGCGCTCATTGAGCGCCCGAAATGACGGCCTGGCGCGCAGTGTGTCCACCAACCTGCCAATCGCAGGCCACTGGGTGGCCGGACGCGGCATGTCGCGCGACCAGCGCGCCAGCATCGCCGCATGGAAGTCGACCGCGGTGAGCGCGGCGCCTGCGATGAACGGCCCGCGCACCTGCAGATGGGCGTCCAGTCGCTCCCAGGCCGCCTCGATGCGCTGGCGCGCACCGTCCTGAACGACTGCGCGATGCTCGGGGCCGGCGGCCTCATCGGGATAGAACCAAGCACGAAAGGCCGGCTGCAGCGTGTTGGCCAGGTGCAGCATCCACTGCAGGTACAGCGCCCGCTCGGCGGAGCCTTCGGCGGGCGATAGCCCCGCCGCCGGATGCCGCTCAGCCAGCAGCAGCGCCAGCGCCGCCGCCTCGTAGACCGGCTGACCATCCACAATAAGTACTGGAATCAGGCCGTTGGGATTGAGCTTGAGGTACGCGGGCGACTTCTGCTCGCCCGCCTCGCCGTCGATCCGACGCAGTTCGTGCGGCACCCCTGTCTCCAATAACAGCCAATGAACCACGAAACTCGCCGCACCCGGCATGTAATAAAGCGTGTACATCGAGCCGCCCACCCCTTGAAAAAGATGACCATTATGCCGACTGGGCGGCGCGCCGCCGCCGCGTATAATGCCGCCCGCCGAGTCCCCCCCTTGGAAGCACGAGCATCCCGCATGTCCGCAGCCCCCGCAGTCCCTGCCACGCCCACCTCGACCTCCGCCGCATCGGCGACGTACAGCATTCCACGCCTGCGCGAGGTGCTGTCCGCCTACTATCGGCGCTCGACCGCACTGGCCTTGGTGCTGCTGCTGGCCGACCTCGCCCTGTTCGTCGCGGCCCAGTGGTTGGTGGTCAGCGGCTCGCTTGGCCTGCAGATTGCGGGCTGCGTGCTCGCCACGGTCGCGATCGTGCGGCTATTCATCATCGGCCATGACGCCTGCCACGGCAGCCTCACCGATCATGAAGCGCTCAATAAGACGATCGGACGCATCGCGTTCCTGCCGTCGATGACGCCTTACTCGCTCTGGCGGGTAGGCCACAACGTAGTCCACCACGGCTTCAACAACCTCAAGGGCCGCGACTTCGTCTGGCAGCCACTGGATCCCACGGAGTGGGACGCGCTCTCACCGGCACGTAAGCTCGTCGAGCGCGTCTACCGCAGTGCATTCGGTCCGCTGCCGTATTACCTGGTGGAGATCTGGTGGGCGAAGCTGTACTTCCCCGGCAAGGGCAATGCGCCGGGCAAGCGCCCTGAGTTCACCTGGGACTCACTGCTCGTCACCGTATTCGCAGCGCTGTGGATCGCGGTGCTGGCCGTTTACTCGCCCGCAGGCGCGGGGGCCACGACCCTTGCGATTGCGCTCGGCTACCTCCTGCCGTTCCTCGTCTGGAACTGGACCGTCGGTTTCGTCGTCTACCTGCACCACACGCACCCCGACGTTGTCTGGTACGCCGATAAGTCCAGCTGGCTCAAGGCACAGGGCATTCTGAACGGCACGGTCCGTTACAAGATCCGGCCATGGTGGAACCTGCTGCTGCACAACATCATGGAACACGCGGCCCATCATCTGGACGCGCGCATCCCGCTGTATCGCCTGAAGGCGGCACAGGCGGAACTGGCGCGGCTGGTACCCGATATTCCGGTGATCGAACTGTCGATGCGCCAGTACTGGCGCACCGTGCGCCAGTGCAAGCTGTTCGACTTCGAACGGCGCGTCTGGGTGGGCTTTCCCCGCGCGGCCCGCGGCCGGGCCTGAGGCCCGCCGCGACTGGCTAGCCCTCAGACGAGGCGACACGCCTCGTCGAAACTGAGCCGGGGATTGCGACCGTGCAGCGACGCACGCTCGCCGTAACCAAGGTTGCAGAGGAAATTGCTGCGATAGCGCCCGTCCGGGAAGAACGTTCGGTCTACTAGCGCCGCGTCGAAACCCGACATCGGCCCGCAATCGAGTCCGAGCGCCCGCGCCGCGATCATCAGGTAGCCGCCCTGCAGCGCGCTGTTGCGACGTCCAGTCTGCTCGATCAGCTCGTCGTTGCCCTCGAACCAACTGCGCGCATCGACCTGCGGGAATGCCTTGGGCAGCAGATCATGGAAGCGCGTGTCGTAGGCGACAATCACGGTCACCGGCGCCGCCATCGTCTTGTCGACGTTCCCCGGCGCCAGCGCAGCCTTGAGTTGTTCCTTACCCTCGGCGCTGGTCACGAACCAGAATCTCCCCGGCTGGCTGTTCGCCGACGTCGGCCCGAACTTCACCCACTCATACAGCTCATGCAGCAGCGCCGGCTCCACCGACCGCGGCAGCCAACGCGAGAACGTGCGCGCCTCGGCGTACAGCTGAGCCAGCACTTCATCGCTCACTCGAGTCCCGGCCACAGTCGTCATCGGCAGATCTCCAGCGGAGTCAAATTAGGGAATTACGCGCTCGCCATGGGCGTACACAACATGACGGCCCGGCCGGGCGAAGCCGACCAGCGTCACGCCGAACTCGGTCGCAGCACGGATCGCGAACGCGGTTGGGGCAGAGACCGCGACAATTGCGGCGATGCCGACGGTGGCGGCCTTCTGCACGATCTCGTAGCTGGCGCGGCTGGTGATGATCACGTAGCCGGCGGCGAGATCCGCGCCGTCGCGCACCAGCGCGCCGATCAGCTTGTCCAGCGCGTTGTGGCGGCCGACGTCTTCACGCACCAGCACCACGCCCTGGCCGGGCACGACCCAGGCCGCGGCGTGGATGCTGCCGGTACGCGCATTCAATGCCTGGCCGGCCTGCAGGGCGTCGAGTGCCGCGTGCAGGTCGGTCGCATCCAATCGCAGCCCGCCCTCGAGCGTAGGCGGGGGGCGGATCGCATCGGCAAGCGTCTCTGCACCACACATGCCGCAGCCGGTCCGCCCGGTCAGGTTGCGGTGCCGCTGCAGCAGCAGTGAGAAGCGTTCGGGCGCGATGTCGAGGTCGACCTCGAGGGCATCGTCTAGCACCTTGAGCGCGACCGAGCGAATCTGCGCGGGCGATGTGACGATCGCCTCGCTGAGCGTGAAACCGACCGCGAGATCTTCAAGATCCGCCGGCGTCGCCAGCATCACCACGTGCGAAACGCCGTGGTAACGAAACGCGACCGGCCGCTCGTCGGCAACCTCATCGACGACCCGCTCGGTCCGACCGGCACTCCAGCGGTCAACCGTGACGGTCACGATCGGGGGCGGCGCGAGAAACTCTGGCACGCCGGCGCTCACGGCTGGGCGCCAGAGATAGCGGGCACGCCCGGCAGGATCGAACAGGGGGGGAATATCGCCAAGGGGGGCCTCGCGATGGACTAGCTGCCAAAAGGCCGGTCTGGGACATGCCGGGCCGG
>SESH01073925.1_pt1 | contig 17546 bp, 12 predicted proteins | sample 3171561 | NCBI WGS metagenome assembly SESH01 (sample SAMN10866947, study PRJNA518727) | freshwater metagenome | biome: subpolar coniferous forest; feature: holomictic lake; material: water; isolation source: holomictic Lake 442 2011 16.5 m and 2014 13 m | place: Canada: near Kenora, Ontario
GCCGCGACGAGTCCGGGTCGAGCGTATACACCAGCACATCGCTGCCGAAAAGCTGGCGCAGCCCCTTCACAAACGTCCCACCCTCAGATCGCGACTCCCAGCCGTATTCGTTGTGCATGTCGAAGATCAGGTTTGCGGCCACCCCGGCGTGGATGGTGCCGCAGAGCAGCAGGCGGGTCAGGAAACTTTTGCCGGTGCCGCTCTTGCCAAAGATTCCGTTCGAGCGCTCCACCAGGCGCTCCAGATTGATGCACACCGGCACGTCCATATCCAGCGGCTGGCCCACCTCGAAGTGCGTGGCGTCGGCCGCGCCGAACACCCGCCCGAAGTCTTCCTCCTGGGCCTCGACGACCGGCGAGAAGTGTCGTGGGATGGTCTTCACCGGCAGCATATCCACAGAGGTATCGGTCGGCAGCATCAGCTGCGGCTTCAGCTGGATCGTGCCGTAGGTTGAGGTACCGGCCAGCACCTCGTGGATGAAAAGGTCGCCGCCGGGCGGGTCGTTCAGCACCTTCTGGTTGGTCGCTTCCAGCACCACATCGGTGATCATCGAGAAGAACTGGTGCTTCTCGCCCTGGACGACCACAAACTTGCCGACGCGCATATCCTCGACGCTCTCGCGGGCCTCCAGGCGCGCTGTGAGCCCCTCGCTGAGTGAGCCGCTGGTGATGACGCCGAGACGGGTGGGTTGCTGCATGGGTGATCCTTCTGCTGCGAACATCGTAGCACAAATATACCATATGTGGTGCTAGGTTTCCTGATCGGCGAGGGCCGCCGCCAGTTCATCCGGCGATACGACGGCGTTGCCCAGGCGGCGCACCACCAGGGCCGCCGCAGTATTGGCGATCTGGGCGGCCTCGACCGGGGCCAGGCCGGCGGCCAGCCCGAGGGTGGTTACAGCGATGAAGGTGTCCCCTGCGCCAATCGTGTCGTAGACCTCGCTCACCTGGACGGCCGGCAGATGCCGGTAGCCGAGCTCCGCGCCGATGATCGAGAGTCCCTGCGGCCCACGGGTGACGATCACCAGCCGCGCCCCCAGATCGTCGCGCAGCCTGGCCAGGCCGGTCACGAAGTCATCCTCGCGCTCCAGGCGCGTGCCAAGCGCTGCCGCCGCCTCCTGGTTGTTGCAGCGGAAGAGGTCGGCACCGTGGTAGGCGTGGGAGTTGCCCTGGGCGTCTACCGTGAAGAGTACCCCGTGAGCGCGGCAGAGCGTGCGGACCGCGCCGATCACGGCGGGGGTCATCAGGCCGAGTTGGTAGTCGGAGCAGATCACGGCGTCGGCGGTGGGGATCTGCGCGCGCAGGGCCGCGACGACCTGGGCCTCCTCGGCGGGGGAGAGGGCCGCGCGCGCCAGCCGATCCAGGCGGGCGACCTGCTGGGGCAGGCGCGGCGACTCCTCGGCGAGGATGCGAGTCTTGAGCGTGGTGGGGCGATCAGGTGAAACAACCAGGCCGCGTGTGTCGATTGCGGCGCGCAGGAGCAGATCACGGAGCTGCTGGCCCTCGCGGTCGGTGCCGACGATGCCGACCTGCGCGGCCATGCTGCCGAGGGCGACGATATTGCGGGCCGGGTTGGCCGCCCCGCCGAGGATGATTTCGCGGCGGATGAGCTCGAGGACGGGCACGGGTGCCTCACGGGAGAGGCGCGTGGCCCGACCGAAGAGATACTCGTCGAGGGAGACATCGCCGACGACGAGGATACGTTTGCCGGCGAGGCGCGGGATGAGGGCGGCAAGTGGATTCATAGGGATGTATAGCCGTAGGGGCGCCGCAGCGCCGCGCTGCTGCGCCCCTACGGGGGTGGCGCTGCTGCGCCCTTACGGCACCCGCCGCGCTGCGGCACCCTTACGAGGGCGGGCTACGAAAGGGCGGCGGCGAAGCGGCGCATACCCTCGATAATCTGCTCCTCGCTAGTGGCGTAGGAGAAGCGGATGTAGCCCGGCGCGCCGAACGCCTCGCCGGAGACGGCGGCGATGTGCGCCGCGTCGAGCAGGTAGTTGGTCAGCTCGTCGCTGGTGGCGCAGACCTTGCCGTCGCGCAGGGGCCGGTTGAGCAGGCCGGTGACGTTGGGGAAGACGTAGAACGCGCCGTCGGGCACGCTGCAGGTGATGTCGGGGATCTTGGCCATCAGCTCAAGGATGATGTCGCGGCGCTTATGGAACTGGGCGGCCATCTCAACCACGGTGGCCTCGATCTCGGGGCTGGGCGTGTAGGCGGCCAGGGCGGCGTACTGCGAGATCGAGGCGGTGTGAGTGCTGGTGTGACTCTGGATGTCCTTGATCGCGGTGATGATCGGCTGCGGGCCGGCCACGTAGCCCACGCGCCAGCCGGTCATCGCGTAGGCCTTGGCGGCACCGTTGACGATCAGGGTGCGGTCGGTCAGCTCGGGGGCGACCCTGAGCCAGCGGGCGTACTCGACATAACTGATCGCATCGTAGATCTCATCGCTGATGATGATCGCCGTGCTATCGCGCAGGACATCGGCGAGGGCGCGCAGCTCGGCGGCGCTGTAGACGGCACCGGTGGGGTTACTGGGCGAGTTAAGGACGATGATCCGGGTGCGCGGGCTGAGGCTGGCGGCGAGCTGCGCGGGGGTGAGCTTAAACCCGGTCGCCTCGGTGGTCATCGGGGTGACGGGGATCGCCCCGGCAAGCTTGGCCTGCTCAACATAGCTGACCCAGTAGGGCGCGGGGATGATCGCCTCGTCGCCCTCGTCGCAGAGCGCCTGGAAGGCCAGGTAGAGCGCTTCCTTGGCCCCGGCGGTGGTGGTAACCTGGGCGACTCCGTAGCTCACGCCGCTATCGGCGCTGGCGCGCTGGGCGACCGCCTTGCGCAGCTCGGCGATGCCACCGGCGGGAGTGTAGTGGGTGTAGTTCTTGTTGATCGCATCGATCCCGGCGGCCTTGATCGGCGCGGGGGTGTCGAAGTCGGGCTCGCCGACGCTGAAGGAGATCACGTTGATGCCGGCGGCGCGCATCTGGGCGACCCGGCCGCCCATGGCGGCGGTGGCGGATGCCTCCAGTTGGGCGAGGCGTCGGGCGAGGCGGTACTCGATCTGGGCGGACATTAGGTTTAGCTCCTTAGACGTTCATAGCGCTGGGGCGGGCTGGAAGGCGCTCACTCCCGACTCCCCCCCGATGTGGCGGCTGCGTGCAGCCTCGTGAATTATAAACCATTGACGCTGACCCGCGACATCCGGCGGCATCCGCTCCAGGGCTGATGCAACGTCCTTGGGGCTGCGCCCCAGATCTCGCTTTTTTGTTGCCAGCAACAAGACCGTGTACGGTGAGGGTGTGGGAGAACTTCGCTCTCCCACAAAAAAACTAATGGTGCTGCGACGCGGCTACGCCGCGCCGCAGCACCATCAGTGCCGCATGTACCTGCTGGGCACACAGATCTCGCTTTTGGTTGGTTTTTGGCGGCTTCGCCGCCAAAAACCAACCAAGAAAGAAAGATTGTTCGGGGGTGGCTTTGCCACCTCCAAACCCCCGCCGGAGGCGACGTTGCACCCGCGCTGGTCATCCGTTATATCTATTCATGCATCACCTGAAAGAACAGATCAACCGCCTTGGGTTCGAAGTGGGTCCCGGCCAGCGAGCGGATGTACGTGTGTACTGTGGCCTCGGGCCAGCCCTGACGGTAGGGCCGATCCGAGCGCAGGGCGTCCCACACATCCGCCACCGCAAAGAGCCGCGCCGCCAGCGGGATCTGCTCGCCCTTGAGCCCGTGGGGGTAGCCCGTGCCGTCCCACTTCTCGTGATGATAGTACGGGATGTCCAGCGCCGTGCGCAGGTAGCTGATCGGCGCAAGCATATCATAGGCGTGCTGCGGATGCTGGCGCATGATCACCCATTCTTCCTCCGTGAGCTTGCCCGGTTTGAGCAGAATAGCGTCCGGCACGCCCATTTTGCCCATGTCGTGCAGCAGCGCACCGCGCCGTATGTGGACGATCTCTGCCTCGTCAATCTTCATCGCCCGCGCCAGGCGCTCCGTCAACTCGGTGACGCGCCGGGTGTGCCCCTCGGTCTCGCGGTCGCGCAAATCCATCGCCCGTGACCAGCCCTCAATCGTGGCGTCGTAGGCACGTACCAGATCGAGGTTCGAGCGTTGCAGGTTCTCAAACATCTGGGCGCTGTCTATGGCAATCGCGGTCTGCTGGGCCAGGGTTTCAAAGAACCCCATCCATTCCTCGTCCTTGTGGTGATGCGTACGTGTGAAGACTTCCAGCACCCCGTTGACTTGGCCTTTGGCGATCAGCGGTGCGGCGAGGCAGCAAACAAAACCTTCGCCTTCCGGCACATCTGTGTGGACGGCGTCGGGATCGGTAGCGTGGTACTGGTGTGCGCTGATGATCTGTCGCTCAAGCGCGGCGCGGCCAGCATAGCCCACGCCTAACCGCACGCGCATACGTTCGATGGCTTTGCCGCGAAAGCCGTTCCCCGCCGCATACACGAGCGTGTGCGTGTGTGGCTTGAGGAGGAGTACGGTCGCCGCGCTCACACCCAATTGCGCTACGGTCTGATGGACCACGACGTTGAGCGTGAATTGTAGGTCGAGACTGCTGGTAATGGCGGCGTCAATCGCGTGCAGCGCTTCGAGGTTTTGGGCGCGGCGCTGCGCATTGCGATACAAGCGCGCATTGATGATGGTCTGTGCGGCGCGGTGGGCGATATCCTGCATGAAGGTCTGGTCGTCAATCGTGTAGGGATACCCCGGCTGGCTACGTGTGATGCCGAGTACGCCGAGGGTTTCGCCTCCCGCCTTGATCGGCACGATCAGCACACCGTACACATCAACGCTGTCGAGATAGCCATACATGGCGGGGTTGCTCATGGCGCGGATGTCTTCGGGCGCGGTCTCTGGGATCAAGATGGGTTCGCCGGTCTGCGCAACCCGTCCGGCAAGTCCTTCGCCAAGTCGGTAGATCGTGGATTCCAGCGCTATGCGCGCCAATGGCATGGCTTGCAGGTCACGGTTATGGGCCGCCATCATGGTGAGATACGCACCATCATCGGAGATCATCATCGCGATACAGAGATCGCCGATTGATGCGGCTACGCGGCTGGCAACAAGATCGATGGCCTGGTCATAATTGAACGTTTCGCTCAAGGTTTGCGAGATTTCCGCGAGCGTCTCGGCGCGCTCTTTCTGGCGGCGGATCTGCTCCTTGCTGTCGCGCAAGACTATCTCAGCCTGTTTGCGTGGGGTGATATCTTCGTGGGCGACGGTGACATAGATCGGCCCATCGCCGGCAAAGCGCGTTACACGGAGGTCAAACCAGCATTGCTCGCTTGGCAACGCACAGAGGTAGCCGTAGTCGAGATGAAAACGGGTCAACTCACCCCGGATCACGGCACGGATACCGTCTGCAACCTCCTGCGCGGTCGCTCGATCTCTGGAGTCAACCGGCACGTTGTCGCAGATCGCGAGATAATTCGCACCCTCGAACACACTCGTGGATTGTGGCGCATTGGCATGGGCGTAGTCGCGCCATGCCTGATTGACCGTAATGATCTCGCCAGACTCGTTCAAGAGCGCGATGTGCGCGGTTAAGGTATTCAGCGCCGCTTGGCTCAACCGCTCGCTGGTGCGTAGGTCTTTTTCCGTGCGTTGTCGGTTTCGCCGGTACTGATTCAGCGCGATCTCAATCGTCAACAGAAGGCTACGCTCTTCGTACGGCTTTGTTACGTAGGCGATCGGCTCGCTGGATTTGGCCCGATTCACCGTGGCCTCGTCGCGGTAGGCCGTGAGGTAGATGATCGGAATAGTATGGTGCTGATTGATCTGGTTGGCCGCCTGGATGCCATCCATCTCGCCCTGCAACACAATGTCCATAAGGACGAGATCGGGTTGATATTGAATGGCATGAGCGATGGCTTGTTCACCAGAGACGGCAATCGCCGGCACGCAATAGCCCGAGCGCTCCAAAATCAGTTGAATATCTCGGGCGACGATTCGTTCGTCTTCAACCACAAGGATACTAGTTTTTGGCATGAAAGTTAGAGGTCTCCCCCGCGATTGGCATAGATGATGGGACTGAATACAATGCTAAACATCGTTCCTTGTTCACGTGCGACGTGAATCGTTCCGCCCAACTGCTCAACTAACAGGACGACCAGTTGCAAGCCGAGCGTCTTTGTGGATTGGATGTCCAGTTCTGCGGGAATGCCGACGCCATTATCGGCAATGGTCAGCGTGTAACAGTTATCCACCATTGATTCCATGGTGATGTTGATCGCACGTATTGGATGTTCCACTCCGCCGTATTGCACATGGCGCAGATCGGGAAATGCATATTTGAGGACATTGGTAACCAGTTCGTTGATGATCAAACCACACGGCACGGCGGTATCTAACCCCAACGAAACATCTGTGATTGAAATTCTTTGCTGGATCGTCTCAGTTGTAAGGTCGTGCATACGGAACAGCATTGCGACCAGATTATGGACATAATCGCCAAAATTGATCGTTGCCATGTCGTTGGTCTGGTAGAGTTTCTCGTGGACGAGCGCCATTGAGCGGACGCGGCTCTGTATCTCTTTTAATACGGTGACGATGTGGGGATCCGCATTGTAATAGCCCGCTTGCAAATTGAGGATGCTGGAAATAACCTGGAGATTATTCTTGACGCGGTGATACACTTCGCGTAACAAGACTTCTTTTTCCTTCAACAGTGTGGTTAGGTGCGCCTCAACCCGCCTTCGCTGATCATTCTCGTCCTGGAGATTCTGGGTGCGTTCAACCACGCGCTGCTCAATCGTGGCGGCGTGCCCCTCCGCCTGCTCGATCAGGCGTGCATTTTCAACGGCGATGGCGGCATGCTTGGCAAAGAGCATGGCCCGATGCTGATCATCATGCATGAATCCTCCCTTTTAGGCGCTGAAATACGTTGATTATAGTACATACATGCACATTGCGCAACCACAAAAGAATGTAGGACAGGGCTGTTGCAAAGTCGCTGGGGCTACGCCCCAGAGCGCGCTTTTTGTTGGTATTTGGCGGCTTCGCCGCCAATACCAACAAAAAAAGATCTTTCGGGGGTGGTGCAGCCACCCCCGACCCCCCGCCAGAGGCGACTTTGCATCAGCCCTGGAATGCAGGATAACGCAATAAAACGCAATGGTTCTTATGAACGCAAACAATACTAGGGCACCGCATACTGCTGCACCGCGAGGTAGATCGCACGCGGGGTGCCGTCGGGGGCAACAAAGTTCCAGCTGTCGGGGTAGGAGTGGGTGGCGAAGGGGGTGCTGAACTGCCAGAGGGCCACCGCCACTAGCCAGGGATAGCTGCGGGCCTGCTCGTAGGTGGCAATCGTCCAGCGGATGCGCTCGGCGGGGCGCACGGCGGCGCTCCAGCGCGGGTGATCGTTGTAGCCGCCCTCGGTGATGATCATCGGTGTGTCAGCCCCGCCTAGGCGGTCGAGCAGGGCGCGCACGATCTCGATGCGCCGAAAGTTGACCTTCGCGGGGGCGGGCTCGGCGCTGGGCGGCTCCTGGCCGCCGTAGGCGTGGACGGCCCACATGTCGAAGAATGGCCCGGCCTGGGCGTCGTAGAGCGATGCCAGGTACTGCATATCGTCCATGCGCGTGGCCCCACCGTCGATCGACTGGCCGGGCGAGAGCGCCCCGGCGACGATGATCGCGTCGGGGACGGCGGCATGGACGGTGGGGTAGACCACCTTGAGCAGGGCGGCGTAGGCACCGGGGTCGGGCGGGCGCTCGCCCCACTCAAAGCGCAGGTTGGGCTCATTCCAGATCAGCAGGTGGCGTACGCCGAGGGGCCGGTAGCGCGCGGCGAAGGCGGCCACGTAGTTGGCGTAGTCCTGGTAGCGCGCCGGGTCGAGGAAACGGTCGGTGGCCCCAGGTGGCCGAGCCCAGGCCGGCACAAGATCTAGGCGGGCGACGACCTGGAGACCCTGGCGGCGGGCATGCTGGATGACCATATCGGCACCGGCCCAGTCGTAACCGTAGCGCGAGCGGGGCTGGACGTAGGCCCAGGGGAAGAGCTCCACAACCCAACTGGCGCCCATCTGGCGCACCTGCTCTAGGCTGCGCTGGATGTACGCCTCGTCGCCAACTCCGGTGAGGCGGGTGTGGACGCCGATGCGCGGGTTGCTGGTGCGTACCTGCTGCTGGGGCGGCAGGTGTAGCGGGACGGGCGTGCGCGGGCCGATGAACTCGGCGAGGGCGAGCGCCATAACCACAAGGGTGGCCAGGCCGATGGTGGCGCTGCGCTGCATGGAATAGCGAAGGACTCGCCTTTGGTGCAAAGCGCCAAAGGCGAGTCCCTCGCCCCTGCGTAGCGGTGGGCATGCTGGTACAATGGCATATAGCCATTGGCTAGTGATCTGGTTCCGATGCGTGTGGCGTCGCCGCAGACCCTGAGGATACGATGCTGGCACTTGAGTCCACCCTTCACGACCATTACCGGATCACCTATGTGATCGACGAGTGCCCCGACTGTGTGATCTACCGCGCAATCGATCTGCGCGAGTCGCTGCGTGTGCTGATCGCCGAGTTGCCGCAGCCCGGCGAGGCCGCCGTCGCCGATGTGCGCTCGCTGGCCGACCAGATCGTCTCGGTGAGCGCACCCGGCCTGCTCGCGCTGCGCGACCACTTCGCCGAGGGGCCGACCTACTATCTGATCGCGGACGACCCCGGCGGTCAGGATCTCGACCGGGTGGCGCGAGATCGCGGCGGGCCGGTGCCGGAGTCCGAGGTGCTGACCCTGATCGACCGGCTGCTAGGCGTGCTGGATGTGCTGCACGAGCGCAACCCGCCCCTGGTGATGGGCGACCTGCGCTCGACGGATCTGTGGTCGTCGCCGGATGGCGGGCTGAGCCTGGCTCCCTTCGCCCTGGCCCGCCACGTGGGCGGCGAGCCCTCGCCCTACCGCGCCCCCGAGTTGCACGACTCGCAGGCCGAGCCGACGACATCGAGCGACCTGTACGCGATTGGGGCGGTTCTCTACCAACTGCTCACGGGCTGGCCGCCGCCCACGTCCGCGCAGCGCGAGGCGGGCACGCCGCTGAATGCGCCGCGCACTCTGAACGCGCGGGTCTCGGCCCTGGCCGAGCAGCTGGCCCTGCGGGCGCTGGAGAAGAAGCCGGCGAACCGCTACCAGCGCGCCCGCGAGATGCGCAGTGCTCTGGAGACGGTGCGGCTGATGGCTGGGCGCTCGCTGGGTGCCACGGCCCCGCTTGATCCCCCCTCGGTGCCCGCCGCGCCCGCGCCCGCGCCGCCCCCCGCCCGCTCGCCCGACTACGGGCCACCGCCGGCGGCACCGCCCTATGGCCAGCCCGCCCCCGGAACCTACGTCACCTCGCCACAGTATACGGCAGGCTACACCCAGGTGCCGTCATCGCAGGCCGCCGCGCCAAAGCCCGCGCCACGGATTAGCAACGGCTGCCTGATTGCCATCGCCGCGACCCTGGCCATGGTCGGCCTGGCGATCTGCCTCATCGGCACCTTCATCGGCTACCGCATCCTCACCGGCGCCGGCATACCCCTGCTGAACGGCGGCACGGCGCTGAGTACCTCTACCCCTGCGGGTGGCCCCGCGCATGCCGCGTCCCCCTCGGCAGGCCAGCCCGCCCCCACGCCCGGCGGCACGCCGCTGGCGGTGACGGCGATCTTCACCAAGACCCAGCAGATCCAGGAGGACGCGGTTGGCCCGGCGGTCTACGCGCCAAATGGTCAACTGCTGGCGGTGGGCATCGGCAAGTCCATCCAGATTCGCCTTGGTGATACCATCGACCAGGGTACCACGCTGACCGGCCACACCGGCACTATTAGCAGCCTAGTTTTTTCGCCTGACAGCGCCATCCTGGCCTCCGGCGCGCAGGACGAGAATACGATCATCCTCTGGGATGCGACGACAGGCCAGGAGCTACGCCGGTTCAGCGGCCACACCGGCTGGATCCGCAGTCTGGCCTTTTCGCCCGACGGTGCCATCCTGGCATCCGGCGGCACCGATAAGACCGTGCGCCTCTGGGATGTGGTCAGCGGCAAACTCCTCGGCACGCTGGAAGGCCACGCCGACTTTCTTGGCAACATCGCCTTCTCGCCCGACGGCACCGCCCTGGCCTCGGCCTCGCGGGATGGCACGGTGCGCCTGTGGGATGTGGCTTCCCGGCAGCCTCGCCCCGGCTTCGTCTTCACCGCCCCAACCAACCCGGCTACTAGCGCGCCCTACTGGCTCACCGGGCTCACGTATAGCCCCGACGGCAAAACCATCGCGGTGGGCGCAGTGAGCGCGAGCGTCTATGTGCTGGATGCGGCCAGCGGCGGACTCCAGCGCGAGCTGAAGGGCCACCGGGACTGGGTGGTGATCCATGGGCTGAGCTACAGCCCCGATGGCCGCACTCTGGCCAGCGCCAGCCTCGATGGGACGGTGCGGCTGTGGAGTCCGCTCACCGGCACCGAGCGGGCGACCCTGGCGCAGCACGGCCTGCGCCTGCTCGGCCTGAGCTGGGCACCCGATAGCCAGCGCCTCGTGGTCGCCAGCGACTTCGCCGGCACACTGACCGTCTGGAACACCCAGAGCCGCCAGACGGAGCGCACCGTCATGCTCGCGCAGGGCATGGTCACCGCCCTGGCCTACTCGGACAGCGGCAGCATCCTGGGCAGCGGCGGCGCCAGCGGCACCGTGCGCCTGCACATCTTCCCGAATGACCGGCAGGTGAACCTCAATGGCGGCGCGCCGACCAGCCAGTTTATCGGCTTTGTGAGCGACACGCAGCTGGCCGCGATCGGTGACTCGGGCGAGGTCGTGATCATCGACCTGACCGGGAAAGATCGCAACCGACAGCTCCAGGGCCTGCAGGGTTTCGCCCTCAGCCTCGTGGTTAGCCGCGACCGCAGCCTGGTGGCGGCGGGCGATGATCGCGGCGAGGTGGCGATCTGGGATGCGAGCAGCCAGAAGCTGCTGCGGACGCTGCGCGGCCTGAGCGGGCCGGCCTCCACGCTCTCGTTTAATCGCGACGGCTCGCGGATCGCCGCCGTGAGCAACCAGAACGCCAAGTCCCCCCAGATTGTGGTCTGGGATGCGCAGAGCGGCGACCGCACCTCGACGATCAGCGGCCAAAAGGCGCAGATCACGAGTCTGGAGATGCCCGCCGGGAGTGATACGGTGGCCAGCGCCAGCAGCGACGGCTCGCTGACGATCTGGAGCGTCGCCGCCGGCACGGCGATCAGCACGATCACCGCGCCGACCGAGGATCACTGGTTCAGCAGCTTCGCCTTCTCGCCTGACGGGCGGCTGCTGGTGACGGGCAGCGTCGTCGGCACGGTCGATTTTTGGGATCCACAGAGCGGTGCGCGCCTCAACAGCATCAAGCTTGGCACCGGCATGATCATGTCGCTGGCCTTTCGCCCCGACGGCAAGCAGATCGCCGCCAGTTCCCGTGAAGGCGGGATCTACCTGTTCGATCCGGTCGGGTGATCGCGGGGCCGGGGTCGCGTTTGGAACGCGGAGGGCGAATCCGGGCGTTTGGAACGCGGAGGGCGAATCCGGGCGTTTGGAACGCGGAGGGCGAATCCGGGCGTTTGGATCGCGGCGGGCGCGGAGGCGGGCGAAGGACACGAACGCGGAGGGCGAATCCGGGCGTTTGGATCGCGGAGGGCGCGAAGGCGGGCGTTTGGATCGCGGAGGGCGCGAAGGCGGGCGAAGGACACGAACGCGAAGGGCGCGGAGGGTGTTTGGATCGCGGAGGGCGAATCCGGGCGTTTGGAACGCGGAGGGCGCGGAGGCGGGCGAAGGACACGAACGCGGAGGGCGCGGAGGGTGTTTGGATCGCGGAGGGCGAATCCGGGCGTTTGGATCGCGGGCGGATGCGGGCGAAGGACACGAACGCGAAGGGCGCGAAGGACACGAACGCGAAGGGCGTGAAGTGAGTTAAGGAGAGCTTATGTTCGATGCGTTTAAAAAGAAGCATGGCCGCACCCAAGCAGATCTGGAGGGCCGAGTCCCGCCAGGCCAGTACGTCACCGAGAAGTTCCCGGTGCTGCATTATGGCAGCGTGCCGCAGTATACCGATCTCGATACCACTTGGGATCTGCGTGTCTGGGGCGAGCTTGAGGATGTGGCTCGCCTGAGCTTCGCGGAGTTCCGCGCTCTGCCCACCATCCAGGTTACCACCGACATCCACTGCGTCACGCGCTGGAGCAAGCTGGATACGCGCTGGGAGGGGGTGCAGTTTAAGGAGTTCCTTAATCACATCCCTAGCCTCAAGTCCTCGGCGAAATTTGTGATCGCCCATTGCGACCAGGGCTTCACGGCGAATATCCCGATTGAGATACTCCTTGAAGCTGACGCCATGCTGGCCTATAAGTACGATGGCGCGGAGTTGACCCCGGAGCACGGCTACCCGCTGCGGCTCCTCACCCCGCGCAAGTATTTCTGGAAGAGCGCCAAGTGGCTGCGCGGCTTAGAGTTTCTGCCCTACGATAAGCTTGGCTTCTGGGAGCGCTACGGCTACAATAATCACGCCGACCCCTGGAAAGAGGAGCGCTACGCGGAGTAATCTGTGAATGTTGAATGCTGAATGTCCAACATTCAGCATTCAACATTCAACATTCAACCAACATTAGCCTATGGATTGGCCAACCACTATCGACGCGGCGGTCGCCATCCAGGAGCGCCTGCGCAGCCACGTGATCGTCGCCGATGATGACTTCCCGCTGCGCACGGTGGCCGGCGTCGACGCCGGGTTTGAAGAGGACGGATCGGTCATCCGCGCCGCCGTGGTGGTACTCACCTTCCTCGGCCTGACGCCGATCTCCCACGCTCTCGCCCGCAGCCCCGCGCCCTTCCCCTATGTGCCGGGCTTGCTCTCGTTCCGCGAGGCTCCCGCCATGCTCGCCGCCCTGTCCATGCTCGCCGCCCCACCCGACCTGCTGATCTGCGACGGCCAGGGGATCGCTCACCCACGGCGATTCGGCATCGCCAGCCACCTCGGCGTACTCACCGGAATCCCGGCGGTTGGCTGCGCCAAGTCGCTGCTGGTCGGTTGCCACAACCCCGTACCCGACGAGCGCGGCGGTCGGGCACCGCTCATGCACCACAACGAGCAGATTGGCTATGCCCTGCGCACCCGACCCGGCACCAAGCCGGTCTTCGTCTCGCCAGGGCACCGCGTGAGCCTCGACCGCGCCACCGACCTAGTGATGGCCTGCGTCACTCACTACCGCCTGCCCGAGACCACTCGCTACGCCCACAACCTCGCCTCCCACGGCACCGTGCCGCAGCCGCGCAGGAGACCGTAGATTAGATTCGCGCCGTTCGCCCGGCTCCGCGTCGTTCGCGATCCAAACGCCCGCGCCGTTCGCGCCGTTCGCGATCCAAACGCCCGCGCCGTTTGCGTCGTTTGGTCGCCGTCGGGCCGAAGCATCGCCGGGTTGTATCCGGGCGTCGCATATACGGGGGGGCGATGCTTTGGCCCTACGGGGACGCGCCGTTCGCGCCGTTCGCGTTCGCGTCATTCGCCCGGCTCCGCGTCGTTCGCGATCCAAACGCCCGGCTCCGCGCCGTTCGCGATCCAAACGCCCGGCTCCGCGTCGTTCGCGATCCAAACGTCCGGCGTCGTTTGCGTCGTTTGGTCGTCGCCGGGCCGAAGCATCGCCGGGTTGTATCCGGGCGTCGCATATACGGGGGGGCGATGCTTTGGCCCTACGGATCCGCGCCGTTCGCGTCATTCGCCCGGCTCCGCGTCGTTCGCGATCCAAACGCCCGGCTCCGCGTCGTTCGCGTCATTCGCCCGGCTCCGCGTCGTTCGCGATCCAAACGCCCGGCTCCGCGTCGTTCGCGATCCAAACGCCCGGCTCCGCGTCGTTCGCGATCCAAACGTCCGGCGTCGCGCCATTCGCGATGGCGGGGCGGGTGCGTTAGATCGCCGTGATCAGATGCTCGGCGTGGATGCTGCGGCGGGTGCGGGTCTCGCAGCGCAGGATGAGCGAGTTCGTGCTGGCCCGGTCGTGCGCAAAGCCCACCCCGGCCAGCAGCAGCCCGTCGGTGATGCCGGTGGCCACAAAGAAAACCTGGTTGCCGGCCACGATATCCTCGCAGCTCAGGATGCGCCGGGTGTCGATACCGGCGGCGGCCAGGGCCTGGCGCTCGACCGCGCTCTGCGGGGCTAGGCGGGCCAGCATGCCGCCGCCCAGCGCCTTCACCGCGCAGGCGGCGATCACCCCCTCGGCTGTGCCGCCCACCCCGATCAGCAGGTCGACCGGGCCGTCAGGCGCGGCGGCCAGCGCGGCCCCCGAGATGTCGCCATCGTCGGTGAGCATCACGCGGGCACCGGCGGCGCGGATCTCGTCGAGCAGGTCGCTGTGGCGCGGTCGGTCGAGCATGAAAACCACCAGGTCGCGCGCGGTTTTGCCTTTGGCCCGCGCGATCAGGGCCAGGGTCCAGGCGACGGGGGCGTCGAGGCACTCGGGCACCAGGGCGGCGGCGGCGGCGCGGTTCACCACCAGCTTCTCCATATAGGCGGCAGGGCTAGGCGACCACATCGCGCCGCGTGCGGCCACGGCAGCCACCGACACGGCCCCGGCGCGGCCCTGCGCCAACAGCCGTCGCCCGTCGATCGGGTCGATCACCACATCGACGGCCATCCCGCGCCCGGTGCCCACCGGACGCCCGGCGCGCACTTCGGGGAAGCTATCGACCCGGCTTTCCTCGCCGACCACGATCCTCCCGTCCAGCTCCAGGTTGTCGAGTGCGCGCAGCATCGCCGTGCTGGCCGCCTGGTCGGCCTCGTCACGGCGGCCCAGGCCCATCCAGCGGGCGGCGCTGATCGCGGCCGCCTCGGTGGCGCGCACCAGGTCGAGCCCGGTGTTCCGATGAAGTTTTATCTCGCTCATGGGAGTCTTGCCTCGCCTGCGGTATGCTGATATCCTCGGCGTCCCCCGTCGGGCCGAAGCAGGTGCCACAGGGGACACCGCTCGCGGCGGCCCATGTGGCATGCGCCGTGATCCATCTCTCACCCATCCACCGCCTCCAGCAGCGCGGCCGCCTCCCAGGCGAGCATGCCGCCCTGGAGGATGCTGATGTTCGCGTGGCCGCAGGCGGCGAGGTGCGCGGCGGCGCGGGCGCTGCGCCTGCCGCTGCGGCAGGCCAGGATGATCGACCGGTCGTGCGGCAGTGCGCTGGGGCCGCCGAGGATGTTCAGCAGCGGCACCAGCTGCGCCTCGGGGATGTGACCCAGGCGGTACTCGCGCGGCTCGCGCACATCCACCACCAGGGGCGGATCCGCGCCGCGCAGGCGCGCCCACAGCGCGCGCGCGGCCAACTCCGGCACCGGTCGCGTCGGCCCGTGAACCTCTGGGACAATCACGCCGCTCGCCAGTGCGCGCTTGGGCAGTTCCTGGCATTCGCGGAAGGTTCGCAGTTCGCACTCGTAGATACAGATCGCCGGGTCGAGTACGTGGTGGAAGAGTGTTTCCACCGCATCATCCTCGCTCAAGAAAGCCCCCGCGCCCAGCAGCTGGACGAAGCCGGTGCTGCGCATCACCCGCAGCACCGGCTCGTGTACGCGCACCAGGAACATCCCGCCGCCGCGCTCCCGACAGATCCGCAGGATGTTCTCTAGAACCCGGATGCCGCTGATGTCGCAATGCTGGACGCTATGCATCCGCAGCATCAGAAAGCGCTGCTGGGGGCTGATCATCAGCAGATCGTAGAGACTCTCCTCCACGTGGTTGGCCGCGCCGAAGTAGAGGTCGCCCAGCAGGTCTACCACCGTCAGTTGCGGGCAGCCCGGCGTGTTCGGCTGGTGCGTCCAGTGGCGAAATTTGTCGTCGGGCAGCACCGCCAGCACCTGCGGCGCGCTCGTCTTCAGCAGGTAGTAGCCCAGCGACATCAGCACCCCAATCAGCACGGCGAACTGGAGCGGCAGGGCCAGGGTGGCCGCCAGCGTGATCAGCATAATCGCCGTGTCGCCGCGTGCCCCGCGCCAGATCCGCGCCATCGCCCGCCGGTCGATCATGCTGTAGGCGGTGACGATTAACGTACCGGCGAGGACGGGGCGCGGCAGGTGGCTGATCAGCGGGGCCAGCACAAACATGGCCGTCAGCACAAAAACCCCCGAGAAGGCGTTGCCCAGCCCGGTTCGCGCGCCCGACTGGTAGCTCAGGGCCGAGCGGTTGAAGGAGCCGGAACACGGGTAGCCCGTGAATAGCCCGGCGGCGATGTTGGCCAGCCCCTGGCCCACAAACTCCTGGTTGCTGTCGAGGCGCTGCCGCGAGTGGCTAGCCACCGCGCGGGCAATCGCCACCGCCTCCACCAGCCCGATGATCGCCAGGGCCAGGGCACCGTTGGCCAGTTGCCCGACCAGGTGGATGTTTAGCGCGGGCAGCGTCGCCAGAGGCGGCAACCGATGGGGCAACTCGCCCAGCACCTTTACGCCCAGCGCCTCCATGCCCAGCCCCCAGGAGACGGCCCCGCCGGCCACGACGCTCAACAGCACCGCCGGGAGCTTGCGCTGCAGGCGCGGCAGCAGCAGCAGCAGGCCCACGGTGCCCAGCCCCAGCATAAGCGACGGCAGGTGGGCCTGGCCGATCTGCACCGCCGTGAAGTGCAAGGTGTCGAGCAGGCTGCTGCTGCTCTGCAACTTGAGGTTGAGCAGCGGCTCGATTTGGTTTGACATAATTAGAATGCCCGCCCCAGCGGTGAAGCCCACCGCCACCGAGTCGGAGACAAAGTTGACCAGCACACCCAGCCGAGCCATGCCCATCAGCAGGCGGATGCCGCCGGCCATCACGGCGATCAAGCCGGCAGCGGCGATAAATGCCGGGCTGCCGGGCGCAGCGATCGGCAGCAGCACCGAGAGCGTCAGGATCGACGCGGTGTTGGTCGGCCCGCTATGCAGGTGGCTTGACGAACCCCACAGCGCGCCGATCACACTAGCCATGATCGCCGCGTAGAGGCCCATGGTCGGCGGCAGCCCGGCGAGCAGCGAGAAGGCCAGCGACTGGGGCAGCAGCACGACGCCCACCGACGCACCGGCGATCAGGTCGGCGCGCAGCGCAGCCAGCGAGTAGCCCCGCAGCAGACGGATCGGCTGAGTGAGCATGGCGGGCGCGCCGCGCAGGGATGCCAGCATGGCCATTATCCTCGCTGATGATGTGTGGAACTCTATGGTAGCATGGTTTTCACCAACGAGTTGCTGGTGTAACCTCCATGCCCACACGCGCATCGAAAGAGCATCCGTCTTGCAAGGAGGCTATATCCATGCCGCTCTACGAATACCAGTGCCCCGACTGCGACACGCGCTTCGAGCGCCTCGTGCGCAGCAGCGAGTCCGCGCCAACGATTGCCTGCCCGACCTGCGGCGGCGAGCGATCCGCGCGCGTACTCTCGATGTTCGCCACCGTCGGCCCGCGCTCCGGCCCGTCCACTTCGTCCGACCCCGCCTGCGGCCCGGTTGGCTGAGGGATCAGGCCGCGGCCGTGAGCCGCGTGACTCCAGATGCTGAACGGCTGGCGGCGTTGCCGCCAGCCGTTCAGCATTGGAAGTGGAAGGCCACCGATGCTCGGCTACCCCGCTGGC
>SESH01032304.1_pt1 | contig 17483 bp, 18 predicted proteins | sample 3171561 | NCBI WGS metagenome assembly SESH01 (sample SAMN10866947, study PRJNA518727) | freshwater metagenome | biome: subpolar coniferous forest; feature: holomictic lake; material: water; isolation source: holomictic Lake 442 2011 16.5 m and 2014 13 m | place: Canada: near Kenora, Ontario
GCACGAATACAGTGCAAACGGCGCGCCTTCCGCCTGGACGGGCCCGCTGCTAAGCTGGGTAATGTCAAAGACAGTCATTGCAGAACGGGCCGAAGTCATCGCCCAAAGGATGAAAGGTCCCTCGTCGGTCCGGTGGGCCCTGGCCAGCCTTTCGCTCTCCATGCTGCTGTCCTCGCTCGACACCAGCATCGCCAACGTCGCCTTGCCGACCTTGGCCAAGGCCTTCACCGCCTCCTTCCAGGGAGTCCAGTGGGTCATCCTCGCCTACCTCCTCGTTATCACCACCCTGATTGTCAGCGTCGGGCGGCTTGGTGATATTATTGGCCGCCGCCGGCTGCTCCTGGGCGGGATCTTCCTGTTCACGGCCGCATCGGTCCTGTGCGGATTTGCGCCTACGCTCTGGCTGCTGATTGCCGCCCGGGCAGCACAGGGCCTCGGCGGGGCTATCATGATGGCGCTCACGATGGCGCTGGTCGGGGAGACGGTGCCGAAGGAAAAGACCGGCAGCGCCATGGGCCTGCTCGGGACCATGTCAGCAGTGGGTACCGCGCTGGGGCCCTCGCTCGGCGGGTTCCTAATCGCCGGGCTCGGTTGGAGGTCAATTTTCCTCGTCAACCTGCCATTGGGCATCCTGACCTTTCTTCTCGCGCAACGCCATCTGCCCATTGATCGCCGCGAGCCGAAGAACGGGGAGACCGGCTTCGACAAGCTGGGCACCGTGCTGCTGGCCCTGACGCTCGCGGCCTATGCCCTCGCCGTGACGATGGGAGACGGCCATTTCGGTTGGCTCAACGTGGCGCTTTTGCTGGGTGCAGCCTTCGGTATCGTAATCTTCGTGTTCGCCGAGGGGCGGGCAGCCTCGCCACTGATCCGCTTGGCTATGTTCCGCGATCCGGTACTGAGTGCGAGCCTCGCCACCAGCGTGTTGGTCACGACGGTTGTGACCACGACGCTGGTGGTCGGACCGTTCTATCTCTCACTCGCGCTTGGGCTCGATGCCGCCCGGGTCGGACTCGTGCTCTCGGTCGGTCCGCTGGTCGCCGCCCTGACGGCGGCGCCTGCCGGTCGTTTGGCGGACCGTTTTGGCGCCCAGCGCATAACCATCAGCGGGCTGATCGGCATGGCGGCTGGTTCCTTGATTTTGTCCCTGATGCCGGTGACGGCCGGCATTTTAGGCTACGTTGTCCCCATCGTGGTTATCACCGCTGGTTACGGACTGTTTCAGACCGCCAACAACACCGCCATCATGAGCGATATCCGTCCGGAACAGCGGGGCGTCGTTTCCGGCTTGCTCAACCTGTCGCGCAATCTCGGGCGCATCACCGGGGCATCCGTCATGGGTGCGGTGTTCGCCTTTGCCGCGTCGACGACCGACATCACCACGGCGCAACCCGAGTCCGTGGCCACCGGCATGCGGGTCACCTTCGCGGTCGCGGCCATTCTAATCGTCGCGGCACTCAGTATTGCAGGTGGTAGCCGAATCCTCAACGCGAGGGTACTCCCCGGGAAGCTGTGCTCGGGATCGCACTCATAGTCCCTCATGTGTCCCCAAGTAAAAATCTACAGCGCCCTATGGCGGGCCACTGGCCAAATAACTCCGGCCAGTCGGTTCGGCGGGAATAATTACGAACTTATGGGGACTTCGTTTGCCGACTCGGCACCCGGAAAAATGCGTCCAGGAGGGATTGCCCGATCTGGTCGACCTGGCGTTCGTCGAGTCCAAAACTGGCAAAGTGCCCATCGGAATACATCCGGGCAAAGCCGTAGACGAGCGCTCGCCCGGCGAGGTGAAAGTATTTGATTTCGACCCCCGCGAGCAGGCCCTGCTGTTGGGCCTCTCCCAATAGGCGGATGCCTTCTGCCTGAATCTGCTGGCTCTGCCGGCGCCAAGCCGCGGACGCATCCGAGTCAATAAGGCTCCGATCGGAGATGACCTTAAAATGGTAAGGATGCAAAACTGCCCAGCGAATCCAAGCCTCGCCAATGGCGCGGAAACGCAGAAGCGGGTTTTTATCGGCCGCTTTTTTCAACGAGGCCGCCACTTCCTCTTGGAGCCGAAGCATGGCCTCTTCCGCCACCGCGGTCATCAGGGCGGCTCGGTCCGGGAAGTGCCGAAACGGCGCCCCCGAGGAAACCCCGGCCAATTTCGCCACCGCCCGCACTGTGACGTTTTCGGGCCTGACTTTAGCGATCAACTTCAGGGTCGTATCGATCAACACCTGCCGGAGATTTCCATGGTGGTAACTGTCCTTGGCGGAACGTGACTTTGCGGGTCGTGACTTGGTGACGCGTGGCTTGGGAGTGACGGGCATGGGGAGGAGGGGAAAGGAGAATATATGTAAGCGGTGCTTATTTAGGTCGACAAGCACGAATATAGTAAGCATTGCTTACATATGAAGAACAATTCGTCGGCTTCCGGTATGCGGACTCCCGTTACTCAATGGATCATAGTCTGGCGTTCGGTCACCGGCACCGCTCTGGGCGAAGCCGCCGCGCTTTTTGCCGCAGTCTCAATGAAATCGTTCTCACGTAGTTCATTGTTTTTGGCGTTATCTTTAGCGCTGCAGTCCTATGCATACGCCGGTCTCTTACAAGACCACCAGGGGCGCTGGCTCGGTGACATGAAGATCCCGAACGGACCCACGCTGAAAATCGGGGCCGATATATTCGCAAGAGCAGATGGCACCTATTGGGCCAGTGCCTCCAGTCCAGACCAAGACACTTACGATATTCCGGTAAGAAGTATCAAGGAAACCGAGGGCACCCTGGAACTCGATCTCGTCATCGCGACCTTGAAACTCACTTGGGTTGAGGACCGCTTCAATGGCCAGTGGATTCAGGGGCCGGCTCCGCTGTCGCTGACGATGCGTCAGGTGGCGGAATTTCCGAAAAAATCGAGACCTCAGACGCCCAAAGCTCCCTTTCCTTATCGGGACGAGACGCTCGCGATCGCCAGCGCCGACGGTGTCACGCTCGGTGCGACGCTTTCCCTCCCGAGCGGCAACGCCAATCCCAGTGTGGTGGTCTTGGTTCATGGGAGCGGTCCCGGCACCCGCGACGAGGAAATGCTGGGGCATCGGTCCTTCGCGGTGCTGGCCGACTATCTGGCGCGCCGGGGCGTAGCGGTCCTGCGCTACGACAAGCGTGGCATATCCCGTTCCACCGGTGAATATGAGAATCACACGCTCCCACAGTTGGTCGATGATTTGAGTGCCGTCGTCCAGGCACTAAATGCCCGCCAGCAATTTGCCCGCATCGGGCTGATCGGGCACAGCGAGGGCCCCCAAATCGCCGCCGCTGTTGCCGCTCGGCATCCTAAAGACGTGAACTTTGTGGTTTCGCTCGCAGGGACCGGCCTTCCCGGAATTGAAATGATACTGCTCCAGGACCGGGTCTGGGCCAAGGACCACGGAGCGAATCCGGCGGAGGTGGAGCGGTTGATGGTCTATGTGCGGAAGTACTACGAGACGATCGTGAGCAACGCCGATAGTGAGCCCAGAATCACGGCGCTAAAAGCGCTTTATGAGGGGCTTTCGCCCGAGGACAAGAATCTGGTGGAAAAGCATAACATGAACGAAGGCACCCTATCCCTGTCGTGGGCGGCGAAGCCATTCCTGCGGGCATCACTCATGTCCAATCCCCTGATCGACTGGCGTGCAGTGCGATGCCCTGTGTTAGCCTTGAACGGGGGCCTTGATCACCAGGTGCCGGCCAAAGAAAATCTAGCTGGCATTGTCGCCGCATTGCACGCGGGAGGAAATGAAAGGGTGGAATCGGCGGAGTTGCCTTCCCTGAACCATTTATTTCAAACGGCGAAAACCGGCGCCGAGGACGAATACGGCCAGATTGACGAGACCATGGCCCCCGTCGCCCTGGAGCGAGTCGCCCAATTCGTGATCAAGCAGCGCTGAGGGACCGAGGTCCAGAAGCCCAACGGGCATTCCGTTTACCAACCCTCGTTCATTAATCACTACAGCGATAGATGAAGTATTGAACGGCGGAACGCTGTCTCGATTAGCACCGTTCAGGGTTTCCCAAGTAGTCACGATCCTAGGCGGGTTAGGGTTTGGTGGTGATTGGCAGGGGAGGAGAGGGGCGGTGAGAAATAAATGTAAGCAGTGCTTATTTATATCGACAAGCGTGAAAACCGTAAGCACTGCTTACATATGAACTGCAAACCATCCGCTTCCGGGACCCAGACTCCCTTTTCGCAACAGACCCCGGGTTGGGCTTCCGGCTCCGCCGCCCTAAAGTCCATATTCACCCTGGGCCGGAGTGGCCTCGGGCGCGGCGTGCTTGCCGTGTTTCACTCGAAATTGGCCGCCCGGGCGGGAATCCTCCCGGTGATCCTCGGCTCACTGTTGTTGGGTGGTTGCGCCAACATGACGAACCACTCCAGTGGCTTCCTCGGAAGCTACGAGAACCTGAAGCCTGATCCGAAAGACTCGCATCGCCTCGTGTATGAACGGACAGATTGGAAGAAGGCAAACTACACCAGCGTGCTCATTGAACCCGCGGTCGTTCGCCTTACGGCCAACGATCAAAAGAAAGTCACCGCGACGGAAATATCAGAACTGGCTGGTTACAACGATAAGGCCTTGCGGAAAGCGTTCGAGAAAGATTGGAAGATTGTCACTGCCGCCGAGCCCGGGACATTACGAGTCCGCTCCGCAATTACCGGTGTGGATACTTGCAACCCCGTTCTCAACGTGGCCACGGCTCTGATGGGTTGTCCGGTCGACAATGGCGGAGTGAGCATGGAATACGAGGTGCGCGATGCCTCTAACGGCGAACAACTCGTGGCGCTCGCTGGCTATAGCAACTCCACACCGCTGGAGGGACTTTGGGCCTTCACTCGCCTCGGTGAAGCGCACTTCGCCATCGACCACTGGAGCGCTGCGCTGCGCAAGATTGTCCATCCGACCGTAAGAAAAATTGCCGCGAAGTGAACGGACGACGGGTCATCATTTAGCCCGAGACCGCCCGCCTCCCCGCTGTCATCCCTAAAGTCTTATACCGATTTCCAACTATCTTCCTATGAAAACAGCCTGCATCGTCTCCACCGAACCCAAGATTCTCTCTTGGCCCATTCTCTACACTAAGATAGGCTGCCCGTGGTGCGCCGAGGCCCGTGCGGCCCTCGATCGCCACGAGATCCGTTACCAGGAACGGAGCGTGACAGCCGACGCCGCCGCGTTTGCCGACATGCAGCGACTCTCCGGCCAAACGAAAGTGCCGGTTCTCGACTGGTCGGGCGAAATTCTCGCAGACTTCGGTGCCGTAGAGCTCGAATCTTTTCTCGCCGCCATGGTCTACTCCGGAAAGGTGCGGTTATGATCGCCGTCACCGTCGTCCTCGCGCTGCTCGTTGCCCTGGTGTCCTCCGAGGAGTGATCGCCGGACCGCGACCAACGGACACGGTATGGTGATGCCTGCCAAGAGGGCGAAAAATGATCCTCAACATGACTTCGTTTAGAAATACCGACCGGCTTATCCCCGGGGTGCTCATTGCACTCAGTTTCATCCCGATTGTTGCCGGCATATTCCGGGTGGCGGAGCTCGGGCGCGGGGCGGTGATCACCGCCGATAACGCGCGATTTTTTGCCGCGCCATTACTTGTTGGGCTGCACCTCGTAACCTCGGTGGCTTTTTGCCTGTTGGGCGCCTTCCAGTTCGCCCCCGGATTTCGCCAACGCAAACCGAGTTGGCATCGCTTCGCCGGGCGGGTGCTGGTCCCTTGTGGACTGATCGCCGCGCTGACAGGTTTGTGGCTGGCCCAGATCCGTCCACCCGCAAGTTTTATTGGTGCGTTGCCCGCAAGTTTTGACGGTTCGTTCCTTTACATCATCCGCCTGCTGGCGGGTGCGGCGATGGCGTTATCTTTATGCCTCGGCTTAACTGCAGTCCTGCGGCTCGACTTCCCGAGTCATCGAGCGTGGATGATCCGCGGTTACGCGCTCGGACTCGGCGCAGGGACGCAGGTCTTCACCCATCTCCCCTGGTTTCTTTTCCCGAGCATACGGGGCGAGCTGGCTAGGACCCTGTGCATGGGTGCGGGCTGGGCCATCAACATCGCGGTGGCCGAATGGATAATTTCGCGTGACGGTCGGATACAGCCAACCAGCGATCACGAACCATCAATTTCTCAAACAGGGTGACGCTTGGAAGTGCGGCGCGCTCGCTTCAGCGTCGGTACGCACTTTCGCCGCTGGCGAAAGAAGGATCAGTTGGCTCCTTCACCGGGCTGCGCCGCCGAATCAACCATGCCAGATAGGCGGCTGCTGTAATGTCGTAGCTCATGCAGAAGTTCGGCCAGTATGCGGGCATGCCCGAATTCGTGATGATGTGGCCGTGGAAGAAATCAAAGACACCATGCGCAAACAAGCCCGCGACCAGCAGCCACGGGCTGAACTTGAATCCGAGGGCCGAGAGCAGCAGGAATGCGGCGATAAAGAGGGCTTCAAGGAGCAGCGTTTGCGTGGAACCGCTCATTACGGCAAACAATCCATAAAGCGAACCAACGACGGCCAACACCGTTGAATAAAACGCACGTTCGCGGTCGAGGCCAAGGAAGGTGGCATAGAGCGCGACGGCCAGCGCCAGACTAAAGCCGATGAGGAGTGCCATGGTGGTTTGGGGCGAAGTTATCGTGACGCGGGAATTGCGATCCGGGCTCTTTGGCGCTCACAACCAGCGACGCACCTTGGCGCAGTAGGCGGTAAACTCCGCGGCGAACAATGCGGTGAGGGCTTTTTCCTCGGGGCCAATTTGAAACCGGTTCAGATAAAGGACGAAGGTGGGAGCGAGTACAAAGCCGACGGCATTTGCCAGTAATACCGCCCATCCGATCAAGAGGATCAGCGCCCCGAGATACATGGGATTACGGGTCAGTTGATAGACCCCGGAGGTCACGAGGGCGGAGGCAGTTTCGGGGTGCAGCGGGTTGACGGTGGTCTTCGCGATCCGAAACGAGACGACCCCCGCGACCGCAATGCCGACGCCGACCGCGGCCAAGCCCAGTGCGATGGCCTGGCGGGCGGGTACCGGGAAACTCGTCGCGGGGGCAGCCCGCGAACCAAACCACATGAGCACGGCAACAAAAGCCAAGACAACAAGAGGCGGGACTTTCAGTTCGAGAGCGCGCATGGATTATGATCAGGAGGATCAAGCGGGGAGTGGAACTTTGCCACTCACCGTGTGGAGAGTCGTTTCTTATGGGCGAGCGAGACCCGCCTTTTACGCGCCGTCGCAGCGTGCTTAGAAAAGCGGCTGCGATACTGGATGGGGGTGACGCCGAGCTTGCGCAGAAATACCCGCCGCAGGTTTTGCTCCTCGGCATAACCGGTCGCCTCCGCGATGTTTTTCAGCGGCTGGTCGGTCTCCTCCAGTGCGCGGCAGGCGGCCTCGATGCGCACGGCCTCCACCATTTTCGCCGGCGTACGGCCAAAACTCTCGGCATAAACCCGGGCGAACGTGCGGGGAGACATGCCCGCCTTCTCGGCCAAGGCTTCAACCCGAAGGTCGTCGCACAGGTGATCGGCCACCCAGGCATGCAGGTCGTCAAATCGCCCGCCCCCACGAGATTGTGATTCAAGCGATACGCTAAACTGGGATTGGCCACCCGCTCGCTTGATGAACACGACCAGTTGCCGGGCGGTATCGATGGCCACCTGGTGACCGAAGTCCTCCTCAATCAGCGCCAAGGCCAGGTCGATGCCGGCAGTGACTCCGGCCGAGGTCCAGATGGGCCCGTCCTTGATGAAAATCTGGTCCGAGTCCATCTGGACGGCCGGATGTCGGGATTTCAGGCGGGCCACCCAGTCCCAGTGGGTCGTGACCCGGCGGCCCTCAAGTTGACCGGCGGCCGCCAGCATGAAAGCGCCGGTGCAGACGGAGCACAGCCGCCGAACCTGTCCCGCCCTTTTGGCGATGAACTTCACCAAGGGTGGCGGCGCATAGTAGGAGTCTCCCTTGCAACCGCCCACGGCGATGAGAGTGTCGATTTCTACGCCGCGGAGAGCCGACAAAGGCACCGTGACTACCGGCAAGCCGGAGTTGCTGGTGACAACTCCACCGGTCGGGCTGGCGACAATCGTTTCATACCAGCCTTCACCGGTTCCAGAACTGCTGCGGCCGGCGGTGGCGAATGCCTGCAAGGGCCCGGCCAGGTCCAGCAGGTTCATCTGTTCGTAGGCGAGCAGAACCAACCGAGGTTTATGTTTGGGATTCATGTGCTAGTTGGGTTGCCGTGATACTTGGAGGAGTGGTTTCGCGGCGGGAAAAGTGCGGGCCCTGCGCCTTTACCGTCTGGAGCATTATGCGGGGCGGGTCCCATAGCGAGTGCGGCCCGACAGAACGGTCCGATGGGCGTCCGGGCCAGCCCATACCTCGGGGCAGGCAGCGTGGGATAACGGCCGCGCGGGAGCTCCCGGACCAAGCGGTTTTGTAGATCGAATTTCATCTGGTTAATAATGGGGGTGTTCGCCGTAGGTTCAGGTAACGCCGTGATCAATCCTCGCTGGAAACGAGGGCGACCAACAGCGCGAGGACGACAGTGACCGCGATCACAACCGCACCTCCGCCGGGGAAATCCTGGCGACGGGAAACGATTCAAGCTTTGGGGTGCTGCGGTCAGCGAAAATTTCGCCCTGATCGTTGGCGATCGGTGTGGCGGCCTGGCCTTGGGCGAGGTTGGCCTGAGCGAATATCCTGATCGCACTTACGCCGATCAGGAAAATGACCAAGACGAGGTGGGGCAGGTTTGGGCTATGACCGGGCTGATTGATGGACGTGTTCATGAGTGGAGGCGTGGGTTGAAGGCCAGAGTATCCATGAAAAAGCGTATGGCGGATATGACATATAACATTCATTTCCTGCCATTCGGCCCGCTTTCGGCGATCTCTGACTGCCCGGCCTTTCGGTCCGCCTCCTTCCGTTTTTCCTCCATATCCTCAATCCAGTCGGAGTTGCGTTCCATGTCGTCCCACTCCTCTGCGGAAAAATCGTCGGCGAACACCCGCAGCCCGTGGTCATCCATTGACTCAAGTAGGCTGGCCGGAATCGGTTCGCTGTTAAATCCAAACTCTGCGTTCTCCTCGGCGTGTATCCGAATGGCTTTGGCCACTAATAGCTTCCGAACTTCTGGTGATAATGGGATGTTTTCATTATACACCCCTACTCGCGAGGCACCTGAATCGAACCCAGTATTTGCGATAAATCGCCGACCTAGGCACCAGCCTTCGCCAAGCTGCATGCTTTGCCTGCTGCCAGTTCACTTCCGCATTTGAGCGCAAGGTCGGTCAACACACATGGGGGTTGTTATAGCCTGTCCCTTTCAAAAACCCGATTCGCGTTCTTCGCGGCTTCGCGTGAGCAGATTGAAACAAGGCTTGGTCTCACGCGAAGCCGCGAAGGTCGCGAAGCAAGACACAGGCTATTTTGGGCCCTGATCATGTGGCTGTAGGAGGGGCTTTATGCCCCGAAATTACAGGTGCGATACAACCCCATCGGGGCATAAAGCCCCTCCTACAGTTTATGCAAATACGCTAGCCATCACGGCAGCGGTCGGTTGGTCAGGATGCATGAGGCGACAGCCGGCAACGCGATGACGGCAGGAGCGACTTGCGCCGTCTCCAGATCGTACCAAGTGCCCGGACCGAGCGGCACGGTTGCGGGCGTTTCATTGAAGTTCATCAGGAACAGCCACTCGCGGCCATCATCAGCGGTGCGCGTCTGGGCCGTGACACCCACGGGGAGCGGCGTGGGGAGCGGCGACACCAGGCCGGCCTCCCGCAGAATGGCTGCCGTAAAATCAGCCAGAAACTCCGGGCTCATCCGGGCCGCGATATGGTAGGCGGCGCCACGGCCCGTGGCCTGCCGGGTCACCGCTGGAGTGCCGGCGTAGAATTCCCCGGCGTAGGTGGCGATCACCTCGGCCGTTTCCGCGTGGATCAGCTCGCACACTTCTTTCGCGGCCCAGGAGCCGGCCAGGCCGAGGCGGTTACCCGGCACCGGTTCCACCGGCACCTGGCGGAATGCGGGGAGTGCATCGTATTCCTCGGCGCGAATGCCGAGCAGCTTCCGAAGGGGTCCGGGAAAGCCGCCGAGAAAGCAGAGGTCGGTCTCGTTGACGTAGCCGGTGAGATAGGTGGTGACGAGTATCCCGCCGTTTTCCACAAAGGCGGTCAGGCGCTCCGCCGTGCCCGGCAGCAGCAGGTGCAGCATGGGGGCGACGATGAGCCGGTAGCGCGAAAAATCCGCCGACTGGCCGGGTACGTCCACGCCCTGGCCCAGCGACCAGAACGGCGTGTAGTGCTCGAGGCAGGTTTCAAAATATTTCTTCTGCTGGTTGATGGGGGACTGCATCTCCTGCAGTGCCCAGCGATTCTGGTAATCATGCAGCACGGCGATCACCGGCCGGGCCCGGCTGCCCAGCAGGGGCTGCATTTTTTGGAACAGCTGACCGAGATCGCGGACGTCGCGGAACACCCGCGTGTCGTTGCCGCCGTCGTGGTTCACGACTGCGCTGTGGAATTTCTCGTTGCTGCCGCGGCTGGCCCGGAACTGGAAATAACACACTCCTTCCGAGCCGCGGGCCACGGCGAGCAGGCTGCTGGTGCGGTGCAGGCCCGGGCGCTTGAGCGGCGACAGGGGGCGCCAATTCACCTGGCTGGGCGTCGTTTCCAGCAGCAGAAACGGCTCGTCCGGTTTCATGGCGCGGAACATGTCGTGCAAAAAAGTCGTCTCGAGCCCGATCTGCCAATGCGGGGTGGCCGCACTCTCCTGCCCGTGCCAGACGGGGTAGCTGTCCCACGAGATGAAATCCACCTCCGGCGCGAGCTCGTGGTAGTCATAGAGATCGTAGTGCCCCATCAGGTTGATCGTCGTCGGGACCGCGGGGGCATGCTGCCGCAACGGTGCCGTCTCCTGGCGGATGAAGGTCGCCACCTGGCGGGTCATGAAGCGCTTCCAATCCAGGCGCAGGCCGTGGATGTATTCATCGATGAGGTCGATCTGTTCCCAAGCGGTGTAGCGGTGGCTCCAGAAGCGCGACCACCAGGCATCGTTGAGGGCATCCAGGGTGACATATTTTTCGCGCAGCCAGTCCCGGAAGGAGGCCTTGCACAGCGGACAGTAACAGTAGCCGCCGTATTCATTGGAGATGTGCCAGCCGAGCAGGGCAGGGTGCCGGCCGTAGCGCTGGGCGAGGCGCGTGTTGATCTGGCCGACTTTTTCGCGATAGACCGGCGAGGTCAGGCAGTGGTTGTGCCGGAAGCCCTGGGGCTCGCGCTGGCCGTTTTCGCCCACGCGCCGGATCTCCGGATATTTCACGGCCATCCAATTCGGCTTCGCCCCGCTGGGCGTGGCGAGCAGCACGCGCTGGCCGCTGGCGTGCAGCCGGTCCATGATCTCATCCATCCAGGCGAATTGATAATCGCCCTCCGCGGGCTCGAGTTCGGTCCACGCGAAGACCCCCAAGGTCGCGGTGTTGAGCTTGGCCTCCGGGAACAAGCGCATGTCGGCGTCCCAAATGCCGGGCACATGCCGCCATTGCTCCGGGTAATAGTCAGCGCCGTGGATGAGGTTTGTCGGTCGGAACCGGGCAAGGGGAGCAGTCATAAATGGCAAGGGAAGGGCTGGGGGCGAAGGGGCTCGATCAACTCACCTTCGCACACCCGGCGGCTGGAGGGCAACCTTCCGCCGCTCCGAGGCCCCATTTGTCCGAGCGTAAAGATGAGCGCGGCCGAGGTTCGGCCCGGAGCGCACCGGTGGCCCACTGGCATCCTAGCGTGACAGCATGCTCAATCTAGGTAGGGTAGAGGCAGCATGAACCGACTTTCCCTTGCCGTCCTGTTCACTCTGGTCGCCAGCCTTTCCGCCTGGGCCGAGTCGAGCCCTGCCGGAGACGAAGCCCTCGCCAAGGCTCGGGCGCAGTATCCGACCCCGCTCTGTGTGGTTTCGGGTGAGCACCTGCAGGCCGGCGAGATCGTCGAGTACCGTTACCAACAGCCGGGTCAGCCCGACCGGCTGGTTCGGCTGTGTTGCCACAAGTGCGTGGCGAAGTTCAAGGCCGATCCGGCCAAGTATCTCAAGAAACTCGACGAGGCGGCGGCGGCCAAGGCGGAGGAGAAAAAGCACTAGGGAGTGGTTTCAAACCCGCCCAATCCTCATTACCTGTCATTCTGAACGAAGTGAAGTCTAGCCAGCAGGCTGGTTCGACATCCATGCTTTCGCTCGCGCTATGGCCTTCGATGCCGTGGATCCTTCGCTCCGCTCAGGATGACAAACCTGGTTTGAAGACACACCCAAATGCGTTTCAGCCCGTTAAACCAATCAACCTTATGACTTTTTCTGACTCCATGGCGCTTCGCATAGTCTGGCTCGCATTTCTAATGATCACCTTGGGCCTGCTGCCGTCCACAGGGCGCGCCGCCGATTTTTTGTCCACCAAGCCGGCAGCCCGGATTGATTACTGGCAGCAGCGCCAAGCCGACATCACCGCCGAGTTGAAGGAACGGAAGGACCTGCCTGCCGTGCGGCTCGTTTTCCTGGGCGATTCGATCACGGACTTCTGGCACCTCGGGCCCAATCCCTGGTTCCCGACCTTGCGCTGCGGACGGACGATCTGGGACGAGTCTTTTGCGGGCCAGCCACCGGAAAACCTCGCCATCAACCTGGGCATCTCGGGGGACCGGATGGAACACGTTCTTTTCCGCCTGCTGCCCCAGTCGGCCGGCGGGCTCGGCCATCTCGACGCGCCGGGGCTGCACCCGGAATTCGTCGTGCTCATGATCGGCATCAACAACACCTGGGCCGGGGAAACTCCGATGGTCGAGAGCGTGTTCGCGGGGATCAAGGCCGTGCTGACGGCGGTGCATGAGCGGCAGCCCAAGGCCACAGTGATTCTACAGTCCCTGCTGCCGACCAACGACGAGGCCAAGAACCGCGATGTGGTCCGGCCGGTGAACCAGCAGCTGGTCGGCTTGGTGGCGAGTCAGCCTTTCGGGGCGTACACCCACTTTCTCGACCTCTATCCCTCGTTCGTGGATGCCACCGGTCAGCAGCTCAGCCAGCATTTCAATGATGGGCTGCATCCAAGCGAGTCCGGCTACCGCGTCTGGCGCGACCGCTTGGTGCCATTCCTCGCCGGGGTCCGGGCCGCAGCCCGTTCCGCTCCGGTGAAACCGTAGCGCCCGCGTGAATCAGCTTACACGGCCGTCAATTTGCGGCCGCGGGTAGTCGTGGAGCGCCGCCGTGCGCGAAGGGGCTGGAGGCGGGCACGAGTTTTCCGTGTATGGGCCAAGATGGTTCGGGCCTCCTTGGCGCCAGCCAGCAGTCCTTCCACGCTGAGGTCATAGTCAAGCGCGGGCCAGTGAATGCCGTAGCCGGCGCTGCTCTTGCGCCAGCGGGAACGCTCCGCCGGGGAGGCTGACTTGAGCGACGGGTACCAGTCCAAAGGCAGGCTGAGCACGCGGCCATCATTCACCCAGACGGTGAGCTTGCCCGCGGCGGTGCTGACGTTCTTAACTTTTGCGTCCTTGGAATTCATGCCAGGCCTTGAGCAATTGGTGATGATGTTCGCTGGTCAGTTGCAACACTTCGCGGATTTCGGCTGGTTTCAAGCCTTCCATGCGCGCAATGGAATGGTCGTGCAGCCAGAGTTTGATGGTGCCCGAACCCTTATCAACATGGACATGCGGCGGCTCGGTGTCTTCCAAGGCGAAGAAATAGAACCGGTAGCCGCGGATGCGGAGGACGGTTGGCATGGGTCGGGATAAAATAAAAAGCCGTGGACGACAGATGTCATCCACGGCCCGGGTGATTGAAGCAGGGGGCGAGTCAGGGTTGAGGCAAGCTTGGGTTTTGATGCTACTCGTATTGGGTCCAAGGCCTTGAAGTTTGTCCGCTCGACGAACTCAAAACTCCGAGCCGGTCGAAGAGCTTTGGCTTGGCTGTAGCCGGCCTCGTTGAGGCCGGTCCGGGGTCAGCGACCCCGGCTACAGTTATGATGTCGCGCTGAATACCCCGGGGCTTGCCCCAGGGATCTTTACTCCACCTTGAAGAGGTTCCCCGTCGCGGCCCAGTAGATGCCGCCGTAGACGTGGTGCATGAAGTTGGCGTCGCTGTAGGTCGCGGGCAGGTGGCCGAGGGCCGTGTAGAAGGCGCGCCCGCCGTCGTAATTCTGGTACCACGCCATGGGATGGTAGGCGCCCATGCCCTTGCCTTTCTTCGCGCCCCAGTCGGCCACGGGGTTATAGGTCTTCTCGTCGACGGTCAGCAGCACATTCAGCTTGTCCGACTTGGCCGCGCCGAACTCATACCATTCCTCGGTTTCGAGAAAGCGCTTCGGGAAGCGGTCCATGCCGGGGAAGTTGTAGTCCTCCACCTTCATCACGGCCGTCTGCACGGCCGGGTGGATGTGAAACTGGCGGCCGACCATCTTGTTGAACCACGGCCACTCGTACTCGGTGTCGGCCCCGCCACTGTGGATGCCGACAAAGCCGTTGCCGGCCTTGATGAAGCGCTCGAAGGCGGCCTGCTGCTCGTCGTTGAGCACGTCGCCGGTCGTGAGCAAAAAGATCACGACCTTGTATTTCGCGAGCTCCTTGTCGTTCATCACGCGGCTCGCGTCCTCCGTCCAGAAGACGTCGAAATCGTGGAGCTTGCCGAGGGCCTGGATGGCGGTGACCCCGGCGTTGATGGAATCATGATGCCAGCCGGCGGTCTTGGTGAAGAGCAGCGCTTTGAACTGCTCGGCGTTGGCGGCCAGGGCCGCAGCCAGCGTGGCCACGGCGAGGGTGAGGAGGCGGAGGGATTTCATGGGGATAATACTGCCGTCACCTTGCCGGGCGCAGGGCCGGTTGCAATCCTGCGCCGCAGCATGGTCGGGGAGGGAAGCAGAAGTTATAGGCCAAGTAAGCCGGTATTTGCGCTGTGGCAGATAAACAGAAGTCATTCGACCACGCGCCTGGACGACGACTCCCTTTGGCGGTGGTGTAGCGGCGAGCGCCAGCGAGCCGACGCATCACGACTCGCTGGCGCTCGTCGCTACATTCCATGTTGGTTGGGGCCCGCAGGATTTCTCGCCATGACGGATCCAAAGGCAATAGACGTTGGTGTGGCTTCATTGATTCTACCCGCTGGCTACACCCGCATCAAGGTGGTGCAGAGTTTCCAAGAACTGGTCACCAGGCCATTCGCCGCCGGGGTCAACGCCCTGTGCTGGCCGAGGGAGCTGGCGGGTGATTTTGGCGAAGTCGTGGCACGGTTGGGCGCGGGGGAGGGGGAAGCGATCACCACTCTTGATGAGGCGAGCTTGCGGGCCCTGCCCGTGAGCCCGGCCGGTCGCGTGGCCATCGACCAAATGCTGGCCGATCTGCGACGCTTGCAGGAACTCGGCCGGGACCCGGCGCTCAATTGCATCCACGGTTATCCGCGTGACGAAGCGCCGGGACCCGTGGCCACGGACGTGTTCTCGTTTCATGCCGACAGCGCTCCCGTGGAAGCGGACACCTGGCTGTGCACTTATTTCGGGCCGGCCAGCGAAGGCCTGCGCAATGACGAGGCCCGGCAGCGCGTGGAAGTATCGGCCACCCGGGCGGAACTGCTCCAGCTGTACGGCGGGAAAGATGACGACGGCTTCCGCGAGTACCTGGCGGAAAACTGCTATGACCTGCACTATGCCCCGGTCCCCGGGGCACGGCCCTTTTCCTTCGGCTGGGGTCATCTCTGGCGGATTGCCGTGGACTGGCCCGGCAGTCCCGTGCCCCCCTGTGTTCACCGCGCCCCCGATACCCGGCCCGGTGACCCGCCCCGTTTGTTGCTGATCAGTTAAAGCTCGCGGCAGCCTGAGGCGTTTTAAGTTTTCCGTAGCCCTTTCTGTCATTGCGAGGAGCGGAGCGACGAAGCAATCCAGCCCCTTCGGCCTGGCTCAGGGCCTTGAGCCTGTCGAAACGGCTGGATCGCCACGGCGCGCTTCGCGCCCCTCGCGATGACCAAGAATGGGGTTGCGGCTACACTTCAATTTAAACTGCTCTACGGCGCTATATCCGTATTAATGACCCGCACGGTATTCCCCACCTCGATCTGATGACTCGCGCTCAGGCGGCATGCGGGTCAAACAAGGAGCATGATGACGCCCCTGCAATATTCCGGATTTCGTCTCCTGGCCGTGCGGCTGTTGATCAGCACAACGGTCCTCTCGGCTGCATCCACGGCCACCCCGCCGCGCCGTTTTTTCTCACCCGATAGTTTCTGGAACCAGCCCATCCCGGCCAATGCCGCCATTGATCCCCGGACGGAGCGTTGGATCAAGTTGCTGGAGACCGAACCGTCGGGGGAAAATTATCTCGTCAATTCCGAGCAATGGACGATTCCCGTCTACTCGGTCGATGCCTCGACCCCCCGGGTGCCCGTGGGCCTCCTCGCCTTGACCCCGGAGGACCAGCACGTCTGGCACACCACCCGCACGCATTTCGGCCACGGCAAGAATTTCGACCTCGTGCCAATCCCGACCACGGCCTCGCCCGATCCCCAGCAGGACTCGCACCTGGCAATTGTGGATTGGGAGAAAAACCTGGTTTGGGACATGTGGGCCCTGTCCCGCAATCCCGACGGTTCCTGGAAATCCGCCACGGGCATGGTCTATCCCGCGGACGGTCCGGGCGTGTTCTCAACCGCGGACCTCGGGGTGCCGGACGGGGAGAGCGTGCACTTTCACGGCCCGAGCCGGGCGGCCGGCGTGCCTGCCGTGGCTGGATTGATCCTCTACGACGAGGTCGCCGCCGGCGAGATCCGCCACAAGGTCGCCGCGGCCTCGCGCTTCTGCGCCTACAAGGAATTTGTCTTCCCCGCGGCCTGGACGGATGGATTCACCGAGGGCGGCATTCCCGAGGGCACGGTGATCCAGCTCGATCCCGCCCTCGACCTCAGCCAGTTCAAGCTCACCCGCGAGGAACGGATCGTGTGCATCGCGCTGCAGCGCTACGGCATGGTCTTGGTCGACATCGCCCAAGGGCAGCCCGTCTACGCCGAGGGCCTCTGGGGCCATCCGGGAAAATCGTGGAAAGGGAAACTTGATAACGGGTCGGGCGGAATCACGACGATCCCTTACCGCCACTACCGCATGATCCAGGCCGGTCCGGCCACCTATAAGGGCGATGGCCGCTCCAAGTTCGCGCCGGTCTGGGAGGATCCGCGGACCAAGCCGCTGGTTCTGCCGACAGCGGAGCCGAAGCCAGCGGCGAAGCAGCCGTAACGCAGCACGACCCACCCGTGCCGAAATTCATCGTCATCATGGCGGTCCTGCTGGTGGTTTTTACCCTGCTGGCTGTTTTCATGGGCCCGCCTCCGACCAAGAGGCGGCGGGGCAAGTCGGAGGATTGAAAATTATGGGCGGCGTGGATCCGGCCAGGGAGACATGCGTCGTCGCTTGCCAATAGTTTCGCGGGGCCTTTTCTCTTCTCCATGAAGCATGTGGTTGTC
>SESH01014609.1_pt1 | contig 17471 bp, 17 predicted proteins | sample 3171561 | NCBI WGS metagenome assembly SESH01 (sample SAMN10866947, study PRJNA518727) | freshwater metagenome | biome: subpolar coniferous forest; feature: holomictic lake; material: water; isolation source: holomictic Lake 442 2011 16.5 m and 2014 13 m | place: Canada: near Kenora, Ontario
GGCCGCCTGGAACCGGCGCTGGCTCAAGCAGAACGGGGTCGTCGCCATCAACCTCGTCTCCTCGCCAGGCTCCGGCAAGACTTCCCTGCTCGAGGCTACGCTTGAACGCATCTCCGGGAGGATCACCTGCGCGGTGATAACAGGCGACCAGAGAACCGACAACGACGCCCGCCGGCTCATGGGCAGGGGCGCCGCAGTTGCCGCCATAGAGACCCGCGACGCATGCCATCTCGACGCCAGCCAGGTCGGCCTGCTGCTTCCTGGCGTTGTCACAAAAGGGACAAAACTCCTGTTTATCGAGAACGTGGGCAACCTCATATGCCCGGCAGCGTTTGACCTGGGCGAACGGATCATGGTTGCGCTGCTATCGGTGACGGAGGGCGAGGACAAGCCGGCGAAGTATCCCTCGGTATTCACCTCCGCGCCGGTGGTCGTGCTCACCAAGATCGATCTTCTCCCGTATGTGGATTTCAAGCTCGACACCTGCCGGGACTACCTGAACCGGATGCGCCCCGGCGTATCCATTCTTGAACTGAGCGCCAGGAACGGAACTGGCATGGACGCTTGGATCGACTGGCTGGAGCAGATAGCGGCGGAATGACAGCCCTCATCACCGCACTGCGGTATGCACAGCCGTGACACCGAAGGTCATGCTGAAGAATGCGGCCGAAGAGAAACCAGCTTCGCGGGGCCGAGCGCCACAATCTTCACCATGGCCCAGTTCCTGTCTCAATCATCATCCTGCGTTGACTCGCATGGACACGTTGCCCATGAATACGGGGACACAAGCGGTGCAGAACACCCTCTTTTCGCCGGTCCATGGGGGGCTGAATTGGCGAACTTCATCCGTCGCCGGATTTATCTTGCGGGACTGGCTGGTCACGCGCATAATGCCGACGACTTTCACTCAAAACTGCGGTTTGCCTGCATTCCCCGGCGTTTTCACCGGTGTTTTTTGCAGACAGTAAAGGAACGACCATGAAAAAGACCATCAATCACCTCATTCAATTGCAGGAACTCAAGCTGGCACGGGAGCACGAAGTATTCATGGGCGGGAGCCGCCTGGAGCAGCTCGACGAGTCGGTTGGCCGCCTCACAGAACAACTGCCGCCCCATGTGAAATCGGTGTTTCAAAAACTGCAGAAGAAGGACATTGTTGCCATTGTGCCCATAGCAGCCGGCGTTTGCAGCATCTGCGGCATGAAGTTGCCCATCAGCCTTGTTCAGGCGGTTCGCGCCGAGACTGAGATCCACCCCTGCCCAAACTGCAGCCGTATCCTCTACTTCACCGACGAACCAGCCCGTAGCATCGCGCGCAAACAGAGGCGCACAGAACCGCGCAGGGTTGGCATCGACCGCTTCTCCGCCGCCGAACTCATGCTTCCAAGGCTGAAGGCAACCGACAGGGATTCAGCTTTGCGCGAGATTATCGAAAAGATGGGCGAGGAAGGATTTGTTGAGAAGCCGGAGAAGATTTTCGATACCGCCATGAAGCGTGAGGCGATCCTGGGAACAGCTGTCGACCACGGACTGGCTTTCCCGCATGCCCGCGGCGTTGAAGGCGGCGGTCTGACACTGGCCCTGGGCGTGTCGCCGAAGGGCATACCGTTCAACTCCGACCCGAAGGTCCTGACTCACATCATCTTCCTGATGGTGATTCCCACCGCCGCCACAGCTTTCTATCTCAAGCTGATATCAGGGTTGTCGGAATCATTCATGCCCGGCGACGCGCGTCACGCCCTGTTGGCTGAGGAAGACCCCGGGAAGCTCTGGAAGGTTCTCAAGAAGCTCACCCGGCGCTCCATCACCTGAGTATTGAGGTCAGATCTTCTTCAAGAAGACACCGATGCGCTTCACCGCCTCCTTGATGTCCTCAAGGTCGGTCGAGAACGAACAACGCAGGTATCCCTCGCCGGACTGGCCGAATGCAGTCCCTGGCACGCAGGCCACATTCTGGTCATCAAGCAACCGCAGGGCAAATTCCCTCGAAGTCATTCCCCGTCCGCCGATGTACGGAAACGCGTAGAACGCGCCATTGGGCTTGTGGCATGAGAGCCCGACTTCGTTGAGGCCCTGCCAGATGAAGTTCCGCCGTTTCTCGTATGAACTCCTCATCATCTCCACGTCGGCCCGACAACGCTTGTGGAGGGCTTCGATAGCCGCCTTCTGGCTCAGTATGGGAGCACACAGCATCGTATACTGGTGAATCTTCATCATTGTCTCTATCAGGTCCGCCGGGCCGCAGGCATAGCCAAGCCGGAATCCCGTCATGGCCCAGGCCTTCGAAAAGCCGTGCAGGAATATTGTGCGCTGCTTCATGCCTGGCAGAGATGCGATGCTGAGGCGTTCTCCGTCGTAGGTCAATTCAGAGTAGATCTCGTCGGTCATGACAAGAAGATCGTGTTCAACGCAAAACGCGGCTATCCCTTCCAGGTCTTCCCTGAGCAGGGTGGCTCCGGTGGGATTGGTTGGAAAGTTCAACAGCAGCGCCTTTGTCCGACGCGTAACCTTCTTCTCAAGCATTTCCCGTGTCAGGCGAAAGTCGTTCGTCCCGGTTGTATTGACCGCAACAGCCTTGCCGTGGACAAACTCCACCAGGGGAGAATAGGAGACATAGCAGGGCTCGTGATACAACACCTCATCGCCAGGCTCGACAACAGCTCGCACGGCAAGATCCAGCGCCTCGCTGACACCAACAGTGATCAGGATCTCCGTCTCGGGATCATAGGTCACATTGAACGCCTCCTGAACATAGGCGCTTATGCCGTTCCTGAGTGACTGGAGCCCGCGATTTGACGTGTAGCTGGTGGCCCCGTGGTCAAGCGCGTACATGGACGCCTCGCGGATATGCCATGGCGTCACAAAATCAGGTTCGCCAATGCCAAGGCTTATGACACCTTTCCGTGTGCTGACAATGTCGAAGAATTCACGAATCCCGGACGGCGGAACGTCTTTCAGATGAGCGGCGATAAAGTTACGCGGAGCCCGGTCAGGGTGAGACTGTGAGCCGTTCTTGTTCATGTTTTGTCTCCATAAGTACTCCCCGTTCCTTGTAGGTACGGAGCATGAAATGGGTTGATGTCGATATGACGCCGGTCATGGTGGCGAGCTTTTCGGCGACGAATGACGCAACTTCCTTAAGGTCGTTGCCGCTTATGAAGACAAGCAGGTCGTACCCACCCGACATGAGATAAAGCGCCTCAACCTCCGGAAACTTGGCCAGTCGCCCCGCCAGACGGTCAAAGCCTCCCTCGCGCTCGGGTGTGGTTTTGACCTCGATCACCGCCGATACTCTCTTGAGATTCAACGAATCTTCATTAACGATCGCCTGATAACCGAGAATGATCCCGGACTTTTCGTACTTCTCGATCTTCGCCCTGACCTCCGCTTCGGGAATATCCAGAAGCTTCGCAAGGTTTGCCGGCGTCTCAAGGGCGTTCTGCTTCAACAGTTTCAACAACTTGTCCATAAAGCCTCCGGAATCGTTTGCCACCGATCATACCAGACGCGACATCATTTAGCAGGTTGAACCAGGCACTTCAAGCGCAAGCTGCAGGCCTGCCCAAAATCCGCTAACCCCCTTGGTACCAAAGAGTTTTGCACAAGCCCTAAGTTTCTGCTGTCAGCCGGCGCACGGATTCCATATGATTTCTTGAGTTTTGCACCAATAAAATCAGGACAGCCACGTAGTATATATGAAGAGTGGAGAGCGTCAGCCGGCGGAGGATGAGTCAGATCTGGTTAGACGTCTCGGGGTTGGAGATGCGGCCGGGTTTGACGCTCTCTTTGAGAAGCACAGAAGGGGCTTGTTCGCATACGTGCGCGGGTTGGTTGGTGACTATGGAGTGGCTGAGGAGATAGTGCAGGACTGTTTTCTGGAACTCGTCAGGAACGGTAGACGGATACGGCCGGAACAAGGAGCCGGAGGGTGGCTCTACCGGGTTGCCAGGAACCGCGCGATAGATGTGTTACGAGCCCAGGCTTTGGGGCCAGACGCGGCCACGAGGGAGAGTCAGGATGGGACCGAGGGTGAGTGTCTCGCCGCGCCTGGCCCTTCTCCTGATCAGGACGCAATCGGCAGGGAAAGTGCTGCGGACGTCCGGCGGGCTCTCGAAATGCTTCCCCAGAAAGAGCGGGATCTGCTCCTTTTGCGCTATTTCGGGGACTTGAAGTTCAATGAAATAGCGCGCATGAGGAAAAGGCCGCTCGGGACGGTGCTCTGGCAGGCCACGAGAAGCCTGGAGAAGATTAGGCTCCTGTTGATGGATAAAGACAAAGCATGAACTGCAGGCAGGCGAGAAGAATGCTGGTGGACGGTGATTCGAGGCTGACCCCGGGCCTCCGGGACCATCTGGCTGGCTGCACCGGGTGCCGGCAACTCGCGGAAACAGTCGCCAGCCTCGACCAACTCGGCGGGCAACAGCGGCGGATGGATCTTTCGCCCGACACCATCAGTCAGACGAGACTCCTGGCTGCATCCCTGCTGGCCGGCCAAAGGGCAACGGTTGACCGTCCCGTCTTTTCACCGGTATCGATCTTGAGATTTCTCTCACAACCCGCATTCACTGCCCTCGCCGCAGCATCCATTCTCGTTGCGGTTGGTCTCCTTGCCTGGCGCCCCGGCTCCGCCGCCAGCGGCAATGAAACGACTTCCATGACCGCCCGCGAAATTGCCGCAATAGAATCCGGCATCGGACAACTTGCAGGCAGTCTGGACTCAAGCCTGAAGGGTTTCCGCGAACGCTATCGCGAAATTGAAAGCATCGGCACCGTTGAGGCCATGGGCGCCTCGCTCAAGGCTGATATCGTGTCGTGCTCAATGGATATCCGGGTCGAACTTTCGAACAGCGGGGGCGACGGGGACGACCGGACCTGACAACGGGAAAGCGGAAGTTCTTGAACGCCGGATTCAACAGAAGCACCGGGGTGGCAATATATGAAGAGAATCGCTATTGTGTTGGCCGTATTCGCAGCTTCCGTCATGACGATTCCGTGCGCGCTTTGCTATGGCAGCCCTGAAAGCCGGCCCACTGCTTCACCGGCCGACGACGTGGACCCGGGCCTCACGCCGCCACCGACACCGTATGAATACGATATCGCAGAAACCGTCTTCGCCCGCTTCCCCGGCATCAATCGCAAGGAGGTGGACCAGTTTCTCCAGAACAACTTTGCCGAAGAACTGAAGTCTTTCAGGTCGCTGGCCGTAAGTCGCCAGGCAGAAGCCACCGAACTCTTCTCCAGGCTCGTCAGGAATGTTCTTGCGCTCCTCGAAACCAAGCGGACGAACCCGGCCATCTACGAGAAGAAACTGAAACTGCACAGGCTTGAGACGGCTGCCGACAGGCTTGTTCGGGAGATCCGGCTGGCTGGCGACAAAGAGAAGCAGAAGCTCCAACAGGCCCTTCACGAGACGGCCTCGGCCATATTCGACGTCAAACAGGATCTCATGAAGACCGACGTTGAACAGATGAGTCGTGAACTTGCGCTCCTCAAGGAATTGATCGCCAGGCGCGAGGTCAATCGCGAGGCAATCGTCAGCCAACGCATCACGGATCTTGTCGGCACAAAACAGGATCTGGAATGGTAGGGACTTGCCGCTAACGGCCACGCAGCACGCGGATTTCCACGGGAGAAACAGATGGGCATCGATAACGTACGCATCGTGATGGTAAGCCCGCTGTACGGCGGCAATGTTGGTTCCGTCTGCAGGGCAATGGCCAACATGGGACTGTCGGACCTGGCCATAGTCGCGCCGGTCGGCCTTGATATGGAGGAGGCCAGGAAGATGTGCTGTTCCGCAACCGCACTCCTCGAGGGGCGCCGCACCTTCGGATCGCTCGAGGAAGCGGTTGCCGACTGCGGCCTTGTAATGGGCGCCACCGCACGACCCGGCCTGTACCGCAGTCACTCCCTTTCGCCGCGCGAGCTGGCGCCCCGTGTACTGGCCGCCGCGAAAACAGCCAAGGTTGCGCTGGTGTTCGGCAGGGAGGACAATGGCCTGACCAACGAAGAGCTCGCAATCTGCACGCAGATCATCAAGATCCCGTCCACTCCAGAGTATACATCGCTCAACGTTTCACATGCGGTCATGGTATGCTGCTATGAGATTTTCGCCTCGTCGGGACTGTATGATCCGCCTTCCGAGCGGTCGGAAGAAGCCCCTTCCCTCGTCAGGGAGCAGATGTTTGCCATCTGGCGGGAGACCCTCCTGAAGCTCGGCTTCATGAAGGAGGACAAGGCACTGCACATGATGCTGGGCCTGCGAAGGGTGCTGTCCAGGGGCCGGCTCACTCGAAACGACGTGAAAATAATGATGGGAATAGCAAGGCAGGCAATGTGGGCCGCCGAAAGGGCGGCCGAGGCAGGCGCTAAGAAAGCTGTGAAGCGTCCATCGAACACAAGGCCAGCCTGACGCCGGAACAGTGGCAATACTGGGGAACAATGACTACAACGGGCTCAACGAGACTTGGTAACGTACTGAGGCAAACCGGGCTTTTCACCGACGCGCAGGTCGAGGACCTCGCCAGGAGCAAGCGCCCCGAAGGCCAGAGCCTGACTGAACTCGCAGTCAACAAGGGGTACGCGAAGGAGGACACCTTCCTGGATGCGCTGGCCCGCGCCCTGAACGTCCAGTTTGTCCGTCTGGACAACAGGACAATCGAGCAGGCTGTCCTCGACTTACTCCCGCCGAAAGTGGTCTTCCAGTACAATGTGATACCGCTCGCGGTCGAGAACGGTTCCCTGCTGGTTGCCACCCACGATCCGTTCAACGCCGAAGTGTTCGATGCGCTGAGGCTCGCGGCCGGAATGCGCGTGCGGGTGGCGCTGAGCCCGCTCCCCGACATCAAGCGCGCCGGAAAGAAATTCTACGGCATCGGCGCAGAGACCGTGGAGGAGATGATTGAGGACAACCGCATCGAGGTCGACCTCAGCGAAACCCTGCTCAAGACCGACCTCGGCGAACTTGACCAGGAAACATCCATCGTCAAGTTCGTGAACCAGGTGATCTGGGAGGCCTATAACGAAAGCGCCACCGACATACACCTCGAGCCGATGGAGGACTCGCTGCGCATCCGCTACCGCATTGATGGCATTCTCCACCAGACTCCCCTGCCCGCCCAGCTCAACCGCTTCCAGGCCGCGATCATTTCCCGCATCAAGGTTATGGCCAACATGAACATCGCAGAGAAGCGGCTGCCGCAGGACGGCCGCATCGGCATGCGGATAAAGGGAGAAGACCTCGACATCCGCGTTTCCACGATGCCAACCGTCTACGGGGAAAGCGTAAGCCTGCGTCTCTTGATGCGCGGCAAGGGCCTGATCACGCTGGCCGAACTGGGCATGGCGGACCGCGATGCCCAGATCATCAGGACCCTGATCAACCGGCCGAACGGAATCATCCTCGTGACCGGCCCGACTGGCTGCGGAAAATCCACCTCGCTCTACGCCTACCTCCACGAGATCAACAGGATCGATCAGCGCATCCTGACAATCGAGGATCCTATCGAATACGAAATGCCCGGCGTCAACCAGGTTCAGCTCCGCGACGAGATCGGCCTCACGTTCGCCAGCGCCCTGAGGTCATTCCTGCGCCAGGACCCGGATGTCCTGATGGTCGGTGAAATACGCGACCTCGAGACGGCGGAAATCGCCATCCGCGCATCGCTGACCGGTCACCTGGTTTTCAGCACGCTGCACACGAACGACTCCCCCGGCGCCATCACGCGGCTTCTGGATATGGGCGTCGAGCCGTTCCTTGTAGCCTCGTCACTCAGGGCGGTCGTGGCCCAGCGCCTAGTAAGACGGCTGTGCCGCGACTGCAGGCTGCCGTTCACGCCGGACGAATCCGTCCTCCGCGGCGCCAAGCTACCGACCATCATCCCGGCCGGCAGCACCGTCTTCGAGGCGAAGGGTTGCGAAAAGTGCCACATGACCGGCTACAAGGGAAGAGCCGGCATCTACGAGGTGCTCAGGGTCACCGAGGAACTCGACGCCGTGATTGTTGCGCGGGAGCCGACCAGCAAGATCAAGCAGAAGGCTGTCAGCCTCGGCATGCGCACCCTCCGTGAGGACGGCTGGGGTAAAGTGCTTGGCGGCCTCACGACAATAGACGAAATAATCAGCGCGTCCGAAGAGGATGCCTAGCAGCGGTGGCGGGGTTGGGTGGCTGCGTGGCCTGTTCGGGCGCCAGGTGTTATGTCCGGGAGAAAACTGACCGATGGCGGCGTTCAAGTACATAGCGAGGAACAGGGCCGGTGAACGGGTCGAGGGCACAATCGAAGCCGCGGACCGGCGTACCGCCCTCAGCCTGATAGAAAAAGCCGGCAATGTGCCCGTATCGGTCGCTGAAACACGCGCCGCTGCGGACGCCGGCGCGAAGAAGAAATCGCTGTTTTCCCTCGATCTCGGCCGGCCGCCGCGAATGCGGACACGTGAGGTGCTTTCCTTCTCGACGGAACTCAGCGACCTGCTGGTCGCCGGCATGACCCTCACCGATGCCCTGAACGTCCTCTCAAGCAGCGGGTCCGGCGATGAGATCATCCGCCAGCTGCGTGATGACATTGTCCAGGGCTCAAGCCTTTCGAATGCCCTGGCCAAGCATCCGCGCACGTTCTCGACCCTGTACGTGAATATGATCCGGGCGGGCGAGGCAAGCGGCACGCTCGGCGAGGTGCTCAAGCGCCTGGTGATCCACTACGAGTTCGTCCTGGATGTTCGCGACAAGGTGATCACCGCACTGATCTACCCCGCCATAGTCCTGTTCATGGGCTTCATCACACTCATTGTATGCATGGTATGGGTTGTGCCGAAGTTCTCGGTAGTATTCAAGGAACTCAACAGCACACTTCCGCTGCCCACACGAATCCTCATCGGCATCAGCGATGCGCTGGTTAACTATGGCATCTTCATCGGGGCAGGCCTGGTGATCCTCGGCACACTCGCATACAGGGGAGCCAGAACCGAACAGGGCAGGCTCTGGGTTCACGGTTTCGTCCTGCGCACGCCCCTGCTCAAGGGCATCGTCTCCGCCGGCATATATGCCAATTTCGCCCGGACACTCTCCACCCTGCTGTCGAACGGAGTACCGGTCCTCCGCGCTCTCAGCATCGTTGAGCAGACTGTCTGGAACGTCGTCATTGCGAACGAAATCCGCAACGCAAGGGACCGCGTGACCGATGGCACCACCATTTCCGGCCCGCTCGCAGGCGGCGGTGTGTTCCCGAAGATAATGACCGACATGCTGGCAATCGGCGAGCGGACCGGTGACGTGCCGGGCGCGCTCAGCCACGTGGCCCGCCGGTATGACCAGCAACTCAACCGCAGCATAAAGATATTCACCACGGCCCTTGAACCGATCCTGATAGTCGGCATGGCCGTGCTGGTAGGGTTTGTGGCAATGAGCATCCTGTTCGCCGTCTTCAGCATGACAAACGGGCTGGATGCACAGCAGTAATTGCAGCAAAGGAACTTGACTGCACGTGTGGTCCGCGGTTTCTCCGCCTGGCCACGGCGATAGCAGCGAAACACAAAGGAGAGGCAAGCATGAAGCAGAAAGTTGAACGCAAATACCGCTCAAACCGTAGCCGCGCCGGTTTTACGTTGATCGAAATAATGCTCGTCGTAGTGATCATTGGCATCCTGGCAACCGCCGCGGCCTTCGGCATACGCGGCAGGGCGCAGGAAGCACGGCGCGCCCAGACCCGCATGACCCTGCAGCAGGTCAAGATGGGCGTGGCCGCGTTCGAGATGCACTGCGGATCCTACCCCAACTCGCTCGATGAACTCATGAACAATCCCGGCAACGACGCGTGGCAGGGCCCGTATATCGAGGGTAAAGAGTCGCCTCGCGACGGATGGGGCAAGGTCCTTCAGTACAGCAAGAGTGACGATGACTTCCAGTTGTGGGCAGAGACCCCGGGCGGCCGGATGGATTCAAAGTAGGATATTCCGGCTGAACGCTTGCGCCGGAGAGGTGCCGTAAGACGCCATGACCATGCATGTGAACCGTAAGAGAAGCTTGAGCGGGGGTTTCACGTTGATGGAACTGCTGCTCGTCACAGCCATCATCGGCATTCTCCTCACGGCAACGGTTCCATCAATGATGAGATCGATCCGGGGCAGCCGACTCAGGGCCGGGGCATCGGCCGTCGCAAAGGCGGGCAAGTACGCGCGAAGCATGGCCATCATGAGCCAGCAGGAGGTCCGCCTCACGTTCCGCAAGGCGGACGCGAGAATCGAGGCCAGCGGCGGGGGCGGCAGGGCCAGGCTCGACCGCGCCATGGATGGCGTTCGCATCGAGAATGTCGAGATCGACAGCCAGGCGCCGCAAACGGAAGCCGATACCTGGACAGTCTCCTACATGCGGAACGGGCGCTGCACACCCTACTCCGTCACGCTCGCCAATAGCAGGGATGAGGCCGTCACAATCCGCGTCAACGCCTTCGGGGAGGCAAGGACAAAGGATGGAGCGTAGCTGGCCGAGGCCAGCCAAACCCTGACCCGGGTGCCCCTGACCCGGGCCGGCGCGGCGGACAGAAGAGAAAGACAATGAATCTGAGCAACACAGGGCGGGCGAACGGCAGGCTGCACGATCCGCTGGCGTTCACCCTCATAGAGGCTGTCCTGGCGGTTGCCATTATGAGCATCTGCGCGTTTGCGCTCATGGCTGCCGCGTCCAAATGCCTGGCCGTGGCCGGCGCATCCCGCAACCTGCACACGGTCGCCGCAGTCGTCGATCGCGGAGAACTCGAATACCCGCTCCAACCGACAAACGAGGTCTCGGAGAACGTCGTCGCGCCGGTCACCTACAACAACGGTTTCACATTCGAGCGGACCGTGGAACCGCTGGGCCAGGAAAAGGACATTTTCGTCGTGAAGACAACGGTCTCATGGGCGGCAAAAGGCAAACACGCCTCTGAATCGGTCGAAACACTTCTGTATTCAACAAATCACCCGTGAAGAAGAGGACACAGACTTTGGACAGGACTACTCAGCGACATTCGCCCACAGAGTGGAGCTCCTGCATGACACCGCCCGACGCAGGAGCGCCACTCGATCACATGAAGCAACTGAACCGTTCCGGGTAACGTGGCCCCGGGAACAGGGCGAAAGTCGAATGCAGGAATTGCATGGTAGTTGTCGAAGGCGGGGAATGTTGCGGGGCAAGAAGCTGCCGGATGATGAGGACGTACATGAGATGCATGTTGCATACAACCAGTAAGACCGTTCGGCCGATAGCCCCCAGGTCCAAGGTCCATGGTTCAAGGTCCGGGGCCTGTCCTTCCTCCGGCTTCACCCTGATCGAGATCATGATGGCCGTACTCCTGGTCCTGCTCGCGTCGACCATGACGTACGTCACGTTCGCCGCCGTGGCGAAAGCATGGCGCAACGGCACGAAGATCGCCGAGGACCTCCACCACGGCGACTTCGTCATGGACCAGCTTGTGATCGGCCTTCGCTCGGCTTATTTCCCGGACGCCCGCGGCAACGTGACCACCTATGGCTTCTGGCTCAAAGACGGAGGCAGCGGCAGTTCCGCTGAGGATTCCATAAGCTGGGTAAAGCAGGGCACGGCACTCACCGAGTCCAACTCAGCCACCGTCTCCGGCCCGCACAGGGTTCTCTTCTCCATTGAACGGGACGACGATGGTAACCCGGCTGCGGCAGTCAGGTACTGGCGGCCGTTCGCACTCCCCGAGGATTTCGACGCGATGCTGATTCCGCCGGAATTCATTTCCAGCAGAGTCTGCGGCTTCGATTGCCGCGTAGCCACCAATACTACCGACGGCACGTGGGAGTGGTCTGATATCTGGGAGAAGGAAGACACGAACCGGCTGCCACGGGCCGTTGAACTCACTCTCTACCTGCAGCCGCTGTCGGAGGGCCGGGATCCGGTGGCGATAACCAGGTGCGTTGAGATTCCAGTGTGGCGGCTGTCATGGGGAGGCGGCGGACCGCCAGATGGCCAGATCCGGCGCCCCGATATGGCGGGTAGGAAGCTGCCACCTGCCGGAAAGCCGCCCAGGACGAAACAGAAATGAAGGCGACACAGCCAATGAGCACACATTCCACATTCCGCGCTCCCGGATCATGGCTCCCCGTCAAGAGGGCCATGGTCTCCTCCCGCTCCGGCTCCGCCCTCATAGTGGCCCTCTGGACCGTCATCCTGCTGTCGCTGATCATAAGCTCCTTTGCATTCGAGATGCACCTCGAAGCAAAACTCGCATCGCACTACCGCAAGAGAATGCGCGCGGGCTACCTCGCACAGGCCGGCATGGAGAGAGCAAGGATGCTGCTGGTGCAAAGCGCCGACCCGAAGATCAAGGATGAGGCCTACGAGCACAAGGAGGAGGGTTGGTACCTGCCTGCGAAGAACCTGGCGCGCGGATCCGCCGTCTATGGCTTCGTGGACACACTGGACACCGGCACCGCCACGGTGGATATCGTGCCGGAAATGGCCCTCAGGAACGTCAACCGCCTCGGCCCCGCCGACTGGCAGAAGATACTCGAGGCCGGCGGTATACCCGAAGATCAGTGGGGAGTCATGATGGACTGCTTCTTCGACTGGACAGATGCCGACTCCCTCGTGCGTCCCTACGGCGCCGAGAAAGAGTACTATTCCGGGTTGAATCCGCCCTACCCGCCGCGGAACGGGCCCATATTTACGGTGGATGAGCTCCTCCTCATCAAGGGGTTCGCTCCGGAAGTGCTCGACGGCGGAGCCAGGAAGGATGACGAAGAAGACCGGATGGTGGGCATCAGAGATCTCCTCACGGTGTTCGGCGACGGGACGGTCAATGTCAACGTGGCGACGAGGCGCGTACTCATGACCCTCGTCGGGGTGGACGATATCGTTGCTGACGATATTCTCAGGGAACGGGAGCTGCCGAAGGATGAAGGCATTCCTAACGAGACCAGGCTGTTCACGGACCCGAACGACTTCTTTACGCGTTTTCCGGCCTTGCGTTCACAACTGCAGAATCTTATAACAACTGCCGCCGGCACGTACCGCATCACATCCACCGGTAAATCCCAGGGGATATCGAGACAGATATCCTGCGTGGCCAGTGTTGACAGGAGCAAGGGTAGCCTTACAGTCCTGTGGTGGCAGGAAAGCGAAGGTCAGTAGCATGGCGAAGGAACAGTCAACCGGTTTATCTATTCATGGCGGCGCGTTGCGCTGGACGGGCCTGCGCGGCGCAAAGGCCGGGCCTCCAGTTGTCACGGAGTCCCGCGAGGTTCCTCTTCAGCTTGAAGCCGGCGAAGCCGCCCAGATAGCCTCTCTTTCGGAGGCGGACAGCACGACCGTGACGGCGCAGCTCCGGGCCATGCGCGGCTCCGTCCAGGGACGCACAGCGGTGGCCCTGTCGACAGCCCACGTTCTGATGCGCTCCGTCGAACTGCCTGCCGTCGATCCGGCCGAACTCAAGAGCATGGTGGAACTCCAGGCCGACAAGTTCTCCCCCTTCCCCGCGGAAAGTGCTGTCACCTCCTATGAGATCGTGCGCCAGACCGAGACCGCCTCCCGGGTCATAGTTGCCACCGTCCAGCGGAAGAACGTCGAGACCGTCGGCGGCATCCTGTCCGCGGCCGGCATCGTGCCGCGCCGCATGGATGTGGAAACCCTCTGCTGGTGGCGACTCCTCACGGATGCCGGCGCAATCAACAGCAACGGATGCCGCATCGTCATACTGAAGGACAAGGCCGTCTGCGACGTCATAGTCACCATCGACGGTATCCCGATGATCATCAGGGGCCTCGGGCAGACAAGCGGCCTTTCAGACGAGGACCTCTGCTCGGAGCTGGAATACACCCTCACGAGCCTCGAGAACGAGCACGGCATCGGCCGGACGGACTCGATTTGCGTCTGGCACTGGGACACTGAGCCTGGGGCCCTCCTGAGAAAGCTCAAGGAGCGCTTCGATTGCGAAGTCCATGCGTCCACATTCAAGAATCTCCCTCCACTTTCTGAAGGGCTGGCCCGGCGGGCGCTCGAGGCCCCTGGAACCACCGTCGACCTGGCGGTACCCGAGTGGGAGACAGGGCTGCGGATGATTCGCCTGCGAAAGCGGATGGTGCATGCGAGCGTCGCCGTCGCCGCAGCATGGGTTGTTGTGTTCGGCGGATTCTTTGCGCTGCTATGGATCGACAAGAGAAATGTGAGCAAACTCGAGGAAAAGGCCGCCACGCTCCTGAAGGATGAGACAGAGGAGGCGGAGAATCGCGACCTGCTGCAGGCGGCAAAACAGTATGCCGACACCAGGTACTCGGCACTCTCATGCCTGCGCGAGGTGTCGAGACTGAAGCCTGCCGGTGTGGAATTCGAACGCTTCACCTACAACAAGGCGCTCCAGCCGTTCAAGCGGGACAAGACAAAGAAGAACACGCGGGAGAGCGCCAGGACAAACCAGGTTGTGATCGCCGGGCACGCATTTGAGCCAAACACAATCCTCGATTTCCAGAGCGCGCTCCAGACTCCGCCGAAGATGTTCACCAAGGTCGCCCCGGGGCGCACCATCAGCGCGCCCGGCAAGGCCACCTTCACCTTGACTCTTGATCTGCCGAGGAACACAGATGAAACCCCGTGAAATCATACTGGTCTGGCTGACGTGCGTGATCGCGCTGTTCTGCGTGACCGCCATATTCTGCCAGCCATGGTACAGGGCATGGCGCGAAGTAAAGTCACGCAAGTCTGCGGCACTCGAGAAGATCGCCACGGAAGCCGAGATATACCTGGGGAAGGAAAACACTTCAAAGCGCCTGCAGGAACTGCAAAAGAAGGTCAGGGACCTGCCCGCCGGCGAAACCCCGAACATCTACATCCCCAGGCTGATCAACAACCTTGCCGCACAGAACAGCGTCCCGATCAAGGACACACGCATCGGCGACGAGTGGTCTCTCGGCAAACTCAGGATACTGCCGATCAGATACGCATGGGGCGAATCCAGTACGCAGGGCATCAAGGACCTGCTCGTCTCTTTCCATGAGAGCGACGTGATTTTCGACGTTGTCGAACTGACCATCAGTTCAGCCGGGCAGGACCGGTTGAGCGGGACTCTGACCGTGAATTGCGTATATACAAAGTAAACAAGAACAGACCATGAGGAGGGCAACATGCGCCCGAAGAATACGACATTGATCGCCTGGTCGCGGCTGGCCGGCTTGACCATCACACTCTGGTTCGGCGCCGCCGCGGGCGTTGCCTGGGGGCAGAAGACACCCGAGGCAAAGGACCGACCGGAGGCCGCTGAACAACAGGAGGCCCCCACCTTCGGAGCCAACTTCAACGGGGCTGCCCTCGAGGCCGTGATGGAGGAATACGGCAAGCTTACCGGCCTCACCCCGCTGATACACCCCGCCATCGCCTCCAGGAAAGTCACAATCACCTGGACCAGCCGGACCAAGCTCACAAAGAAGCAGTACCTCGAGGGTATTGTTATCATGCTGACCTACAACGGCATCGCACTGGTGCCCTTCAACACGAAGTTTGTGAAGGTCGTCGCAATAGACGCCGCCCGAGGGTCCGCCATGGAGACACTGAACACCCCCACCGAGGAGTTCGCCAGCGAATCCGACACCGTCATCAGTCGGGTGATCCAGTTCAAGAATATGGAAATCACCGAAGCCAGCAAGGTGATCGATGCCCTGAAGAGCCCGAACGGAAAAGTCCAGCCGCTGGAGCGCATCAACGGAGTGCTGATTACCGACTCCGCGGCCAACATCAACCGGATCCTCGAGATGCTGGCCCATATCGACCAGCCGATCGAAACCAAGGAGCAGTTCTTCATCATCCCGATAAACAACATGAAGGCGTCGGAGGTCAAGGCCAGGCTGGATGACCTGATCAAGGATCTGACGGACAAGTCCACCACCACCGTCCCGGTCGGTAGACCCTCGCCGTCAGGCGCCCCAACCATGATGCCGGGAGTCATCCGGGCCCGGCCAACCGCACCGGCAATGTCCACTGACACGACCGTGGCAACCGTCGAGGGTGACGTGGAGAAAGGTATGGTCCGCGGCAAGGTCAAGATCGTCGCGGACGACCGGACCGGCATTCTTATCTTCATAACACTGCCGGCCAACATGAAGTTCTTCGAACAGGTGGTTCAAGCGCTTGATAAGGACATCAAGTTCATCCCGGATGTCCTTGTGAGGGTCTACAGGATGGAGTTCGCCGACGCCGGCGAGGTCGCCGGCATGCTGAACAACCTCATTGGTGCCGCCGGCAAGAAGGATGCTGCCGCAACCGCTGCCGCCGCGGCAAAGGCGCAGCCCGGCACCATCCCGAGCTCGGCTGGCGCCTCCACCCTGCAGGAGTATATCACAGAACGCCCCGCCGCGGAGGAGATCAAGGATGGACTCTCCCAGGCCAGGAAGTCGAAACTCGGCGAACTTGCGGCCGATAACATCAAGATACTCCCCGACAAGCGAACCAACGCACTGATCGTCATGGCCACAAAGTCCGACCAGGAGACCATCGGCGAACTGATCAAGGAAATGGACATGATGCTCTCACAGGTCCTCATTGAGGCTGTGATCATCAAGATCGAGCTGACCGACTCACTCAAGACCGGGGTGCAGTGGCTGCAGAACGCCATGGCCGTCTACGACAAGAAGTCCGGCAGGAAGCCGGTTGGCTCGTTCGCAGGCGCCTTCGGCGGCGGAACAGACTCACAAGGCGCTGGCGGCCTCCCGACCCCGGCAGACGCAGCCGGCATCACGGCGCTCCCCGGAGCCGCCGGTCTGAGTTACTACCTCACCCACTACGGACTGAACGTCAGCGCAGTCATCCAGATGGCGTCGAGCGACAGCCGCACCAAGGTGGTGTCGACTCCGGTGATCCTGACCACCGACAACACCGAGGCGACCCTGAAGGTCACCGACCAGATCTACGTCTACAACGGCCAGAAGTACACGCAGGTCGGAAGCACAGTCAGCCCTATAGCGGACTACACGGTCAAGGACGTCGGCCTCGAACTCAAGGTCAAGCCGCACATCAACACCAATAAGGTTGTGATGATGGAGATCAGCCAGAGCATGAGCGACCCCGGCAGCGTCGGCGAACCCCAGGCCGGCGGCAAGGTGTCAAGCACCAGGTCGCTGACCGCATCCATAGCGATCAGGGACAGGGAGACGATCATCCTCGGCGGCCAGGTTCGCCAGGATTCCGGCGACAGCCGGTTCAAGGTGCCGATCCTTGGCGACATCCCCATACTGGGCCGCCTGTTCAACTCGACCTCGCAGAGCGGTGGCCGGTCCGAGATGATCGTGCTCGTCACCCCGTATGTCCTCGACACTCCCGGCGGAATCTCGGCTGAAAGCACGCGTCGCAAGCGGGCCCTTGATCTCGAGGGCCTGTGGAAGAGGGGCGAAGGCGAATGGACTGACAGCAAGATCGCGGAACCCAACCGGAAGCAGGCAAAAATCGAAGCACGCGAGGCGCGCGATCTGGAACGCGCCGCAAAGGCGGA
>SESH01080702.1_pt1 | contig 17456 bp, 15 predicted proteins | sample 3171561 | NCBI WGS metagenome assembly SESH01 (sample SAMN10866947, study PRJNA518727) | freshwater metagenome | biome: subpolar coniferous forest; feature: holomictic lake; material: water; isolation source: holomictic Lake 442 2011 16.5 m and 2014 13 m | place: Canada: near Kenora, Ontario
TGATGATTGGATCCCCGCCAATGACGAGTATCGTGGCCGGTGAATCCGGCCGCGCGAGGGCCTGCCGCATGGCACGCAAAAGGGTTGCGGCAGCTCTGCCGAGACGTTCGTCCGGGGCACGAAGGACCGCGGTTGCGGCCTGCTCAATTGTGGTTGTAGCGTGGCCATTGGCCGACCCGAGAAGGGACGAGGCAAGGCTCCTTATGATGGACGGGGCCTCGGGCTCCCGGTTGACGCACTTGTCCATGGCTATCCGCAACGCATCCAACCGATGGGTCAACATCTGGCGAAATGACTCTATGCTTGTATCATGCATGATTCCTTATCCCCCGACACACACGCCTCTATTCGCGTCTGGCACCGCAGGAAGCCGTCCACAACACCCGGGTCGAACAGCACTCCACGACACCTGAGTATCTCTGTAATGGCCTCATCCACGCTTCTTCCCGACGAATACGGCTGGCTGGAGCGAATGGTGTCGTATGAATCCGCCACCGCGATGATCCTTGCACCCTCGCAGATCTGGAGCCCTCTCAAACCACACGGGTAGCCTGACCCGTCAAAGCGTTCATGGTGTTCAAGGATTATTCCGGCCACTTTCACGAGAGGTTCACAACCCCGAAGGATGTCGTGACCTATCCTGGTGTGCAGTTTCATGACCGCCCACTCATCAATGGTCAATGGACCGTGCTTCCTCAGGATTGCCTCTGAAATGCCTATCTTCCCGATGTCGTGGAGCGAGGATGCGCAACTGAGCATCTCGACATCTTCACCGGCCATCTGCATCTCGTGGGCCAGAATGTCGGCCATGCGTTCCACCCGCTTGCAATGCTCTGCCTCCCTGCGGTCATAGACCTCAAATATCGTGGCCAGCAAAGTCACCATAGACATGTATGACCGCTTTGCGCTGCCAATGAGGCGGGTGAGCGCCGCCGTGCGCTCCGCCACCATGTCACCGTAGGCCTGCTGGCGGCGCCTGGTATCCTTGAGCGTCTTCTTCTGGAGTATCGCACCCTCGAGTATCGGGACCAGTGCGACAATAGAAACCGGCTTCTTCGCATAGCCGGCTACACCTTCGTGCGCCATGGACGTAGCCCCGGCCAGGCCTGCTGGACCGGCCATGATCACGACCTGAACAGTTTCGTCCCTCATCCTGAGCCGTCGCAGTACTTCACCGTCATTCGAGGCCACAAATCGCTCATCGAGCAGCACAACGTCTATCCTGTCCGGGGCGGCATCGGCAGCCAGCGCGGCCTGATCGACATCGTTGGCAACGGTCACACTGTAGAGCTCGCGTTCCAGCATGCTGTACGTTGCCTGCCGGCTGGATGCATCGCCGTCGACGAGGAGGATCCGCCCCTTGTTGTGGCAGACATTGACGGCCGAAGCGCTGACCTCGCACTGTGGTGTGTTTCCAACCACGACGAAGGACGCCGCGTCAGGCTCAAAGAAGCACATCATGTTCCTTCCCATGTGCTTTGCGTGGTACAACCCGTGATCAGCCTGCAGCAGTATCTCGGATACAGGGCAGGCGCTTTCCAATCCGGCCGCCGCCCCTATCGACACTGTCGCACGGAGGTCGAAGTTGTTCCGGCAGAATGTGTGTCGCCGGAATGCGTCCAGCAGGCGCGCCCCGACCCGTTGCGTCTCATCAAGGCCCGTCTGCGGCAGAATCACCACGATTTCATCCCCGCCGTACCGGCAGACAATGTCCCCGGCCCTCACCGTTCCGGCGGTGAGGCGCGCGGATTCAACCAGAATCTGGTCCCCCACCTGGTGGCCAAATGTGTCGTTGAACAGCTTGAAGTGATCGACGTCCATGATCATGATGCCAAGCGGCAACCCCTTGCTCTCGGAAAGCCGCCTCGCGCGGTCCAGTTCCTCATCGAATACACGCCGGCTGAAGAGTCCGGTCAGCGGATCACGCACCGCCGCATGGCGCATCTCCTCCATGAGCCTGTCACGATGAGCCTCAGCCTCCTTGAGCTCCGTGATGTCGGTGATCAGGCCGTCGTAGCAGACAACCTGTTGATCTTGTCCAACCGTGGGGACAGACACGTTCCTGACCCAGCGTATGGCCCCGTTCTTGTGCCTGATGCGGTGTTCGACGGCATGCTGTTTCTTCTCTCTCTGAACGAACTCTATCTGGCTGGTCACGACGGAACGGTCTTCCTCAACGATCATGCTGTACCACAATTCCGGACTCTTCCCGTATTCATCCGGAGTGTAGCCGGTCACATCCTCGGTCCCGGGATAGTGAAGAGTACGCAGAGGCCTTCCGTTCTCCAGGAAAACCGTAAACGCAAACCCGTGGAGGGCCCTCACCAGTCTCTCATAGCGTTCCTGACTCGATCCGAGCCGTTCCGCCAACGCCCTGTATGCAGTGATGTCCGCGGCGACCTTCACGTAGTGCTCGACCTCGCCGCCCGAACCACGGATGGCCGATATCGTCGCCTCCTCGATGTAGATATCGCCGCTCTTCTTGCGGACGCGCAACTCGCCGCGCCACTGCCCGCTGGAATTCAGCCGCTCCCACAGCTCGGTATAGAACTCAGGTTTCATCTGTCCTGACTTCAGCATGCCAACGTGGCGACCAATGCTTTCATCCCGAGTGTACCCGGCGACATTGCAGAACATGTCGTTCACGTACACAATCACGCATTGCGGATCCGTTATCACCACTATGCTGTGGCTCCCCACCACCGCTTTCATGAGCAGCTCTGTAAATCCATTGGTTTCAAGATGGCTCATACCCCCCACAACCTCCCCGGAGGCGTTGGCGCCATGGCCTCGCGGACCCCGCCCCTCCGGAGAGTAGCTTCACATAACCAGGCGCCGGGCAACAATCAGGTATTCCATCATCTCACACTTCCAAAAACCTTAGCGTCTTTCCCGGTCGCCATGCGGTGGCAGCCCGGGGACGCCGTTCATTGCGACGGCAATCTTGCTGTCTGTGAATGAGACAGGAGAAATCTCATGGGGGTTTTAGCAGCCTGTGATCAGGGATACCCTTATTGAGAGTTCTGACCCGGTGTCTCACTATGAAGCGGGTTACGGAGGCATCAAAATCAGCAGGCTTGATCAGCAGAAAAGGAAACAATGAAACCGAGGCAGAACCGGACGTCAACACGGAGACCGATCAAAGAGGCAGGCGCAGCTGTCGCAGGAAACGGCGACAAAGCCAGGGAGATTGAATTCCTCGCGCGTGCATCAGACGGAAGCGAGGTGTTCCTTGCCGGAAGTTTCAACAGCTGGGATCCGAAGGCGACCCCTCTGGAGTTCTCCGGCGACAGTTCCTATTCCACCACACTGAAACTTCCCCGCGGGCGCTATGAATACAAGTTTATCGTCAACGGCAAATGGCAGATTGACGAGCAGTGCAAGAACTGGGTTCCGAACCTGTTCGGATCGCTGAACAGCGTGCTTGAGATTGCATGACGATTTCCCGCGTCGGCCCGGCGTAGCACAGCCGCCGGGCGTTTTCCAGACCATGCCTGGAGCGCGGCGGCGGGCCGCGTTTGTGTGTCTGGACATGTGTGTCTGGAGTGTTGCTTCTCCGGGGCTGGTCAGCTAGCATCGTGGCGGTAGGGAGATTGTACTTAGGGAACTCCTCGCAGGCAAAAGGTATTGCCATTCTGTCCGGATGTCGACCGCCGGGCAAACCGGCCGGGACAAGCCCAATGGAAGACAGGCACAAGAGCATGCACAGGTACCCCCTGGCGGCGGCGGCTGTAGCTGCGGCCTTCCTCGTCTGTCTGCTGCTCGAGAAGGCGTTCGGGCAAGGAGTGCCGGTATATGCGATCCTCTACCCGCCGGTAATGGCCGTGGCTCTGCTGGCCGGCCTCGGGCCCGGCCTGCTGGCGATGGGCCTTTCCGCCCTGGTTGCCGCCACATGGCTCCTTGCTCCGGACGGATTAAGCCTCCTTAAGACCGTCGACGTGGTTGGGCTTGGATTATTCTCGCTGACTGGCATTGCCATGAGCGTGGTGGCGGCAAACTACCGCCGGACCCGCAAAGATCTCCACGCCCAGGTGGCAGAACGCTCGAAGGAACTCGACCGGGCCAATGCCGCTCTCCAGAAGCTCAACTCCGATCTCGAAAACCTTGTCACAGCCAAGACTGCTGAACTGCGCCTCACCAACGAGACCCTGGAACAACGGGTCGCGGAACGAACAGCCGAGGTGCTTGCCGCCAACTCCGCCCTGGACGACTCCCGCCGGGCAGCCCTGACCCTGATGGATGAGGCCATCGCCTCGTTCCGCAAGGCCGAACTGGTCAGTTCAGACCTGCGACTGGAGCGTGATTTCACCTCTGCCGTGCTGGACAACACCGGCGCCTTGGTCATGGTGCTCGACCAGGAGGGCCGGATCACGCGATTCAATCGCGCCTGCGAGGTGGCAACTGGATACAGTGCGGGCGAGGTGCTCGGTTACGTGTTCTGGGAGAAGCTCATTCCTCTTGAGGAGGTGACAAGAGTGGTCAGGACCTGGACATCACTCCTGGCCGGTCGCTTCCCGGATCATCACGTGGCCCACGTGATGACCAAGCAAGGGGCCGAGCGCCTTATCTCGTGGTCCAACACGTCGATCTCTGGTAAGGGCGGTTCGGTGGAATACATCATAGGCACCGGCATCGACATCACCGCCAGCGCGCGCGCCGAGGAGGAACTCCTGCGAACTGCAATGGAACTGGCAAGGTCCAACAAGGATCTCGAGCAATTTGCCCACGTGACATCACACGACCTCAAGGAGCCACTCCGCATGGTCACCGGCTTCATGAGCCTCCTGAGTGAAAGGTACGGCAACACGCTGGATAAGAAGGCCTCCGAGTACGTGAGATTCGCAACGGATGCCGCAGCCAGGATGCAAAGCATGATCGACGACCTGCTGGCTTATTCGCGCGCGGGCCAGGTGGATACAATGGCTCCTACTGATCTTGGGAGTATCCTCGACTCGGCACTCAGGAATCTCCATGCCGCCATCACTGAATCAGGCGCCATGATTACCAGGGACCGGCTGCCAACCATGATCGTTCACTCCACCGGCCTTGTGCAGGTCTTCCAGAACCTGGTCGGCAACGCCATCAAGTTCCGGAAGACCGGCGCGACACCTGAAATTCATATCGGTGCAAGACTCGTCACGGGAAATACGCCGTTCACAGCCGGAACCCCTTCTTTTGGCGGCTGGAATGGCACAACGCAGCCCCCCATCCCCACGACACCCGACAAACTGGCCGGCAACAGCCCGGCTCCGAAACCAGTTGACGGCAGGTCGTTCTGGCTCTTCTCCGTCAGGGACAACGGCATCGGCTTCGATCCGGAGTTCAACGAGAAGGTCTTCGTGATATTCCAGCGCCTTCACACACGCGAGGAATACCCGGGAAGCGGTGTGGGACTGCCGATATGCAAGAAGATCATCGAGCGGCATGGCGGGCGTATCTGGGTTGATTCAAAGGCCGGCTCCGGTTCGGTCTTCTTCTTCAGCCTGCCTGTCCGGAACAAGGAGCTGGTATGAAATATGTAGAAGTGCTGATGGTTGAAGACAACCGCGGCGACGTGGTCCTGGTCCAGGAGGCCATCCAGCATGAATCACTGCCATACAACATGACTGTTGCCAGTGATGGCGTGGAGGCGATGGACTATCTGCAGCGGCAGATCAGGCGGGCTGGCGCACCGAGACCTGACCTGATCATTCTCGACGTTCAGCTTCCAAGAAAGACAGGCACCGAAGTGCTTGCTGAAATCGAGGCCAACCCGGCATTTTGCGGCATCCCAACCGTCATCTTCAGCAGTTCGCTCGGACCCGTCAGTCCGGCCGCGGCCGGCAAAGGATGCTTCCATATGCACGTTTCAAAGCCGGCAAAGTTTGCAGGCTATGTCGCACTTGTCAGGACGATCGAGGAATTCCGCAAAACAGCAAAAGGGGATGCAAAACCATGACCGTCCACTCCTGGAAGACCCTGCTCGTTGAGGACAACGAGGCCGACGCGGTGCTGCTTTCAGAAATGCTTGGCGGAACTGATGTGGGCCATTTTGAACTGGTCCGGACAGTACGCGCAGCCGATGCGATCAACCGCTTGAAACTCGGTGTTTTCGATGCAATCCTGCTTGACCTGACCCTGCCGGATTCGCGGGGCTTCGAAACATTGCAGAACATCCAGGATGCCGCCGGCCACACTCCCATTATCATCCTGACCGGTGTTGAGGACGAGAGCATGGCGATCGGCGCCATTCGCCATGGCGCACAGGACTACCTGGTAAAGGGCACCGTGGACGGACGGGCCATCGCCAGGGCAATCAGGTACGCCATCGACAGGCAGAAGACAGAAGAGGCCTTGCGACAAAGCGACGCAGCATACGCATCGGCAAAAGTGTCGGTCGACACCGTCAACGCCATGGAGGAGGGCGTCGCCCTGATCAGCATGAATGGCAACGTGAGTTCAGTGAATCCCGCCCTCTCAAGGTTGACCGGCTATGCGAAGGCACAGCTCGAGGGGAGAAGCATGGCTGAACTCCTCCCTCTGATCGTCCATGAGAGGGATGTACAACCAGCCATTGATGCGCTCCGGACCGCAATGCGGGGGGAAATCCCGGCTATGGCGGAGGCCACCGTGGTATCCAATCCTGCCGGCCATGTTCCGGTGGTGCCGCGGATTGCTTTCATCAGGGACGAGGCCGGGAGGCCCACCAAGATCGTGCTTACCGTGCAGGATATGACGGAAGACAGGAAGGCCGAACAGAAAAGCCAGATCGTCACCACCATCCTGGCCCTCTTTGCCAGGGAGACCGCCCGCAGGGAATACCTTGATGCCGTGGCCCGTGTCATCCGGCAATGGAGCGGCTACCGCTGCATCGGGATAAGGGTGTTGAACGACAGGGGCGAGGCACCATATGAGACATACTTCGGCTTTTCTGATGCCTTTATTCAATCCGAGACCGCTTTGAAGATCGCGAGTCTTGATTGCGCCTGCACGCGCGTACTGGCGCGGCAGCCAGGCCCCAACGATATGAAGTATTTTACCAGCGGCGGATCGTTCTGCTGCGGAAACACCGGCCAGCTGCAGGACTCGCCTTCGGCAGGCAACAGGGAACGATACCGCGGGATCTGCGCGGCACACGGCCTTGCATCGGTGGCAATCATTCCAATCCGTCATCACAACACCATCATCGGAACCATCCATTTCGCTGACGAAAAGGAGGGTGCAATGGCCGCAGAGGCCGTTGAGTTCGTCGAAACAACTCTCTCGCCGATCATCGGGGAGGCGATATGCAGGTTCAATGTGGAGTCGGAACTCCGGTCGCTGGCATCGAGGATTACACTGGCGGAAGAACGCGCCCGACGCCAGCTGGCGATGGCCCTGCACGACACCGTTGGGCAGAGCCTCGCGCTCGGCAAGATCAAGCTGGGTGCGTTGAGACAGATGATAAACGGCAAAGAGGCCCAGGAAATCCTGCGCGAGATCCGCGAAATGTTTGAGGCGGCCGTTGAACAGACACGAACACTGAGCTTCGAACTCAGCCCGCCGATACTTTACGAACTGGGACTCGGTGCAGCCATGGAATGGCTGGGAGAGGATTTTTCAAAGCGACACGGGTTCACTGCCAGGCTCATCGGCACAGACAAGGAGCACCAGCTTGAAGAGTCCATGAGCGTTCTCTTCTTCCAGTCTGCCCGCGAGCTGCTCACCAACGTGGCTAAGCATGCCGGGGCCGATGATGTTGAGATATCCCTCGCCGCAGTGGATGGGTACCTGATCATGAAGATAGTCGATAACGGGAAGGGAATGGAGGCAATGGCGTTCGAGAACGCCATTGCAACAAAGAACAGTCTGGGACTTTTCAGCATTCGCGAAAGAATGAAACAGATAGGCGGCTCATTCTCTCTCAAGTCCGCCCCCGGCCATGGCACCACCGTGGTGCTGACGGCGCCTATTCAACAGGCGCCGGGCCCGGACTTTGGCATCAGGAATTGACCGAACAACGAGGAGCATAAGCATGGCAATAAGAATCATGATTGTTGACGACCACAAGATGATCAGGGACGGCCTGAAAGCTCTCCTCTCGACACACAAAGGCGTTGAAGTCATCGGCGAGGCGGCAGACGGCCAGAACGCCGTCCAGCTCGCCAGGAAGCTTTCTCCGGATATTGTGATCATAGATATCGGCATGCCTGAGCTGAACGGAATCGAGGCCACACGCCAGATATCGTCACTCAAGTGCGGCCCCAAGGTTATTGGCCTGTCCATGCACGCTGACCGCAGATACGTGGCACAGATGCTCAAGGCTGGCGCCTCGGGTTATGTGCTGAAGGACAGCGCGTTCGAGGAGCTGTCCCAGGCAATCGAAACAGTCGCAAAAGGACGGGTGTACCTCGGACCGCAGGTGGCCGGGACGGTCGTGGCTGAGTTAAAGCGGACCGCCAAGGATGACGACGGCTCTGTCTTCTCCGTGCTCACACAGAGGGAGAGGGAGGTTCTACAGCACATTTCCGAAGGGTCATCCACCAAAGACATCGCCTCAGCCCTCGGAGTGAGCGTGAAGACGATCGAAACGCATCGGCGGCAGATCATGGAAAAACTCAACATCCACAGCGTCGCCCAGCTCACCAAGTACGCCATCAAGGAAGGCCTGACTGACCTGGACAAGTGAGGTTTTTGGAAGACCCTATTTCGGTTTTCCCCTATTACGCGCACCGTGTGCTTTTCCTACAATGTCCCCATGAATTGAAAGGGAACGCGCATGAGAATCCTGGTGGTTGACGACGACGACAAGCTGCGTGATGCAGTTGAAGGCATTCTCACGCGGCATGGCCATAGAGTGGACTGCACGAGCAACGCCCGCGACGGGGTTGACATGGCCGGGAGGAACCAGTACGACGTAGTGCTCCTGGACTACTGGATGCCTGAGCACAATGGACTGTGGTTCATCAACAACGCAACTCTCCCGCGACGAACCAAGACCCTTCTGATGACAGCCTATGCCGGCGGCAAATTCATCAAGAGACTGCTCGACGCCGGAATATCAGACTACGTTCCTAAGCCATTCGACGAGGCCGAGCTGATTTGCCACCTCGAGTCTCTATCAAAAGGAACGCAATGAGAGTCCTGGTTGTGGACGACGACGTGAGGCTGCTTGCCGAAACAGGCCGGATCCTGACCCGGAACGGCCACAGCGTCGACTGCATCGACAACGCCAAAGCCGCGGTGGAGATAACCAAACGGAACTGCTATGATTTCGTGCTGGTTGACTACAGGATGCCCGAACACGACGGAATATGGTTCCTCCGCAATGCCGCCCTGCCCAGGCGCACCAAGGCGTTGCTTGTGACTTCGCTCGCTGACGGGACGGTCATCAGGCAGATGTTCGGCGCCGGAGTCTCTGGCTATGTGCTGAAGCCTTTTGATGAAACAGAACTCCTCTGTCACCTGAAGTTCCATTCTGAAGATCACAAGCCGGCATAACCGGCGGGAAAAGACGACCCGACGCGTCAGTCCGCGCCTCTCTCCACCGGACCGCCGGCGCCGCGCGCGGGCCCGGGTCATTCACATCACACGGCAACCCGTCTACTCAAGACGGACGCTGCAATCATCGCCGCCTATTCCTGGCCCCCTCCCCCCCGTTGCCGCCGTTTCCATGCCCGCACACGCGGCCAGACAGGCGCGTGAGACCGGCCCTCTCAAGCCGGGATAAACAGGCCGTAATCAGCTAATGGCTTGACGACCCTTTGTTGAGTATGGCACTACGGGTGAAATGTGATGCCCGGGCTGCGGGGCGACGGACTATAACTGGAGGATGACCGGGCTTCCGGTGGCATGCGATGCGGCAACAATGGAAACAATGGGAGGGAGAATATGTCCGATCATAAAACCGCCAGGAAAACGCATGAGACACCGATGCACATAAAGGTCTGCGATAGTGGTCCCTATCTGGTATCAGGGGCGGTTCCTCTCCAGGAGCAGATCATTGAATCCGCCGCAAATGGCGAGGCTGTGGCATGGCGTGCCGGAGCCAGGCTCGAAACACCCGATAGCTACGCATTGTGCCGATGCGGCCAGTCCGAAAACAAACCCTTCTGTGACGGCTCTCATGCGGCCACCGGTTTTGACGGCAGGGAAACAGCCGGCCGGGAAGAGTATATCGGGAAGCAGGAAACCACGAAGGGCCCGACCATGACAATGACCGATGTCGAACATGTCTGCGCCGGAGCGCGCTTCTGCAGTGCCAATAAGGGAACGTGGACGCTGGTCGAACAGTCCGATGACCCAAAGGCCGCAAAACTTGCCAGGGAGCAGGCCTGCAACTGTCCCTCCGGCCGGCTGACAGTGTACAACAAGGCGGGCAAGGCACAGGAGCCGGAACTCAAACCATCCATAGGCGTTGTTGAGGATGAAGCAATGCACGAGAGCGGACCGCTGTGGGTCCGTGGCGGAATCCCTGTCGAATCGGCCGACGGCAAGACTTACAGGATCCGTAATCGTGTGACCCTCTGCCGTTGCGGCAAGTCTGCCAATAAGCCATTCTGCGACGGCCGACATGCCGAGTGATATGATTCAAAACCATGAAAAGCGGATCCTTCAAGCGACCTCGTCCGCTCCAGCGGTTGTCCGTCGCCCTGACCGGCGAGGCGCCGGAGGCCTCTGCCGTGGCTGGGCCCGGCACATGAGCCATTGGCACCGTCTGCTTGTCGTCGGGATATTCGTTGCGTGGCTGGCCGGCTGCGGCGACGATGACAACGTACCGACAGCATCGCGCGGCACCGTCGTGCGCGTGGAGTCGATGGGCACATTCCCGGTTGCCCTGCTCCACCAGGCGCTGACCTACTATGACGCTCCGGTTTCGCTGTCGCCAAGGTTCAGCGTGGATGCGTATCGTGTCATCTACATCACAAAGAACGCCCGGGGCGCCCTCGTCGAAGCATCAGGGGCGATATTCCTGCCTGCCGGCCAGACCAACCTGCCGATGATCAGCCTCCAGCACCCGACGCAGACGGAGAGAACAGCCGTGGCATCGGTGGCGCCACTGGTCTATGGCCCCGACGCGGTCCTGGCCGCATCGTTCGGATATGCGGCCTGCGCCCCTGACTACCTCGGAATGGGAGAATCGGACGGCATGCATCCCTATCTTCATGCCGGATCAGCAGCAAACGCCGTAATGGACCTTGTCAGGGCGGGCCGCAGGTTCTGCGCTGCCGAAAACGTGACATTGAACGGCCAGCTCTTTCTCGGCGGGTACTCGGAGGGTGCCCATGCGACGATGGCGGCACAACGCGCCATGGAGTCTGAGTCCCCGTCCGAATTCCAGATAACTGCCGTTGCCTGCCTCTCGGGCCCCTACAACCTGGAGCAGATGGCCGGCTCCATCATGGCAGACCCGATGGAGGACGATGTGGCGTTCATTGCGTATTTCCTGACCGCATACAACGATGTCTACGGATGGAACCGGCTGGACGGGATATTCGCCGCCCCCTACTCCGACCGGATGGACTTGCTGTTCGACGGCTCTCTTTCCATGGGCGAAATCAAGGACGCTCTTCCGGCAACCGTTGGCGAAATGGTCCTGGAGAGTTTCTCTGCCGGCTACGCGAACGGAATGGAAACAGAAGTGCTGGCAGCCATTCGGGAGAATACCCTCCTGGACTGGCGGCCACTGGCGCCTGTACGGCTCTACCATGGCACAGCCGACGATCTTGTGCCGTTCGATATAGCCGTCTCGACGCTGAACTCTCTCCGCTCGCAGCCGGGCACAAGCGTGGAGCTGTACCCTGTCGCGGGAGCGGATCACGAGGACGGGATACTGGCATCACTCGACCCGGCTTTCACATGGTTTGAGAGCCTGCGCAGATAACGCCACCAGCACGGACACTGCCACCGTGTTCCGGGTTCCCATGCGGGCCCTGCCGTGCAGCCTCACTACCCGAAGACACTGAAGAGCCTGGAAATCGCCGGCTTCTCCATCTTGAGGATCTCGTCGAGTTCCTTGTGATCCAGCCATATACCCTTGCAATGGGAACACTCGTCGATTTTTATGCCCTTGAAATCAATCTCAATCAGGGGCATCCCGTCTTTCGGGCAACGCATGTGATGCAGTTCCTTGAGGCGTCTCTTCTCATCCTCTTGCATCTTCTGCCGGTTCTCTTCCTCTGTCTTCGCCCTGCGCTCAAATTCCTTCCTGGCAAAATACTCCTCTTCCCTCTCGCTCGGTACTACGGCCATTGTATCCCCCCCCCCATTCCGAGATGCTCCGTTGTTTGCCCCATGAATCCATTCCAGCCGATGCATGGCATCATCCGGACAAGACGCAACTTTGCCGCAAACCAGCGCAAAATGCAAGATCGAGACTTGCAGGCGAATCCGCCGGCGGACAGGCATTCCAGCGGCAAGGCCAATACAATGGCAACCTGGCGCCCGGGTAGCGCCGTCGCTCCGGGCTTGATTCACAAGTGTTCATCCTCTACCCTCGCTGGACAGAATAACTGGGCGGAGGTGGCGCGCCGCCAGATCGGCCCGTGGTTCGCCCGGATATTGCGGCACTATCTTGCATCATCCGGGCCGGAGAGGAGTCCGGTAGAGTGGAGACCAGCAACCCTTCGTTTCAGACGAGCACTGCCACACTTGTTGTCCGGTGGGCATTCTGCCTTGCCGTTGCCATGGTTGCACTCTGGCGCCTCTCGGAGAATACGGCCGATCCCGACCTTTGGGGACATGTCCTTTTCGGCCAGCGAATGCTTGATGCCGCATGCGTCGACCGGACGGAACCGTTTTCGTGGACCGCCCCTGGCCACCCCTGGATCAACCACGAAGTCGGTGCCGAAATCGTGATGGGAGCTGTTCACCGCTTCGCCGGAGGCACCGGACTTCTGCTTCTCATGGTCCTTGCAGGTGCGCTGACCATGGGACTCGCCCTCAAGCTGGGAACGGACGGTCTCGCATGGCCACAACGCGCCGCTGCGTGGGGAATAGCAGGCCTCCTGGCCAAAGAAGTCGCCTTCGGTTTCGCCGCCCGGCCGCAGATCTTCACGGCAATAGCACTGGTCCTGATGATTCTTCTGCTCAGGCGCGCACACAGCGGAAGCCAGAAATGGCTGATGATGATGCCTCTGTTGTTTGTAGTCTGGGTAAACATGCACGGCGGGGCGGTCGCCGGCATCTGCCTCCTCGGCCTTGCAGCCGCTGCCACAACCGCTCAGTGGTTGTGGGCGCGACGTCTCTCCTTTGCTCCTGCTTTTCGCAGCGGCCGGACTGCGTCGCAGAGATCCGCTCCTTTCCATGGCCCCGGAATGGAACCCACGCTGAACCCTGTCATGCTGTGGGTTGCCGCCACCGTTTCAGCGGCAGCGCTTCTCTGCAATCCATGGGGCTGCGGCCTGTTGAACTGGCTGGTGGAGAGCGTGCTGTGGCTTAGACCTGAAATCTCAGAGTGGAATCCTCCCGGATTCGGAGTGGATCATCTCCCGATGTTCGCGCTTATCCCGCTGTCCATCCTCGCTTTTGCCACGTCGCGCCGAAGCAAGGCGTGGTGGGAACCAGCGGTGCTGCTGGCGCTGGGCATGGCATCGCTCAGGCTCCAGCGGCACATACCGCTGTTCTGCATCGCCGCGATTGCGATCGTTCCTCCACACCTCGCGGACTCCGTGGACCGGTTCAAGGATCACCTGGCACATCTCAGGCGCATCCTCGCCCGCACCCCGGTCAAGTGGGCCCTTTCTGTGGCCCTCATCACGACCGCAGCCGCGGCCGGGGGGGCGACTATGTTCCACAACAAGCGGGACTTCACAACGATGGAAGTGCCACGCGACGAATACCCTGTTGCCGCCGCCGACTTCATCCGCAGAATGGGACTCAGCGGCAACCTGCTGGTATCGTTCGACTGGGGCGAGTTCGCCATCTGGGAATTGCCCGATTCTCGCGTTTCAATGGACGGTCGCCTCGACACATGCTATCCGCACGACCTGATCAGGGAACACTGGCGCTTCTACGAAGGCGAGAAGGTGGACGAGACGGTGCTCGATATCAGCAGGGCTGATTTGGCCCTGATAGAGTCTTTCTGTCCTGGATCCCAAGTATTGAGGAGCGATCCGGCGTGGAAGCTGGTGTATCGCGATCCGTTGGCGGCGGTGTGGGTCCGCAATCCCGGCCGGTTTCATTCCCTCGACCACCTCACCGGACCCGCGGCCCCCCCCAGGGAACTTACCCGTGGCAGGGAGCCTTTCCCTTCACGGCGCTGAACCGGGCAGTCTTCCGCCAGCACTCAGGTGGCTATCCCGGAGAAGAATTCAGGCACACCCTTTATTCCGAGATTCATGTGAAACAGGGCCCCTGCCCCCGGGCCGTTTCTGCTCCTGTCATTGCCGCCGGCTGTGGTGACGAACATGTCGGTGTAGTCGGCACCACCAAAAGTCAGGCTGGAGACCTTTCTGGCCGGAAAGGCAATCCTGCGGAGTTCCTGCCCGGCCGGGTCGTAGCGCACGATGCAGGCGCCATCCCACCGGGCCGACCACACACAGCCATCGGCATCCACTGTAAGTCCGTCCGGCCTGCCGGCGGCGTCGCTTACTTTCACGAATGTGCGCTGATTTGCCAGCACGCCTGTCGTCCGCTCGTAATCGTAAACCCTTATTTCACCAAGGCGCGTGTCCGTGTGATAGAACTGCCTGCATTCCGGCGTGAACCCCATGCCATTGGACGTGCCTACACCTTCAAGAATGGTCGTAAGGCGCCGGTCTATATCAAGTCTGTATAACCGGCCGGCATGCGTCTTGGAAGACATTGTGCCACAGAACACGCGGCCCACGGGATCCGCAATGACATCATTGAACCTCGAATCCAGCTCTTCCGGCAAGTTTTCAATGACCGTCCTCAATACCCCCTCGCGCCACACCGCCACTGCTCCCCTCGCCATGAAGAGCAACAGCGAGCCGTCCGCCTGGATGGTAAAACCACCGACCGCTATGCCGATATCAAACACTTCGGTTCTTCCGGTCACCGGCGAATAGCGATAGAGACGACCAGCCGGGATATCTACCCAGTAAATCCTGCCCTCCATCGGGTGCCAAAGAGGGTTTTCACCAGTTTCACAGGCACAATCTACCAGCAACTCAGGGTTCATGCTGCGTATCTCCAGGCAACTTACCACTCAATGGCGCCACTCTACCCACAACATCATCCAAACGCTAATCGAAACAGCCTCTTCAAAAACATGTCCTTCGCAGCCAGGGCATCGCACACATTCCTGTCGCTCTTCCGCAACCGGCAAGCAGGCTGATCTGACAGCCCGAGAACCACAAAGCGGCGGCCCGGCAAATGACATGAATTTGAAGCACATTTCTTTTTTCCATTTTGCTGTTGCGAAGGGCTATCGGTTAGCGTACATTCAAGATGTTTGTGGTGGGGTAAAGGCTGCACGTGAGACGGCAGATCGTTGACCAACCGGCATGTTGGTGTTGGGCGACGATCAGAAACTCGAATGACTCGGGAACGCTCCTTGCAATCGGACCCACAGTAGGGAAATGGTACAGTTATGGCTACGAAGTTGTATGTTGGGAATCTGTCGTTTGAGGCCACCGAGGATGAGTTGAGGAACGAGTTTGCGAAGATCGGGCAGGTGGTTAGCTGTGATCTGATCATGGATCGTTTCACGAATAAGCCGCGTGGGTTTGCCTTTGTGCAGATGAGCACACAGGAAGAAGCCAACAAGGCCGTCACAGACCTGAACGGCAAGGATTTCATGGGTCGGGCGCTGAGAGTCAACGAAGCCCGTCCTCAGTCAGACCGTCCGCGCGATGATTTCGGCGGCGGGCGTGGCGGTGATCGCGGCGGTAGGCGCGATTTCGGCCGTGATCGTTAATCGATCGCTGGTTTAGGATATCATTGAACACCCCGGCAGAAATGCCGGGGTGTTTTTTTTGTCATGACCACCACTCCGGCCAGAAGACTTCCACCTTGGATCAGGGCACGCCTCTCGGCCGGCGGGGCGTTCGCAACTGTCAACTCCACTCTGGAACACGGCGATCTGCACACCGTGTGCCAAAGCGCGCTGTGCCCTAACAGGCACGAGTGTTTCAGCCGCGGCACAGCCACCTTCATGATCCTTGGCGCTGTGTGCACGCGGAAATGCGCCTTTTGCGCAGTAACAACGGGGGCCCCCGGCCCACTCGACCCTGACGAGCCGGCGCGCGTGGCCGGCGCCGCAAAGGAACTTGGGCTCGGCCATGTCGTGGTGACGAGCGTAACGCGCGACGACCTTGCGGATGGCGGGGCTTCGGTATTCGCCGGTGTAATCCAGGCGCTCAGGCGGGAGATGCCGGCCGCAACCGTGGAAGTGCTTGTCCCGGACTTCCGCGGAAATGCCGGAGACATCGCCACGGTGCTTGCCGCGGGCCCCGATGTGCTCAACCACAATCTGGAAACGGTCAGGCGCCTCCAGCAGCAGATCCGGTCAGGCGCCAACTATGAAACCTCGCTCTCGGTACTCCGACAGGCCGCCGCCTGGCTGCCGGCGGTCGCGGTGAAGTCCGGCTTGATGGTCGGGCTCGGCGAAACCGACGAAGAAATTCACGAGGCTATGCAGGATTTGTTTGCTTCAGGATGCAGGCTGCTTACAATCGGCCAATATCTGGCTCCTTCGCCGCAGCACCGGCCGGTGGACCGCTACGTCGAGCCGGAAAGGTTTGACGGCTATCGCGCCGATGCTTTGGCCATGGGTTTCGTCGCCGTGGCCGCAGCCCCGCTGGTGCGCTCATCCTATGAGGCGGGACACCTGCTCGCAGCGGCACGGATGGCCCGCACAGCATGACTGTCGATACGAAACGGCTGTATTGATACGGCCGGATCGTTTGGTGGCACAGCACACGTGTTCAGCGAAACTGGGGATACGGAAATGGAACAGGACAGGATGAATGGAAAGTTCTGCGTCATAATCCCGGCTTTCAAGGAAGCCAGGCGCATCGGCGAGGTGGTCTCGGAAGTCCTGAAGCATATCGGGACTGTCATTGTCGTCGATGACGGGTCACCCGACTCCACATCCGATGCTGCCCGCCAGGCCGGCGCCACGGTATTGCGTCATGACACCAACAAGGGCAAAGCCGAGGCGCTCAACACCGGGTTCAAGTACGCCTGCAGCAATGGTTTCGAGGCCGTTATCACCATGGACGGCGACGGCCAGCACGACCCTGAAGACCTGGATGGCTTTCTCAAGGCTTACGAGAAGGACGGCTGCCCGGTCCTGATAGGCAACCGCATGACTGACCCGGAAGGCATGCCGCTTATCCGCCGGTGGACCAATCAATTCACAAGCTGGCTGCTCTCCCGCGAGATGAAGCAGCACGTTCCGGATACACAGTCGGGATACCGCCTGTACAAGTGCGAGATCATACCAAAGGTCTGGACAGAGTCCGGCAGATTTGCCGCCGAATCGGAGATACTGCTACGCATTTCGGAACTCGGCCTGAAGATCGGGGCCG
>SESH01019714.1_pt1 | contig 17422 bp, 15 predicted proteins | sample 3171561 | NCBI WGS metagenome assembly SESH01 (sample SAMN10866947, study PRJNA518727) | freshwater metagenome | biome: subpolar coniferous forest; feature: holomictic lake; material: water; isolation source: holomictic Lake 442 2011 16.5 m and 2014 13 m | place: Canada: near Kenora, Ontario
TGCGTGGCGAAGGATGCCCTGCGTAGCTTTAGCGAAGCAGGGCCGTGCGTTTTTCACGCAAAATGCATTAAAATCCATGATTGCTCAGGCAATTTCGAGCGGCGAAGGATGCTGCTCAACGCATAGCGAAGCCGGCCCATGTTTTACGTTTACCTTATCGAAAGCATGACAGTGTCAACCCGGCACTATGTTGGGTTCACCGGCGACGTACGTCAGCGCTTGGTTGAGCACAATAGTGGCAAGCTCCCGAGTACAGCCCGGCATCGTCCTTGGCAGATAAAAACCTATTTGGCGTTTTCATCAAAGAAACAGGCCCTGGCCTTTGAGCATTACCTGAAATCGGGCTCAGGCCACGCCTTTGCACGAAAGCGACTTTGGCCAGATATTAGGTAAAGGTTATAACTTGTAGACGCCTCACGTTAATCAAAGAGGTGGGGAATATGAGCCAAGCCCAAGGCCATGGGCGCAGCCCTAAGCAGTACGATTCAACCCCTCCCCCTCCGCCATCCTTCGCCCGCTGGGCTAGGGATGCCATGGCCATCTGCCGGATGAGATGGTTGGCTGTGATTTGTAACCGCAAAATCATCGCCTAGGAGGTAAAGACCCGCTTTTCTCAGGGGCTGGGCCCAACCCCAATATTCAGCCGCCTCTCCCCATGCTCGTCCTCCGTCCCATTCGCGAACATGACCTGGCCGGCCTCGTGGCCCTGGCCGGGTCCACCGGGGGCGGCCTCACCACCCTGCCCCTGAACGAGGAGTTCCTCGGCGATCGAATTGAGTGCTCTCATCGCGCCTTTAGTCCCCGGGTGCGCAAGCCCGGCGGGGAATACTACCTCTTTGCCCTCGAGGACACGGCGACCCACGAGGTCGTGGGCGTGTCCGGAATCTCCTCGTGTGTCGGTGGCTTCGAGCCGTGGTACAGCTATGAAATCCGACGGGAAAAGCTCGTCCACCGCCCGCTGAAGATCGACAAGGATGTTTCCGTCCTGCATCTGAAGCAGGATCATCGCGGGCCGTCGGAAATCTGCTCCCTGTTCCTGCGCGCCGACCGGCGGCGCGGCGGCGCCGGGCGACTCCTCTCCTTGTCCCGCTTCCTCTTCATCGGCGCCTTTCCGAAGCGTTTCACGGACACGATTATCGCCGAGATGCGCGGCTTCATCGACCAGACCGGCAGGTCCCCCTTCTGGGAGGCGGTTGGCCGGCATTTCTTTCCGATTGATTTCTACGCCGCCGATGTGCTCAGCGGCCTCGGTGAAAAGGAATTCATCGCCGACCTGATGCCGCGCCATCCCCTGTACGTGCCCCTGCTCTCCCCGGAGGTGCAGGCGGTCATCGGCCGGGTGCACCACGACACCGAGCCCGCCCTGGCCCTGTTGCTCGCGGAGGGATTTCAACCGGTCAATCAGGTCGACATCTTCGACGCCGGCCCGCTGCTGCGGGCCCCGGTCTCAAAGTTGCGCACCATCCGCACCTCCCAGGCCGCCCGCCTCCGTGATGTCAACCCGGCCCCAGCCCCGACGGCGGTGCGTTTGCTGGCCAACGCCCGGCTCGATTTTCGCGCCTGCCTGGGTGCCATCACAGAACATGAGGACGGTTCCGTCTCCCTCACCCCCGAGCTGGCGGAGGCTCTCGCGGTGGAACCGGGCGACACCCTCACCCACGCCCCGCTGAAATGAGCGTTTTTTCCTCAATCAACCCTGCGACGGGGGAAGCCGTCTGGACCGGCCCCGCCGCCACGCCCGCCGAGGTGCTGGCGGCCGTGACCCGCGCGCGCACCGCCTTTCGTTCTTGGTCGCGCACGCCACTGACGGAGCGCGAGACCCACCTGCGGGCCTTCGCCCAGGTCCTCGAATCCCGCCGCGCCCTGCTCGCCGACGCGATCTCTCGCGAAATTGGCAAACCCACCTGGGAGGCCCTGACGGAGGTCACGACCATGATCGGCAAGATCGAGCTCTCGATCACCGCCTATGCGCGACGCTGCGCCGACTTCACCGGCGGCCCCGCCATCACCCGCTTCCGGCCGCACGGCGTCGTCGCCGTGTTCGGGCCGTTCAACTTCCCCGGCCATCTGCCCAACGGCCACATCGTGCCCGCGCTCCTCGCCGGCAACACCGTCGTCTTCAAGCCCAGCGAACACGCTCCGCTCGTCGCCGAGCTCACTGCCGCCGCCTGGCGCGACGCCGGCCTGCCCGCCGGCGTCCTCGAGGTGGTCCAAGGCGCCCGGGAAACCGGCGCCGCGCTCGTGGACGCACCCGGCCTCGACGGCCTTTTCTTCACGGGCTCCGCGCGCACCGGCCTCTGGTTGGCGGAAAAATTCGCCCGCACTCCGGAGAAAATTCTCGCCCTCGAACTCGGCGGCAACAACCCCCTCGTGGTCTGGCCGCCGCGCGATCTTCGCGCCGCCGCCCTGCTGACCGTGCAGTCCGCCTACCTGACCGCCGGCCAGCGCTGCACCTGCGCCCGCCGTCTTATCCTCCCGACCGGCCCCGCCGGGGATGAGTTTGTAACGTATTGTATTCCATTGGTGCGGGCTTTGCGGGTCGGGGCGTTCAGCGAGCGGCCGGAGCCCTTCATGGGCCCGGTGATCTCCGCCGCCGCGGCCGACCAGGTACTCGCCGCCCAGCGCGACCTGCTCGCCCGAGGCGCCACCGCGTTGCTCGAGTCGCGCTCGCTGCGTTCGGGCACGGGCCTCCTCTCGCCGGGCCTGATCGACGTCACCGCCGTGGCGAATCGCAGCGACGAGGAAATCTTCGGCCCGCTGCTGCAGATCATCCGTGTCCCCGATTTCGCCGCCGCCATCGCCGAGGCCAATGCCACGCGCTACGGCCTCGCCGCCGGCCTCATCAGCGGCGACCCCGCGCTCTACGCCCGCTTCCGCGACGAGGTCCGCACCGGGCTCGTCAACTGGAACCAGCAACTCACCGGCGCCAGCGGCGCCGCTCCCTTCGGCGGCGTGGGCGGCAGCGGCAACCACCGTCCCAGTGCGTTCTTCGCCGCCGACTACTGCTCCTATCCCGTCGCCAGCATCGAAGTCCCCGAGCTGAAACTCCCCGCCACGCTCCCGCCCGGGCTCGAGAACGCCTAGCCCCGCCTACCGCCATGTCCGCCACTGAAGTCAACTTCGACGGCCTCGTCGGCCCCACCCACAACTACGCCGGCCTATCTCACGGCAACGTGGCCTCCATGTCGCACCGGGGCGCCTCGTCCAATCCCCGCGAAGCCGCCCTTCAGGGCCTCGCCAAGATGAAGTTTCTGGCCGACCTGGGCGTCCCCCAAGGCATTTTGCCCCCGCACGAGCGGCCGTCACTCGAGACGCTGCGCACCCTCGGCTTCAGCGGGACTGACCGTGCCATCCTGAGCGCCGCCGCCCGCCAGGCACCCGCGCTCCTCACCGCCTGCAGTTCCGCCTCGAGCATGTGGGTCGCCAATGCCGCGACCGTCACGCCCTCGGCGGATGCAGCCGATGGCCGCGTGCACTTTACCCCCGCCAACCTGACGGCAAAGTTCCATCGCTCCATCGAGCCGCCGCAAACGGGGCGGACGCTGCGTGCGATCTTCCGCGATGAAACCCGCTTCGCCGTCCACGGCCCGATCCCCGGCGGCCAGGCAATCGGCGACGAGGGCGCGGCCAACCACACGCGGTTCGCGCCGAGCCATGCGCGTTGCGGCCTCCATTTTTTTGTGTATGGCCATCGCGCGTTTGGCGCCGGACCGGTCGCGGCCCGCGCCAAGAAGTTTCCTTCCCGCCAGTCCTTCGAGGCCTTCGATGCCATTCGCCGGTCCCACCTGCTGGCGGACCGGGCCTGCGTCTTTGCCCAGCAGCACCCGGCGGCGATCGATGCCGGGGTGTTCCACAACGACGTCATCTCCGTGGGCAACGAGAATGTCTTTCTCTACCATGAGGGCGCGTTCGTGCAGACCCCGGCGGTGATCCGCGAGCTGCGTCGCAGCTACGCCGCGCTCCATCGCGGTGCGGAACTGATCCCCCTGCAGGTGCCCCTCGCCCGCGTGCCCCTGCGGGACGCCGTTCAGTCCTACCTCTTCAATTCCCAACTGGTCACCCTGTCGCGCGGCCGCATGGCGCTCATCGCCCCGACCAACTGCGCGGAGACGCCGCGAGTGAAGGCCTTCATCGAGGAACTGCTGGCCCGCCGCGGCTCGCCCCTGCGCGAGGTCCATTACCTGGACCTCAAGCAATCCATGCGCAACGGCGGCGGCCCCGCCTGCCTCCGCCTCCGCGTCGTGCTCACGCCCGCGGAGCGCGCCGCCCTGCCGCCCGGCAGCATGCTCAACGAGGCCACCTACGGCCGGCTGACGACCTGGGTGAAGCAGCACTACCGGGACCAGCTCGGCGCTGCCGACCTCGCCGATGCCCAGCTACTGGAAGAATCGCGCCGGGCCCTGGATGAACTCACCCAACTGCTCGGCGTTGGCTCCATCTATCCGTTTCAATCCGCTGGGGCGTGACGGCGCCTGCGAGATCTGCCATCCGGGCCGGGACGGCACGTTTCAGCCGGACGGAAAATTCCCGAGTAAACGGTCGATTCTGCCCGCTGCCTCGCGGAAGCATGTTCCCTCGGGTCAAGCCAGCTAAAATAAATCCAGCAAATGGCCACGCAACGCATCGTCCTCCTCGGGGCGGTTGGGGGGCGTTAAAGGCCCCAAACGTCGGGCGGGTACAGCTCCGCCGGTGGCACCGGGTGGGGCTGGCGGTAAAGGTTGTCTGGCTGGGGTGTTTTTAGAGTTTCAACTCAGCGTTTCTGTTTGTAAGTTAACCGCGATGCCAGAACCGATCCCATCAAATCCCCCGGTAAAAGCAGGGGCCGTTCTCCTGGTGGACGACGAGCGCCAGCTGATCGAGTTGTACGGGGAAGTATTATCGCGTCATTATGAGGTCGACCTGGCCGGCTCCACCGAGGAAGCCGGACGGATGGTCCTCCAGAAGAAATACAAGGTGATCCTTTGTGATTACGACATGCCCGGAGGCAACGGCCTGAGCTTTCTGACCAAACTCCGCAAGGAACACCCGGAAATCAGGCGGATCCTGATGACCAGCTACATGCAACCGGAATTCGTGCGCGGGCTGAATGCCGCCGACCCCTTTCACTACCTGCTCAAGCCGATCGCCTTCCCCACCCTGCTCAAATGGGTGGATGATGCCGCCAAGGATTACGATCTCACGCAGAGCGGCGCCTGAGGTCGGTGGTGCGGCCTGAGCGCGTCGGTCGCGAGGGGCCGCCGATCGGCGTCTCGCGGATTGCCTTTGCCCGGCGCCCCGGCCAGCTTCCGCGCCACGGACGCACATGGCCCAGCAACGCATTGTCATCATCGGGGGCGGCTTTGGCGGGGTGAAATGCGCCCAGACCCTGTCCGACCAGCTGCGCCCCGGTGACGCCGAGCTCATTCTGTTCAACAAGGAAAACCACCTCGTTTTCAGTCCGCTCCTGGCCGATGCCGTCGGTTCCACGCTGAACCTGCTCGATGTGATCGTGCCCCTCCGCCAGCTGCTGCCCCGCGTCACCTGCCGCACGGAGGAAGTGCGCGGCATCGACCTCGCGGCGCATACCCTCGCTTACGAGGGCTACGACGGGCAGCCGCGCCGGCTGACCTACGATCACATCGTCATCGCCTGCGGCAATATCTCCAACCTCAACGTGGTGCCGGGCATGGCCGACCATGCGTTTCCCCTGAAGACCGTCGGCGACGCGGCCGTGCTCCGCACCCACATTCTGTCGCAGATGGAAAAGGCCGAGGTGTGCGACGACCCGGAGCGCCGGCGCTGGTATTTGTCCTTCATCGTGGTCGGCGGCGGCTACAGCGGGGTGGAGACCGCCGGCGAGATCAACGACCTGGTCCGCACCAGCCGCCGTTTCTACCGGAACATCCGCGCGGAGGACATCACGGTCACCCTGATCCATTCCCGCGACCAACTGCTGCCGGAGATCAGCCCGTCGCTGCGCGAGTTTGCCCGGAAAAAGATGGAGCAGGCCGGCGTCAGCATGAAGCTCAACGCCCGCGTGCAACTGGCCACCGGCGAGGGCGTCGGCCTGAAGGATGAATTTGTCCACGGCGGCACCATTGTCTGCACCATTGGCAGCACGACGGCCCCCGTCGTCGAGCAATTGGACTCGCCCAAGGAGAAGGGCCGCCTGCTCACCGAGGCCGACATGCGCCTGCGGGGCCGCCCGAACGCCTGGGCGATCGGCGACTGTGCGGCCATCAGCAACGCCTACGACGGCCAGCCCTCGCCGCCCACCGGCCAGTTCGCCGAACGCCAGGGCCGGCAGTGCGCCCAGAACATCATCCGGCTCCGGCGGGGCGAGGCGACCCGGCCATTTTCCTTCAAGGTGCTCGGCCAGCTCTGTTCCATCGGCGGGCAAAGCGCGGTCGCCGAAATGCTGGGCTGCAAGCTCTCGGGCTTCGTCGCCTGGTTCATCTGGCGCGGGGTCTACCTGTTCAAGCTGCCCTCCTGGGACCGGCGCGTGCAGGTCGGCTTCGACTGGGCCTGGCTGCTGTTCTTCCCGCGCGACCTCAGCTGCATCCAGACCGACGTCACCGACCGCGTCACCCACGCCCACTACGAGCCGGGCGACCTCATCGTCAAGCAGGGCGACCCGCCCGCCAGCTTCTATGTGATTGAGAAAGGCGAGGTCGAGATCGTGCGCAGCTCGCCCGAACGGCCCGACGGCGAGATCCTCGCCGTGCTCGGCGCCGGCAATTTTTTTGGCGAGGCCGCCCTGCTCAGCAACCAGCCCCGCTCCGCCTCGGTGCGCGCCCGCACCCCGGCCGAGATTGTCATCATGGGCCGGCATGTCTTCTCGAACATCGCCTCGTCCCTGGCCCCGCTCAAGCAGGCACTCACCGCCGCCATCACCCGCCGCTCCGCCAATTTCTGGACCCAGCGGCCCGAGGCCATGAGCGCGCTGCGTCACCTCCCGCTGGCCGATTTCATCGAGCCCGCCCCCACCCCGCTGCTCAAGCCGACGGACCGGCTGATCGATGTCATGCGCGTGTTTGCCGACCACCCGGACGAATTTTTCTATGTCTCGGCCGATGGCGCGCGGCTCGACGGCATCGTCACGCTTACCGACCTGCTGCGGGCGCAGAACCGTGATGCCACGGCCGAAACCCCGGCCAGCACCTTCATGATCCCGGAGCCCGCCTGCATCGCCCAGACCGACTCGGCCATGGTCGCCGCCGCCGGCTTGAGCGAACACAGCCTGAAATTCCTGCCGGTCGTCGCCGACCTGTCGGGTCGGCGGATCGTGGGATTTGTCCGGGCCCGCAAGCTCATGGCCGGCGTGATGCGGCAGGCCCGCACGGGCGCCCCGTGGGCCGGCGCTTGAGGCGGAGACCGCAGGAAGCAAAGGGTTTCCCCAGATGAAAGCCTTCCGGCGCCTTCGATTTAAACTCTGTTTGCCAAACGGTTCATCCCGCGTAGCCTCTGCCGTCCCCGCTTCCCGTTGATGCAAGACCTCACCGACCTCTACCAGTCCGTCATTCTGGACCACAACCGCCGGCCGCGGAACTATGCGGTCCTGCCCACCGCCAACCGCGTGGGTAGCGGCAACAATCCGATGTGCGGTGACCAGATCACCGTCTACGTGCGCCTCGAGGGCGACCGCATCGCCGAGGTCAGTTTTCAGGGCAGCGGCTGCGCCATTTCCAAGGCCAGTGCCTCCCTCATGACCGTCAATCTCAAGGGCAAGACCATCGCCGAGGCTGAAGCCATCTATGCCGACCTGCACCAGATGGTCACCACCGGCAAAGTCGGGGAGGACAACATGTCCGACCTCGCCGCCCTCGCCGGGGTCCACCAGTTTCCCGCCCGCATCAAGTGCGCCACTCTGGGCTGGCACGCCGCCCTGAACGCCGCCAAGGGGGACGAGAAACCGGTGACAACCGAAAAACCCAGCGATTGAGTTCATCCTGTAGGTCGGGGTTTATCCCCGACAGTCGGGCGTAAAGCCCGACCTACCACCGCAAACCCCTTTCATGAGCCCCGCCTGGAAAAACATCCGCACCGACTTCCCGATCCTTGACCAGCAGGTGAACGGCAAGCCCCTGGTCTATCTCGACAACGCGGCCACGTCACAGAAACCGCAATGCGTCATCGACGCGCTCTCCCATTACTACCGGAAGGACAATGCCAACGTCCACCGTGGTATCCACACCCTCTCGATGCGCGCCACCTTCGCCTATGAGGCGTCCCGCGAGCGCAGTGCCAAATTCCTTAACGCGGCTGAACCCGGCGAAATCGTGTTCACCGCCGGCACCACCGACAGCATCAATTTGGTCGCCAATGCGTGGGGCGACGAAAACCTGCAGGCGGGCGATGTCATCTTGCTCACCGAGATGGAGCATCACTCCAACCTGGTGCCCTGGCAGATGCTCGCCCGCCGGACCGGGGCCAAGTTGCGCTATCTGCCCGTGGTCGCCGGCGATACCGGCCTGCTGGATCTTACCCAACTGGACCGGGTGCTCACCCCCGAGGTGAAGATCTTCGCGTTCACCCACGTTTCCAACACGCTGGGGGTCATCAATCCGGCCGCGGAGCTTTGTGCGGCCGCCCGGAAAGTCGGAGCCCTCACCCTGATTGACGCGGCCCAGAGCGCGGGTCACCTGCCGGTCGACGTCCGGACGCTGGGTTGCGACTTTCTCGCCCTCTCCGGCCACAAGATGTGCGGCCCCACCGGCGTCGGACTGCTCTACGGCCGCAAGGCCCTGCTCGACGCCATGCCGCCCTACCGCGGCGGTGGCAGCATGATCTCGAGCGTGGAGTACTTCGAAAGCAAGTGGGCCCCCGCCCCGCAGAAATTCGAGGCCGGCACGCCCAATATCGCCGATGTCATCGCGCTGGCCCGCGCCATGGACTATCTCGACGACCTCGGCCGGGAGGCCATTGCGCGGCACGACGAGCAACTCGCCGCCCACGCCTACGCCCGCCTTGCCGCGGAAATCCCCGGCATCAGGATGCTCGGCCCGGCGCACCACCGCAGCGGGGTCATCAGCTTTGACCTGCCGGGCGTGCACGCCCACGACGTCGTGACGATGGCCGACCAGGAGGGCGTGGCCCTGCGGGGCGGCCACCACTGCAACCAGCCCCTGATGCGCAAGCTCGGCCTCAGTTCCACCTCCCGCGCCAGCTTCTATCTCTACAACACCGAGGCTGAGATCGAGCGACTGGTCGCGACCCTCAAGAGAATCCAGGGATTTTTCGCGGGTTAACCACCTGATTTCAGGCTGTAGGAGGGGCTTTATGCCCCGATCGAAATACTTAAAATGGACGGATGTCGTTCGATCCCAAACATGGGCATAAGGCACTGAGGAGGGGTCGCTGGTCCGAATCAGGAGCCGAGTACTTCCTGACTTTCTGCACGGCGGACCGCCGCCCGGGATTAACTGCGCCGGATGTAATGACGGCCATTTTGCTCGAGGCCAGCCGACTTGGCAAAGATTCCAGATGGACTCTGCTTTCCGGCGTCGTGATGCCGGATCACGTTCACCTCCTGGTCAAAATCAGTTCAACAACCGGGTTAGCCGGCGCCGTTCGTCTCTTCAAGGGCCGGCTCACGCCAGTTCTCCGCACCGCGGGTTTGCGATGGGAGCCCGCGTACTTCGATCACCGCCTTCGCCCGAATGAGGATCGGCTGCCAGTATTCATTTATATCTATCTGAATCCCTATCGCGCCAAGCTCCTGATACCGGGCCAAGTGTGGACCGGCTATTTCTGCAATCAGAATGACTGGATATGGTTTGAGGCGTTGACCAATCAAGCCTGTCCGTTTCCTGAATGGCTTGCGTAACCATCGGGGCGTAAAGCCCCTCCTACAGTTTTGAAGCCCTCCAGCCCAACGCCTGCCTGCAATTGGACAATTTATGCCTAGCCGCGGCGGCCCGCCTCGGCTAACCTGTCGGCCTTATGGTGTCACCACGCAACACCGTCACGGTACCTAACGCTGTCGAACCCGCTCTCGAGCTGGTCCGAAAGTACAACATTCCCGGACCCCGCTACACGTCGTACCCGACGGCGCCGCAGTTCTCGGAAGCGATCGATCGCACCGCCCTGCTGGCGGACATCGCCCGGGACAATGCGGACGTCACCTCGGCGCTCTCCCTGTATTTTCACATCCCGTTCTGCGAGTCGCTGTGCTGGTATTGCGGCTGCACGACCGTCATCACCACCCGCCGGGCCTCGGCCCATGAATACATCAGCTGGCTGGAAAAGGAGCTCGCCCTGACGGCGCCGCTGCTGAACACCGCCCGCCCGGTGACCCAACTGCATTTCGGCGGCGGCACCCCCACGTTTCTGCCCCCCGAGGAGATCGATCGCCTCGCCGCCGCCATCCATCGCCATTTCAAGTTTGCCCCCGACTCGGAAAACTCGGTGGAGATCGATCCGCGCCGGCTGACCAAGGAGCATGTCGACGCCTTTCGCCGGCTGGGCTGCAACCGCGCCTCGCTGGGGGTGCAGGACACCAATCCCGAGGTGCAGCTGGCGGTCCACCGCTGGCAGCCGCTGGCCCAGACCGCCCAGGCCATCGCCTGGCTGCGCGAGGCCGGTTTCCAGTCCGTCAGCGTCGACCTCATCTACGGCCTGCCGCTGCAGACCCCGGAATCCTTCACCAAAACCCTGGACGAGATCATCACGCTCAATCCCGACCGGCTCGCGGTCTTCAGCTACGCCCACGTGCCGTGGATCAAGCCGGCGCAGAAAATCTTCGACACCCGCGAGCAGCTGCCCTCGACCGAGGCCAAGCTGACCATGCTGATGACCGCCGTCGCCAAGCTCACGGCGGCCGGCTACGTCCAGATCGGCATGGACCACTTCGCCCGGCCCGATGATGAACTCGCGGTCGCCTTCGCCGACGGCACGCTGCACCGCAATTTCCAGGGCTACACGACACGCGCCGGCGCCTCGCTCTATGGTTTCGGCATGTCCTCCATCTCGGAGACCGACGGCGCCTTCCGGCAGAACCACAAGGAGCTGCCCGACTATATCACCGGCCTCGAGGCCGGCCGCCTGCCCATTGAGCGCGGCTATCTGCTCAGTGACGACGACCGCCAGCGCCGCGCCATCATCTCGGATGTCATGTGCGGCCGCGGCCTGGATTATGCCGCCCTCACTCGCCGGCTGGGGCTAGACTTTCCCGCCACCTACGCCGCGGAACTCGCCTCGCTCGCCGATCTGGAAGCGGACGGCCTGCTCACCCGGCATCCCGACCGCGTGGTGATCACCGATCTCGGCCGCCTTTTCCTGCGCATCATCGCCATGCGCTTCGACGCCCACCTCACGAAGCGGCCGGGCGGATTCTCCAAGACCGTGTGATTTAGCCAAAGCGTGAACCACTCATACACACTGATGGGCACTGATTGATCCGCAGGCTGCCAAATCAAAAGCCCAAGTTCATTTGTTTTTCTTAATGTCAATTCGTGGTCCAATCATCGGCTTCAGCCATCTCCCATTAGTGATCATTAGGGAGTGTATTCAAACCCACCCACTATCAGTTTTCTGTCATTCTGAACGAAGTGAAGAATCCACGCTTTCGCTCGCGATATGGCCTTCGAAGCCGTGGATCCTTCGCTCCGCTCAGGATGACAAACTAGGTTTGAATACACGCCCTAGTGACAATTAGTGGTCAACCCTCCGGACCATTCTTCCTCATGCCTTATCGCATCGGCAAAAGCTTCGAGATCGAGAGCGGGCACATCCTGTCGAAACACCCGGGCAAGTGCCGCTTCCCTCATGGTCACAGCCGCAAGGTCGAGGTGGTGCTGGTGGCCGACACCCTCGATGCCAATGACATGGTCTGCGACTTCAAGGCGGTGAAGTTGGCCCTCGGGTCATTTCTCGATACCTGGGACCACGCCCTGGCCCTGAATACCGACGACCCCAACTTCGCCTTCTATCAGGCCAAGCACGGGGAACGCATCATTCCATTCGCGCACACCGATCCCACCACGGAAGTCATGGCTCGGACCATCTTTGAGGAGCTGAAACGGGCCATGGCCGCCACCAGCCGGCAGGGCGACTTCGCCATTCCCGCCGGTGTCCGGGTGGAGCGGGTGCGGGTCACCGAAACCAGCTCCAGCTGGGCGGAGTACTCAGGATAAATAGGCCACCAGCTGGTTCTCCGCACTGCCGTCATCATAGAGATCGAGCAGCGCATAGGCCGGGCCAAATTCCTGATAGTTGCCCTTCCACCACCCGCCACAGACCGCGCCGTTGCAGAGATAACGGACCCCCAGATAACTGACATCATCCACCATGTGCAGGTGGCCGCTGAGGCAGATCCGCACGTTCGCATGCCGGAGGAAGAGGTCCTTGATGCGCCGGGCATCAAGATGCATCCAGGCCCCGGGCACCTCCCAGTTGCCGGTCTTGGCGAGGTCGCCGTCGAGAAAGGCCGCGGCACTGAGGATCGGGATGTGCGAGAGCACGCAAACCGGGGTGGCCGCCGGCGTCGCGGCCAGATCGCGCCCGAGCCAGGCGAACTGCTCCTCGTCGAGCTGGGCGAAATAGCCGTTGGTCCGGCCCATCTGCATGCTGTCCAGCACCACGAAATGCCAGCCCGAGCGATCGAAGGAAAAATACCGCTGCGCCAGCCCGAGCCGGCGCAGCGCAAGGGCCTTGCCGTAATCCGGGTCCTGGGCGAGGGCGAGGTCACCGCGGCGGCTCCAGCCGAGAATGTCGTGATTACCGAGGCAGACGGCATGCGGCAGCTTTACCTCGGCGGCGAATATCCTGTTCCACAGCTCCCACTGGGGCAGCACCTTCTCCTTGGGTTGCTCCAGCGCATCCCCGATGCAATCGCCGCCGAAGAGCAGCAGGTCGGGCCGGTCGGATTGGGCCTGGGCATGGCGGATGGCCGCCGCCATGCCCTCGGCCGCGCCCTTGATATCCGAGACATGAATGTCCGTCAGGTGCGCCACACGCAGCAGGCGCTTGCGACCCGGGGTTGGCGGGGCGGCGGTCAGGCTCGCCGGCGCGCCGCCCAGCGATGTGCCCAGTATCAGGGCACCCGTGTTCTTGAGGAAATTGCGTCGGGACAGTTCGGGCAACGGGGCAGGAAACGGATTCACGAACAAGCACTACCCCGGCCAAACTCTCGGCGGCAATCCCCAACCGAGAGGCCTGCTACATCCGCCGTCCGTCCAGTGTTGTCGGCGGCCGTTTTCCTGTCATTGACTCGGACCGTGCACCCCCCTCCCGAAGACGCGACCATTTTGGCCCTGGAACGGCCGCACCGCGATTTGCTGACCTACTACCTGCTGAGCTGCCTGGTGGTGCCGCCGCTGTTCCCGATCATCGCGCCATATTATTATTTTCGCTACCATACGATGCGCTACAAGTTCACCGACGAGGGCATCTCCATGAGTTGGGGGATATTGTTTCGGCGGCAAATTATCATCAATTATGCCCGGATTCAGGATATCCACCTGCGCTCGAACCTGGTTGAACGCTGGCTGGGACTGGCCCGCGTCCTCGTCCAGACGGCCAGCGGAAGTTCCGGGGCCGAGATGACCCTGGAGGGATTCAAGGAATTCGAGGCCGTCCGCGATTTCCTCTACTCCAAGATGCGCGGGGTGAAAGACCCGGCCCACCAGGCCAGTTCGGCCGCCACCCGCCCGGCGCAGGAAACCGAGCTCGCTGCGGCGTTGCGTGAGGTCGCCCGGGAATTGCGGGAAACCCGCGTCGCCCTGCAGGCGCGCCAATCCGACAACCGGGATTCGCGCCATGTATGACTGGTTCCGCCTCCAGGTGCTGCACGTCATGCGCGTGCCGCACGACCCCGCGCCGCCATATGGAGCCCCGGGCTCCATCCGGATTTTTCGCGCCGGCCGGAATTATTTCAAGCTCCGGTTGTTCGGCTGGGTCGTCACGCAGCTGATCGTGCTGGGCGGCATTGTTTTTTGGGCGGTGGTCCTGATGGACGTCGAGAATGCTGTCCGCGTACGAAAACAGGCGGAGGCCTCCACGCCGGCCTTCTCTCAGGAGTTCTTCAACGAGACCATCCAGTCGATGAAGGCGCCCCCGCCGCCTGCCCCCAAAAGCACCCGGCGCAAAGGAATCAACCTCGATGGCTGGACGGGTTTCAAGCGCGGCCTGGTCGAGATTGGCGTGCGGCTGCCCGACTGGTCCTTCCCCTTGATCTGGTTCATCAAGGTGTCCGGCTTCGCCCTTTTTCTCGGACAGATTCCGTTCACCTATATGGTGCGCCGGCTCGATTATGAGCTGCGTTGGTATATTGTCACCGACCGCAGCCTCCGCATCCGCACCGGCCTGGTTCGCCTGCAGGAATCCACCATGAGCTTCGCCAACCTGCAGCAGGTTGAGGTCCAACAAGGACCGCTCCAGCGCCTACTCGGCCTCGCCGACGTCCACGTGCAATCCGCCGGTGGTGGAGGGGGCGATCATGACACCCGTCACGGCAAGGAGTTGGACTCCCTCCACACCGGCATCTTTCACAGCGTCGACAACGCGACCGAAATCCGCGACCTCATCCTCCAGCGCCTCCGGCAGTTTCGCCAAACCGGCCTCGGGGATCCGGATGAACCCCACGATCACGTTGTGACAGGCGGTCCCGCCGTGGCGGGTCCATCCCACGAGTCACCAGCCGAGACCATTGCCGCCGCCCATGAGTTACTGGCGGAAGCACGGGCCCTGCGGCAGGCGCTGTCGTAATAGAGGGCCCCTTTCAGCTCGCCGGGCGACTCGGTCGCGCCCGACTGCCAGGCATCAGCTTAAATCACCGAGCGGTAGGAGCGGCTTTATGCCGCGATGTTGGACGATCGATGGCGGCACGAATGTTCGATCGGGGCGTAAAGCCCCTCCTACAGACCAGATTCTTCTCGTCCCGGGCGACACAGAATGTCGCCCGCCTTTATCAACTCACGGAATCTTGAGCACCATGCCCGCCTTGAGGTCGGTTTCGCTCTTCATGACGTCGCGATTGGCGGCGTAGATATCGTGCCACTTCGTGCGATTGCCATAATACTGCTGGGAAATCTTGGACAGCGTGTCGCCGGGCTTGATGGTGTGCTTGCGGCCCGCGGCCGGGGCGGGTCCCGGCTTGGCCGGAGCCGTGACGGTGGTGGCCGCCGCGGCGCTGGTCTTGGGTGGCGTGACCGCGGTGCGTGACGCCTTGCCCGGACCGGGCTTCGTGTGCAACACCGGGCCGGTCTCCGTGGAAAAACTAATGGCCGGCGCCGACGGTGCCGCCGCCCCCGGTTCGGCCTCCTCCCGGGTGAAAGTTGTCGCCTCGGATCGGCCCGCCTTCAAGTCCGCCAGTTCCTGCTTCAAGGACTGGTTTTCCTGCTTGAGCCGGTCCAGCGCCGCCACGAGATCCACCCGCTGCAGCTGATTTTCCAAGGGCTGAGCCGGCAACGTACGGGCAAAATCCCGCGTCGCCGCGGTGATGCGCTGCCGAACCAGCGAGGCCTGCGGGCTATTCGGTCGCAGCGCGAGGTATTTGCGAAAGTGGTAGATGGCCGAGAGCGGGTCGTTGATATGCTGCAGGTAGAGCAGACCCGCTTCGAGGTGCGACTCGGCCGCATCCTCCCCGCGCTGCTCGATGACCTTCAGAAAGGCGTTGAGGGCCTCCTGCTTGCGGCCCGTCTTGAGCAGGGCCTGACCCTCGCGATAGACCGGCTCATCCACCTCCGCGGCGGAGGAGAGCCGTTCGTTGCCCCCGCAGCCCGCCAAGCCAAGCAACAGGGCACCCAGCAGGGGTGGCAGCAGGCGGCGGAAGTTGGGGACAGGACGGAACACGACTGGAAATGAATTGAACGACGATGAGCGGCCGGTAGGTTTGCGCGTGCCCCAACCCAACACAAGTTTTTGATGCCACTGGATTCCGCCACCCTCCTCGCCCAAGCCCGCAAGTGCCTTGCCATCGAGCGCGAAGCCATCGACGCCACGGCGGCGGTCCTCAATGATGATTTTGTGGCCGTGGTGCGCGCCGTGGAAACCGTCGTGCGCGACGGCCACAAGCTGATCATCTCCGGCGTCGGCAAAAACGCCCATATCGCGCAAAAACTGGCCGGCACCTTCAACAGCACCGGCGTGCCCTCCTGCTTCCTCGACCCGACCCAGGCGCTGCACGGGGATCTCGGGCTTTGCGCGACCGGGGACCTGGCCATTTTGCTGAGCAACAGCGGCGCCAGTGCCGAGATGCTGCAACTCCTCCCCCTGTTCGAGAAATTCGGCCTGCGGACCGTCGCCCTCACAGGCTCGCCGGACAGTGAAATGGCCCGCGGGGCGGATTTCCGGCTGATCTACCACGCCCCCCGGGAAGCCTGCCCCCTCGCCCTCGCCCCCACCGCCAGTACGACAGCCGCCCTGGCCCTCGGCGACGCCCTGGCCATGGTGCTGCTGGAAAGTCGCGGCCTGACTCGCGAGGATTTTGCCAAGTACCACCCGGCCGGCACCCTTGGCATGACCCTCCTGCTCCGGGTGAAGGATATCATGCGCACGGGAGAGGCCTGCCCGGTACGGCCCGAAGCCGGAACCAGCGTGCAGGAGGCGATCTTCGCCATGACCAAGGCCAAGGCCGGTGCCGTCGCCCTGGTCGATGCCCAGGGCGTGATGACCGGGATTTTCACCGACGGTGATTTTCGGCGCAGTGCCCTCACGGGCGGCCCGGATTTTCTGCTGAAACCCGTGGGGCAATTCATGACCCGGAATCCACGCAGCATCCCGGCCGACGTGCTGGCCGTGGAGGCGCTGAAGCTGTTCCAGCAATACAAGATTTCCGACCTGGTTGCGCTCGATGCCGGGAAAAAGCCGGTGGGCTACATCGACGTGCAGGATCTGCCGAAGCTGAAGATTTTGTAAGGTCGAAATCCCGGCCGGCCTTGCTGGCGGTAGGAGGGGCTTTACGCCCCGATTCTTGCGTCCCACCGGCCCGCGGATATTTCAAATCGGGGCATAAAGCCCCTCCTACAGCACTGCTCATGGGAAATGATATCCGAGCCAAAATAATTCGTGCAACGCCGACGGGGCGCTCGATTAATGAGCGCCGGACCTCGCCTAATAGGCCACGCCATGCCTGCTGCGCCAGCTTGTCATGCGCCCGGATCCAGCTAGCGTCGCGTGATGCCGACGCCTCCCTTCATCTATCAGGATCCGCTGCCGCTGGGCCCGGATGACACAGAATACCGCCTGCTGTCCACCGAGGGCGTGACCCGCGCCACCTTCGAGGGCCGCGACATCCTCAAGATCGCCCCGGAAGCACTGACCTATCTGGCCCGCGAGGCATTTCATGACACCAATTTCTTCCTGCGGCCCAAGCATCTGGCCCAGGTGGCGGCGATCCTGCAGGACCCCGCGGCTTCCGCCAACGATCGCTACGTGGCGCTGACCCTGCTGAAGAATGCCGAGATCGCGGCCCGGGGCATTCTGCCGATGTGCCAGGACACCG
>SESH01075021.1_pt1 | contig 17382 bp, 16 predicted proteins | sample 3171561 | NCBI WGS metagenome assembly SESH01 (sample SAMN10866947, study PRJNA518727) | freshwater metagenome | biome: subpolar coniferous forest; feature: holomictic lake; material: water; isolation source: holomictic Lake 442 2011 16.5 m and 2014 13 m | place: Canada: near Kenora, Ontario
AGGTTCGCCCAGTGTCTCGCAGCAAAAGCGCCATGATCGCGCTTATCATCACCGCAACCTTGCTCGTCATCGTCGGACTGACGGGGGCGAGTACGCCAGCACAACATTCCAGCGCAGCGCTCGCGTCGGTCATACACGCTGGGCTGAATACCTCGCCTTCCCCCGCCACGGCATCACCCGTCTCGCCGACCCCCACCCTGGCCCGCCGCAGCTTTAACGTAGACTCCCGCAGTAAGCTTGTGCCCACGGTCTTCCTGCCGGGGCGCGGGCCGGACCTGCCTGGCGAGATGGTCTACACTGGCCGCCGGATCGACGTTTACGCCGGCCACGGCACCTTCAGCCCCGACGAGGTCGCCGCAATGGGGGTGAAGGCCGAGTTGGCCCTGAGCTATATCCAGAAGCGTTTTGATGCCCAGCTCACCGAGCGGATCTCGGTGGGGGTCTACAGCACCAGTCAGGCTCCGGGGCGCGGCACGCGCGGCATTGCCTACACCTACGGCAACACCAACGTGCGGATCTACTACCGCCCCGGCGAGAGCCAGCGCAACGCCTTGGTGATCCTCTCGCACGAGATGGCCCACGCGCTGCAGGCCGAGGCATACGGTCGGGATGTCCAGTCGCGTGCCGACACGGTACTGCTGGAGGGTCTGGCCAGCTGGATCTCCGGCGAGTACTGGCTGAGCCTCTCGGGTGCCCCCTCGTTCCAGTCGCGCGCCCGCGATCTCTACCTGTCTGGCTTCAGCGGCAACCTGGCATCGCTTGGCGGTAGCAACCTCGATATGGCCTACGACATGTGGGCCGGATTCGTCGAGTACTTGGCCCGCACCTACGGCTGGCCAAAATTGAACCAGCTCTACCTCAGCGGGCGCGGGCGCGGCCCCGGCTCGGCTGACTATCGCGGGATCTACGGCAAGTCGTTCCAGGAGCTGTATACCGATTGGTATACCACGCTGAAATAAAAACTTCCGGGCGTGCGCGGATAAAAGAGGCCAGGGCGATTTTGCCGCCCTGGCCTTTTGCACTACAGATGTTCAGCTATTACGACCGTTGGAGTCCCCCCGGCGGGGAGGCTCGGAGGGGCTTCGCCCCTCTGAAAGAAAAAAAGATTTCTTCTCGGGGGCCTGCGGCCCCCAAACCCCCGCCAGGAATAGCGCTGTTGGCAACTACCGTTGGAGTCCCCCCGGCGGGGAGGCTCGGAGGGGCTTCGCCCCTCTGAAAGAAAAAAAGATTTCTTCTCGGGGGCCTGCGGCCCCCAAACCCCCGCCAGGAATGGCGCTGTTGGCAACTACCGTTGGAGTACTATCGGCTATCGGCTATGTTCACGTTAAACCCTCGCGCCAGCGCAGCGCCCGCTCGACGATATCGTAGTCCCAGGGTTCGCCCATGCCGAAGATAATGTGGGTCGCGCCCGCCTCTACGTACGCCTCGATAGGTTCACCGCTATTGGGCGAGACGCTCCGCTCGATCTCCTGGGGGTCGCGGCCGATCTGGGCACACCAGCCGTCGAGGATGGCATTCTTGTGCTTAAAGCTCTCGACCGGGCCGAACCCGTGCCAGATCTGGGCGTGCTGCGCGGTCAGGCGCAGAGTCACCTTCTCGCCGCCGCCGCCGATCAGGATGGGGATCGGCCGGGTGGGCGCGGGCACGTCCAGCTCCCAGCGCTGCTTGATGATCGGCAGCGCCTCGCCCAGGGCGCGCAGCCGCTCGGGCGCGGTGCCGAAGGCGTAGCCGAACGCTGTGTAGTCACGCTCAAACCAGCCGGCACCCATGCCCAGGATGAGCCGCCCGCCGCTGATGTGATCGACCGTCTTGGCCATGTTCGCGATCAGCGCCGGGTTGCGGTAGGTGTTGCAGCTTACAAGGCAGCCCACCTCGGCGCGGCTGGTGAGGGTGGCCATCGCCGTGAGCAGCGTCCAGCCCTCGAAGTGCGGCCCCTGCGGGTCGCCGTAGAGCGGAAAGAAGTGATCCCAATTCCAGATGGTGTCGACGCCCATCGCCTCGAAACGGCGCACCGCATCGGCGAATGCGGCGTAGGTGGTGTGCTGGGGGTGGAGCTGCACCCCGATCCGAATCCGTGACATGCGATCTCCTTGTCGTCTCGGCCTGGCCCAGGGCGGGGGCAACGCCGCCTCCGGCCCCCAAAAGATCTTGGGCCTGGCGCGTCGCCCTACGATCTTGCCCACATGATACCATGTGTCATGTGAAAAAGAGCCTGCGTGAAAGCTACAAAAAGCCGCGTTTATCCTGTACACTAGACCGTAGCGGCGCGCATTGACTAACAACAGTAACGATGATCGTACGAATTTGGGGGACACGCGGCTCCTACCCCGTTGCGCGGGCCGAGATGCTGCGCTATGGTGGGAACACCACCTGTGTAGAGGTTCGCGTCGGCGACAGCTGTATTATCCTTGATGCTGGCACGGGGCTGCGCCAGCTGGGCGAGGCGCTCGGGCGCGAGCCGAGCCCGCCTAACACGATCAACCTGCTTATCACACACACCCACTGGGATCATATTATCGGATTTCCCTTTTTTGCGCCGATCTTCCAGCCCCAGAACCGGCTTGAGATCTACGGCCTCCAGCGCACTCAGTCTAGCCTGCGCAAGACGATTGCCAACGCGCTGAGCGACCCCCTCATGCCGATTGAGCTGGAGGATCTGCGGGCCAACCTGAGCTTCCACGAGATCCACGAGGGCCTGGAATTTCAGCTCGACGCACGGGTGCGCGTCTGTACGGCGCGGGCAAACCACCCCTACCGCGCGCTGGCCTACCGGGTTGAGAGCGCCGACGCCGCGCTGGTGTTCATCCCCGATACCGGCCCCTTCCACACGGTACTCTTCGGCGATGAGCGTGTCGAGTGGACGGGCACGCCGACGGCGAACTCCGCCGATGATCTGCTGGCTCTGGCCGTCATGCGCGCGCAGATCGTCGATCTGGCCCGTGGGGCCGACTGGCTGATCTACGACTCGCAGTTCACCGCTGCGCAGTACGCCCGCTTCCCGCACTGGGGACACAGCACGGCCACCCATGCCCGCGAGATCGCTGAGGAGGCCGGGGTGGGCCAGTTGCTGCTCTTCCACCACGACCCGCACCACACCGACACGCAAATCGACGCGATGCTGGCGGAACAACGGGCCGCCTGTGACTCATACCTCAACATTGCCGCCGCCTACGAAGGCATGGAGCTGCGCAAGGAAGATCTGCCATGAAGATGCAGTTTTGGGGCGTGCGCGGCTACGTGCCGACGCCGGGGGCCGAGTACCTGCGCTATGGCGGGAATACCTGCTGCACCGCGCTCTACGGCGCGGGCGGCGAATTGGTGATCCTCGATACCGGCACCGGCTTCTGCCAGCTTGGCGACACCCTGATGACCCGTGAGTTTGGGCGCGGCTGCGGCGAGATGACCCTGCTGATCACCCACACCTACTGGGATCATATCCTCGGCCTGCCCTTCCCCGGCATCGTACATATCCCCGGCAACCGTCTGCATCTCCACGGCCCCGACAGCACCCGTGGCTCCCTGGAGATGGTCTACAACGGGATGCTCTCGCCAGTCTACTCGCCGGTCTACGGCCTGGCCCATATCGGCGCCACCCATAGCTTCCAGCCGATCTCGACCGAGCCCTTTATGGTTGGCGGGATGCGTGTGAGCGCCCTGCCGCTCTCGCAGCGCAACCACTCGCCGATCTGGGCCTACCGGGTGGAGGAGGGCCAGCGGTCGCTGGTCTATATCACCGACGTGCGCTACACCGACGACCAGATCTGGAAGCAGGCGCTCCAGTTCGCCGCCGGTGCGAATACCCTCGTACACAGTGCGCCCTACACGCGCGCCGAGCAGGTGCAAGACTACGGCCACAGCCGGGTCGAGGACGCGATCGAGCTGGCCCAGGAGGCCGCCGTCGAGCGGCTGATGATCTTTCATCACGCCCAGGCCCGCACCGATGACCAGCTCGATGCGCTGGTATCGGGCTACCGCCGCCAGTTGGGTGAGGACGAGAGTCCGCTGATCTTCGATGCCGCCCGCGAGGGCGATATGGTAGATGTGTAGGGATGTGGGAAGGGCGCAGCCGCGCCGTGCGGCTGCGCCCTTACTGCTCGCCGGCGCGCAGCCGGACGTAGCTGTCGTAGCGGGCCGGGTCGATCTGGCCTGCGGCGAGGGCGGCGCGCACCGCGCAGGCGGGCTCGTGGATGTGGGTGCATCCCGTGTAGTAGCACTCGCCCAGGAAGGGCCGCAGCTCGCGGAAGCACCCGTCGAGATCCTCGGGCGGCAGGTTCCACAGGCCGATCTCACGGATGCCGGGGGTGTCGGCCACGTAGCCGCCGCCCTCCAGGGAGAGGGGCAGCAACTCGGCGACGGTGGTGGTGTGGCGGCCCTTGCCGCCGAGATGGGCGCTCACGGTTCTGGTGGCCAAGTTTAGCTCGGGCACCACGGCGTTGAGCAGGCTGCTCTTGCCCACGCCCGATTTACCGGTGACCACGCTGATCCGCCCGGCCAGGCTCTGGCGCACCTCGTCGATGCCCTGGCCGCTCTGGGTGCTGGCGTAGATCACGCGGTAGCCGACCCGCTCGTAGGGCGCGAGCATGGCATGGGCCTCGTCAGTGCTCACCAGATCGACCTTGGTGGCCACGATGATCGGGGCCAGTTCGCTGTGTTCGCAAATCACCAGGTAGCGGTCGAGCATGCGCGGGGTGAAGGCGGGCTGGGCGCAGGCGAAGATCAGCAGCACCTGGTTGAGGTTGGCGACGATCACATCCTCGATGCCGACGCCGCGCGAGCCGGCGGCCTTGCGGGCTAGGCGCGAGCGCCGTGGCAGCACCGCCTCAATCGCGCCCTTGCCGGTATCGATGATCGTGATCGCCACATCGTCGCCAATCACGGCGATGTCGGTGTTCTGGCGCTCACGCTTGAGCCGACCACGCAGCTTGCACTCGACCATGCCCGCGCCGGTCTGCACCCAGTAGAAGCCGCTCTGGGCGCGGAGTACCATGCCGCTCACGGTGTCGGGGGCGGCATGGTACTCCTTCTCCTTCGCCCGTGGGCGATCAGCGCTTCGGATTTTCATAGAGCTGAACCTCCAGATGGCTGATGCCCAGGATGTCGAAGGTGAAGCTCAGGATGCGATCAATCACCGATGAGTCGGGATGCCCCGCGCCCGCGTCGACCGTGAGGTTTACCCGCGCCCGGCGCAACTGACTAGCGGGTATATCTGGCGGGCAGTGGCTGATTGAGCCATCTCGCTCTAAAATAATCAAGGTCGTATTCCCCTTGGAGCTATGCTGCGTATCTGACGGCGGCGGCAGATGCGTGGCCCCGACCGATTGTTCGATGCGTATCATCTCTGTCTGTTCCTGTTCTGATGGGCACGTCCGTATCAGTCTGTCCGACACTGTGGCGAGGGGATACAAAAAGGCCGTGGGCTCCTTCTCTGGCGCCCTCGGCCTCAACATATAGTTGAGGCTGTGGATGTTCGTCTGGCCATCCACAGCCTCATACTCACTGAACGGAGCGTGTCAGCTCCTGAGTTGATGTGTAGGGAGACCAGGCCCATCACCGCGAGCGCCGAAGATGAGCGCAGATCGGGCCGCAAGGCCCGTGCCGGTAGCACCGGCGGATAGGTTGTGCGCTGTGCGTATCATCGACTGCTCCTGTGGCTAGACCCGACTACGTATGGGTTTCCTGTCCTAATGGCGGTAGGATAACATAGGCCCGGCGGCTTTGTCAATGCCCCCGCTACACGATCTCGGGCTGCGGCAACACCCCCAGGGCTGCGCCCCAGACCCTACTTTTTGTAAGTTTTTGGCGGCTTGGTTGTATCCTCACCAAGACGGCTAGGTCAGGCCGGGGCGTATGCCGCAGTGCGGGATCGCTTTTGGATACGATCCGCTAAGGCATGTTTCAAACGCATGTGACCGTTCAGCGACGAGACGATGACGCGATGAGGCGATAGGAGCGCGTCATCGCATCCTCGCCTCGTCGCATCCTCGCCTCATCGCATCCTCGCCTCATCGCCAAACGGTCAAGCTGAAACCTGGCACCTGAAACCTTGTCTAACGACGATGGCGAGGTCAGATGCATGTACCAAAACCGTGCATAACCCGCTGGCTGGCGGAGAGGTGGCACAGGATCGCCTCCATGCGGTCGAGAGCGGCGACATCGCCAGCGCGGGCTGCAGCGAGCTGCTGGCTCATGTCGCTGATCGCGCCGACGACCACATCACGCATCCGGGTCAGGTAGGTATCGGTGTCGGTGGCGTGGATGGCTAGGGAGATATGGCATGCCACCAACTCCAGCAGGTTAAGCTGGGGCGTGCTGAAGAGGTGGGTCTGGGAGGTGGTTACCGTCAGGGCACCAAGGAGCCGCTCGCCCCAGATCAGAGGGACGGCCATGGCGCAGCGCGAAGGCGCGTCGTTCTCGTGGGCATTGAGCGCGAGCCAGCGATGGTCGGTGTTGGTCTCATCGATGATCATCGGCGCGCGTGAGCTAAACACCAGCCCGGCCAAGCCGCTGTCGCGCACCTCGCGGGCCCGCTCGGTACTCGCCACTATCCCGTTGCTCAGCACCAGCATCGGCGTATCAGGCCGGTCGTGAGGGATAAGCAGCAGACTGGCCCGCTCGCCGGTCACCATCGCCGGCACCTGCGTGACCAACTCCAGGGCGAGGTGCTGCGGGTCGGTGACCGCACTCACCACCAGTCGTCCGAAGTTGAGCATGCGGTCGAGGGTGTCGGCGTTTGCCTGGGCCTCGTGGTAATGCTGATCGAGCTGGCTCTGTAGGGTCGAGTATTCAAGCACCGAGCCGAGGATCTGGCCGAGGGCACCGAGCAGGGCGCGATCCTCTACATCGAAGGGTCGGCTGCGGCGGGCCTCAATCCGCCCGATCACCCGCCGCCCGATCATGATTGGCCCGCAGAGCAGCCCCGGCTCATCGGCGCACGGGAGTCCGGCGCTGGCGGGCACAATGATCTCCAAGCTCTCGGCTTGTAGCCAGTCTGCCGCCAGGTCGCGCAGGGTGGGTAGCGGGTCGGCCTGACGCCGCCCAACCATGAAGAAATCCCCGCAGCTCGCGAGGGCATCACGAAGACGACGGCTACAGTTGCTGGACGGATCCGGTGATGTGGTGTTTGATCGGGATGTCATTGCGCTCATAGCGATCCTGATTGTGTCACGCTTCAATGCGGCGGTACCGCCTGTGTAGCCCGCCGCACGTCTTGAGCTTGTCGCGTGAAGGAAGAGTCACGACTCCAGGAGGATTGCGCTATAGCAATCCTATGAGAGTTGTCGCATGCGCGCCGCCTAAAGGCTCGACTCCTCTTCACAACCTATGTAGGATTGCTATATATGCGGGTCTTATGGCGCGCGCACCCACTTGGCCTGGTCGAACCAGACGGTCGCCCCCGCGTCGCCAGCGAGGTCGCTCAACTGGAGGAACCCGTCGCTGCCGGCATTAAAGGGGAAGCGCCCGAGGCGCACCCAGCCGGTCTGGGTGGCCTGGTTGACCACGACCTCGATGGTACCGTCGCGATGCTGGATGACATAGCGGGCGGCGGCGGTGATCGCACGTGGGCTAGGGCAGCGCGGTACGTGAACGTAGAGATCATAGCTCCCGGCGGCGGGCAGGTTGGGCTGCCAGCGCGTCACCTGGGCGCTCTGGGCCAGGTCGCTGACGGTCTTGGCCTGGTAAGTGTGACGACCGTAGCCGCAGCCCATCGTGCTGGCGCCGAGTTCCGGGTTGCGGTGCCAGAAGTCGCCGCCGAGCTCGTCCACAATCTGCTCGGGGAGGTTCGGGTCACGCGGGGGCGGGCCTGCCAGCGGGTCACTGCCCATCCAGAGCATCGTCACCTCTACCTCGGCCTGTCCACTGTCAATGCCAAGATCGTCGATCCAAGTGCCATCGCCCACGTCCATGCCGCTCGGGGCGTATACGAAACCCTTGTCGGACTGCCTGCCGTTATAGCCCTCGTAGTAGGCGGCGTGATCCATCGGCCAGCCGCGCTCTAGGTCGGGATATCCTGTGCGACCGGCATTCCAGTAGTCGTCGCGGGCGCTGTAGGGGCCAACGTCGTAGACGGGGACAACCGCGCTGCGCCCACGGTAGGTAATCCGCACCTGATACTCGTCGCCGCCCTTGCTAGAGGTAACGCACCTGCACGGCAGGGAGACAAAGCGGGCGTGGGGCGGGATGATGAAGCCGTTGGCAGTGCGTCCGCCGACCATGCCCTGGCGGGACGCCTTGATTCGGAAGGTCGGCGCGACGGCGTAGGGGTCGGTGGCGGTGGCGTTATAGGTAGCCGGGGCGCTGCTCGGTGCCAGTGTGACATTGCGCACTACGGGGCTATGCTGGGCATCACCCATGAGGGTCAGGCGGTATTGCAGGCGCCGTGCGCTGCCGGGCAGGCCGACGACGGCACCCGAGGGCAGATCAACGAGCCAGGGTAGCCAGCGGCTGCCATCGAGGCTGGCGCGTAGATCGACGTGTAGGGCGGTTCCCGAGGGCAGATCGGCGGCATAGTTCAGCTGGATGCGGGCGGTTGAGGCGAGCGCGGGCAGCTCTGAGATCAGGGTGCCGGATCGGCGGTAGGCTCCGAGAAGAGGGACGGCGGGGGCAGCGTCTGTAGCGAGGGCGATACGTCCATCCGCCAGGCTCAACACGCCATTGGACTCAAGCAGGCTGGCGGAGAAGGTTCGCGGTTGCGGGCTAATCGAGCCAACTGCATAAGCTGGGGCAGCGGAGAGGGCAAAGATGCTTAGCAGGAGCGCCAAGGACGGCCGCATCCATCGCAGATAGGTGCGCGTAGACCTCAATCGTTCCTCCGTTTTCTACGTTCCTGGTAGAAGAGCCACGTCAAGGTGGTCGCGGAGGATTATAGCATACTCTCGCAAAGAGCTGACAAGAGGGTGACAAGGACTTGATATTCACGTGCAGGAACGCGGGAGGGGCGGTGTTAGAGGATACCCCTACACCGCCCCTCTAAGGTGATTACATGTTGGGGTCGCGCTCGCCGAGCGTTACCTGAACCGTGCTGGTCTTCCCGTCACGCAGCACGCTGAGGGTAACGCTGTCGCCGGGCTTGTGCTGGAGCAGCAACTGGCGCAGGGACGTGCTGCCATCGAGCGGCTTATCATCGATGGCAGTGATGATATCGCCTTCGCGCAGACCGGCCCTGGCGGCGGCGGTACCCGGCTGGACGGCGGGCTGGCCCTGGCGGCTGCTCTGGATAAGCGCGCCGCTCTGCACCGGCAGGCTCATCTCAGCGGCGAGACTGCCATCGATTGGCAGGTAGCTGACGCCGAGGAAGGGGTAGGCGACCTTGCCGTTGGCGATCAGCTGATCGGCCACATCGCGGAAGATCGTACTTGGCACCGAGAAGCCCAGGCCCTCGACGGGGGCGGCGCTGGCCGACATCTGATCGTTGCGCACCACCAGGGTGTTGATACCGACCACCTCGCCGCGCAGGTTGATCAGCGGACCGCCGCTGTTGCCGCTGTTAATCGCGGCGTCGGTCTGGATCAGACCCTCCATCGGGCCGACTGAGCGGTTCAGGGCGCTGACCACGCCGGCGGTGACGGTGTTACGGAAGTTGCCGAGCGGGCTACCGATGGCGAGAACCTGCTCGCCGGGCTGTAGGGCCGAGGCATCGCCCACGGCGGCCACGGCTGGCAGCTTGCCGCTGACCTGGATCACCGCCACGTCGTTTAGCGGGTCGGCACCGACCAGCTTGGCGTCGCGGCGCATGCCATCGTTGAAGACCACGGCGAGCTGGCTAGCGCCCTCGACCACATGGTTATTGGTGAGGATATAGCCCTTGTCGCTAATAATCACGCCGCTGCCGCTGCCGCTGCCCTGGGGGCCAGTATTCAGGACGGTGACAACAGCGGGGGCCACTTTCTGCACGGCGGCGACCATCGTGCCAGACTCGGATCCAGCGACGCCTGGAGCCGTCGGCTGGGAGGTCGTGCTCAGGGCGGAGGAGGGCGCAAGTACCGGCTGGGCCACCACCGCGCGGGTGATCAGGCTGCGCTGAACCATATAGTAGGCGGCAGCCCCCCCGGCGACGGCGCCCCCGGCGATGCCGATGAAGACAACCATGACGACGGCGAAGATGAGCAGGATGCGGCCAAGGCGATTTGATCGTTCCATAGGGGTTCCCTCTGAAAAAGTTCAGGATACCTGAGTCAAGTATCGCCTATACGCCTAAAAGCGGCTTTAAGTCAACGTGAGAGGGTGATGAGAGAAGCACGGTGAGGGCGTGGGTGCGGTTTCGCCGCACCCACGCCCTCACCGTGTACGGTATGGGTCTGGTTATCGGGCGGTATTCTGGCTGACGCTGCTGAGTTGGGCGAGTTGCTGGGCGCGGGCGCTGAACGCGGCGGTGGCACGCTCGATATAGGCGCGGGCCTCCTGGAAGCGCTGGGCGGCGCGGTTGGCGTTCGCCACGTTATAGCCGCCATAAAATTCAAGGATCGCGTCGAGCCCCTGGATCTCAAGCTCCAGGCCCTTGCGGTAGTCGTCGTGGGCTTGCTGGAGAGTGCGGGGCGGGCGCAGACGCCCCAGATCATCGAGGGCCTGCTGCACGGTGGCCCGCAGGCGCTGGGTGGTGGCCACGTATCCGACCGATCCGCCGGGCTGACTGGTGGCCCCACGGTAGGCTGCGGTGGCCTCGCGCAGCCCGGCGCGCAGCGGATCGACCGCGCCCAGGTAGGAGATGGTGAAGCCCTCGATCACCGAGAGCGGCTCGGCCTCCAAAATCGGATCGACCGACGGCGTGGACATGGGCAAACTGAAGGCGTCCACCGAGACTGCGGCGACCGCAGGCGGGGGCAGGGCGGGCATCACCGCCAGGGCGATCAGACGGTTTAGGGCAATCGCCAGGCCGACCGCGATCAGCGGGAAGAGCCAGAGCAGCAGGCGCGCCCGGCTCATGTCGCGGCGGCGGCGACGCCAGGAGACCCACCACGACTCGTGTGGCTCGCTGGGGGTGCGGTCGGCGATAGGTGCCTCGGCGGGCTGGCTCAGGCCGGGGCTGGGCTGCGCGCCGCCATCCAGCACCTTGCGCTCCTCCAGCACGCGCAGGCCGCGCATGGCATGCTGGTTGGCCGGGTTGATCCGCAGGGCCGACTGGAGGCAGAACGCCTGCTGGCGCGGCTCCTCCAGCACGCCGCTTAACCACAGCCATGCCAGCTCGTTGTGTGGGTCGAGCCGAAGCGAGCGGGTGAGTAACCCGGCGGCCACGCGCTTCTGCCCGCTGCGGGCGGCGGCCAGCCCACGCTGGTAGAGGCGCTGGGCCTCGCTGAAATCGGCTTTGACGGCGGTCTCTGTGGTCATTCCTCGTACCTGGTGATCCGTTGGGCCGAAGTATTCGTTCGGAAATGTACCGGTGAGGCCAGCATCAGCGGGTGGCGAATGCTTTGGCCTTATACGTCGGGGCGACGGCTAGTGATCCGGGATGAGCGGGTTGATCGCCCGCTGGATGAGCGTCGGATCCTCGATCATATTCTGGCGCACGGTCTCCCAGTATTCGGGCTTCTCGTAGCCCAGTTGCCAGATCGCAATGCCGGCCAGGTCGAGATCTTGCACGGTCTTGATCTTCGAGGCCAAGCCCGTCTTCGTCATAAACCAGACCTGGCGGGTGCCCTGGGCGGAGTGGTAGGAGAAATAGCTCTCCTCGACGCGCCCGTCGGCATTGCTCTCCATAAAGTTGACGGTGGCACCCTGCTCGTCAATAATCTCCTGGATAATGCTCCATGGCCGGGGCGTGGCCGAACCGCTGGGGGGCCAGTCGTAGCCGTAGAAGTGGATGCCGAGCAGCACCTTGGCCGGATCTACCACGCTGTGGGCGTACTCCGTCACCGACTGGATCCAGTAGGCGGGGGCGACGGGGCCGGGGCTACCGCTGCGCCAATGGTAGTCGTAGGTCATAATCCGCAACTGATCGACGACCTTACCGATCTCAACCCAGTCCTGGAAGCCGCCCATTCCGCCATAGTCGCTGGCCTTCGCGTGGACGGCCACGGTAAGCAATTTGCCATTCTGGTGCAGGGCGGCGGAAAGCTCACGCATGAAGGCCGAGAAGTCATCGCGCAGCGAGCGGTCGAGCGCCTCGTAGTCGATGTCGATACCATCGTAACTGCGGGCCTGCACCTCGTCAACAATATTCTGGATGTGTCGCGTGCGTCGCTGGGGGTCGCGCAGCACCGAGACGACCGTATCGGGGGTCGATGTGACATTATGAACCGACGGGATCACCCGCACGTTATTTGCGTGGGCTTCCTGCACCAGTTCATCATCGCGGGTGCCGTAGAGGCGACCGCTCGAGTCGGTCGAGTACCAGAAGGGACTAACATCATCAATAATATCTTTGTTGGCCTCAAAGGACTCGCGGGCGCCGCCGCTGAAGGAGGGCGGCAGCCAGACCGCAATATAACGACCGCTCTTAGGGTGGTAGCTGACCGGTGCCGTCTGCAGATCGGTGGCGGTGGGCAGGGGAGTAGGCGGCACCGGCGTAGGCAGGATGATCAGCGGGGCGGCGGTGGCCTCGTCCGTAGGCGTGACGATCAGCACCTCCTGGGTACTCGACGCCTGGGCCGCAGGGATGCTGCGAGCCATGATCAGGGTCTGGGCGATCAGCGCGCCGGCCACCAGCACGGCGACCGCGTAGATCAGGCCAAGGGTGGCGGTGCTGAGCGAGACAGAGCGACGTATTCTCATCGGCGTCAGTAGGCCCCAAGCTCGCGCAGGCGCTCGTCGCTGATCCCGAAGACGTGCGCGATCTCGTGCAGCACCGTGCGACGAACCTGGCTGCGTAGCTCGGCGGGAGACCGGAAGTCGCGTTCAAGGGGCATCTGAAAAATAATGATCGTGTCGGGGGGTGCCATGGTGCCGCCAGTGCGCTCGGTGAGCGGGATGCCATCGTACATGCCGTAGACGCTCTGCCAGGGGCGGAGGCCGAGGGCGCGGCGCTGCTCGCGGCTGGGGCTGCGCTCGACAATCACATCGACGTTGGCGAGGTGGGCCTGAAAGGGGGCTGGCAGACTCTCCAGCGCATCGACCACAAGCTGCTCGAAGGCGGCGCTATCCATAGGCTATGTCCGAGGAAGGTATTGGTGAGATCTGTGCAGCACCGGGCTATGGCGCTCATTATACGTGCGTGCGGTTTCGGGTGTCAAGGGTTTCAGGATGCCGACAGCCTTCCCATTGCGACCGGGCCGCAGCACCGGGCTAAAAAATACGCGACAACCGAGGCCAGCGGGCGAGCCGCTGTGGGCGAGATCGACCATGGTATGAAGATCTACATCCTAGCCCGCTGCGTGCATCGTGCTACAATATTTCGGCATCAGATCAGTAAAGAAGGTAGCAGATGTCAGAGTTAAAAGATAAGCTCGTGCTCGTGGTGGACGACGAGCCGCGCATGATCAACTTTATGCGGCTAAACCTTGAGCTCGAGGGGATGCGGGTTGCCACGGCGGCGAATGGCCGCGAGGCCATCGAGCGCGCGCGCGACGATATGCCCGACGTGGTGCTGCTCGATGTGATGATGCCAGTGATGGATGGCTTTGAGGCACTGCGGCGGCTGCGGCAGTTCTCACAGGTACCGGTGCTAATCTTGACGGCGAAGGATGAGGAGGAAGATCGGGTGCGCGGCCTGGAGCTTGGGGCCGACGACTATATTGGCAAGCCCTTCAGCCACCGCGAGCTGGTGAGCCGCATCCGCGCGGTGCTGCGTCGGCACTACGCCGCGCCGCCGGTGCCGCAAACCTTAGTGCAGGTCGATCATCGGCTGAGCATCGACTTCGCCCGCCGTGAGGTGCTGGTGGATGGCGGGCGGGTGAACCTACGGCCCACCGAATATCGGCTGCTCTACCACCTCGTGCAGAATGCTGGCTATGTGCAGACTCACGAGATGCTGCTGACGAAGGTTTGGGGGCCAGAGTACCGTGAGGAGAGCCACTACCTGCGGCTGTATATCACCTACCTGCGCCAGAAGATCGAGCAGGATCCGTCCAGCCCGAAGTATATCCTCACCGAGCGGGGCGTGGGCTACCGCTTTGTGGACTTCAAGGCAGTGTAGGTGTGTCGGAAGGTACGGCGTGCGCCACGCCTTCCAACGTACCTACGTGCCGCTCTCATCGACAAGGCTGAGGACGAGTTGACGGATCTGGCGCAGGTGTCGGTCGAGACCCTCGGGGCGGATGTGCAGGTCGTCGCGGGCCTGGCCGATCTGGAGGCGGAATGTATCAATCGGCCCCTTCTCCTGCTCTGCGCTAAAGGCGTAGGCCCGGTCGAAGGATCGGCGGGCATTGAGCATGATGCGGTCAACCTCATCGAGATCGTTGGACTGGAGGGCGACGACGGCATCGTCGATCTGACTAGCAGCGCGCAGGAGGTAGATCGCACTCCAGAGGCGGCGGTCGACTGCCTCTAGGTCGAGGATCGCAAGCCGGAGTCCTCCCACGTCGGCGGGGAGGGCCGACGGGGCGGGTGTGGCGGGCGCAGGCGTTTCACGTGACACACTTGCGACTGATGTGGTGGCGGGGGAGGGATCCGCAGCTGACGGCGGCTGAGGGACGGTAGCGGTGGTGGCCGACATGATCGCGGCCTGGATGATCAGGCTACAAAGAACGGCCGCAACCGCCGTAGCAATGTACGGCAGCGCAGCCGCCAGCGGGTGTGGCCTGCGGGGAGCAAGGGTCTCTGGTGTGCCTTGCTCCTCGGGTGCCGGGTTCGTCTCGGACACGGCTAGATCTCGTTGGCCAGCAGGACGGCCTGCGCGATCTCCTTCATGGACTTGCGCGTATTCATTGAGAGTTGCTGGATCTTGCGGAATGCCTCGGCCTCTTTGAGACCCTGCGAGTCCATCAGGATGCCCTTGGCCCGCTCAACCAGCTTGCGCGTGTCAAGCGTCTCCTTCAGGTCGTAGATCTGCTTGTCCATCTCCAGGAACTCCTGGTAACGGGCCATCGCGATCTCGATGGCGGGCAGCAGCTCGGCCTCGCGGAATGGCTTGACCACGTAGTTGACCACGCCGGCCTCTTTGGCCCGGTCAACCAGCTCGCGATCTGAGTAGGCGGTGAGCAGCAGCACCGGGGCGATCTTCTCCTCGGTGAGGATTTTTGCGGCCTGGATCCCATCCAGCTTCGGCATCTTGATGTCCATTAGGACAAGGTCGGGCTGAAGCTCGCGGGCTAAATTTATGACGCTGACGCCATCACCCGCCTCGCCTACCACCAGGTAGCCGAGGCCGACCAGCGTTTCCTTGAGATTCATGCGGATGATCGACTCGTCATCGGCGATCACCAGGCGGGTCTGTGCCATAGCTATATTTTTCCTCAATAGAGCACTGAGCCACTGAGCCACTGAGCCACTGAATCGCGCAGCGCTGGTCTGTGCTGCCATAATCCGTCGGGCTCAGTTGTCGCGCTCACTGCGATAGTACGTAGAAATAGGCCGCTTGTCAGGAGCCGCGCGGCACTGCATGCCGGTACCCCTGCCAGATCACACATCGTGCGGCCCTCCAGGGAGCCTAATATCACTCCTGTTTACCGCACTGCTATCGGCGAAGTATAGCATGTCGCAGGGGCGTGGTCAACCACATGGGGCGGGCGGACAGGGCGGTCAGGGCCACGCCAAAGCCACCCGCCGGGGGGACGGAAGCCTCCGGCGGCGGCGCTCGTGCAGCTTTCCAGACGTTCGTACCGGGTTCGCTGAGGTGAAGCCGATAGTACTAGATTTTGGTGCGAAATGCGGCGCATTAGGAATGCCATCGGATGACTCATACCGCATCAGGACGGTCTAAAACCAAGAAAGGTACAAGACCATTTCATGGCGTCCTGATGCATTTCGTACCAAAATCTAGTACTATCGGCTATCGGCTAGTTTCACGTTAGTCCCGCTTGGGCACGAAGCGGGCCATGATCACGCCCACCTCGTAGAGCAGATACATCGGGATGGCGAGCAGCATAAGGTTGATCGGGTCGCCGGTGGGGGTGATCACGGCCGCCACGATCACCACGATCACGATGGCGAAGCGGCGGAAGGATCGCAGTTGCTTGGCCGTGACCACGCCGAGGAAGGCGAGGACGTAGATGATGATCGGCAGCTCGAAGACCACGCCGTTGATCAGCAGCAGCATCGTGATTGTGCCGAGAAAATCGGCGAGCGACGGCTGGGCCTGAATGAATTTTGAGCCGGAGAAGCCGATTAGGAAGCGGATCGCGGTGGGCACGGTGATGAACCAGCCGAAGGCGACGCCGCTGAGGAAGAAGGCGGTCACGAAAGGCAGCGAGAGGTAGATCAGTCGGCGCTCTTTGTCGGTTAGCCCCGGCACGATGAAGGCGAGCAACTGGTAGACGATCACCGGCATGCCTACGATGACCCCCACTGTGAGGGCTGCGCTCATATAACTGGTGAAGGTCTCGGTGGTGCCGACCGACTGGACGGGGGCGTAGCTCGCGTTGATCGGGGCGAAGGTGGTGATAATAACATCAACAAGTTGCACTGGCCCTGTGACCAGGAAGACCCCGATCCCTAGCCCGAGCAGCACGCCGATCGACGCCTTGATCAGTCGTCCGCGCAGCTCGACCAGGTGATCGATCAGGGTCATCGCGACTTCATCGGCTTCATGTTCAGGCGGTGTGCCGGTAGACATAGCGGGTTTGCTTTGCTGGCTGATCACGGTGCGACCGTCTCCTGCTCAGAGGTCTGCGACGGCGGCTGCCAATCGGGGCGAAGCTGCCCGCTTGCCTGGAGCTCTGCCGTCAGGGCGTGGAGATCGGCGGCGATCTGCTGGAGGCGCTGGGTGACCTGGGCGGGCGGGGGCGGCGGGGCGAGCACGCTGGTCGGCGCGGTGGCGGCGATCTTGGTGGGCCTCCCGGCGGCGGGCACCGTCTGGCTGGCGGGCGTGGGGCTGAGGGCCGGGGTCTGCGCCACGATATCGGGCGGCGGGGCCACGGTGACGGCGTCTGACGGCGGCGGGGCGTCGGCGGGGCGGGGCGAGGCGATGGTCGGCTCCGCGCCCTTGGCGGCGACCTGGGCGACCCCGTTCATGCTACCGCGCAGATCGAGCATGGGCCGCAGTTCCTCCCTAATCGCCGTGAAGTCCTTGGAGATATCGAACTGCTTGCGGGTACGCACAAGCTCATCGCGGAGGCTGGCGATCTCGGACTCGAACTCACCGCGCACATCGTTGAGCATCTGCATCTCGGGCGAATTTTGCTGCCAGGCGAGCAGTTTGGCCATCTGCTTGCCCAGAAACCGCCCGATCTCGGGCAGGCGCTCGGGGCCGAAGACCACCAGGGCCAGCCCGGCAATCAGCATAAGCTCGGGGATGCTGACGTTAAAGATCTCCATACCTTCTCCCCGAAAACTGAGCGAGCTTCAGGGAGGGCC
>SESH01001657.1_pt1 | contig 17368 bp, 13 predicted proteins | sample 3171561 | NCBI WGS metagenome assembly SESH01 (sample SAMN10866947, study PRJNA518727) | freshwater metagenome | biome: subpolar coniferous forest; feature: holomictic lake; material: water; isolation source: holomictic Lake 442 2011 16.5 m and 2014 13 m | place: Canada: near Kenora, Ontario
CGCTGGTCTGCTTGTTTATCTCCAAGCTGGCCAATGCCATCGTGCCGATGCTGTACAAGCTGGCGGTCGACGCGCTGACCCCCCACCCGACCGCTCTTCCCGGCGGCGGCGGCACCGTAAACGCAGCAATCGCCATTCCGGTCGGCATAATACTTGCCTATGGGCTGGCGCGGGTTTTGTCCCAAAGTTTTGGTGAACTGCGCGACGCCCTTTTCGCCAAAGTCGGGGCGCGGGCGGTGCGGGCGGTGGCTTTAAGCCTGTTCCGGCACTTGCACGCGCTCAGCCTGCGCTTTCACCTGGACCGCCAGACCGGTGGGCTCAGTCGCTCAATCGAGCGAGGCAACCGCGCCATCGAAACACTGCTGCGCTTCATGCTTTTCAATATCCTGCCGACCCTGCTCGAACTGACGCTGGTCACGGTCATCTTATGGCAACTGTTCGACATCTGGTTTGCGGCGGTGACGTTGGTGACGGTAGGCGGCTATATCGCCTATACCCTGGTTGTGACCGAATGGCGAACCAAGTTCCGACGCCAGATGAACGAAACCGACAACCGCGCCAACACCCGCGCCATCGACAGCCTGCTTAATTTCGAGACGGTCAAATACTTCGGCAACGAGGCCCACGAGGCCAGTCGTTATGACGAGGCGCTGCAATCTTACGAGCACGCTTCGGTCAAGAGCCAGACCTCGCTGGCCATGCTCAACGCCGGCCAGGGACTGATCATCGCCTGCGGTCTTGCTGCGGTAATGTACTTGGCCGGGCGCGGCATCGCCGACGGCAGCATGACACTGGGCGACTTCGTGCTAGTAAACACCTATCTGCTCCAGCTTTACCAACCGCTCAACTTCTTTGGCTTTGTCTATCGTGAGGTCAAACAGGCGCTGGTCGACATTGAAAAGATATTTCAACTCCTCGCCGTTAGTCACGAGGTCGAGGACCGGCCCGATGCCCGCCCCCTCGTGGTCTCCGGCGGTGCCATCAGCTTCGACGGCGTAACCTTCGCCTACGACCCACGCCGGCCGATCCTCAAGGATTTGTCGTTAGAAGTAGCGGCCGGTCACACTGTTGCCATCGTCGGCCCGACCGGTGCCGGCAAATCTACCATCAGCCGATTACTGTTCCGCTTCTATGACGCTAGCGCCGGCCACATCCTCATTGATGGCCAGGATATTTGCACAGTCACCCAAGACTCGGTACGGGCGGCCATCGGCATCGTGCCCCAAGACACGGTGCTGTTCAACGACAGCATCTACTACAACATCGGCTACGGACGGCCCAAGGCCAGCCGCGACGAGATCGAACAGGCGGCCCGACTGGCCCATATCCACGACTTCGTCACCAGCCTTCCCGACGGCTACCAGACGATGGTCGGCGAGCGCGGCTTGAAACTATCAGGCAGCGAGAAGCAGCGGGTGGCCATCGCCCGCACCATCCTCAAGAACCCCGCCATCCTGCTGTTCGACGAGGCAACCAGCGCCCTTGACACCCACACGGAGCGGGAAATCCAGCTCAACCTGCGCGAGATGAGCCGCGGCCGCACCACTCTGATCATCGCGCACCGCCTGTCCACGATAATCCATGCTGACGAGATCATCGTGTTAGCCGGCGGCGAGATCGTGGAGCGCGGCGGCCATGACGACCTGCTCCAGCGCGGTGGCGTCTATGCCGCGATGTGGACACGCCAACAGGAATCGGCCCCCCGCGAAGACCAGCCCTAATCCTTCAAGTCCTCCCACAACTCCCGAACCTTTGCAAAGAACCCTTCCGACTCGGGATGGGTGGACTCCTTGACCCCAACCTTGTCGAATTCGCGCAGGAGTTCCTGCTGGCGCTTGTTCAAATTAACCGGAGTTTCAACCATGGCCTGAATGAACATGTCGCCGCAGACCGGACTCCGCAAAATCGACATCCCACGTCCCTTAAGACGAAACTGCTGGCCGGTCTGAGTCCCCGGCGGAACCGTGACCTTGGCCCGACCTCCATCAATGGTCGGAACCTCAATGGTGCCGCCCAGGGCCGCCGTGGTCATTGGCAGCGGCACCCGGCAATGAATGTTGGCGGCATCACGCTGGAAGAAGCGGTGGGGGGCAAGGGCAAGAAAAATGTAAAGATCACCGGGCTGTCCGCCACGCAAGCCAGCCTCGCCCTCCCCCGTGACGCGAATACGAGTGCCGTCCTCAACTCCCGCCGGAATGCTGACCTGGAGCGTCTTTTCGCGCCGCACCCGACCGGCCCCGCCGCAAGCCCGGCACGGCTCCTTGATAACCCGGCCGGCACCTTGGCAAGTCGGGCAGGTCCGTTCAATGGTGAAAAAGCCCTGTTGGGCTCGAACCTTGCCGTTACCGCGACATCCTGGGCAGACAATTGGCGCCTGACCACCCTCGGCACCAGCGCCCTTGCAACTTTCGCAGGTCACGGAGGTAGGAACCCGCACCGTGGTCTGGCTGCCTTTGAAGGCATCCTCGAGTGTAATTTCCAGGTTGTAGCGCAGGTCACCGCCTCGACCGTTGCTCGCTCCCTCGCGCCGACCGCCCATGAACTCGCCGAACATCTCGTCGAAGATGTCGGCAAAGCCCCCGACGCCGGTACCAAAATCGAATCCACCACCACCGCCACCGCTACTGGGCCGACTACCACCCTCGAAGGCAGCATGTCCGAAGCGATCATAGGCCGCCCGCTTCTGCTCATCGCGCAGAACGTCGTAAGCCTCGTTAATTTCCTTAAACTTGTGCTCAGCCGTCTTGTTCCCCGAATTGCGGTCAGGGTGGTACTGCATAGCCAGCTTGCGATAAGCCTTTTTCAACTCATCGGCACTGGCCGTCTTAGGACAGCCGAGCAACTCGTAATAGTCAATTTTCGCCATAAATCATTCCAGCGCGGTCACAGCCAGCCAAAACCCCTCCCCCACAGCTGCGGGAGAGGGGAGGGAAGATCGCGGTTAGGTCGACTTTTTCTTGTGGTCGTCGACCTCCTCGAAATCGGCATCGACCACGCCATCGCCCTTGCCACCATGGCCGCCATGGCCACCCCCCACAGGGCCATCCTGCTCACCGCCAGCGCCAGCCTTATACATCGCCTCGCCAAGCTTCATCGAAACCTGCGCCAACGCCTCAGTCTTAGCCTTAATGGCAGCGGTATCGCTCCCGTCCATCACCCCGCGCAGGTCTGTTATGGCCTTCTCGGCCACAGCCCTATCGGCGGCGACAACCTTGTCACCGGCGTCTTTGATGGTCCGCTCGGTGGTGTGAATGAGGGCATCAGCGTGATTGCGGGCGTCAGCTAACTCCCGGCGTTTCTTATCCTCGGTAGCATGAGCCTCGGCATCCTTGACCATCTTTTGGATGTCGGAGTCGCTAAGTCCACCCGATGCCTGGATGCGAATCTGCTGCTCCTTGTTGGTGGCCTTGTCCTTGGCAGTGACGTTGACGATGCCATTGGCGTCAATGTCAAATGTTACCTCAACCTGCGGCACTCCACGCGGAGCCGGCGGAATTCCGACCAGATCGAACTGACCCAAAATCTTATTATCGGCCGCCATTTCACGCTCGCCCTGGAACACCCGAATGGTAACGGCACTCTGGCCGTCCTCCGCTGTGGAGAAAACCTGGGACTTCTTGGTCGGAATGGTGGTGTTGCGGTCGATCAAGCGGGTGAACACCCCACCCAGAGTCTCAATGCCAAGTGATAACGGCGTCACATCAAGCAACAGCACATCCTTGACATCGCCCTTTAGCACACCGCCCTGAATGGCGGCACCGACCGCCACGACCTCATCCGGATTGACGCTGCGGTTGGGTTCACGACCGAAGAATTGCTTCACAGTCTCGATAATCTTAGGCATGCGGGTCATACCGCCAACCAGAATCACCTCGTCAATTTCGGATGCCTTAAGACCGGCGTCACGAAGCGCCGCTCGGCAGGGATCGACGGTGCGGCGCACCAAATCATCAACCAGCGCCTCCAGCTTGGCCCGGGTCAACTTAATGTTTAGATGCTTTGGCCCGGTCTGGTCAGCGGTAATGAAGGGCAGGTTCACCTCGGTCTGGGTGGCCGAACTGAGTTCCACCTTAGCCTTTTCCGCCGCCTCCTTCAGGCGCTGAAGCGCGAGCTTGTCACGGCGCAGGTCGATGCCCTGGTCCTTGTGGAACTCGTCGGCGAGATAATCGATAATTTTGGCGTCAAAGTCCTCACCACCGAGAAAAGTGTCACCATTGGTCGACTTGACCTCGAAAACGCCGTCACCAATCTCCAGCACCGAGATATCGAAAGTACCGCCGCCCAAATCATAGACGGCGATGATGCCGGCACCCTTCTTCTCCATGCCATAGGCCAGCGCCGCCGCCGTCGGCTCGTTAATGATGCGCAGCACCTCAAGTCCGGCGATCTTGCCGGCGTCCTTGGTGGCCTGACGCTGGCTGTCGTTGAAATAGGCGGGAACCGTGATCACCGCCTGAGTGACCTTCTCACCAAGATAGCTCTCGGCCGTCTCCTTCATCTTCATGAGAATGAAGGCGCTGACCTGACTTGGGCTGTAGCGTTTGCCGTGGGCCTCGACCCAGGCATCTCCATTATCACCGCCAACAATCTTGTAGGATACCAGCGCCTTATCCTTGTTGGTGATTGGATCATCGTAGCGACGGCCGATCAAGCGCTTAATAGCGAAAAGCGTGTTTTCCGAATTTGTCACGGCCTGCCGCTTGGCCGGCTGTCCGACTAATCTCTCGCCTGACTGGGTGAACGCCACCATCGACGGCGTGGTCCGCGCACCTTCAGCATTTTCGATGACCTTAGCCTGCGAGCCTTCCATCACGGCAACGCAGCTATTAGTCGTGCCCAGATCAATGCCAATGACCTTGCTCATATCTTCCCTCGTGTTGCTGGCGAATCCACGGCGGCCCGATGACCGGCACCGCCACGATCCCTCCGGGTGCGTGGAGCGGTGTGTGTTTCAATCACCTCAGTTGGGGAAATATAAGCAGCTAGCGCCCCGCCCGCAACCACCGCGATGAAACTAAATGTTAAAATCGCGAGGAATCCCTACAGCTCCCAGCGACGAAGCGGTCCAACGTCAAGATGGATGAAACCATTGTCGGGATAATAACCGACTCCGCCCGCACGCAGCGCAAGCGCAGCCCGGTGCAGGCGGTCCAAGCTGTACCCGGGCAGGTAAAGGTCAACCGCCATTCCTTTGACGTGGTAGCTGTGGCGGGCCACACCTGGATGGTCGCTCTCCATCAGCATCGCATTGGTGGCAGGTGAGCGATAGCCGGAAACAATATGAAAAGGCCCGTGAGCGCCAACCCGTTTCTTGAGATGGTAGACCACATCCAAAAGACGAGGGTCGATGCTGTGTACGGCACCGGTGCGGTGGTCGCGGAACAGCCTGTTGACAGCGCGCAAGGCGTCGCGACGATAGTGGCCCTTGGCCCAATATTCCGTATTCAGATGTTCGCTGGTGTGCTGATTGATAAAAGCTAACTGGCGATGAATCTTGCCGGGATTGGGAAAAGCGAGAGCATCGGTTGGCACCAACGCGGCGGCGGAAACCGCTATGGCCGCCACAGTCCCAAGGCGGAGAAAATCGCGGCGTGCGACCGGCATTGTCGGATCGGACCGTTTATTCTCAATCGTCATGGAACGTTCCTTAGGAGAGAATGGAGAACAGCTGGTGTAATCTTGCAGAGATCGGCTGACACCTCTTAGAATCCTTTCTGGACATCCATGTCAAGCCGGGGAATATACGGAATTCTTCCCCCCAAGGGTCAATACATATAAAAATGGATTAATTTGAGCTGGTTAGCATAAACCGCGACAAGATGCCGCAGTCATGACACCGAACCATAAGACGCTATTCTGATGATTATTAGCCGGGGAATTATAAGCCGGGAAATTATAAACTAGGTGGGTCAATTCCCTCTTGCCAAGCATACATACCGCCGCTTCCGATCAACCCCCAAAGAACACCCTGGGCTTGCGGCGAACCCAAAAGCTTTCCGACTGCACCGGCGCGGCGTCGCGCATGGCCAGACGCATCGGCTTGTGACCTGGAAACATCGTCGCTTGCTGGACGCGGCTGCGCGGGAGCACGGCGTCAATTGCCCGCGTCGACTCATCCCGGCCCGGCAACAGACCGTTGTTAGCCGCCTGTTGAACCTTTGGGGTGTCCGAGAGCAGCGCGTCTCGCCAGGTCGGCGCATCGCCGATATCCTCCTCAGCGCCGTGGCCGCCCCAAGTCCGTACCGGACCAGAATCAATATGGACGAAATTGCTATGAGGATAATAGCCGACACCGCCAGCGCGTAACGACAATGCCGCCCGGTGCAGCATTTGCAGACCGCAACCCGGCAGACGAATGTCGACCGCCTTGCCCTGCATATGCAGGCTGTGCCCGGCAACGCCACTGTGGGAAGCTTGCATCCGCGCATTGGTCCGTGGCGAACGGTAGCCGCACAAAACCTCAATCGGCCCATGGTTACCGGCCAACCGGTAAACACCATAAATGACATCGGCCAGCCTTGGGTCGATCGCGTGTATGGTCCCGTCGTGATGATCGCGCATAAGACGACTTATCGACCGCAGCCCATCGATAATATAGCGGCCGTCAGCCCAATACTCAACGAATAGATGCTCTCTGGTATTTTGATTGATTAACGAAAGCTTTCGAGCCGGGCCCAGCGATCCGGGCCGTATCTTACCATAGGCCGCCAAGACATCGACCGGATCAAGCACGGATGCGGCGGCGACAGTGGCCGCTCCGACTCGTAGAAACGAGCGTCGGCACATTGATGGAGCTGCCTTGGAGGCGGTATTTCTATCGGTCATGGTGCCTCCCACTCGATTTCATTGACTTGGTGAATATTATATTAAAACGGTCCTGAGCGCTTAACCTCACTACCTTTGGACCCGGCATGACGGCACCTGTCAAGCACTAAATCTAGATAAAATTCAGAGCCTTGATTTTCACCACTTTTTGCGCTGCAACCGGGTCTTTTGGTAACAGTGTACATGGTGATTGGCCAAGGCGCAGGACGGCACAAGGCTTCCAAACGCTCCCCGATTCCCCCCCATTACCTCTGGGTACTAGCCACGCCAAGCAGCACCGCAGCCGCCGCAGCGCAGTTCGCAATGGCAATATCAAGAGTTAGGGAAGCACGCCAAGCCCGCTCAGCCCGTGGTACCGACCAAGCGCGCCGCCGATTCATCAAAGCGCCGGATCGCCCTAAACACCTGCAAATCACGTTCGTAAATATCGTCACGAAACTGGATTACGCCTTTGTCATCGATCCAGGCGGTCTGGTAGAGCAGGAACACCGGAATTGACGTACGCAGCACCACATTACGGGTTTCGCCCTTATCGAGTACCAAAGCGCGTCGCTCGGGCGTCCATTCCGGCATATCATCAAGCAAGAAATTGGCAAGGCCCAAAGGATTGCCGACACGAACACAGCCAGAGCTGAAGGTCCGTACGCTCTTGATAAATTTCTCACGATGGGGCGTATCGTGAAGATAGACATCAAAATCGTTGGGAATATTGAATTTTACTTGGCCAAGAGCATTGTGGGCACCCGGCATCTGGCGCAACCGAAAGCGATTTATGTCAGTGAAGGTCTCCCACTTGATAGCACCAGGGTTAACCTTACCGCCGGAGAACGAACCATCATAGAGCACGATGCCCTGTTCCTCGAGATAGCCGGGATTTACTTTCAATTTTGGCAGTATGTCCTCACGTGCCAACTTGGATGGCACTGACCAAGTCGGATTCCAGATCAGCGAAGTAATCTGGCTGACAAAGATCGGTGTACGCCGGATCTTAGTGCCGACGATCACCGGCATCTCATACATGACCTTACCGTTGACGACTGCCCGCAGGTTAAAACCAGGGATATTGACCAACACATAGCGCGGCCCCAGCTCATCGGGCATCCAGCGCTCGCGTTCCATGTTAGCGATAATGCAGATTACCCGTTCAGCGGCACTGACGTTGAGTGCCGCATAAGTCATGGTCCCGATAACGCCGTCAGCCCGCAGGCCGTGCCGGGCCTGGAAGTGCTGGACTGCGGCCACCAAGGTCGAATCATAACTTAAACTGGCCGCCAGCTTGCCCCCAAACTCGCCGGTCGCAGCCAGCCGCCTGCGCAGCGCTCGCACGACGGGATCGCTCATGCCCGGCTCGAGTTTGGGTCCTTCAGGCACCTTGGGCCAGCCGCCCGACTTGTCCTGAGCGCGGACGATGCGCAGCGCTTCACGCAGCCGGGTATAGCGGGAATGGTTAGGGGCCAGCGCGGCCAGGAAAGCCCAGAGATCGGGTGCCGCCAGTGCCGCCGTTGCCGATTCGACCAAATTCATCGCCAGCTGATCGAAAGCGAACTCCTCGGTAATAGCGCGGGGTGCCACTCGCCCCCGATGCAAATCACTGGCGTAAACCATTAGGGCATCGGTCAGCAAAAGCTCGAGTTCAGCTCGGCGAACCGGTTCCGCAGCACCCAAACGCTGGTCAATGGCGCTCAAATGATAGTCGGCGGGCAGCAGTCCCTCCCGATCGGCCAAGCCGGATACTTCACGCAAAATGCGCGCCGTCGGCAGCAACACCGCGCCGGATCCACCGCCATCACCGGAGAACCAAGCCGGCAGGTAGCCACGCTGCTCGTAAAACCGGCGGAGACGGCCGGCGTCGGGAGGGCGCCGAGCATCCAACGACGCTAAGCCGGAGGCCAGCCGCACCGCAATCGCCTCGGCGAGCGAACCGGCGGGCAGAATAAGGGGTGCCACCACGACCGGTGGATCGCCAGCCGGTGCCAAGGCCGGAATTTCTACAACCGGTAAATTTCCAGCCGGTAAATTTCCAGACTGCGCCCAGGTCGAGGCGAATGGTGCCGACGCCGCCAACCAAATCAACAGGAGTAATACCAACGGCCCTGGTCGAAGACCCTGACGTTGGTACGGTGGCGACTGCCGCCGCGCCTCTCCTGCGGCGAAGCCAAGGGCGCGGATGCGCCCGCCCGGCGTGTGAGGGGGCCTTTGATGGGTTAGCATCAAAGGCCACTGGTATAACAATACGCGCCGCATCAGCTCGCTCATCCCCGGACCACCAAAAAACTGAGCCAGCTTTATACCCAATGTCGAGCCCACCCAGGCCAAGCCAGAATCGTTTAGGCTGCGGATTGGGCGATATAGTGGCGCCCCGGCAACTGCCCGAGCCGAAATCGCCCGCATGTCCTGCAAGTCCCTTATACCCGACCCGCCTTTATAACTCAGTAACCTTTGCGCGCCAAACTGGAGCAACCAAGCAAGCTGGGTCCCAGGGCCGCTTTCCCCCCGACCTTAGGGTTGCTTTAATTGTCAGTCCGCCGGAGACGACGCAACATGAACCGGCATCAATTGGCAGAAATTCTCAACCGGCACCACCAGTGGCTTAATGGCCAAATTGGTGGGCAACGGGCTAATCTGACATTTGCCAACCTTGATGGCCTCGACCTTGTCGGGCGGAATCTGCGCGGCGCGAAACTGACCGGGGCGCGAATGTCCCGATGCCGCCTGACCGATGCCAATTTAGCGGAAGCGGACCTGTTCGGTGCCGATCTTGACCACGCCGACCTGCGCGGCAGTGATTTAGGCGGCAGCACCCTACGAGGCGCGCGCTTGCGGGCCGCCAACTTCACCGGGGCCAACCTCAAGGGTGCGGACCTTCGCCACGGCTCGCTGGTCGCTACCGAATCGGGGTGGCCGGTTCAGCTCGGGCGAGCCAAGGCCACCGATCTTACCGGTGCCGTTCTCCACCGCGCCATCCTCACCGACGCCGACCTCAGCCACGCCGTGCTTCACAATGCCGACCTCACCGCCGCCACGTTGATCAACGCCAACTTCACCAAGGCACGCCTGAATGGTGCCAGTCTGGCCGGGGCCACGGTTGCCGGCACGATATTCTCCGGTGCCGACCTTATCGGAGTAAACCTCGGTGAGTGCGACATGTCGGTCGCCAACATCACCAATATCCGAGTCAGCAAGAACCCCGACACGCTTGGCCTAGAGCTGCAGCGCAAGATTTTCGAACATGAGCGCTGGATCGAAAGTGGCGGACGGCGTGGTACAAGAGCCGAACTGGACGGCGCCGAACTGGTCCGAGTCGATTTGCGAGGGGTCGACCTCAGCGGTGCCAGCCTGCGCGGCGCTTGCCTCGGCCAGTCGGCGCTCTCGCGGATACGGCTGGTCATGGCCGACCTATCGGGCGCCAACCTGGAAGACGCCAACCTGATAGCCGCCGACCTCTCCGGTGCCAATCTGAGCTATGCCTGCCTGCGCGGTGCCGACCTCACCGGTTGCCAGCTTGGCCCCGCCGATATTCGTGATCCCGCTACCAGGCGATCAGGTGGTCGGACTTGGGCCGCCAACTTGCTTGGCACCGACCTCCGGCAAGCCCAATTGTGTGGCAGTGTGCTGATCTCGGCCAACTTGACCCAAGCCAACCTGGAGGACGCGGACCTTGACGGCGCCAATCTGACCAACGCGCGATTGCCTCGCGCCCGCCTCCCAGAGTCCCGGCCGTCCGGGCTCCGCTCGCACCGGAGCCACGCCGCCAGTACCGCCGCCGCCTTGGGCTAGAGAGCTGACAATGGCTTTCTACCCGCAGGTCCCAGCCATATCACTTGAATTGATCAACCGCTGCAACCTAAAGTGCCCATACTGCGCTAATGGTACGCTATCAAGACCACGCGGGTCAATATCGTGGAGCCTTCTGGAAAAGCTGGTCTGCGAATGCTCCGGCGGGCGGCATGATCTTGCTTGGTTGCATGGAACCGGAGAGCCATTGCTGTGGTCACAGCTCGAGAACGCCATCGTCTTGATAAAAAGCATGAAAGCAGGAGAAGCCAGCTTTGCCACCAACGCCACATTACTTAGCCCGGAACGGACCAAGTCGCTGCTCAACGCCGGACTCACCTCAATCTACGTCTCAATTGATACGCTTGATCCCGTGCTTTACCAGCGGACCCGAGGCGGCGACCTCAACAAAGTAATCGCCAACGTACAATCACTGATCGCCCTGGTGCCGCCCGAGTTTCGCATCACCATCGCCCTGATGAACCACAAAGACCAGCGCCTGACCGCACACTCGATTTGGCAATTCTACAAGACCTTTGGCTTCCACTCCAATATTCAACTAAATCAGATCGAGAACACCCTGTTCCCATCGGCACCGGCCGACTATCGGACGCATCCCGGCAAGAGCGCGTCATGCTCACTGCCTCGCAATTATATGACCATCGCATATGATGGGCGCGTCGCCCTTTGCTGCGTCGACCAAGACGTCTTGAACCCGATCGGGGACGTCAATCGACAAACCATCGAAGAGGTTTGGTTCGACCCGATCGTTCAAAATACTTTTTGGCGCATCGCCAGCGGCGCACCGAACTGCCCGGCGCTCTGCACCTCGACATGCATGTTGGCAACAAACCCAGCAAGCGCACATCCTGGAAGCGCACATCCGGCAGACTTGCAATCTCCGACCGGTGCCGCCGCCTTTGATGACCTTTTCACCCTTGCCCAAGAATTGTTTGACGAAGGCAGGGTCGCGGACGCCCTCGCCGTTGCCCAATCGCTGGTATTCCGCAATCCGGCACGTCGCGACGTTTGCCACTTCATTGATGGCGCCAGCGAAATTCTACGCAGATACGAAGACGAGCAGAACAGACACCAAGTATAAGCCTCAGTGGCAAATACCCAGTCTTTCATGAACCAATTCGATTATTTCCGTTACGGTGACGGTGTAATTAACGCACCGTCACCGCAATCACATAATCAGCCGCGAGCGACCGGCAGGCGACGCGCCACAGCATCAAGCAGACGCTGCCAGGAAAATGACGACAACAGCTGGGCATGAATGCCGGTCAGCCAACCCAGGCGGCGCCACTCCAGAATCGTCGAGTCGCTCAGCGCAGCGAACGCCGCCTCGTCAATCACCCGAAACCCGGTCAAGGCAAATCCCTGATTATCCGGCAAGGTAACGTCGACTCGGCGCTCGACAAGGATGCCAGACGCCTCAACCGCCTCGGCGAACGCCCTGGTTTCCCGTAGCGCCTGCTGATAGGCCGAGCAAAACTCAAGACCGGCCTTCGTCGACTCAGAGGCTACCCCATTGACCAACAGCGGTTCTGCTGCATCGGCGGCCAGCACCCCCTCCGCCTCATCAACGCATAAGGTCAGCAAGTCGCCGCCAGGATTCTCCATAAAGATAAAAGGATATCGGCGAACATAGGCAGGCACGTAGACGCCGGGCGCCCAGTTTCCATCAGCGTCAACGAGCAGATTTTCATCCTGCCGCAGACCCATTACCGCCACCGGCATCGCCGGCGAGGTCGCGGTGAAGGCGATCGGATAGTCGCGAAGCAAGTGGGGAAATTCCACCAAGTTCACTGGCACCGAATTGCTCTGCGCTGCAAACGCATAGGTTCGAGTCTTGCTCAGACCGTTACCGCCGTGCCGTTCCGGGTTGATCGGCACCGGGTTGCGGTAAAACAGAGGGAGCGCCTCATTCTGCTGATCAGGTGGCATGCAGCCATTCCTTATTATAGTTGACGGGGCCGTCTAGTTATCAAAACTGCCCGGCCTTGATATGGAAAATGTCGGGGTTCTTTACATCGCTGACATAGCTCAACTGCAAGCCCGGCTTCGGTAATTCAGGTTTCTTGTCCGTCGCCTTGGCGTCGGCAGGCTTCTCCGGAGGGGCTCCGGTCAACACAACCGCTGCGAGCTTATTATCAGCATCAAAACCACGGAAGACAATAATCGTCCCGTCCGGCATCCGCGCGTTAGCGACGATGCTGTCCTGACGATATCCCGCCCCCAACAGATAAGTACGTAGCTGATTCGCCGCCTCGACCAGTGTTTCAAGAGTAGCAACGGCACCAGCCGGCCCGGCCATCGCGCCCCAGCCGACATTGATGTGGATCAGCTTGTGAGTTTGATAACCAAAAATATAGGAAACATGGGCATCGCCGCCAGCCGGCAACAGGTTCTTAACAGTCACGTCAAGTACCGACGTCTTCTCAGTAGTATTTTCGCCCTTATTGATATCTTTCGTACTCAGAGAAAAATCTTTCTCGATCGCCTTGCGAACCTGATCCTCGGTCATACCAAATTCAGCCGAGCGAAACCCGGTCAGATGGTAGGTCGAGGGGACGGCCGCCACAGGTGCTTCGGCTACCTGAGTAACGGGGACCTGAGTGGCGGCGGCCTGAGTAGCTGCGGCATGAGTAGCTGCGGCCTCGCTCGTCCCTCCGGTCCCAAAATAGGAGAAGCCGGCAAAAGCGACCCCCAGCACGACGCCCATCACCCCGGTTCCGATAATGCCCCGCTTCCACACGCCAAAACCGCCTCGATTACTGCGCCGCATTGCAAGCTCTCCATTGGTATAATGTTGTTCCGCAACTGTGCCTAACATAACATTGGCCATCGGCCAGTGTCCAACCAGTTTAATGGCGCAGCAAACAAACTTTCCGCGCCGACACATGTTAATGACCTTTGATGTTGAACCATCAAAACCCCCCCTCAGACGGCGGGCACCCGCATCCTGCGGGCTTGCCTTCGCGCCATAAGGCTAGGCTGCGGCAGTCGCCGCCGAACACTAACGCCCCAAACCTCCGTCGCCGCCGCGTATCAGAACATTCCCGGCCTGATGCGAAATACATCGGGCTCCTTGGCGTCGCTGACATAGCTCATCTGCAAGGACGGAGGCGCAACCTTGTCACTAGCATCGCCGTTCTTTTCCACCGCCTGCCCGCTCAGTACTACGGCGGCCATTTTATTATCAGCATCATAGCCGCGGAAGACCAAAATCGTACCATCGGACAAACTTGCATCAGTGATAACGGTGTCGGGCCGATATCCGCTCCCCGCAAGATAGGTACGCAACTGTCGAGCGGTAACGATCAGCGAGGCCATGGACGCTTTGGTCCCAGCCAGGGCACCCCAGCCGACATTAACCTGTATCAGATTGCGGCTCTGGTAACCGAGGATATAGCTGACCCTGGCATCACCACCCTCAGGCAGCAAGTCCTTCACGGTGATGCCGAGCACCGTCGTTTTCTCGGTTGGATGCTGAGCCGACTCAATTTCTTTATCGCCCAGCTTGAAGTCCTTCCCGATCGCCTGCCGAACCTGCCGCTCACTCATACCAAACGCAGCCGAACGGAAACCGCTGAGACGAAACACCGGGACCGTCCCGCCACCCTCAGCGGCAGCAGGCATGAGCTTTGGCGGAGTCGCCTGAACCGGGGGCGCTTGCGCCGGTGCCGGGGGTGCCTGAACCGCCACCGCTTGCGCCGGGGCCGGGGCCGGAGTCGCCTGAACCGCCGCCGCTTGCGCCGGCTTAACCCTAAGCTCAAGCGAGATGCGGTGGGTGGGGTGACTGCGATCCGGCGGGTAGGTATCGGTCCGCACAACAGTGACCGGCCGGCTGGCCTGAAGCTCCAGCCGCCCCTCATTCGCGTTGCCACCGGGGTGGAAGGAATAAGCCGTGAGCGGAAGCATGGCGCTCAAACTACGCTTCGCCGCCGTCAACCACTTTACATTACCCAGCATCAGGTTGACTATGTGGTCGTCTGAGGAAGTCTCGATGCGGAATGCCGTACTCGCCTTAAGATCAAGAACGACTAGCACCTTGTCAGGATAATAACCAAAGCGGATATTGACGACTTCAGCCTCAGCGGCCAAAGCCACGAAGGGTGCCACCACCAATGTCGCTAAAATGCCGATCAGCGCAACAAAACCCGCCAGCAGGCGTCGCTCCATTTTTTGGTCAAAAGGCATCATCATATGTTAAACCCTTGTGCCGGGCATCAATGTCGGTTGGGAGTTTCACACGCACCCGCCCGACCGTCAATATGATATTTGATACCATATATAGTAGGGTGGGTACCAGTAAAAGCTAACCGGCAGGTCCGGGGCGAAGTCCATCGGCCCGGTGCCTGTCATAAAGTCGGTGATCATTGCGCCCTTGCAAAAAATCTAGGGCGTTATTTAGCTACTTTCGCCTTGACCTTGGAATATCAAATCATGTCTGATGCTTTTTGCGGCTACTCCAAACGATTTTTCTTTCCTAACGAGAAAATATCGCAATTACTGATTGTGGGAATATGTTTAGCCGCTGCGGCGATCATGATCCCCGTTGCCCCGGTCTTTCAGGCGGATTCGTCCAGCTACCTAGATTTTATCCCCGGACGCACCGCCGGATATCCACTTTTATTACGCGCGTTCGGCGCGCGGGGAATCGTTATATTACAACCTATGATCTTTGCCGCCGCGCTGGCTGGGCTAGCATTGGAAATGTTGAAGGTTTCGCAAAGCCCATTAGTGGCATTGGCGTATTGTCTGGTCTGTTTGATCAATCCCGAAGTTAATATTTTTCATGTCACAATACTCACTGAATCTATTTTTATGACGTTTTGCCTATTGTTTCTGACCGCTACACTGCGTTTCATACGCTTGACCTCCCTTCAATCTCTTTTATTCGCTTCTCTATTCGCCGGATTGGCGGCAATCACCCGCCCAACCGGCTATGCCCTACTGCCGGTCTTGGCCTTCATGGTTTTGATGCCGGGACTAAAGACAGAAGGCCGACGCCTAGCCCTTCTCCTTGCCGCGCTTCTACCACTGCTGACCCTAGGTTTTGCCGAACGATTGGCCACGAACGCATATCATGGTGCCGAGGCGACATCGCTCGCCGGACGCCATTATTACGCCAAGGCTGCTTTGCTTGAAGCCCCCCCCGCAGCGAGTGGCGAAACTGATCCCCACGCCATAATTCTCGAACAGGCCCTCGACGAACGTTTCGCCTCCATTCGTAACCTTTTGCGGCACCAGACCCGGTGGGATGTTCGCCAATATTTTTCGGAGAACTATGAAACGTGCCTTGAATATGCGTGTGTAAGCGACCTTCGGACCACAATTGCTCTCCCCGCGCCAGCTTTCAATGAAATGGCTTTGCGGGTCGGTCTGGCCAGAATTCAACGTGCGCCCTTGGCCTTCCTCGCGCTAACATGGGATCATTATCTGTCCTTGTGGACGATGTACAAAGCCCAATATCCATATGCAACCCCATTTCTGAACACTACGCTTAAAGAAAACAATCCTTTACCATTCGCCAACCTAGCCGAGTTTCCACAGCACATTGAACCGCGTTTTCTTGCCATGATCGTGCGCCCTGCAATCCAAATAATCGGTTTCTTGACCGCAGCCCTTGCTCTCGTCGGCCTCGCCTCCGTGCTCTTGAGGCGACCTCTGCGCGCGCCGCTGGCCGCCGCGACCTTATCATCCCTGAGCCTTCACAGTTGCCTGATGTTTACGGCAATCCTTGGAGTCGGAATTCCGCGCTATACCCTCAGCATGTGGCCCATAATGATGACTGCGGTAATCTTGGTCTCGTGTTGGTGCGCGACACGGATGGGCCTTATTTTCCACACGGTCAGGATCTAATGGAATTTCGGACAAGACGGTTTTCCCGAAAAAACATTGCGCCCGGCTCCCACAATTGGTTGACCTGGCACGAAAACGCGGTCTATTATTATGAGGATGATCGGAAGCTAGCAGGTCGTGAGATCATCTTTGAGCTAATGGCGCGGTGGCAGAGTGGTTATGCAGCGGACTGCAAATCCGCGTACGGCGGTTCGATTCCGCCCCGTGCCTCCACTGGCTTGAGCTTACAAGCCCAGTAATTCCGAATAAGCTGGCAGGGTTAAACCGGCCCAAGCTAGTGGCTGCAATGTTTAAGTACGCTAGGTGAGAGTACTGAGTTACGCTAGAATCGGCATTTTTTCTTGGCCAGAAGGCAGGGAGGGTGTGCGGTGAACGACTCTTTTCATGTAACATCGCTGATGTCCAGCTTTGATCGCTTTGGACCCGATGCTAAGCGTTTGAGGACAGCGAGCAAATCCGGCAAGCTGGATGAGCTGCTTCACCCGCCCCACACTGACACAAAAGATGCTGAAACAAAAGAGACTGGGACAAAAGACAGCGTGTCGGTCTTAATCAGCACCTCTGGTGCGTCCGAGAATCAAGCCGCGCCCAATCTGAAGGCACCGAGCCAGTCTCCATTGCAGGGGCATGATTTTATCAAGGAGGGACGACGGGCTCGAGCAGCCAAGGCTATGGAGAATTTGGAACGCCTAGTCAAAGAAGGGCGGATGCTCCAATTATTGGGAGGCGATCCTAAATTGCGGGCCCACGCGGCAGCTGATCTTGCCAAACGGATCGGTGAGGCCTTGAAAGATTACGCTGTAAGCGCCGACAAGGATTCCGCTGCAACCCCTTCCACAGCGGTGCCCGCCGCCGCCGGAACGCAAGATACCGGAACGCAAGACACCGGGTCGGAAAA
>SESH01000771.1_pt1 | contig 17337 bp, 14 predicted proteins | sample 3171561 | NCBI WGS metagenome assembly SESH01 (sample SAMN10866947, study PRJNA518727) | freshwater metagenome | biome: subpolar coniferous forest; feature: holomictic lake; material: water; isolation source: holomictic Lake 442 2011 16.5 m and 2014 13 m | place: Canada: near Kenora, Ontario
CGACTACCTCCGGCAGCGCTGTCGGCGGTACAAGCTCCCCTGCGCCTGGGGCCGCTACGGGCAGCGGGCGGCCTTCCGCCCCAGCCGCCTGAAGCTCGCGGAGCGCTGGGTCGACTTCCCGCGGTGCGACCTGCCCGGCCGCGCCGTGGTGGACACCTACCTGCTCGTCCAGCTGCACGACCTCACCGCGCGGGAACTCCCCAGCTACGGCCTGAAGGAGGTGGCGGTGCATTTCGGCCTCACGGCCGAGGACCGCGCCGGGCGCACCTACCTGGAGGGCCATCGGATCCAGGCGGCGTTCACCCACGACCGGGCGCGGTTCTGCGCCTACCTCGAGGACGACCTGCGCGAGACCCAGGGGCTGGCGGACCAGCTGCTGCCGACCTACTTCGAGCAGGTGCGGACCTTCCCGACGCAGCTGCAGGAGGCGACCCTGCGCGGCGCCACCACCAAGATCGACCTGCTGATGCTCGAGGAGTATTATCATGCCCGGCAGGCGTGTCCGCTGCCCCCGGAGGTGGCGCCCTTCGACGGCGGCTACACCCGCAGCTTCCAGGAGGGCGTGTTCCGCCACGTGCTGCACTACGACGTGGCGTCGCTTTATCCCAGCCTGCTGCTGAGCATCGGGCGGAATCCGGCGGGCGACACGCTGGGCGTGTTCATCCCGCTGCTGCGCCGGCTGCGGGACTACCGGCTGCAGTACAAGCAGCTCGCGCGCACGGCGCCCACCGCGGAGGAGCGCGCCGAGGCGCAGGCGCGGCAGGCCAGCTTCAAGCTCCTGATCAACTCGTTCTACGGCTACCTCGGGTTTTCCGGCGCGCGGTTCGGCGACGGCGCCCTGGCCGCCGAGGTGACGCGCCGCGGCCGGGACCTGCTGCAGGCGCTCCTCGCGGAGTTCGCGCGGCAGGGTTGCACGCTCCTCGAGGCGGACACCGACGGCCTCTACCTCTCGTCGGAGCCGTATTTCGCCCAGCCCGACGAGCTGCGGGCGCGGGTGGCCGGCATCCTGCCGCCGGACATCGAGCTCGAGCATGACGGCCGGTACGACGCGATGTTCTGCTACAAGATGAAGAACTACGCCCTCGCGTCGGGCCGGCAGGTCATCCTGCGGGGGAGCGCCCTGCGGTCCCGGGGCATGGAGCCGTACCTGCGGCGGCTCAGCGACCGGCTGATTGCGTTCCTGCTGGGGGTGTCGCCCGAGTCACCGCTGGACCTGCTGGCGGAGTACCGCCGGCGGCTGGCGGACCGGAGCCTGCCGGTGGCGGACCTGGCGAAGAGCGAGATCCTGAACCAGACGCCCGAGGCGTACGAGCGGCTCCGGGCCGAGGGGGGCAAGCCCCGCCGGGCCTCGGCCGAGGCGGCGCGGCAGCTGACGCCGCCGCCGCGCCAGGGCGAGCGGGTGAGCTACTACCTGACGGCGAAGGCGCCCGGCCAGGCCAGCGACTGGCAGCGGGCGCGGCCGCTGGCGCTCTACGACGCGGCTGCGGCGCCCTATGATCCGGCGTATTATGCGGCGAAGCTCGACGACTGGCTCGAGCGCTACGGCCGGTTTCTCGGCGTGGCCCCGGCGGCCACCGGGCAGGGGGAGCTCTTCGACGGCGCCTAGCCGGCGCCGCGGCGCACGACCCAGTCGACGAGGGCGGCCTCGTCCGGCCCGTGGCGCCAGACGCGGGCGAGGAACTCGGCCGGCAGGAGGCCGTGGGCCCGGAAGAAGCGCCGGTCGCCGCCGCAGCCGTACATGAGCGTGGGCGGCAGCTCGCCGCGCAGCTTGGCCCGGGCCTTCGGGATGAGGCGGGGCAGCCAGACGAGCCCGCGGATCTCCGCGGTCTTGTCCGGCAGGTCGGCCGCGTCGAGCACGGTGTCGGAGGGCCGGCCGCCCTGCTCGCGGAGGAAGTAGTCGCGCCGGACCCGCTCGATGGCGAGGGCCTGGTCGTAGCCCGGCTCGCCGCTGGTCAGCTGGTCCTCGGCGTAGTCGTACAGGTGCTGGGGCGCGAGTCCGTGGGCCGCGAGGGCGGCCTGCTCGGCCCCGGTGAAAAAGGCCGCGGCGTCGCGCTCGCCGCGGGCGTGGCGGGCCAGGGCGAGGTCGTAGAGCCGCCGGAACTGGGCGGGAAAGTCGTCGGGCGACATGGCGGGCGCCGGGCGGGTCACTCCGCCGGGCGGAAGTCGATCAGCCGCTTGAAGCGGTCCACCTGGTGGACGACGACGTCGAGGCGGCCGTTGAGCGCGTAGCGGCGCTTGCTGCGGCGGCCGGCGAGGGCGGTGCCGTCGGCGGCGAGCGCGTACTGGTCGCCGGGCAGCTGGTCGGCGGCGATGAAGCCGAAGGTCATGGACTCGAGCAGCTCGACGAAGAACCCGTTGGCGCGGACATCGGTGATGACGGCGGCGAAGCGGGTGCGGGGCTGGCGGTCGAGCTCGCGCTCGAAAAACTCGAGGAGCTTGATCTTCACGCTCTCCCGCTCGGCCTCGGCGCTGCTGATCTCGGTCAGGCTGAGGTGCTCCCCGAGGCGCTCGATGCGGCCGAGGTCGTAGCCGGCGCCGCGGGGCGAGGCGGCGTGCCCGCCGTGTTTCACGAGGTAGGACTCGAACACGCGGTGCACGACCAGGTCGGAGTACCGGCGGATGGGGGACGTGAAGTGGGTGTAGTCCTTCTTGCTCAGCCCGAAGTGGCCGTCGGGGGTGGCGCGGTAGGCCGCCTTTTTCAGGCTGCGGAGCAGCTGGGTCCGCAGCGTGTAGCCCTGGGGGTGGGTCCGCAGCGTGACCAGCAGCTTGACCAGCTCGGCCCGCACCGTGAGGTCGCCGACGGCGAGGCCGAAGGTGGCGAGCAGGCTGCGGTACTCCTCGAGCTTCTCGAGGTCGGGCTCGTCGTGCACGCGGTAGAGCGAGGGCAGGGAGTGGGTGCGGGTCAGGCGGGCGACGGCCTCGTTGGCGGCGAGCATGAACTCCTCGATCAGCTGGTGGCTCTCGTCGTGCTCGATCTTTTCCAGGCGGTCGGCGTAGCCCTCGGCGTCGACGAAGATCTTCGTCTCGGGCATGTCGAGGTCGAGGCTGCCGGCGGCCATGCGGTCCTGGCGCAGGCGGGAGGCGACGCGCCAGAGCGCGCGGATCCAAGTCTGCAGGTCCGTGAGCTCGGCGTCGCTCAGCTCGCGCAGGGAGCGGCCGGTGGACCCGGTCTGGTGCTTGGGCGGGAGCGGCAGGGCGCGGATCCCCGCGAGGTCCTGCTGGAAGAGGAGCGCGTAGGCCTGCTTGTAGGTGAGGCGCTTGCGGCTGCGGATGACGGTGTTGGCGAAGCTGGTCTCCTTGATCCGGCCGTTCCGACCGAAGGTGAGGAAGACCGCCTTGCACAGCCGGTCCTGCGCCTCGACGAGGGAGCAGAGGCCGTTGGAGAGCTTTTCCGGCAGCATGGGGATGACCACGCCGACGAGGTAGGTGGAGTTGCCGCGGCGCTGGGCCTCGCGGTCCAGCGGGGTGCCCGGGAGGACGTAATGGGCGACGTCGGCGATGTGGATGCCGATCCGCACCTCGCCGCCGTCGAGCGGCTCGTAGGAGAGGGCGTCGTCGAAGTCCTTGGCGTCGTCGGGGTCGATCGTGAAGACGGCGCGCTCGCGGTAGTCGAGGCGGTGGGCGAGGTCGCGCGGCTGGACGCGGTCCGGAATGGCCGCGGCCTCGCGCTCGACCTCGGCGGGAAACTCCGTCGCCAGCTCGTACTTGAGGAAAATGCCGAGCAGCTCCGCCCGGGGCTCGTGGGTCCGGCCCAGCCGGGAGGTGAGGGTGCCGGTGAGCGGGTCGCGGCGCTGCTTCCACTCCGCGAGCTCGACGACGACCTTGTCGCCCTCCTGGGGCGCCGGGGTGAGCCCGCTGCGGGCGGGGTCGCCGACCGTGATCTCGTAGCTGAAGCGCGGGTCGTCCGGCTGGACGACGTAGCCGCGCCGCCCGCGGCGCAGGTTGCCGACGAGGGTGGTGCGCGCGCGTTCCAGGACGCGCACGACCGCGCCGATCTTCTCGCCCGGGCGCCGGCCGCGCCGGCCGGGGATGATCCGCGCCACGACCCGGTCGCCGGGCAGGGCGACCCCGGTCTCCTCGGGAAAGATCTGGACGGACGGCTCGCGGGCGGCGCCGGGGACGTCGTCGCGCACCACGAAGGCGGAGCCCCCGGCGCGAAACTGGATGCGCCCGGTGAGCTCGTCCCGGCCGAGGCGGGGGGCGGCGGCGGGGGCGGCGGCCGGCGGGGCGGACGGCCGGGCGGTGGGGCGGGCGGCGGGGCGGGACTCCGCCTTGGGGCGGGGCGCGGCCGCGGGGGGCGGCGGCGGGGCGCCGCGGCGGGTGGGCGTGAAGATGGGCCGGGCGGCGCTGGCGGGGGCCGGCTCGGGCTGGGCGCCGCGCGGGCTGATCCGGCCGTTCCGGCCGCGGAGGGCCACGCCGTCCTTCAGCAGGAGCCGGACCTCGTGGGCGAGCTGGGCCCGCTGCTTCTTGGTCAGGCCGAGGCGGCGGGAGAGTTCAAATTCGTTGGCGGGGGAGTAGTGGGCCTCTCGCACGTGGGCGAGCAGGCGGTCGCGAAGGGTCATGGGGGGAGGGCATCCGGCACCCGGTGCCGTGCTTTCGTTGTTGGCCTTACGAAAGGCCCATGTCTATCCTCGGGCGATGAAAATCGTCCAGGCGGCGAGTGAATTGTTCCCGTATCTCAAGACGGGAGGGCTGGCCGACGCGGTCGCCTCACTGGCGGGGACGCTGGCGGACCAGGGGCACGAGGTTGCGGTGTTTCTGCCGGGCTACCGGGCGGCGCTGGAGCACCCGCACGCCGCCGCGGCCGAGCGCCGGCTGCGGCTGAAAATCGAGATGGGCGACGAGTTCCTGACCGGGGACGTGCGGGTGTTTTCGCCCCGGAAGAACCTGCAGGTCTACCTGGTGTGCCGGGAGGAGTTCTTCGACCGCCGCCAGCCCTACGGCAACGGGGAGCGCGACTACGAGGACAACGCGGACCGGTTCATCTTCTTCTGCAAGGGCGTGGTGGAGACGCTGCGGCTGGCGGGGCTGCAGGCGGACGTGGTCCACAGCCACGACTGGCAGACGGCGCTGCTGCCGCTGCTGGTGCGCGATGCCGAGCGGAAGCACGGGGTGACGCTGGCGGTGAAGACGGTCTTCACGATCCACAACATCGCCTATCAGGGGCTGTATCCCCGCGGGGTCTTCGCCCGGACGAACCTGCCGGAGGAGCTGAACAACGTCGACGGGCTGGAGTATTACGAGCAGACCAACCTGCTGAAGGGCGGCATCCTGTTTGCCGACCGCGTGACGACGGTGAGCCCGCGCTACGCGCAGGAGATCCAGACGCCCGAGTTCGGCAACGGCCTGGAGGGGGTGGTGCAGGCGCGCGAGCACGACATCGTGGGGCTGCTCAACGGGGTCGACCTGGCGGTGTGGAATCCGGCGACGGACGCGCTGCTGCCGGCCCGGTATTCGGCGGCGAACCTGGCAGGCAAGCGGATCTGCCGGACGGAGCTGCTGAAGCGCTGCGGCTTCGCGGTCGACTTCCCGGGCCCGATCTACGGCATGGTCTGCCGCTTTGCGGAGCAGAAGGGGCTGGACCTGCTGCTGGCGAACCAGACCTTCTTCCACCGGCAGGACTGCCGCCTGGTCCTGCTCGGGTCGGGCGAGGCGCGCTACGAGGAGGCGATCCGGGCGATGGCGGAGCGGTCGCCGGCGAAGATCATGCTCAGCGCGAAACTGGACGAGGGCATGAGCCACCTGATCGAGGCGGGCAGCGATTTCTTCCTGATGCCCTCGCATTTCGAGCCCTGCGGCCTGAACCAGATGTACTCCCAGGTCTACGGCACCGTGCCGATCGTCAGCCAGGTCGGGGGCCTGATGGACACGGTGACGGACGTGGACGCGCACCCGGAGACGGGCACGGGGCTGATGTGCCCGCCCACCGCCGCGGGGCTGCGCGCGGCGCTGCACCGCTCGCTGACGCTGTTTGCCGACGCGCCGCGGATGGCCGCCACGCAGCGGCGCGGGATGGCGCGGGATTTCAGCTGGAAAAACGCGGCGGACGGCTACGCCCGGCTGTACCAGGAGTCGCTGTAGGCGCGGGCGCGGGCGGGCTTGCAAAGTGGCGGGCTTGTCACTCCGTGGAGCCATGTCACCGACGCCCACGCTGCTCTGGTTCCGGCGGGACCTGCGGCTGCAGGACAACCCGGCGCTGCAGGCGGCGCTGCGGCGGGGCGCGCCGCTGATCCCGCTCTACATCCTGGACGACGCCGGCGAGGGTGCCTGGCGGGCGGGCGGGGCGGCGCGGTGGTGGCGGCACCACGCGCTGGCCGCGCTGGACGCGTCGCTGCGGGGGCTGGGTTCCCGCCTGCTGATCCGGCGGGGCAACGCGCGCGCGGTGCTGCGGGAGCTGGTGGCGGGGACGGACGCGGGGGCGATCTATTGGAACCGGTGCCACGAGCCGGCGATCGAGGCGCGGGACCAGGTGATCCAGACCGAGTTTGCCGCCGGCGGGCTGGCGGTGGAGAGCTTCAACGGGTCGCTGCTGCACGAGCCGCCGGCCGGGCTGAACCGGCAGGGCCGCCCGTTCCAGGTCTTCACGCCGTACTGGCGGGCCTGCCTGGCCCTGCCGGTCGCCCCGCCGCTCAAGTTCACCGCCGCGGCGCTGCCCGCGCCGGCCCGGTGGCCCGGCTCGCTGGCGCTGGAGGAGCTGCAGCTGCCGGTCCGGGCCCGCTGGGCCGCGGGCTGGACCGATCACTGGCAGCCGGGCGAGGCGGGCGCGGCCCGGCGACTGGCGCGCTTTGCATCCGCGGCGATGGAGCGCTATGCGGACGAGCGGAATCGGCCGGACCTCGACGGCACGTCGCTGCTGTCCCCCTGGCTGCACAGCGGCGAACTCAGTCCGCGGCAGGTCTGGGCCGCGGTGAAGTCGCGGTCGAAGGAGTCCGGGGTTTTCCCGCCGAGCAACGGGGCGCGGGTCTTTCTGGCCGAGCTGGGCTGGCGCGAGTTCGCGCACCACCTGCTGCGGCATTTCCCGCACACGCCCGCCCAGCCGCTGCGCGCCGGGTTTGCCGCGTTTCCCTGGGCGGCGGACCCCGGCGGGGCGCACCTGCGCGCCTGGCAGGAGGGCCGGACGGGTTATCCCATCGTGGACGCCGGCCTCCGCCAGCTCTGGCAGACCGGCTGGATGCACAACCGCGTGCGGATGGTGGCCGCTTCGTTTTTGGTCAAGCACCTCCGGCTCCCGTGGACCGCGGGCGCGGCGTGGTTCTGGGACACGCTGATCGATGCCGACCTGGCGAACAACACGCTGGGCTGGCAGTGGACGGCGGGCTGCGGCGCGGATGCCGCGCCGTTCTTCCGGGTCTTTTCGCCGGTGCTGCAGGGGCGGAAGTTCGATCCGGAGGGCGCGTACGTCCGCCGCTGGGTGCCGGAGCTGGCCGGGCTGCCGGCCGCGCACCTGCACGCGCCGTGGGAGGCGCCCGGCCCGGTCCTGGCGGCGGCCGGCGTGGTGCTGGGCCAGAACTACCCGCGGCCCATCGTGGATCATGCCACGGCGCGACTGGCGGCGTTGGCGGCCTACCACCAGCTGCGCGAGACGGGCCCGGGGGCGCTGGCCCCATGAACGACCGGACCCTCACCTTCACGACCCGGATCGCGCGGCCGGCCGCCGAGGTGCGGGCCTGGCTGGAGCGCCCGGGGGTGCAGGCGCGGCTCACCCCGCCGTGGTCGCCCGGCGCGCTGGAGTCGCCGGGGTCGCCCGGCACGCACCGGACCGCGGTCCGCCCCGACGGACCGGCCGCCTGCTGGCTCGACGACCACCTGACCGTCCGGCTGCCGCTGGGGGCGCTGGGCCGGGGGCTCGTGGGCGGCTGGGCGAATCGCCGGCTGGCCCGGATTTTCCGCTGGCGGCACGCGGTCACGAAGGCGGACCTGGAGTTGGCCGCCGGCTATGGCCCGGTGCCGCGCCGCCGGATCCTGCTGGCGGGCGGCTCGGGCCTGATCGGGCAGGCGCTCGGGCCGTTCCTGCAGACGCAGGGGCACGAGGTGGTGCGGCTGGTCCGGCGGGAACCGGCCGGGACGGAGGAGATTCGCTGGGATCCGGCGCGGGGGGAGTGCGATGCCGCCCGGCTCGAGGGGATTGACGCCGTGGTCAATTTGTCGGGTGAAAACGTGGGGGCCGGGCGCTGGACCGAGGCGCGGCGCCGCCGGATCCGGAGCAGCCGGCTGGACGCGACCCGCACGCTGGGGGCGGCGGTGGCGCGGCTCGGCCGCCCGCCGGCGGTCTGGGTGAACGCCTCGGCGGTGGGCTTTTATGGGGACGCCGCGGACGAGCCGTGCACCGAGACGGGCCCCGCGGGCCGCGGGTTTCTCGTGGACGTCGTGCAGGCGTGGGAGGAGGCGGCGGTGACGGCGGCGGGGAGCATCCGCGAGGTGCGGCTCCGCTTCGGGGTGGTGCTCAGTCCGGCCGGCGGCGCGCTGCCCAAGATGCTGCCGCTATTTCGCGCGGGGCTGGGCGGGCGGCTGGGCGCGGGGCGGCAGTGGTTCAGCTGGATCAGCAGCGAGGACGCGGTTGGCGCCCTCTATCACGCCCTGGTCGACCCCCGCCTCCGGGGGCCGGTCAATGGGGTGGCGCCCGGCGCGGTGACCAACGCGGAGTTCACCGCGACGCTGGCGGCGGTGCTGGGCCGGCCGGGGGTGTGCGCGGTGCCGGCGGCGCTGCTCCGCGGGGTGTTCGGGCCCATGGCCGACGAAACGCTGCTGGCGAGCACGCGCGCGGTGCCGCAGGTGCTGACCGCGACGGACTATCGCTTTCGCCAGCCGGGGCTCGAGGGTGCGCTGCGCCACGCCCTGGGCGTCGGCGCCTGAGGCGCTCGCGTTTGGGCCCGCCGCGCCGCCGATCGAGCCGGCAAATTTCGCGGACAAATCTAGGCTTTCCAAACCACGCCTGAACTGTACGGTGAAAATTTATGCAGAAAACCTTCGTGATCTTTAAACCCGATTGCATGGCCCAGCACCAGGCCGGCCAGGTGCTCGCCCGTTTCGAAGCCGCCGGCTTCACCGTGGTCGGGTGCAAAATGACCCGGCTCGCGCCGGCCGTGCTCCGGGAGCATTACGCGCATGTCGCGTCCAAGCCGTTCTATCCGGAAATCGAGCAGTTCATGAGCTCCCAGCCGGTGATCGTCATGGCGCTGCAGGGCGAGAACATCGTCCAGCAGGTGCGCGATCTCCTCGGGCCGACCGATTCCCGCAAGGCGGCGAAAGGCACGATCCGGGGCGATTTGGGCAGCGACATGATGAAGAACGTCGTGCACGCCTCCGACAGCGACGAAAACGCCAAGGCCGAGCTGGCCCGTTTCTTCCGTCCGGAGGAGATCTTTGCGGTCTGAGCCCGGCCGGGCCCGCCGACCGGCGGGTGCGCAGCCCCGTTATTTGTTGCCGCGAGTCTTGCCTCGGGGGCCGGCGGAAGCATTGCTGGGGGTGCGCAGCCGACTCCAACCCAAGCCCCGAACATGGCCAGCATCCTCCTGCTCGAAGACGACGATCAATTCCGGGAAGTTCTCATCGGGGTGCTGCAGGCGGCCGGCCACCGGGTGCGGTCCGCGACCAATGGGTTTGACGGCATGGCGCTGTTTCGGGCCGAGCCCGCGGACCTGATCCTGACCGACATCGTGATGCCGCATGGCGGCCTGCCGACCATCCGCGTGCTGCGCAGCGAGTGTCCGGACCTGCCGATCATCGCGATGTCCGGCAGCCACGTTCGGCTCGACATGGCCGGCGGGGTGGGCGCCAACCGGACGCTGGCCAAGCCCTTCAGCTTTCAGCAGCTCACGGATGCGGTCACCGAGGTGCTGGCGGAGCACGCCGAGGGAAAGTAGGCGCCGCCAGGGTGCGCCGGCAGAGCGGTTCGCCGCGGTTGAATTCCCGGCAGGTCTGCGGCCGGTCCGCATAGAGGGTGCAGAGCAGCGTGGTCGGGTCCAGGCCGACGCACGCGCCGTCGCCCCGCTGGTCCATGCAGCGCACGCCGTCGTGTTCGACCACGAGGGCCGCGGGCACGCAGTCCCCGGCCCGCAGTTCCACCACCAAGTGACAGCAGCGGCCGCAGCCGGCGCAGGGGGGGAGGTCGGGGTGGTCGGTCGTGATACGGCACGACGACAGCACGGACGGCGAATGGCGAACTATCCTTGCATCGCACCCCGCCGCCGGGGCCCGGCGGCCGCGGACCGCGGGGAGCGGCGTGGTTTTCCCGGGTCAGCCCGCACCCCATAATTGACAAGATCTGCGCAGCAGCCGCCCGGGATTCGGACTAGGCTGCGGTCGCTTCCTAACAACGCGCGATTCCATGAACATCAAACTCCATCTCGACGAGGCGGAATCCGCCCCGGTCGTTCGCTTGGCTGAAGCCCTGCAGGTGACTCCGGAGGACGTGCTGTACGCGGCGCTCAACCGCCTGATGCTGCACGGCCGCGAAAGTGACCTTCAGGCCGAGATTGTGCAGACCCGCGTGGCCCGGTCCAACAACCTGCCGCTGTGGGCGGACACGGCCGGGTCGGTGCACAACTACGAGGGGCAGACGCCCTGCGAGCCGGAAAAGAGCAAGTACTCGGTGTAGCCGTAGCGCCGGCGAGGGCCGGGGACGGCGCGGGGATCACGGCAGCGCCGCGGTCCGAGCTCGACCGTTCAGGTCCGCGAGCGGCGGCGGCGCAGCAGGAGGCAGCCGGCCAGACCCAGCCCCAGCAGCGGGGCGGTACCCGGCTCGGGCACGGCGAACACGTTGCTGTTGGTGAAGCGGAAATTGTCGATCGCGAAGCTGAAAGTCAGGTCGGTCCCGAGCAGCACGAGGGAGGTGATGTTGCTGCGGGTGCTTTGGAAGCCGTAGAACGTCGGGGTGGTGCTGGTGATCGCGAACGTGCCGGTGTAGGGCGTCGCGTCGGAGAAGTAGATCGTAAGGGCGAAGGTGCTGCCCATGGTCGTCGCGGTATCGAACCCGAAGGCGCTGACGGTGCCATTGAACGTGGCGGTGAGCGGGCCGTTGCCCGTGACCGTGTCCAGGAATCCGCCCGTGAAACTCGCCCCGGCGTCGATATTGAAAAAAACACCCGTGCCCATGGCGGTCGAGTAGGTGACGCCGGGCTGGATCATGCCCGCGAACAGCCCGATCCCCGGCAGATTGGTGGTGGAGTCCAGCTTGGCATCCGTGAGCGGAAAGTGGCTGGTGCTGGTGAAGTCCTCCACCGTCACCGGCGCCCCGTTCAGGGCGCTCGTGAAGGCGTTAACGTCCGTGAAGGGGGTGATGACGACCTGGCCGAGGGACGAGCCGGCCAGCGTCAGGCTGAGCAGCAGGGCGAGGCGGCGGAGCAAATTGCCGGCTGGGAGCGCGAGGGTCATCGGAAAGGTGGGTCGTTGCGTGGGGTGCGGTCAGCGAGTCGTAGCCTCAGCCTGAATGACTAGCCCAAACTGCATGATTCCGCTCCGCGAACAAGCCGAATAACCGCGGCCAGGCCGTCCGGGCTTCGCGGGAGGGGGCGGCTCCGGCGCGGCTACTTGCCCTGGGCGGGAGCCTCGCGGATCAACTGCACGACCTTGGGCGCCAGCGCGTTCGGGATGGGCAGGGTGAGGTGGTACTGGCAGATCCTCCAGCGGCCGTCGATCTGGCGCAGGACACCGGTGCCGCGGCACACGCCGTACGACTTGCTCTCGAGCAGTTCGTCAAACCAGGCGATATCGCCCTGCGGTGCCAGCATCACATGTCGGGCCTGAGGCACATACGTCCAGCCCTGACCGCGGGAGAAATAAGGCAGGGCGTAGGCCCTGAACTCCGCGACGGTCCAGCGCTCGCTTGCGTCGGTTCCCAAGAACACGCCCTCCGGGGCGAACAGGGAGAAATAGGTTTCGCTGTCGGCCCGGGCGGCGGCCGCGTGAAAGCGGTCCAGCACCGCGGCGACGGCCGTCACACCCGTGGCGGGGGCGGGAATGGCGGCGCGTCCGGCGCCGGCTACGAGCATGAACATGAGTAAACCTGTCAGGGAGGGGCGCGTCATGAACCCGTGATGGGCGGGGACGGACGGGAGTCAAACTCGCGTCGCGGTGACTTGACGCTCCGCGCCGGGGAGGTCACAGCTTGGCCATGAAAACTGCGCGCTGGCTGCTCCCTTTTCTGGTCCTGGGCTTGTTGGCGGCGCGGGCGGGCGAGCCGGACTTTCCCGGGCTGAGGTCCATCATGAGCGAGGCGGACTGGCAGCGTGCGCGGCTCGACCGGCTCGAGGCCGACGAAGTCCGCCTGATCAACGAGGCCTTTGCCCGGTACCTGGCGACGGGGGCGACCCTGCGGGCCAAGGCGGCGGCGGAGAGCGAGGCGGCCGCGGTGGCGGCGGCACCGGCCGCGGCGCCGGCGGCCGGGCCGAAGCGTTCACTCTGGGCCCGGTTCGGACTCGTCGGCGCGGCGGAGCAGGAACGTCGCGAGCGTCCGATCATGCAGGCCAAGGTGACGGCTTGGAAGGGCGCCAACGGATTTGTGCTCGATAACGGCCAGGTCTGGGAGGGCATCGACCCCATTCGGGAGGAGCTGGTTGGCCGGACCATCGGCATCAAGGAGGGTCGCCTCGGCTCGTTCCTGCTGTTGCTGGACGACGTGGACACGAAGGTGCGCGTGCACCGGGTGAAGTGACGGGGTGCGGCGGCGCGGCCGGGCACCGGCTCAGCGCGCGGGCACCGGTCCGAACGCCTCGACCCGCTCCTTGATGCGCTCCATCCGGTCCAGACTGGCGTCGGGCGGGACGTTGTCGGAGACCCCGAGGATCAGGCGCTCGCCGGCGCCCAACCCGGCAAAGAGCCGGTCGAGGTAGCCCTCAAATTCCGCGTCGCTCATTGAGTCCTTGAGCAGCGCCACGGAAGGAAGGCCGCCCCACACAGTGGTGCGCGGCCCCATCCCGGCGCGCGCCTGGGCGAGGGTGCAGCGGGTCATGGGCGCGGGGCAGACCGATTCCGCCACGTCGAAGCCGCAGGCGGGGTAGAGCGGCAGGAGCGCCTCGTTCTCGCCGTCGGTGTGGGTGAGCAGGAACTTGCCCCGCGCGTGCAGCCGGGCCGCCGCGCGCTGCAGGCCCGGGGCGATTTCCGCGTTGAAGAAGGCCGGCCAGGTCAGGTTCTGGTCGTAGTTGGCGCCCCAGTAGATCACCTCGGCGCTGCAGTCGGCCACGGCCGCGAGGGCCGCGGCAAAGAAGGGCTCCAGGCGCGCGGCCAGCCGCTCCACCGCCCGCCGGTCGTCCTGGTAGAGGTAGAAAAACTGCTCCATGGACATCAGGTCGTGCAGCAGGAGGTGCACGGGGGAGGCCGCGATCAGCCCGCTCGCCACGGCCAGGCCCTGCTCGCCGACGCGGTCCCGGAAGGCGGCATAACCCTGCGGGGTGGGCACCACGACCAGGTGCTCGAAGACCTGGGCCACGGCTTCCAGGTCGTCGGGCGAGCGGATCGGGTAGGATTCGACAAAGGGCAGGGAGATGCCGTCGCGGGACATCTGGGCCGACTGGTGGAGATGGAAGGAGACCGGGCCGGCGGGGGTGTGAATCGTGGTCCGCAGGTTTTCCCGGTCGTGCTGGAAGTCCATCGCGAGGCCGCGCAGCTCCACGCGGAAGGGATAGTCGGGGTGGTTGTCGCAGCCCAGGCCCTTGAGGGCGAGGTCCGCCGGATCCCGCGGCTGGGTGTAGTCCGCGCGCACGGCGTGGCAGGCGATGCCCAGCTCGCGGGCGAGCTGGGCGGTGTTCTTCCCTTGGAAGCGCGGGAGGACGGTGCCGCGCGCCCGCTGGGCGATGTGCCAGAGGTCCAGGCGCGGAGCCCAGGGCAGTTGGTCGGTGGGCTGGCCGGTGATGGCCGCCAGCTGGCGTTGGCGGAAGGTCATGGTTGGTCGCGCGAGGCGGGGGAGGCGGAGCGGTCCGGCAGTTGTCCGGGAGCCGCCGGCCTCAGCCCACTAAGCGCGAAAGGGGGCCCGCGGGCAATGCAGGCTTTGCAGGCACCGCGCATATATTGTCCCGGGAAGGCGCCGGCGAAACCGCTGGCCAGTCGCAGGGTGGGGCGGGCGGGCCCAAATCCAGAGCAATATTTGAGCTATTCTTATCATTGCCGGTGGTACCGGCAGCGGACTGTAATTACGGATCAGCGCCGCAGGCCCCAGCCGGCGGCAAACTCCACCCCGCGATCCTCCCACCCCGGACAGTCCCGCCGCCATGAATTACGTCGTCATCTTCCACGCGAACCTGAACTACGCCTACCTCACCCCGGACCGCTACGAGTTTGTCATCCGGCAGAGCTACGAGATGCTGCTGGACACGATGCGGGAGAAGTTTCCCGGCGTGAAGTTCGTGTTCGAGGCGTCGGGCTACACCGTGGAGGAAATCGCCCGGCGCTGTCCGGACGTGCTGGCCAAGCTCAAGCAGGCGATTGCGGAGGGCCGGTGCGAGTTCATGGGCTCGCCCTACGCCCACCCGATGCTGCCGAACTTTCCCGCCGAGGACGGCCTGTGGTCGCTGCGGTTTGCCAACGAGGCCTTCCAGCGCCACCTCGGCTTCACGCCGCGCAGCTTCTGGAACCCGGAGTGTGGCTGGCGCTCGACGGTGCCCGCGCAGGTGGCCGCCGCCGGGTTTGCGAACCTGATCGGGGATTTCGAGGCCTACAGCCGCTCGTGTGACGCGACGGGCAAGCCGCTGCGGCCCGAGATCTACGCGGCGGAGCACACCAAGGACCGGGCCTTCTACCACTTCGGCTTCGCCCACGACCTGCCCGGGACGGAGCGCGCGATCCACTTCCCGTTCAACGCCATCGCCGGCGTGCCCCAGGACCGGCTGCGCATGTTCCTGCGCACCGACCGGATCGCGCAGTTCGGCGTCCGCTATTTCATGGGCATGGAGGGCTACACGCTGGAAAAGTACCTCGACCTGATCCGGAAGTATTCGGCGCAGCCGGCGGGCGAGCGCGAGGGCGCGCTGATCATCTTCGCCGACGACGCCGAGTATGTCGGCACCAACGGCTGGTTCCGGCTAAAATACCAGAACAAGCCGGACAACGTCTTCGAGGCCACGCCGGACTCCCGGCAGAAGCTGATCGACCTGATCGGGGCGTGCCAGAAGCTCGGGAAGTTCTGCACCTTTGACGAGGCCTGCCAGCTAACCCCGCTGGCGGAGGAGATCAGCTTTGACGACGACCGGGCGTGGCACGGGGCCTACTCTTCGACGTGGGCGCAGACGCCGATGGCCCGGCTGCTGCGTCCGTGGCAGGACCTGGTGCGCGCCAAGCTCCAGCGCTCGCGCCTGCCGGCCGAGCAGCTGCGGCTCGCGTGGTACCACCTCACCAACTCCTACAATTCCGACGGGCAGTGGCCGCCGACCCTGCCGGATGCGCCGCACATCGTGCATCCCTTCAACTATGCGTACTGCTTCGAGAACCTGCTGCGGGCGGAGCTGCTCTGCGGCGGGGTGGATCGCACCCGGCTCAAGACCAACCCCGTGGCCACCGTGCGCGAGATCCTGGGCCGGCAGGAGGACCTGATCCTCCGGAAGGCCGGGCGGATGATCGCATCCGGCGTCGCTGCGGACCGGGCGGCCGGCCAGCGCGCCCAGACCCTGATCCTGACGGCGCGCAACCTCGGCAGCATCCGGTCCGTGAAGAAAATCCTCTATCCGTCCGACTACCAGGTCCGGGCCGACGCGATGGTCGAGGCCCGGCGGGCCGTGGGCGGGGTCGAGATTGAGAAATCCGAGGACCTGGCCGCCCCGGCGGCGAAGAAAAAACCGAAAAAGAAAGCGCCCCAACGCTCATGAAGGAATCCGCCGCACTCGTGAGGGAGGCGTGCGCCGGGAGGCGCCCCGCCCGGACCCCCATCTATGACCTGCTGGCCAACGATGCGGTCACCGCCCACTTCGCGGGCCGCCCGCTGGACGGCCGCGACGACATGGGCGCGCTGTGCCTGGCGGTCGCCCACGGGCTGGACGCCACGCGGTACCTGCTGGCGCCGAGCACGGAGGGGGCGACGAGCCGGGATCGGTTCGGCAACACCTTCACCCACCAGCGGTGGACCAGCTGGGTGTCCGACCACGCCCGGAAGGAGCTCGACGACTGGGTGCGCTGGCTGCCGGGCGAGATCCAGCGGCTGGAGTCCGAGCCAGCGGTGACGCCGGCGGTGCGCGCGGCGTTCCACCAGGAACAGGCGGCCTTCAACCAGCGGCTGGGCGGATCGGTCTACATCGCGTGCACCCCCTCGACCGCGATCAACGAGGCGCTCTTCGGCTACCACTGCGGGCTGGAGATCCTGAGCTACCTCTGGGCGGACGAGCCGGACCTGGTGCTCCGGTGGTTTCGCGCCATCGAGTCGGCCCAGCTGCGCCACATCGAGCGCACGGCCCATCCGGACCAGGCCGCGCTGGCGGTTATCTACAGCGACGTCGCGTTCAAGGGGCGGCTGATGTTTTCCCGCGAGACCTTCCAGGCGTGGGGCTTCTTCGACGATGTCGCCCGGATCTGCGCCGGCTGCCACCGGGCGGGCCTGCAGGTGATCTTCCACTCCGACGGCTACATCATGGACATCCTGCCCGACCTGGTCGCGGCCGGCATCGACGGGCTCAACCCGATCGAGAAGGCGGCGGGCATGGACCTCTACGAGATCCGGCGGCGCTACCCGAAGCTGATCCTCGCCGGCGGCCTCGATGTCACCCACCTGCTCCCCTTCGGCACCCCGGCGGAGGTCCGCCGGGAAACCCGGCGGATGATCGACGAGACCGGCGCCGAGGGGCGGCTGCTGATCGGCAGCTCGACCGAGGTCGGCAACGATGTGCCCCTGGCCAACTACCTCGCGTTTCGCGACGAGGTGTTCGCCGGCTGAGCGGACGCGACCCGATTACCTACCCATGACCAAACGAGAAGTGATGTCGGCGGTGCTGCGCGGTGAACGACCCCCCTATGTGCCGTGGTCGTTCTGGTTCACCTCCGAGGCGGCGGAAAAACTCTGCCACCACTACGGGATCAAGCCCGGCGAGCTCGACGGGCACGTCAACAGCCACATCCTGGGGCTCGGCAGCCAGATGCGGGCCTTCGAGGACCTCGGCGGCGGCCGCATCCGCGACCGTTTCGGGGTGATCTGGGACCGCTCGCAGGACAAGGACATCGGCGTGGTGGAGGGATGCCAGCTGCCCGAGCCGACGCTGGACGGCTACCAGTTTCCCGCGGCGCGCGACCCGCGGCTGTTCGGCCCGATCCCGGGCGACATCGCCAAGCAGCCCGACCGGTTCCGGATGTTTGCGATCGATTTCTCGCTGTTTGAGCGCGCGTGGTCGCTGCGCGGCATGGAGAACCTGCTGATCGATTTCA
>SESH01000926.1_pt1 | contig 17330 bp, 17 predicted proteins | sample 3171561 | NCBI WGS metagenome assembly SESH01 (sample SAMN10866947, study PRJNA518727) | freshwater metagenome | biome: subpolar coniferous forest; feature: holomictic lake; material: water; isolation source: holomictic Lake 442 2011 16.5 m and 2014 13 m | place: Canada: near Kenora, Ontario
TCGCCCATGCTGTCACCTTGCTCCGCCCGGGTGGAACGTTGATCTATACTGTATGTTCGCTCCAGCCTGAGGAAGGCGAGCGCCAAATCACCACTTTGCTTGGTGGCGGGGCTCCGGTCGCCCGCCTGCCGATCGTTGCTAGTGAAATTGGCGGTCTCGATGACGCCGTAACCGCCGAAGGTGACGTGCGTACATTGCCATGCCACCTCACCGGGCTTGGCGGTATGGATGGTTTTTATATTGCCCGGCTGATTAAAACGCGCTGATCGTCTTATGGCTTTTGACTACCGGTGGTGGATCAGTTGGGCGGTTCGGCATGGACGACCACCCGCTCGATGCCGGGGATGCGGTCCCAGATCAGCGCTTCGAGGCGGACGGTGCGGTCGTGGACGCGGCGGATCGGCGTTTGTGCCGGGAACTGGCAGTGGCAGGCAATATAGAGGCCGTCGGGTTCGCCCTGGACCTTGACGGCGTGGATGGAGATTGGTGGGCTTAACGATTTGCCGCATTCCATGACCAGCGCCGCGACTTCGGCGGTATAGGCAGCGTTGACCGGGGCGCTGGGCTGAACGCGGGTTCGCCGTGGGTCGAGGTGGGTATCGACGCTGACGCAGCCGCCCAGTTCCAGGCGTACGGCGTTCTCGAAGTCGGTGGCGATTTGATGCGCGGCACCGATCGGCATATCCTCGTCGACCTCAAGATCAAGACTGACCTGCGGGGTGGTGCCGAGGGTGTGGACCGCGACATCGTGGATCGGCAGCGAGTGTTTGCGCGCGATGATCAGGACGGTCTCGATGATAGATTCGTTATCTAGGGCGATCGGTTCGGCGTGAACGAATGGTTCGGCGCCGGGAATGCTGCGCTGTATGTGTAGGCTCAGGCCGTTACACATCTCCTGAACCTGTTCTAGCGCCAGCGCCCGGCTTACCCGTACGGTTAGTTCGACGAACACCGACGCCCCGGCTGGGCGCACCCGCACCCGGTCGATACGGGCAACGCCGGGATAGTCCCGGGCCAGACCGCTGACGTGTTCGACCAAGCCCAGCGGCGCCCGGTCGACCAGTACGTCGATGGTGCGTTTGCCTAGCTGGTATCCGGCATGGAACACGACGCATGACACTATTAGCGCGGCTACCGCGTCGGCCCAGTTGAAGCCAAGCGCGATCAGGCCCAGTCCAACCAGCACCGCGCCGGAGCTTAGAATGTCTGAGCTAAAGTGAAGTGCATCGGCTTCTAAGGCTTGACTGCGGGTTTCCTTGGCGACTCGGGATAATGCCCGTGAGCGCGAGATGTCGACCACGATCGACAGCACGATTACACCGACCGCATACCAAGTGGTGTGTACCGGCGGCGCTCCAAAGATCAAACGTTCGACGGCCTCGCGGATGATCCAGGCGCTGGTTAGGAACAAAAGCCCGGTTTCGATCAGTGCCGTCACGCTCTCGATCTTGCCGTGGCCGTAATGGTGGTCCTCGTCGGCCGGCTTATCGCTGACCCGCACGGCGAGATAGGTTAGCAGTGCAGCCAGCAGGTCGAGGGCGGAGTGCGCCGCTTCGGAAAGAATGGCAAGGCTGCCGGTCATAAGTCCAACCGTCAGCTTGGTGCAGGTCAGCAAGGCACCGGCAAATACCGATGAAAGGGCGACAGCTTGCTTGCTTTCAGTGGACATGAGGTGCAATCCTTTATTATTATTTTTTTTCCGGAGATGGTACTTCGGCTTTTGCTTCTTTCTCCGTCAGTTCGTCTGCGCTACGGCTAAGTTCTTTCGCGGCGAAATCGGAGAGGCGGTAGCTCCAGCCGGCATGACGGGACTGGATGTCCTGAATTCTTTGTTCGACTTCTGCGGGTTTGGCGCCGCCCTTTGCCGCTTGGCCGGCATCAAAGCCAGCGCTGACGGTGGCCCATGTTTTGCCCTCGCTCCGGCTGAGGTGGAAGGTCAGTATGTCGCCGTCAAAGCTGCGGAAACGGGTTGAAATGGCGTCGGGGTCGGGCTTGGCCGCCGTCTCCGCCTTGATTACATCCTCGAAGGACAGGAACTCGGCGGCACCGGCCAGCTCGTTGACCCTGGCTTGCTCAGGCTTGGCACCCTCGGCCAGCCCTGTTATCGCGAAATCTTTTTGGCCTGGATCTTTGCGGCTTATGGTGAGAGAGCCAGAGTGAGATCCGGGGTGAGAAATGGTCGCGGACATCACCCGGTTGCGCGCGACCGTCGGCAAGGAACGGTCGATCCACTGGAGCGGGTCGGGTAGCGGTGGCGACAGTTTGCCCGTGACCAGCCACGTTTGGGTCTCGCCGACGCGCCGGGCATAAAAGGAACCGCCGGGGCCAGCCTTGCCAATCAGCAGGGGCGGTAGTTTACTAAGTTCACCGGCGCTGATCGTCATTCGGGTGCCGGAGGCATCGTCGACGCCGATGCGGGCGTATTGCTCGGGATTTGCGGTGCGAGGCTCCATTAGCTTTGCTTCGGCCAGCCCCAATACGGCGCGCCTGACTTGGTCGAGCGATGCTGGGTAGCCGTCTCGTTCAGCCACCGTCCACACCGTGCTGTCCGGATTAGGGCGGCTGATGGTCGCGCTGCGGCTTTCACTGGTGACCACCAACGCCGTTACTTGATTGATTTGAGCCGCCAGGTTGGGCAGCAGCGGACCGCCAATGCCGGGTTCCGGACCAATGGTGGCTTCGCGGTTGATGACGGCGACCGTCGCCGCAGCCACGGTCAGGACGGTCAGTGCTACGAAGCTATTCTGTTTCATTTGCGATCCCCCGGCGCCCAAATATTTTTCATGTAGCAAGTAAATCGACCAGGGCATTTATTCTCGTACAGTCAGGCGTCGTCGTCGGGTGCGCCAGCCGGCGAGTGCAAGAGCAAAGAACGCGACCAGCATCGGCACGATAGCGATATTGACCGCCTTTACTAACGCTGACAACCGTTCGATATTCTGATTGAGGCTGTGCTGGACTTGGCGCAGTTCCTTACGGGTGCTCAAAACTTCACTTCGGTAGCGTTCCATCGCCACCTGCTCTTCTTTGGAGAGGATGGCACTACCAGAGCCGGGCTTGGCCCTGGCCTGGAGTTCGGCCACTTGTCGTTCGATATCGCTGAGCTTTTTCCGTAACGCCTGCTCGCGAGCAAGGAAGCGTTCAGCGGCGGCCCGGTTCAGGTTCTCGACCATCATGAAGGGGCGCGCCGCCCCGGCCCGGCCACGCAGGCCGATGAGATCGCCGGAGCCGCTCAAGTTATCTATAGAATTGATCAGGAAATCAACATTGGCTGCGAACGGCACCAGCATACGCTGGCCGAGGAAGTCCTGTTCTTGGACCCAGAAGCGGTCCTCCAGCATGTCGGTATCGGCAACCACGATTAGGTTGGCGGGCTGTACGCTTTCGCTCAGCGGCTTTGGTTGGCCATCCACAGGTTTGTGTTCGGGGAAGGCGGTCTTGAGCGAACCGCCGATGCGAGCGACCAGGGTCTGGACCAAGCCACCGGGGGTCAGTAGGGCCATCAGCGCTTCGGGGGCGGTCTGGCCAGTAAGTTCGGTCACGTCGAGGAGCTGTGCTCGCTCCGAGCTGAAGACCAGCGGGGTGAAGCTGATGCCGGCATCCTGGCGCTTGGTCAACGCCCCGGCTGAGCCGAACATCAGGCTGGCGAGATCGGCGGTTATCGGGTCGTCGCTCGCGAAGTTGCCAGGCTTCAGGCTCAGCCAGCCGGGATAGGGCACGGCACGGCGTCGGCCGCCCTCGCCAACCGCCACCCGCACCGCAAGTGTTGGGTCGGCGACAAAGCGCTTGGCGTCCATTTCGATGCCCCAGGCGGTCAACAGGCGGGGCAGGGTCGCTGATTTGGCCGCGTCCGTTGGGGCTATGGTGGCGGGGTCGGGCGGGGTGTTTGTGCTTTCAACGTACGGGTCAACGTACACAATGGCCTTGCCGCCGTGCAGTACGTATTGGTCAATAGCATACAGTACAGGTTCGGCGAGTTTTCGCGGCCGTATCACTGCGAGTACGCTGATGTCGTTGTCGATTAGTGTCAGGTCGGGCTTGGTCAGGTCGGGCCTGAGAATCCGAACGTCGAAGCTTTCACGCAGCTGGCGAAGAAAGCCATATGGCTTGCCCTCGCCACGCATCGCCGCCGCCATGCCGCCGGAGCCGTACGTCAGGTCCATGTCGGTGATGATGCCGACCACCGGTCTTTTGGGGTCGGTCAGGGCATAAACAAGCTTGCTGATATCGTACTCGAGAAATTGCTCACGCTCCTGGCTGAAATAGGGGAGGGTCTCTAGGTGGTCAGTCGAGTTGGTACCGACCAGCCCGAAATAGGCCGGTTGGCCGGAGCCCTGGTCTACAGGTATACCTTGAATGCCAGCCTCGACGGCGCGGTCTTCGGAGTCGGAGAAAGGCTCGGGGTCGATGACCTGGAGCCGTATCTTGCCGTTGGAGCGATGGGCGTACTCCTCCAGTAGTTCGCGGACGCGCTGTCCGTACGTACGTAATTGCGGGGCCATTCCCGCTAGTTTTTCCGAGAAGAACAGCTTGAGGGTGATCGGCTCCTTAAGTGATGTCAGGATGTTGCGCGTGCCCTGGGACAGGGTGAAGAGCTGGTTGGCGGTGAGGTCAAGACGGGATTGGCGAAGCGTCGCTTGGCTCAAGACGTTGACGGCGACGAAGAGCACGGCAGCGACCACGAGGGAAGGGACCGTCAGCATGTTCCGGTTCATAGGCTCTTTTTCCTCAGCCGGCTTTGCGCGACGAGACGACCACGGCGTTGGCGAACAGCCAGACCGTAATCAGCGAGGCGAAATAGATCAGGTCGCGCAGATCGATCACTCCATCTACGATCGAGCCGAAGCGCGTGAGGAAACTGAACGAGGCGATGGCGTCGACCAGCGCGTGTGGTGCCCAGGCTCCTAATGCATCGAGCACGATTGGTGTTCCCGACACCGTGAACAATAGGCAGACGATAATGCCGAGCACGAGGGCAATTACTTGATTGCTGGTGGTGGCCGAAAGGCAGGCGCTGATCGCCAGATAGCCCCCCGCCATTAGTAGACTGCCGAGATAGCCGGCAATGATCACGCCTTGGTCGGGGCGGCCGAGTATGCTCACGGTGATCCATACCGGAAAGGTCAGCGAAAGCGCGATGGCGGTGAAGGCCCAGGCCGCCAGGAACTTTCCAAGCACTACTTCAGAAAGGTGTACCGGCAGGGTTAGCAACAGCTCGATTGAGCCGGTTTTGCGCTCCTCTGCCCACAAACGCATGGCGATGGCCGGCATCAATAGCAGGTAAAGCCAGGGATGGAACATAAAGAAGGGTCGCAGGTCAGCCTGTCCGCGCTCAAAGAAACCGCCGACATAGAAAGTGAATATGCCATTCAGCAAGAGGAAAATGACAATGAAGACGATGGCTACCGGCGTCGCAAAATAAGCCGCCAGTTCGCGGCGCAAGATGGCGCTTGTTCCGGAGATCATGCCGCCGTCTCCTCAGTTGTTAGCGGGGCCGTTGTTATCGGGGACAATATATGACGCGCTGATACATGGGCAGTGATGCGGCGGAATACGGCGTCAAGGCCGCCGCGCGGGGCTTCCATCTCACCAAAACGCCAGCCGGCACCATCTGGCAACGGCACGCCTTCCGCAACTACCCGGCCGTGGGCGATGATCAGCGAGCGTGAGCATACTGCTTCGACCTCCTCCAGGATATGGGTCGAAATAATAATCGCTTTTGTTGCGGCCATCGCAGTGATCAGGTCGCGCACGGCGTGCTTTTGGTTAGGGTCGAGGCCGTCGGTTGGCTCGTCCAAGATCAGTACCTTGGGGTCGTGCAAGATCGCCTGGGCTAGGCCGACTCGGCGCTTGAAGCCCTTTGACAGGGTTTCGATCGCCTGTCCCAGCACCGGCCCTAGCTCGAGTCGGGCGATTGCCGAGTCCAGCTTCTGTCTGCGGTCAGGACCGTTCAGGCGACGGACATCGGCGATAAAGTTGAGAAACTCCAGTGGTGTCATGTCGGCATAGGCCGGCGCCCCTTCGGGCAGGTAGCCGATCAGCCGCTTGGCCTCCTGCGCCCTCTCGGTAATGTCGAAGCCGCAGATGCTGATCCGGCCCGAACATGGGGTCAAAAAGCCGGTGATCATCTTCATGGTCGTGGACTTGCCGGCTCCGTTGGGGCCGAGAAAGCCCAAAACGGTGCCGCAGTCGACAGTCAAACTGACGCCGTCAACCGCAGTAAAGCCGTCGAAGCGCTTGACCAGGGTATCGATTTCGATCATCGCCATGGTGTGGTGCCGTCTCCGGTGCGGACTTGCGAACTGACCCCACCTTTTAGCAGGGTGACGCGCGGACGACCAGGGTTTTGCGGTGCCCGGCAAATCCATGGGGCATGTGATGCCCGCTAAAGCTCAGAGCCGTTTGTGTTTCATTTACCTTGGGTTGGGCGGCTTCCCCCCTGGCCGGTGTGTGTGGTAACTAGTTTGGAGACTTATCTTGTCGGGATTTCAACTGTCATGCTGTTAGGTTTGTCCGGCGACTTGTTATACCAACGGCCCTGGTCGAAGACCCAGGAGTTGGTACGGCGGCGACTGCCGCCGCGCCGCTCCTGCGGCGAAGCCAAGGGCGCGGATGCGACCGCCCGGCGTGTGAGGGGGCCTTTGATGGTTTATCATCAAAGGCCCCTGGTATTAGGTGTCCGGCTGGTCTGCCGGGGGGGGCGGTGATGCTGGTGTGGCCGGGACGGCCCTATCCAATGGGGGCGACGTGGGACGGCTTCGGTGTCAATTTCGCCATCTTTTCCGCCAATGCCGACAAGATTGAGTTGTGTCTTTTCGATGCGGGCGGCCAGCGTGAAATTCATCGGATAGTGCTGCCGGAATATACCGATGAAGTATGGCACGTTTATTCGCCTGATGTGCGGCCGGGGCAGCTCTATGGCTACCGCGTCTATGGTCCGTATCGGCCAGAGCAGGGCCACCGTTTCAACCCGCACAAGCTGCTTATCGACCCCTATGCGCGGGCGTTGGTCGGACCGCTCAAGTGGGGCGATGCTCATTTCGGCTATAAGGTTGGTGCCGCACGTGAGGACCTGACCTTCGACCGTCGCGACAGCGCCCGGATCACGCCGAAATGCATGGTTGTGGATGACGCCTTTACTTGGGGTTGCGATCGCAAGCCCCAGGTACCATGGTCCGAGACAATAATATACGAGGCCCATGTCGGCGGTATGACCATGGCCCATCCCGAGGTGCCGGAGTTGTTGCGTGGTACCTTTTCGGGCTTGGCCTCCAAGGTGGTGATCGACCATCTGCGGGCACTGCGGGTGACCTCGATTGAGTTACTGCCGGTTCATGCTTTTGTCGACGACCGGCATCTTATCGCCAAGGGGTTGCATAACTATTGGGGCTACAATACTATCGGGTTTTTCGCTCCCGAGTCGCGTTATCTAGGCAGTAGTCACCATATTAACGAATTTAAAACCATGGTGGCCCGCCTTCACGAAGCTGGGATTGAGGTAATTCTTGATGTTGTTTATAATCATACTGGCGAGGGTAACCAGCTCGGTCCCACCTTGAGCTTTCGCGGCATCGACAACGCCTCGTATTACCGGTTGCAGCCGGGCGACCGACGCTATTACGTGGACGAGACCGGCACCGGCAACACCCTGAACGTCACTCACCCGCGAGTGCTGCAGATGGTGCTGGACAGTTTGCGTTACTGGGTCACCGAGATGCATGTCGATGGCTTTCGCTTTGACCTTGCGACCTCGCTCGCCCGCGAATCTTATGGCTTCGATCCCGGCAGCGGCTTTCTCGACGCCTGCCAGCAGGACCCCGTGCTATCCCAGGTCAAGCTGATTTCGGAGCCATGGGATGTCGGCCCTGGCGGCTACCGGGTTGGCGGTTTTCCCCCCGGCTGGGCTGAGTGGAACGACCGCTATCGCGACACGGTGCGGAAGTTCTGGCGCGGCGACCCCGGCATGTTGCCGGAGATGGCCGCCCGTCTGACCGGATCGGCCGATCTGTTCGAGCGGCGCGGGCGGCGGCCGTGGGCGAGCGTTAACTTTGTCACCGCCCACGATGGCTTTACCATGAACGACATGGTTTCGTACAGCGGTAAGCACAATCATGATAATCTTGAGAACAACAGAGACGGCAGTGATGCCAATTTCAGTTGGAACTATGGTACCGAGGGACAAAGCGATAATCAAGCGATATCAGAGCAGCGCTCCCGCCAGAAGCGCAACTTGATGGCCACTCTTTTGTTGTCCCAGGGTATACCGATGGTGCTGGCCGGCGACGAGATTTGCCGTACCCAAGGCGGCAACAATAATGCTTATTGCCAAAATAACGAAGTTTCATGGCTTGATTGGGGTGATGCTTCCCCCGCAATAGCCGATATGCTTGCTTTCACTAAGCGGGTTATCGGATTGCGCCGCGATCATCCGGTGCTGCGCCGGTCGCGATTTCTCCATGGCCGCCGGCGTTCGGTCCATGGCGTTAAGGATATCTTGTGGTTCACCCCGCGCGGCGCAGAGAAGACTAGCGATGAGTGGCGCGATACTCAGGCGCGCTGTTTGGGCCTGGTGCTTAATGGCATGGCCGGTGACGACCTTACTGCGGACGGCTCTCGGTTGGTTGATGACCTGTTGCTGATCATCTTCAATGCCCATTACGGAACGGTCCCCTTTAATTTGCCGGTGCTGCCTGGCGGCGTGGGCTGGCGCTGCCTGCTTGACACTATATTTGCCGATGGCGGCGGTGACGAGACCATTCATCCCATGGGCCAACTTGTGTCGCTTGCCGGCCAGTCGTTGCGGGTCATGGTGATGACCCCTGCCACCGACGCCCCTCCCGATGCTACAGCCGCCGGCTCGGTGGCCGAGCAGCGGCTTGCGTCGTACCGTTTTCGTGATATGCCGGAGGCCGAGTTTCCTGATGCGGAGGGGGCTGAACAGGACGATGATTTGCCGCTGGAAGGAAATTGATGTGGGCGCTGTGGGTTGCCTCGAGGCCGGTTGTGAAGTTGGCAGATTTGCGTCGTCGGCTCGGCCGTGTTATTTCTTTAGGGTTGGGAACCGGTCGAAATGGGGCTTGCGTCTTTGATGCCCCACAGCTTTGATGCATTTTCGGGCTCAGGCCGGATGGAGGATGACGATGGCGGTTAGGTTTGTGGAAAGCGTGCTGTTGTCAGTATTTATGGCCGTGGTTGCCTATGGGCTGGGTCGTCTGGTCGGGGTGGTGTTCAAGAGTGTCATGGAGCATAACGCCGATTTGGATGCCATTCGCGCCGTTATTGCCCGACGCGCCAAACTGGAGCGTGGACTTGACACCCGCATCAGGAGCAGGCGTTCCGTGATGGCCAAGCTTGATCGTGATATTAAGGAACTGGTCCGTCAGAGTTCGATTTTCGATCATGCGACCGCAATTGCTATGCAGATCACCGATCACTTGACTCGTCTGATCGGCGAGGAGGTGGCCGGACGCCAGCGCTTTCTCGCCCTGGTTTACAACCGGACTGTCAGTCCCGGTGGCGGCGGCAAGACTACGATTGATGCCGCATGGGCTACCGCTCAGGAGGTCGAGATATGGACTACTAGCGTCGCCGATGCCCGCAGTGAGGTGGAAAAGCGTTATCCGCCCTCGTTCGGTTATGTCGTTTCCAGTCTAGTTGCGGCGGGGTTGGGGGTGACGCCCGATACCCCCGATTCCACTGGAGCCTAACGGTTCCGGATATAGCAGTGTTTTCAGGCTTTGAGCCGGGATGCCCGCACGATGCCGATTGAAATGATTGTCGCCATGGCCATTGCCGTTGTCGCCTTGATCTCGGGGCTGATACGGTCTTACCATGCCATCGCTGATGCTCAGGAGCGGGTCGGTAAGGTCGGGAAGGCCAAGTTTACCCAGATTGATCGCATACGTAAGGCAGCGCGGGCCAGTCTGTCGCTCAAGCGATCAATTAAAGACGGCAAACGTCGCTTGGAGGGCAGCATTCTGGGGGTTGAGGAGGCGGAGCTTCGGCTTAAGGCCGCCGAAGCCATTGACCATCAGGTTTATGTGCTCGACGATCGCCGCACCAAGGCGGATCAAGTCTGGTCTGCAGTCGTTGTCCATCCTGGTTACGCTCAGTCGATCAACCATAATGTTGTTCCCGAAGCGGTCGCCTCCTGGGCAAAAGGGCGCCGTTTCATGGTGTTCGCACTTGATATCGGGAAGGCGCGGGAAAAGCTTATGGTGCGTTTCCCGGAGCGGCTTGGTTATCGGGTGGAGTCGGTGGTCGAGCAGGTCATTCAAAAGTCCAAATTATAATCGCAGTGGCCCTGAACTTGGGAGGCGTGCTTATACTAACGGTCCGGTGAAGCGGATGGATCGTATCTTGCGACCAAGAATCTCGTGGCGCAGCCGCAGCAAGACCAGAGTAATGAAATAAGCGGTGAAGCCAAGCACCATGACCAAAAGTGGCGCCAGCATCATGATATTGACGGTAGGTGCGCCCAAACGGCTGACGCTGGCCGGCTGGTGCAGGGTGTTCCACCAGTCGACCGAAAACTTGATAATAGGGATGTTGACCGCACCCACCAACAGCAGGACGTTGCCGGCGGCGGTGCCTCGGTTGGCGTCGTCAAAGGCGTTAACCAGGGCGATGTAGCCGAGATAAAGGAAGAAAAGAATCAGCACGCTGGTTAACCTAGCGTCCCATACCCACCAAGTCCCCCACATTGGCGCGCCCCACAGGCTGCCGGTGATGAGGCAAATCGCCGTGAAGCCCGCGCCTAGCGGGGCCGCCGCCTTGGCGAAAAGATCGGCCAGCGGGTGCTTCCAGACCAGCCCGACCGCTGCGGCGATGGCCATATTCGCGTAAACAAACATGGCCATCCAGGCGGCGGGGACGTGGACATACATGATGCGTACGGCCTCGCCCTGCTGATAGTCGGGCGGTGAGGCGACGAGGGCCAGGAAGAAGCCCACACCCAGCGTCAGCACGGTTATGCCAATGCTCCAGGGCAGGGCGGCATTGGCAAAACGCAGGAACCGGGTCGGGTTGGCAAAGCGATTCATTAAATTTCCTCGGGAATATCCTTGGGTATACCCTTGAATGGCCCAGTGTCGGCAAGAATGCTGGACAGAACAGCCATCAGGTCGGTCAGGTCAATCGGCTTGGTCAGCCATGAGTGGAAGCCGGCGGAAATGCCGTTGGCGATGTCGGTGCTATGCGCCGAGGCGCTGACCGCCAGCACCGGGATTTCCACCGTTTCGGCTTGGGCACGTAGTTGTTTAAGGGTCTTGAATCCGCTGATGCCGGGTAGGTGAATGTCGAGCAAGATCACATCCGGTTGTTGTTGGCGGGCAAGTCGCAACCCGTCCTCACCAGTGCGGGCGGATATCAGTCGGGCACCGGGAACGGTCTGGAACAGGGCCTCGATTAGTCGCCTGTCAACCGGGTTGTCCTCGATATAGAGCAGTGTAAACGGGGGTAGCGGCGGTATTTCAGGAGCTACATCGTCCTTGTCAATTGGATTGGGAGCCGGCGCTGGGCCGGACGTCGGCATTTCGACCCAGAATGTTGAACCCTCGCCGGGCCGACTCTCGAAACCCACGGTGCCACCCATCAGGTTGGCAAGATTGCGCGAAAGCGCGAGGCCGATGCCTGCGCCTTCAATCTCGCCAAACTCGGCACCGAGTCGATTAAAGCTTTGAAACAGTTCGTGCTGGCGCTCTAGCGGGATGCCCGGTCCGGTGTCGCTCACCGAGATGCGAACTCGGTTCAGCATTGGCATCCCGGATGAAACTATGACGCCGCCGCCGAATCGGTTGTATTTGATGGCATTTGCCAACAAGTTCAATAGAATCTGGCCGAGTCGGGTGCGGTCCGCTCGCACCGTTGGCAATGTACATTCAGGCGGGGCATAGATGACGACTATGTCGCGGGCATGAGACAATCCTTTAACGCTCATGATAGATTCAGAAATAAAATAGTCAATGTCGATGTTAACGAAATCAAGGGTTACTTTCTTGGCCTCAATTCTGGATAGATCAAGAATATCGGTTATCATTCGGAGCAGGTGATCTCCGGACTTGCGGATATAAGTGACAAACTCATGTTGTTCATTACTTAATGGCCCGGTTTGTCCTCTCTCGATCAAGTTGGAGAAGCCGATGATGGCATTGAGCGGCGAACGTAGTTCATGGCTCATTTCAGTCAGAAATTCCGACTTGGCTACGTTGGCGCGATTGGCCGCGTCTTTGGCGGTTTCCAGTTCATCGACTAGGCGGGACAGTTCGTTGGTCTGGGCGCGCAGGAAGCGCTCACGCCGTGCCGCTTGGGAGACGTCGGCAACCTGGATCAGGCAATGGCGCTCGCCATGAATGGTTAGGATCGGCTTGACCGTGACCGCCTGTTGGATAACGGCACCCTCGCTGGTTTGATCGCTGGGGTTACGCAAGGGAAGTGGCTGTCGGTTGAGCGAGGAGGACAGCAGGTGAGAGCGCTTATGGGCAAGACAATCGGATATCGCCGTAAGTAGACGTGGGGCCAGTTTGTCAGCGAACAGCTGTTCCAAGGTACGGCCAATCGCATCTTCTTCACTAACCCCGGAATGCCGCGACATCCAAGCATTCCAGCTTACCACCTCGCGGCCGGTGCCAAGGATGATCACACCGCTGTCGGCAAGATCAATCACTTGTTCCAGCAGATGACACAAATATTGGATTTTGGGGGAGGGACAAGCGGCGGCGCCGTGTTTCATGGCTCGCCGTTGAACTGTTCGATCAGCGACATGACTGCGGTGCCGAAGGCATCAATCGCCGGAACGTCAAGTATAAATACGATGTTGCCCGTGAGGTTGGTACGCTGGACGGTGAAGTCGATATGAAGAAAGATGACATACCAGTCGGGGGCCAGGACTAGGCTTTCGATCAGCACCCCCGGCGCCGAGTCGATATATACCGGTAGCGCATTAGTGATCTCGTGTCCGATCATGTCTGCAATGCAGCTGATGCAAGCGTTGAGAATGATATTGCCGACCTCGAGCAAGGCCTCGCGTTCAAGTTCGGTCATGGTTTCTATCGGCGACGGTTCGGCCAGCAGAACCCGCACCAACTCAAGACTGTCGCGAGCCGGGAAGATCAGAAGTGCGTCACCGCAGAACGGCCCGTTAAAGCTCTGGCGGACGATGCAGGCCGGCATCTTCCACATCTGACCAGCCAGTTCGATGAATTCGCTACGCTTCATCATTCCAAGTTGGGGAACGGTCAGCAGAATTTCGTCACCGATTAGTTCGGAGAGAACACACGCAGCTCGGCCGATCCCAACATTGAATATCTCGGTAAGAGCGTCCTTCATTTCGCTGCGTATGTCCCGTTCGGTCATCGCTGATCGGCAGCTCGCGGCGCTGCCCTGTTGAAAAATGCGGAAAGTTTAACCTCGGTTACCGGTTTGTCGATGAAGTCGATCCCGATATCGGCCGCGCGCCGGCGTAGCGGTGCCTGGACGTTTGCAGTGAGCAAGACAATACGGGTGCTAGGTAATCTCTCTTTGATGATCATCGCCAAATCAAGGCCATTCATCCCAGGCATGTTGTAATCGATGGTGGCAAAGGATAGGGAAGGCATGTCCTCAAGTATCTTAATTGCTTCCTTCCCATCAGCGGCTTCGAAAATCGTCATGCCGGGCCGTGTTGTCGCCACAAATGAACGCACCATTTTGCGTGCGAGTCGGGCATCGTCAACTATCAGCATGGTTTCTTCGGCGGTCATGCCCTTTGTCCTCTCCTGCACCGCCAGGGGTGATTTTCCATGGTCACCGGCGAACATTATCGTAATGGATGCTGACCTTTTGTCAAGCTCGGTCGATATGGCTATTAAAGTGATCTCACCGTCGCCGTCGTTGGCGTCCGGTCAGGCGGACACTAGTAGGGGCGGTTGCGCGCGAAGCGAAATACCGTATCCAGTCCAAGTATCACCACAGTGAGTATCGGAACGATCTTGAGCAGCGAAAGGGTGTCGTAACGGTGGGTGGCGGGAATGGCGGCATCGATAGTGTACCAGACGAAGTATGGCAACATGCTGATGATCGAGACCCACAAGAAATGTTCCAGAGGCCGGTTGAAGAAGCGCTTAAATAAAAATAAAAATAAACCCGTAAAAATACAGTCCAATATCAAACGCGCCAGCTCGTCATAAACGGCGCCCATATAGACTGATAGTATCAAGCCGACAATTGTTGCTATCATGGAGCTTGCTCCCAACAGTAAGCTAATTCAGGTGGGCTAATTCTATATTTTAGGCTGGGGCGGAGACGTTGGAGTCATGTCAGGGGGCGGTCCCGGTTATGGTGTGGTACAAGCTGTAGAGCAAGCTGAACACGGTTACTCCAGCCGCAGCGGCGGCAGTTCCAGTGATCTGGGCCTGGGCCAACATCGATTGGGTGAGCGGGGTGACAATAGGTGCCGCTGTAGTCGCCGTAGCTTGTGTCACGACGACCGCGACGGGAATGCCGGTGAACCAGCTGCGGACCCGCAGGCCAGCTACGGTTGCAACTGTTGCGATATTTCGAACCGAACGGACGGCCGCCCCGCCCCAATCCACCACCGGCGGTGCCGCGATGTTGAAGGCGATCACCCCCATCACCGCACCCAGGCCGATGACATAGGGTGTGATGTCGCGATGCCAGGTTATCGAGGGCGGTTCCTGTTGCAGCGGCTCCTGCGCAATGGCGTTGCCAAACGGAAGCATCAGCGCTAGGCAGAGCGCCCAGACTCGCAAATGCGCACTCATCAACCGCTTGCTAGTTAAACACCTGACTGGCCCGCGCATACATCCTCCGTGTCAAGCGATGCCAGATATTTGGTTCCCCGGCAGGTTCCCCGGCGCTTGGGTACTCAGTTCCCGTACAACCAATTGAGCACCCAGGCTCCGATAACCGCGCTGATTACCGTATAGACACGGTTTTCGGCGATGGCGCGCGCGGTGATCATTGCCCCGGTGGTAACTGCCGGTGCCAGGAAGGGCACGCCAGGCAAGCCGTGGACCGCCATATTATAGACGGCGACTCCGGTGATGGCACCAAACCCAAGGACGGCCGGGTAAAGCGGGCCATGGCAGCCTGATTCGCTGGCGGCGGGTGGCTGAGCCCGGACTGCCGTAGAAATAATTGGCAGCAAACCGAGCGCAGCAATCAGCATGGCTAACACCAGCCTACGCATCGTGGCGGCAACCACGGCTTTGCTATCCGCTTTAATGGACATCACGAGCATATAGCCAGTTGCCGGCCAGTCCGCCAACCATGGTGCCGATGAAAACCAGTGCGCCTTGACCCAGATTGGCAAGTGCGGCTCGGCTTATCATGTTGGTGCTGGCTACGCTGAAGGTCACCATGCCGAGGATGGCACCAAAGCCGATCGACAGAACCCGCGAGGTATCCTCGATGCGGAGCGACGATGGTGCTGGTGCTACTGCCGGTGCGACTGCCGGTGCTTGGGCCGAGACGGTGATCGGAGCAAGTCCGATCAGGGTGATCAAGGCGATCAGGATCAATTTTCGCATGGCTATATCCTATCCTCCAACGTCGGGCGAAGCGGCGACTCGACGCAGCGTCGCTGCTGCTCCGCACACTAGATGTTGCGTAACCGAACGTACACGGCTTCGCGTCATCTCTCAAGTGCTGGAATGGGGTAATGTGACGTAGAAAGCAATTCAGTTCGGGCTGTGCCTTCCGCCCGTCATATTTTTGCCGTGCTTGGGCTTGGCGTCCGCAGCCGCTCAGTATAGTATGTGAATGGTTTCACAGCTGCGGTCCATGCCTCGTGATAATTCTTGGTGCGCTCAGCGATATAGATGGCATCCGGCACGGCTTTTTCACCCGGGCCAACGGGGTGAGCGATGGCCTGTACGCATCGCTTAACTGCGGCTTTGGTTCGAATGACGACCCGGTACTGGTTGCTGAGAACCGTAGGCGGGTGGCGGTTAGGATGGCGGTAGCGCCGGAGCGGTTGGTGACGCTCCATCAGATTCACAGCCCGACGGTGGTCGTGGTGGGTGCGCAATGGCACCCCGGCGAGGTGCCTGAGGCCGACGCCATGGTTACCGACCGCCCTGGGCTGGCCTTGGGAATCCTTACCGCTGATTGTGTTCCGGTGCTGATGGCGGACCAAACGGCTGGCGTGATCGGGGCCGCTCATGCTGGCTGGAAGGGGGCGCGCGATGGTGTGCTGGAGGCGACGGTTTTGGCCATGACCCGGCTTGGTGCCTCGCCTTGCCGGATGGTCGCCGCTATCGGTCCGTCCATTGCCCAGCGTTCCTATGAGGTCGGCCCCGACTTCCCGGCTAACTTTACCGCAAATGGCCAGGGCGCCGCCGAGTTTTTTTTGCCGTCGGTCAAGCCGGGGCACTTTATGTTTGATCTTCCCGGCTTGGTTGAGCGGCGGCTCGGCGGCTGCGGTGTCGCGGTGATCCAGCGCTGCGCCAATGATACCCAGGCCGAGGAGGAGCGCTTTTTCAGCTATCGCCGGGCCACACTTCGGGGAGAGCCGAGCTATGGACGAAGCATTTCCGTTATCGTGCTTGGTGATTTAGCCCGCGATTTGCCGTAAGCGATTTATCTAAGGTGGTTTATGCATGAGTTTGGAATTTGCAGGAGTTCAGCGTTGATGGTTCGGCTGCTCAGGCCTTTTATGTTGATTTTGATCTTTTTGATAGGCGGTGCCTGGAGCGCGTATTCTGCGAGCGCCGAGAACCGCCCCCCTTTGGACCTCCCCCCTTTGGATCTCCCCCCTTTGGATCTCCAGCGTGAACAGTTGGTGCGGGAATTGCCGCCGCTGTGGCGCTTGGAAAGCTTCACTGTCGCCGCTCCCGACGGCAAAGCCGGAGAGAGTGCCGGCGATGGGCCGGTGGTCCAGTTTTTCACGGCCGGGATCGGTTTGACCGTTGCTACCTATGTCATTGATTCTCAGCGTGGCCCCTTCACCCTTCTGCGGCAGGTCGCCGAGTCGGGTTTGAAAAAAACCTTGTCGGGGTTAGTCAAGTCGGTGCGGCGTGACGGTGGGTGGGTGGTGCGGCTTGGCATTCAGAACGGTTATGCCATGGACGCGATCGGCCAGCCGATGGACAGGTTTCCCGGCCGGACCGCCGTGCTGGGCTCGCCTGAGGCGGTCAAGTTGCTTGAAGAACTTGACACGAGCGTCACGCGGCAGCAGGAGGCAGCGGCGGAACAGGCGCGCCGACAGCAGGAGGGGCTCGACAGGCAACTCGCAGTGGTTAAGGCCGAAGCTCAGCGTATGGTCGCCGACCGCGCGCTGATCGACCAACGTGCGGCTGCCCTGGCCGAATTCAAGCGCCAATTACTGGAGG